>Ga0209254_10001830_pt1 | contig 19191 bp, 17 predicted proteins | sample FrelakmetDIP11DI_FD_187148 | JGI IMG/M metagenome (GOLD analysis project Ga0209254, IMG submission 187148) | Freshwater lake sediment microbial communities from the University of Notre Dame, USA, for methane emissions studies - DIP11 DI (SPAdes)... | ecosystem: Environmental > Aquatic >...
TTGGTCTTCATGGCCTTGGAGCAGTTTGGGGATTAGCTCTATGGCCCGGCTTTCGTCTATCCGGAGCATGTAATACTGCTCGCGCAGGTCCTGTTTGAATTCGGCCAAACTTTTTTCCGCGCCGTGTTGGGCCCTGATTCGGCGCAGCATCTCGAACTCCCGTTCGTCGGCTCCTTTATCCGGCATGCCCACATAGATCAGAGCGCGAAGCGCCGCCGCGCGCGGCCCTCCCTGGTCCATCTTGGCGCGCAGCTCTTCGATTCGGCGTTCGATCAAGGCTGCGTGATCGCTGTCCCGCCCGGGATGATGGCTGGGCGGGTCATCCGACGGCCGCAGGCCCAACAGGGCTTGCAGCCATGTTTGCCCGTAGATGCCGAAGAACATCTGCTCCGTCAGCATGTCGCGCCACTCTCGAAAAGCATCCAGGCTGGTAGTCATCCAGGCTGAGAAGGCCTTTTCCCATTGCAGGAAGGGGTTATTCGCTGAGACCGGCTGACGATTTTGGCGCACCCGCTCGGCCTCGGAAGCCAACGCCTTGGCCGCCGAGTTGCGGTCCGAGAAAAGCTCGTACCCCAGCCGCAGTGGATGCAGGCGGCGCATCCATTCGGCCGCCGGCTCATTGGCCATGGCGCGCACGAGCGGCTGGCCCGCCGTGCGGTAAATGCCATGGGTGACCTCCGAGAGCCTCGCCACGGCGGCAAAACAGCGCTCGTCCCGGGGGCTGTTGCCGCCCAACGCACGAAGGTCATCCAGGGTGCGCCGCTCGAAGCGCGAGACGTAGTGCCCGGACACCAGCTCCGAATGCGCGGTGTCGTCCGATTTCTTTTCGATGACCGCCTCGTAGAGTCCGGGCGGCATGCAGTCGATGAAATCGATGTTGCTGGCAAACTCGCTGTGCTCTTTCTTGGCAACGCCGCCCGAAACAAAGATGCCCAGATGGCCGACGTGCTCGTGCACGGCGTAAATGATCGTCTGGCCGGATGTGCGAATATCGTCCACGCTGTGGTAAAGGTCGAGGATCCAGCCCAACGCTTGCTGGGGGGGAGTTATGTTGTCGCCTTTGGAACAGAAGCAGACGATGGGCGAGCGGATATTCCTCAGATCGATGCGCATTTCATCGGAGGTGATCAGCTCGGCGCTGCTGAGCTTGTTGCCGATAAAAAGGTTGTCGACGATATACTGGATTTCCTCGCCGCCCAGAAGCACATGTCCTCCCCACCAGCGTTCGAACCCCAGATAACGCGATGCCTCGCTGTCGATATTGGCGAAGAGATTGTACTGCTTCGACCACAGCGTGTTGGCCGGATTGAGGCCTTCGAAATTCTGCACCAGCCAGGCGCCGTCGAAGATACCCTTGCCTGAATCGCTGATCAGGGCGGTCAGCCAGCTGCCCCCCAGCATGCCGCCGGTGTAGCGCATGGGGTTCTGGCCGCGAACGCCGGCCCAATAGGACAGCGGCGCCCCCGCCACGATGATCGGGCCGCACAGATCCGGAGAGGTCGCTGCCAGCATCATCACGGCCCATCCCGCCTGGCAGTTGCCGATAACGACGGGTTTTCCCTCCGCCTCGGGATGCAGTTCGTTGACGCGCTTCAAAAACGCGCGTTCCGCACGCATGACCGCCTCGATGGTCTGGCCCGGTTGGGGCTTCGCCGAGAAGCCGATGAAATAGCAGGGGTGACCCGCGGACATGGCCACGCCGATCTCGCTGTCCGCCTTGAAGCCGCCGATGCCGGGGCCGTGGCCCGCGCGGGGATCGATGATCACAAACGGACGGCTGCGGTCGTTGATGGCGACGTCCTTGGGGGGGCGCATCTTGACGAGGCCGTAGTTGACGGGTCCGGGCAACGTTCGTCCGTCGAGGATGAGATCGTATTCGAAGCGCAGCACGTGCGGGGTCTCGCGTGCCATGTGCTCCAGGTATTGGTTGCCGCGCTGGCGGATCGTGTCCCAGAAAAGAATCGTGCGCTGACCGGCGTCGACAAAATATTCGGTCAGCTGATTGCGGCCTAAAAACTGATGGTTGGCTTGGGCGTTGGGCATTTTCATCACCTCATGCGTTGTGGTTTGTGAGAGGTCAGCTGTTTCTTTGAGTTCCCCGTATAAAAGACCAACGGATGTTAAAGGGAGATTAGCAATTCAATATTTTCGAATGAGCTGTCCCTGCCGCGGGGGTGTTGAGCCGGCAGCTTCACCGGGATTGACGGAAACCGTCAGGATGGTTGCCGCCCGTGTGTCAATGGGGGGCCTCGAGGGATTTGGAGAGAATGGCCGCCAGGAACCCTAGTAAGGTGGCAAAGCCGATAATCGAACCTCCCTTGAAATTGGACAAAAACAGGCCCACGATCAAGGAGAGGCTGATTTGGGAATGAAGCATACTGGATCCGATGACCAGGGACTCCGGGATGCCATCCAGCAGGATCCCCAACCAGATCGCCATCGCGGCCCCGCCGTGCGCGCGAACGGTTTGCGATACGTCTTGTGCGGCTGGAAGGGGTTTGCCGTGATCGAGGGTGTCCAGCGCGCTGGTGATCCAGCGGGAGGCTTTGTCCGGGTCATAATGGAGCCTTGCTTCCAGATAGTCGGACACCTCGGTTTGTTTGAGGAAATCCTTGAGACGGTCGCGGAAGGCCGGGACATGACCCCTTTCCAGGGCTTCACCCACCAGATCGATGGTCAGTGCGGCCAGCAGTGCGCCGCCGCCGCCGGCCATCAGGAACGCCACCGTCCGGTCCCCGGGTTTCCAGAAAAAGGAGGTCACCGCGCCCATCGGAAGCGAGCAGGCGCTGATGACCCCCACGATCAGGGCCTTGAAAACTAAAGGTTCAGTCATTCAGGAATGTCCACCGGTTTAATTCCGCCGGGTGCATCGCCTGGCTCGGGGGCTAAACCGTAAACTCCCCTCTCTGGTGCAGTTCCGCTTCCATCATTTCAAGCTCCCGGGCACCTGAAATCACAATTTTTGGGTCCGGCACATAGTCGAGACCGGCATTCAGCTTCCGGTAGGGGACCGAATTGAGGATGACCTTCATGGCGTTGAGGCGCGCCTTGTGTTTGGAATGGGATCGAATGACGGTCCAGGGACAGTCTACGGTGTTCGTCCGCTTGAGCATTTCATATTTGACCTGCGTGAACTCGTTCCAGCGTTCCTGGGCTTGTACGTCGATCTCGCTCAGCTTCCATTGCCGCAGAGGGTCGTTGCGCCGGCGCTCGAATCGCTGCGCCTGCTCCTCCTTGTCCACGCTGAAATAGAGCTTGATCAGAACGGTGCCTTGCATGACGAGATCTTTTTCAAGCCAGATGACGCCGGTCATGAAATCCTCGTATTCCTTTTCGCTGCAGAAACCGAACACGCGTTCGACCATGGCGCGGTTATACCAGCTGCGGTCAAACAGCACGACTTCCCCCCCGCGCGGGAAATGCATGATATAGCGTTGGTAATACCACTGCGTCCGTTCCTCGGATGTCGGCTTCGGCAGCGCAACCACCCGGTAGTGCTTTTCGTTCATGTAGCGGGTCACCCGACGGATCGTGCCTCCCTTGCCGGCGGCGTCCCGCCCCTCAAACAGAATGATCACTCGTTTTTGGTTTTCTTCGAGATACTTCTGCATCTGAATCAGCTCGGCCTGATACGGCATGAGTTCATGCTCGCGTCTGGCCATCTTGACCGCATCGGCTACAAATTCATCCGAAAAGCAGGTGGCTTCATGCCGGCGTAGCTGATGGTAGTCGGATAAAAGCTGGTCCAATGGCAGCTGCTGGCCCTCATAAACCGCATAGACTGACCCGTCGTTCATAATGGCTCCCATGGCTGTGGAATCAGGTAAGATGTGTTCGAACACCTTGACCCTTCAAATGGTTCAGGCAATATCACTTCGTTGCGACCGGCCTCTGCTTATCGAGGGCGGTCAGAAATTCGACGTATCCCATGACCTGCATGGTCGGTGGCAATTCAAGATGGTCTCTTGCACCTCGAAAAGCAGACAGACTCGCCTCTGACGGTTGCATGGAAACGTCGGGGCTTTCGATACATATCGACCACCGCTCAACAGGCGCTGATAAGTGCGCGATCTCCAGATGAAATGGAATATCCTGGTGCGTAAAGGCATAGAGAAAGCGATGTTTGTGGATGGCGACGATTCTCAAAGGCGGCAGAAATAAGGGCAATGCGGCCTTAAACCCCTCGATGCTCGCACGCATGGATTGAACCGCGGCGGGAGCGGTTACACCCATTTCCTTCTCGATGCGCTCGATGGCCGCCCGCTTCAATGGAAAGGTGAATTTGCTTGTCTTGTCCTCCCGCCACAATTGACATTCATCTTCGGTCGATTGGGTCAAGTATTTGATTTTCAGTTTATTCTTTCGAATTTTGACATTCGCCCGGCACTCATCATGCCAGAGATACTCATCGATCAGCATTTTTTCGCGCACATCTTCTGAACACTGCTTTTCGACCCGTTTCCGTTCGCTATCTGAAAGGGTTCCGAATACGCGCCATTCCCAGTGGGTTCCCTTGCTCATGTTCGCACTCCTGCTGCACTTTCCAGATAGCGCTTTAATTGTGGCAACAGCTTCTTTCTGGAAATTTCAGTATTCGTCTGTTCGTAACATATGAATCGATGACCGCTTTTCTGTTCTGCAGATGCGATCGCCAGTGGTTTCAGGCCTAAATAGGAGTTTAAAAAAGAAGAAAAGAGACCGACAAGAAACCCTTGATCGGCCGCGTGGCCGATGATTTCCCTGCGGAAGTTGGGAACGCAGGAATAGGTCATCAGCAAGTATAGGTCAAATGCGTTGGATGATCGGAATGCCTCGATCGTGGCAAACAGCTGAGGGTTGTTTTCTATCCATGGCCTGAGCAGAACCGGAATGGCACTGATCCCGATATGCAGGTCGTTGATGGTCCAGGTCTTGAGATCCCGGACAAGCAGATCCTCCACACCCAACCCGGAAGGATCGGTTTTCCTGGCCATCAACTCCGCGAACACCTTCTCGCGGATCAAGGGGGTCATGATGAGCAGGCGAGAGGCAATCAGAATGTCTTTTTCCAGGCAACGCCCCTTGGCAGGATCCAAGTTCAAGGAATCCAGCAGGATCGGTCCCAACAGGAATTTGGCGAGCGTATCATCGAGCAGCTCCGGCATCGACTGCAGAATCTCCTCCGCCACCAATGTTGCGCTTGAGCCCACCCACTGGACGTTCCGCCGTTTCATGTTCGGAAATTCCTGTCCATCGGCATGGTGGTCGATGATCGCAACCACCGAATCTTTTAGAAAAGACTGTGAGGGGGGCAGCTCATTATGGTCAACCAGCGTCACCCGCAGTCCGCCCCTCCCGGCCGTACTCTTCAAATCAACCGAGTCTGCAAATACGAGGTTGCGGGGATCCACGCCGGACGCATCCAACCAGAAGACGACCTCCGGCCTCAAGTGGAGATGGCTCGAACGCGTATTGATGAATGGCACGACAGGCATGTCTTCGTCTGCATTCCGCCGCTGACCATAATGCGCATACATCAATGGGGAGACCACGGAGTCCAGATCCGCGCTTTGGTTGCCCAGCACCGCGTGGAACCGCGATGACGAGCGGGCTTGGGCGCTCGCCCATTTGAGATAGGCATTCAAGCTCTCGATCCCGGCAGTTTCCATCTTACCCCTGGTCTTGGTTCATCCTTTGGAGCCGAGCCTCAAACCGCCGTGGATGAAAAACACCTCCCCGGCCAGCGCTTCATTCCGGTAGATGTCGCCGACCAGCTGTGCCACCTCCTCCGGTTCGATCAACCGTCCGATGGGAACCTGCGACAGAATGGTTTCCAGGGCTTTCTGGTTCATTCCCTTGACCATGGCGGTTCCGACGTAACCGGGCGCTACCGCCACGCAGCGTATCCTGTCCGCCAGGCCGCGGCGAAAAAATTCTGCCGTGAGGACTTTGGGCATGACGGACATGGCCGCCTTGGTCGCGGAATAGTTGAGTTGACCGGCCGTTCCCAGCGACCCGGTGGAGGATACCAGGCAGATCAGCCCTCGGCAATTGTGGTTGATCATGCGTTCGGCGCATTCCCGCACGGTTAAAAACACGCCCGTGAGGTTGATATCCACGACAATCTTGAAATCGGCCAGAGGCATTTTACGGGTTACCTTACCGGTCGCCCGATCGGGGGCGACCATCAGGCCATCGCGGATAATGCCTGCAAACGGCGCCACCAGGTTGATTTGCCCGAAGTTTTCGATGGCCGCATCGGCCAGCCTGCTGTTGTCATCTTCCTGGGTGACATTGGTGACCACCGGCAGGACCTCGCCGCCCAAGGCCTTGAGTTCGGCCTCCCCTTGAGACAAAAGGTCTTTGGAAATATCGGCGATGACCACTTTTCCGCCGTTCTTTACCCAGTACTTGGCGACCTCCAAGCCAATTCCCCCACCGCCGCCGGTTATGACGGCCACAGAACCTTGAATGTCCAGCATCGTCTTCCTCCCGTTGGTTGAATATCCGAGCTACCTGCCCATGATGCCGACACCGCTGTCGATCGAGTAAACCATTCCCGTCACGGATCGATTTTCAAGGATGCTGACGGCCAGCCCGGCGAGGTCTTCATTGCGCACGTTGGTTTTCAGGGGCGATTTTTCTTTTTCCTGCTCCAGGATTTCGAGGCGGTTGCCAATCTTGGACAGCGAGTAGGTGCTGACGAAACCCGGAGAGATGCCATTGACACGGATTTTTTTGGCGTTTCCCAGGGATTGCGCCAGACCGCGAATGATCGACTCCAGGGCGGCCTTGGTGGCGCAGACAACATTGAATCGTGGCACCGCGACGTTGCTCCATCGCAATGTTACTGCCAGAATGGACGCTTCGTCTTTTAATAGCGGCAGTAATCTTCCCGTCACTTCAACGAGGGAAAAGGCGCCAACGCGAATGGCATCGGTGAACTCCTCCCACGTCACGTCCACTAGGGGCAGGTTCAGCTTGGCGCCCTCGGCCGTTGAGTAGGAAATCCCGTGGACGAGTATATCCAGAGAAACGCCTTCTTGCTTCATAGCCGAGGAAAAGGACTCGAGATCCTCATCGTTGCGCGCGTCGTAGGGAAAAATCTTCTTTATCCCCATCGCCTCGGCCACCCGGCTGACGCTGTTATAGGTCGTTTGATCCTGGTAGGTCGCATACAGGTTGTAACCCGCACGCTTGATCTCGCTGGCGATCGCATAGCAGATACTCTCTTCATCCCTGATACCAATAATAAGGGCATTTTTATTTTCCATTTTCAGGCTCCCGCTATCGTCGTTAGGATTGTTCCGAAGGCACCCGAATCGTTACGCTGGAACCGCAGTCGACCAGGTACACCGCTCCGGTGATGGATGGATTGGAAATGACCTCGAAGGCGATCTTGCCGATATCTTCGATGCTGGCGGTCCGGTTTAGCGGGCTTCCAGTTTGGGCGACATGCAGCAGGTTGGAAAACCCCTTGATGCCGCTGGCGGCCCGCGTCATCACGGGTCCGGGCGAAATGGCATTCACACGAATACCTTTTCCGCCGAGTTCGCTGGCCAAGCCTCTGACCAGCGCCTCGAGGATGCTTTTCACCGGGCCCATCATGTTATAGCCTTCAACCGCCAAGTGAGATCCGATGTAGGACAGGGTCAAAATACCGCCGCCCGGATTGAGAACATCGGCCTGGATGAGCTGGCTCGTGATCTCGACCAGGGAGAAAGCCGAAACTCGGGTGGAGTCCATGAAGCTTTTCCAGGAGACCTCATGCAGTTCCTTTTTAATCTCCGAGGCAAAGGCGATCCCATGCACAAAAACATCCAGGCGCAGCCCTTCGGCCCGCAGATGCTTCACGATGGCCTGCAATTGTTGGTCATTGCCGACCTGGAAGGGAAACAGCCTGGACACTCCCAGGGGGTCGGTGACTTCCTTCACATAGGGCAGGGCCTTCTCGTTCAAATAGGTAGGGATTATGTTGTAGCCGTTGGCGCTCAGCTCTTCGGCTATCCCCGCGCTGATGCTGTCTCGGTTCGCAATCCCGATAACCAGTGCATTCTTGCGGCGCATCTCATGCTTCCTTTCTCTGCCGAGTGTTTTGCGAGTCATTACGCTTTTCGTGGAAGGGGGCTGAACCGGCCGCGATGTCAAGGGCAGCTGTCAATGCCGCGTCCAGAGAGAACGTCCCGAGTATGGGTGGCGATCATCAGCTCCTCGTCGGTGGGGATGACCCAGGCCGAAACCGAACTGTCCGCCGCGCTGATTTTTGACCGCCCCGCCGCATTCGCCTCCAGGTCCAGCCGCAGGCCGAGCCAACGGGCGCCTTCGCACACCCGCGTACGAATGGCGGGAGCGTTTTCTCCGACCCCGGCCGTAAACACCAGGGCATCCAGTCCGCCTAAAACCCCGGCCAAAGAGCCTAGTTCGCGCTGGATCCGGTAGACAAAAACACCGATCGCCTCTTCTGCCCGCGGATCGTCGCTTTCCAGCAGGACGCGCATATCGTTGCTGATCCCCGAGACGCCGAGCAGGCCGGAGCGTTTGTAAAAAAGATCGACGAGATCATCGGGTTTCATGCCCTTTTGCTGGATCAGGTACAGCACGATCCCGGGGTCGAGATTGCCGGGGCGGGTCCCCATGGGAAGACCGTCCATGGCCGAAAACCCCATCGTGCTGGCGATACTTTTCCCGTCGAGCAGGGCGCACATGCTGGCTCCGCTGCCCAAATGCGCCACGACCACGCGTCCCTTGGCCGCGTCGGGGTCGAGCACCCGCAGGCGGCGTGAAATGTACTCGTAGGAAAGGCCGTGAAATCCATAGCGGCGAATGCCTTCTTCCGCCAGGTGGCGCGGCAAGGCATACATCTGCGCCTGCGGCGGGTTGGTGCGGTGAAAGGAGGTGTCGAAGCAAGCCACCTGCGGAATGTCGGCGCCCAGTTTCAACACCGCGCGCATGGGGCCCAGGTTGTGGGGCTGATGCAGCGGCGCCAGTGGGATAAATGTCTCCAGCGACTGCAGGACGGTCTCATCCACCCTGACCGGGCAACTGTAGAGGTCCCCACCGTGCACCACGCGGTGCCCCACGCCCATCAAGTCCAGGTTGAGTTTTCGCCGGTTTTCTCTGATCCAGCCGATGATGTGCGCCATTAGGCTTTCATGGTTGATTTCCGGGCTGTTCGGCCAGGATTTCTCCGCCAGGGTTTCACCGGCCGCGGTTTTGGCCACAAACCGGGGGGCCACGCCGATGCCGTCCGCCTGGCCGCGGAAAACCAGCGTCAGATCCTCTTTTTCCGAGCCGTTGTAAAGAGAGAATTTGATGCTGGATGAGCCGCTGTTGATCACCGATATCGCCCCTATCATGCGGCACCCCCTGATTGCTTCCCTCGGCGTCTGGCATGGGCCACCGCCACCGCCACGGCGCAGGATGCCAGACGTGCCTTGGGCGAGTCCGCGCGGCTGGTCAAGATGAAGGGGACGCGCGCGCCCATGACGATGCCGGCAGCGTCGGCATTCACAAGATACGTCAGCTGCTTGGCCAGCATGTTCCCGGCCTCCAGGTCGGGCACCAGTAAGATGTCGGCTTCACCGGCTACCTTGGATTGAATTCCTTTTATGGCGGCCGCTTCCTTGCTGATGGCGTTGTCGAAGGCCAGGGGGCCGTCGATGATGGCGCCGTTGATCTGTCCTCGCTCCGCCATTTTGCAGAGTGCCGCCGCTTCCAACGTGGACGGTATTTTGGGGTTGATGGTTTCCACCGCGGACAGTATGGCCACCTTGGGTTCTGCCAACCCCAGACAGTGGGCCAGGGAGATGGCATTCTTGAGAATGTCGACCTTGTCCTCCAGGCCGGGATAGATGTTGATGGCGGCATCGGTGACAAACAACGGCTTCGGATAGGTGGGCACATCGATGATAAAGACATGGCTGAGCCGCATGGCCGTACGCAGGCCGGTGTCGCGATTGACCACGGCATGCATGATCTCGTCGGTGTGCAGACTGCCTTTCATCAATACTTCGGCCGTGCCATTGCGGCAGAGCTCGACGGCCTTGGCGGCGGATTCATGGCTATGACGGGTGTCCACGATCTCATAGGGTTTGATATCGATGTGGTGTTCGTCGGCTGCCTTTTGGATGCGCTCTTTGGGGCCCACCAGGACCGGGATGATAAGCTTGGTTTCCGCCGCTTCCACGGCGCCCTCTAAAGCGGTTCCGCTGCAGGGGTGGCTCACCGCCACGGTAATCGGCTCGAAGTCCCGCACTTTTTCGATCAGGTCCTGAAAGGAGCGTCTCGGGTGGTATTTCAGATCGTTCAGCAAGTCGGCCCGGATTGAAGGTTTTTTCATAGGCGCCTGCACTACGGCGACACCGGAAATGACGGGCTCCTCGCGTTGATTAAGGGCCTTGCAGTCGAACACCACGGTTTTATCGTCCGGGAGCTTTTCTTTGGCCTGAATCGAGACCGTGAGGGTATCCCCCAGCTCCACGGCACGGTGAAATGATAGCTGCTGGGATCTGTAAACCGTGCCCGGACCGGGCAGGTCGTTTCCCAAGAGGCTAGATATCAGGGCTCCACCCCACATGCTGTGCCCGCTGACTTTCTGGCTTTCAAGCAGCATCTGGGCAAACTCGTCGCTGAAATGCGTGGGATTCATGTCTCCGCTCATCATGGCGAAAACATCCACATCCCTTTTGGTCAGGGTCCGCGTCATACTGGCGCTGTCGCCGATGTTGATTTCGTCGAAGGTCTTATTGGTAATCATAGCGCTTCCCTTTCATTGCACACGATCTCTAAGGTAAATAAATTTCTTACAGATCCATACAAGATCTCCTGCGAACTAAATTTTAGTTTCGAATAACCCCAGGCGAGTAAAAAATGGGCAACTCCGGGATAATGATGCGCCTCCAATCGGGACCGACGCTTACTGGCCAGCATTGTCGATAAGAGACATGGAAAGGTAAATTACCCCATCTTCATATCTTTTCTGAACAGGCAGGCCGCTCCGCTCAAAAACGATGAACATGGGCGTATTGTGGAAAAGAACTTCCGCATCGAATAAAGCTATCCCCATCTCACGAGCTATACGAATCATTTGCTTCAAGAGTCGGCTGGCAATCCCTTGGCCTTGGTAGTCCTCCTCGACTGTAAAAGCGATCTCCGCGCGTCGAGGAGCCCCTGGATCAGACTTTATCACCGAAAAGCGCGCTCCGCCGATGACCGTCTCACGCACTTCGGTTTGAATGGTAACCACTAAAGCCACATCATTGGAAAAATCCAATTCCGTCGCCCATTTTAGTTCTTCATCTGTAAGATGGGACTTATACCGGAAATAACGAGTGTAAATTGTGTCCGGATCGAGGTTTCTAAAGGCCTCATTAATTCTTTCCTTGTCGTCTGGCCGGACAGCGCGGATAACGACGGGAGTGCCGTATTTTAACTTATCGATCATTGTGAAGTCTTTTAGATTATTAAGGTCCATGATTGCTCACCCGGTTCCGGCTATATAGCGACATCTCAAGCAATGCAAGCTAGTTTTTGATGAGGAAAATGCCCGATTAAGTGGCGTTCTTGTTATTAATCAAAATAAAACCGAAAGCTAATATGACTCTCACACTTCGGAATTATCACTCCATTAACCTTTCATATCCGACTGCGATGTAACGTTAATATCCTGATATTACATATTTCTAAACCTGCAGCGCCCAAAAAGCGAAATCCATCGTATCAGAATACGAACTCGTAGAGTCAGAAACCAACGCAAACAACGAAATAGGCTTGCTGACAATGATAAATATAACGAGAAGGAAATATTGGCGCTATTCTGATCAGGTTCCAATTTTATTGGCGGAATACCATTCCAATAATTACAATCAAGTTCTCATGCGTAACATTTGTGTAGATGGTATGTATTTTGAGTCGAACTCGCCACTGCAATCAAAAGATGATCTATATATTAAACTTCCAGGTCATCGCCTGAAAGACTTTCATGCCGATCCGTACAAGGCGTTTCGAGCAAAAATGAAATGGAGCCGACAAATGGCGGGAGCTGAAACGCCTTGCTATGGCTTCGGCGTTCAATTCACAGCTAAGAGCCATCTTTCATATGGGATCAACATTCCAAACTCCGATTATTCCTGCGATTACTGTGAAAAGAAAGTTACCGACAATCGGATTCACCAAACGGAAACCGGCCTTCTTTTTTGCCCGAATTGTCTAAATTACATGGAAACGCTTCCCAGCTTTATTGAAAAGGCCTTGGAACGAAGGTTATTGGGGAACGTTGTTTAAGTCAGGTTTAAAAAATTTAATCGAAGAATTGAGGCGTGTGGAATAACTTAAAACGCGCTGAACCAAAAAGCAAAATAAAAAGGAGGTTAACCCAAATGGATGCTGCAACGATCACCAAAGATTTAATCAGTCTTCAAAAACAGTCGTTTAACAGCATGTTTGATGCCATGATCCTTTTTCAGGAACAAGCCGAAAAGACAAGCCTGCTTTGGAGCAGTCAGACGGGGATCAATGAAAAAGCACAGGAAATTGTTGATCAATGGCGCACGATCATGATTAAGGGGCGCGATGATTCCAGAAAACTGATCAATGATGGCTACACCCGGATGGAGGACTATTTCGGGGAACTAGCGCAAAAGAAAACCGCCAAGAAATGAGAAATCCCGTCAATCCATGAACAAGGCGACGAAGGCAGGGTGTTAATGCGCCTTGCCGGTGCTTTTCTCTCGCGCGACAAAAAGAGGATTACATGAAAGAGACCGAAACCCCTGCCCAGCTAGACGACACGCATCCTGTCCTTTCTCTCATGCCGCTGCAAAAAGTGAAGAAAGGCAAGATTGTATCCGCTGAAGAGGCCGTTCGCATCATTCAAGATGGGGATACGGTCGCCACCGGCGGCTTCGTGGGTATCGGCTTTCCGGAGGAGGTCGCTGTCGCCCTTGAAAATTATTATTTAGACCGCGGCCGGCCGCGGGATTTGACCCTGGTGTACGCCGCTGGTCAGGGAGATGGCGCCGAGCGTGGGCTGAACCACTTCGGGCATGAAGGCCTTGTGCGAAAAGTGATCGGCGCTCACTGGGGGCTGGTGCCCAAATTGCAGAAGCTGGCGGTCGCGAATAAAATCGAGGCCTACAACCTCCCTCAAGGGGTCCTTTCTCACATGTACCGGGACATCGCCGCCCACAAACCACGAACCATTACATCGGTCGGAAAGGGGACTTTCGTCGATCCTCGCAACGGAGGAGGGAAAATCAATCCGCTGACCATCAAGGATATTGTCGAGCTGATCACCTTTGACGGTGAGGAGTACCTGGCCTACAAAACCTTTCCGATTCATGTAGCCATTCTTCGGGGCACTACGGCAGATACATACGGCAACATCACCATGGAAAAGGAAGCGCTGACGCTGGAGGTGTTGTCTCTGGCCATGGCCGCGCGCAACTCGGGAGGGTTCGTCATCGTCCAAGTGGAGCGAATCGCCGAGCACGGCTCGTTGAACGCCCGGCAGGTTAAGATCCCGGGCATTTTAGTGGACTGTGTGGTGGTTTCGCGAACGGAGAACCACTGGCAGACCTTTGCCGAGATGTACAATCCGTCTTTCAGCGGCGAGGTAAAAGTTCCGGTGCAGTCGATTCCCCCCATGGCGATGGGCGAGCGCAAGATCATCGCGCGCCGGGCCGCCTTCGAACTGCAAGCCAACAGCGTAGTGAATTTAGGAATCGGGATGCCGGAAGGGATTGCCAGCATTGCGATGGAGGAAAAAATTCTTGATCTTATCACCTTGACGGCCGAACCGGGTGTCATCGGCGGCATTCCGGCCGGTGGTCTCAATTTCGGTGCCGCGACCAACACCGAGGCGTTGATCGATCAGCCCTACCAGTTCGATTTTTACGACGGCGGCGGACTCGACATCGCATTTTTAGGATTGGCTCAGGTTGACACGGAAGGCAACCTCAATGTCAGCAAGTTCGGGTCGAAGCTCGCTGGCGCGGGTGGATTCATCAACATCAGCCAGAATGCTAAACAGGTGGTTTTTGTTGGCACGTTCACGGCTGGGGGGTTGAAGGTGAAGCTTGAAGGGGGACGGGTGCAAATTCTCCAGGAAGGCAGAGTGAAAAAATTCGTCAACCGGGTAGAGCATTTGACCTTCAGCGGGGCCTTGGCCTTGCAAAAGGGCCAACCCGTGCTTTATGTGACCGAGCGGTGTGTCTTTGCTTTAACAGATGGCGGTATGAAGCTGGTCGAAATCGCGCCGGGTATCGACATGGAAAAAGACATCCTGAAATTGATGGATTTTCAGCCGATCATTGACGCCGCTCCGCGCGTCATGGATCCGCGCATCTTCGGCACGACGCCGATGGGCTTGAAAGACCATCTGCTCATGTTGCGGCTGGAAGACCGGTTTGCCTATGCTGAGCGCGAAAACCTGTTTTTCGTGAATTTTGAGGGCTTCGCGGTCAACCGCCGAGAGTTGGTCGATGATATCCGCAAAGCTGTGGAAACCCGACTCAAGACGCTCGGCCACAAAGTCTACGCCATTGTCAATTACGACAACTTCAGCATTCAGCCCGAACTGGTGGATGAGTATACTGATATGGTCAAATTTCTGCTTGATCATTACTACACAGGTGTCACCCGATACACCACCAGCACCTTTTTGCGGCTGAAACTCGGGGAAGCGCTGCAGAAGCGGAATGTGGCTCCACACATTTTCGAGAGCAGTGAAGACGCTCGAAGTGCGTTGAAGACCGGATAATGACGTAAATGCCTTTTTTACTGCCAAAGAATATGAAGTTTATCGGAGACTGGTATGAAAAATGCGGTAGTAAAAAATTTTAGTAAACCTGACATGATTCGAACCTGTCCAAAGGCCCGTTTAGAACTTTTAAGATTGGGGGGTGCCACGGTCGGCCGAACGGTCTTTGAACCCGGCTGGAGGTGGACGACATCGGTTCAGCCCATTCTTAAAACAAAGAGCTGTGAAACGCCTCACCTCCAGTTCCACTTATCGGGAGTATTGAGGGTTCGTATGGACAATGGCAGCGAGGTCGACTGCCTACCCGGCGACGTATCATCGCTGCCTCCTGGTCATGACGCTTGGGTGGTGGGAGACGAGTCGGTAGTTGTCGTGGAATTGCATGGAAGAATCGATGGCGTTGAAACCCGGTAGACTGGGCAGATCTTCACATTGGTTCTACATGTGGGGCAGGGATTCCCATTGCATCACACTACCCATCTCAGCTTGCTTTATGTTTGAGAACGGCGTTTCAATATCACAAACCGACTCTGGCCAAAAGCCAGAATGGAGGACACCATGTTCAAATTTCCGGATCTCACCCAGCAGTCCGAGGTCTCGGACGCCTTCACCGCTCTCGGTCGGTCGCTCAAGGACAGCAGCGACGCCTACGGGCAATACGCGGCAGACCTGGTTTTCATCGCCCAGAGCCACGGCGAGCGGGCTATGCGCACCGCCCAGGCTAACCTGGAGCGCAACTTCGAGGCGTGGAGCACGGTTTCGAAGGCCTTCCAGTCCCCCCTGCTGGCCGATCATTGGGCTGCCTATCTTACCGATTCCGCCCAGCGCACTGTGCTCTTCGCCGATGCCATGCGGCAGCGCGGTAACCACTTCAACGATCATGAGCAAGGATCGAACAAGACCGTCCTGAGCTGGGACCACGAGCTGGTGATCGACGGTACCAAGCTGGCCCGTCCGGTCAACTATTCCTTGGTGCGCATCATAGCGCCCGAGGGTGTTCAGGTGCGCGAGAACGGCCGCCCTTACATCATCATCGATCCGCGCGCCGGACACGGCTCCGGCATCGGCGGATTCAAGCACGAAAGCGAGGTGGGCGCTGCCGTCCACCAGGGCCATCCGGTATACTTCGTCACTTTCACGCGGCTGCCGCAGCCGGGCCAAACCCTGGCGGACGTCACCGCTGCCGAAGCCGACTTCGTGCGCGAGGTGCGCCGCCGCCACCCGGATGCACCCAAACCAATCGTCATCGGCAACTGCCAGGGTGGCTGGGCCGCCATGCTGCTTGCTGCCACCAACCCTGATATCACCGGTCCGATCGTCGCCAACGGTGCGCCGCTCTCTTACTGGGCCGGCCAGAAAGGCAAGAACCCCATGCGCTACCTGGGTGGTCTGGTGGGAGGGGCCATGGCGGTCAAGTTCATGTGCGACCTTGGAAACGGCCTATTCGACGGGGCCAATCTGGTATTTAACTTTGAACGCTTGAGCCCGAGCAACACCTGGTGGAGCAAGTACTACGACCTGTGGCGGGAAATCGACACCGAGGTCGAGCGTTTCGTCGGCTTCGAGCGCTGGTGGAGCAGCTTCTACTACATGTCCGAGCAGGAGATCCGCTGGATCGTGGAGAACCTGTTCGTCGGAAACCGTCTGGCCCGCGGCTGCGCCAACCTGGACGCGCGCACCCATGTGGATCTGCGGAAAATCAACTCCCCGATCATCATCTTCGCCTCTCACGGCGATAACATCACTCCGCCCCAGCAGGCCCTGGGCTGGATCGCCGACCACTACAAGGACGTGGAGGAGATCAAGGCGCGCGGTCAGCGCATCCTCTATACCCTGCACGACAAGGTAGGACATCTGGGGATCTTCGTCTCGTCCTCTATCGCCAAGAAGGAGCACCAGGAGATCGTCTCCACCCTCAAGGCGATCGAGGCCTTGTCCCCGGGACTCTACGAGATGGTCATCGAGGAGGCGAGCGGCGAGGGGGTCGAGAAGCGCTTCCATGTCACTTTCCAGGAACGCACCATCCCCGAGCTGATTGCCGAGTGCGGGGGGGATGACTCGGATCGACCCTTTGCCGCCGTGGCGCGGGCCTCCGAGCTGAGCACCGAACTGTACGACCTGATTATAGGTCCCTGGGTGCGCGCCATGAGCAACCCGGCGAGCGCGGAATTCCTCGCCGCCGCCCAGCCGATGCGCGTACAGCGTGCCCTGCAGAGCGACCGCAACCCGCTGCTGCAGCCGATTGCCGCCCTGGCCGAGCAGACGCGCGCCCAGCGCCGGGAGGCGCCCGCGGACAACCCTTTCCGGCAACTCGAGACTCTCAATGCCAACGTGATGACCCAGTGGTTGGATGGGCTGCGGGACATCCAGGGCGCCATGATGGAGCTGAGTTTCCACCTGCTGTGGGCAGCTCCCGCGCTGGCGGCCCTGGGGGCGCCACGGTCCCAGCTCATCAGTGAAGCGCCCCAGGAGGATCTCCGCAGCCTGGTGCAGGTCCAGGATGCCTTGGACCGGATCGAGCAGGGCGGCTTCGCCGAGGGCGTGATCCGCATGCTGATCTTCCTCGCCCACTCGCGCAAGGAGGTGCGCCGCTCACGCCTGGAGCGCTCGAACCGGATGCTGATGTCCACCGAGCCCTTTGCGAGCATGAAACCGAAGTACCGGACCCGACTCATCCATCGCGAGTCCCTGATCGTAGGCTTCGAACCGGAGGCCGCCAGGGCCGCCCTGCCGCGGCTGATCGTCTCCGACGAAGACCGGAGGCGCGCTCTGGGCCTGTGCTGGGATATCGCCGGCCCGCGGGAGGAGATGAGTCCCGAAACCATGGCAATGATGGAGCAGCTCGCCGCTGCCCTGAGTCAGGAATTGACCCTAGCCGAGTCCGCGCCCGTTCCCGGCAATGTCCGCCGCCGGGTCTCGTGACAGCATGAGATACGATCATCGTCCAGGGTAATCAAAGGTAATCATCAGGGTCGGTCGACCTTAGGCCGACCGACTCACGGACCGCTGTAGCCCGGATACTGCCAATCTCATGAAACCCATCCCAACCACCATCCCCGAACCCCTGCGGGCCTTCCTCGCCGAGACGCGCGAGGTCAAGCGGCGCAAGGTGGAGGTCGGCTACCGCCACACTGCGACCAACGCCCGCGAGGCCATGGAGGTCATGACCCGCCGCCATGTCACACAAGTCCCGTCCATCGCCCTGATCCGGGACGAGATCGTTCCCGGCCCGGACTATTTGGTGCCGGTCCGTCTCTACCACACCGCCCCCGGCGAACCGCGGCCTGTCGCGCTCTTTGTGCACGGCGGCGGCCATGTCGCGGGAAGCGTCAGCCTCTACGACTCGATTGCACGTAAGCTCGCCGAGGCCAGCGGTTGGCTCGTGGTCTCGGTGGAGTACCGCCTTGCCCCCGAATGCCCCTACCCCAATGCGCTCAAGGACGTGGTTGCCTGCGTCAAGGGCATCTTTGGCCTGCTGCGCACCCTGGACCCGCCCCTTACCTTTGCCCCCCGCCTCGCCCTGATTGGAGACAGCGCCGGCGCGGCCCTTTGTGCCAGCGCGAGCCACCTCACCCAGTACGAGCCAGAGATCGCCATCGAGCGCCAGGTGCTCATCTATCCCAGCCTCGACTACACCCTCTCCCAGCCCTCGGTGATGGAAAATGGCGAGGGTCTCTTGCTCGAGCGTCAGCGCATCCTGTGGATGTTCGACTGCTATTTCCAACAGGCCGAGAACCGCCGGGACTGCTCGCCGCTTTTCATGCCCATGACCCAAGACTACCCGCCGACCCTGGTGGCTACCCCGGAGTATTGCCCCTTGAGGGATGAAGGCATCGCCTACGCCCGGAGACTTCTGGAGTCCCGGATTCCGTGCGAGCACATCGCCTATCCTGGGCTGGTGCATGCCTTTTTAAATCTGGAGGACCTAGTCCCGGACATCTGCGCCGATCTATACTGCCGCATCGGTGCTTTCTTGGCCGGGACGCTTGGAACTGCCGATGGCTCTTGACGCTGGATGAATACCGGTCTTTGATCGTTTACCGAAAACTAGATTCAAGCTAATTCTTATCTAACTTTCATCTTTAAGATATGGATTGCGTATCGAGGCTCTGCAGAGACGCAATGCCTTTCGGTGCAATCCCAAATCTGACAATTGAAGGAAGGAATGGATTATGGCAGCGAATTTCAAAATAGGCTCCTATAAAACCATGGACGGCTTTGGTTTGAAATTGGATGGCGACTTCGACGCCACATCGGCATTTGAACTGATATATGCCGTCAAGACATTGCCGGAAAAAAATCAAAGAATTTACATATTCACTGATGGGCTTAAACTCATTCACCCGTTCGGAATAGATGTTTTGCGTAGCTTTATGCATCCTCTCAACGGCGAATCCACCCGAATTGAGTTCAAAGGCAATAACGCCTCGAAATTGAAAGTATGAGATGAAAAC
>Ga0209254_10001831_pt1 | contig 19190 bp, 12 predicted proteins | sample FrelakmetDIP11DI_FD_187148 | JGI IMG/M metagenome (GOLD analysis project Ga0209254, IMG submission 187148) | Freshwater lake sediment microbial communities from the University of Notre Dame, USA, for methane emissions studies - DIP11 DI (SPAdes)... | ecosystem: Environmental > Aquatic >...
GTGGGGCCGGCGGGAGGCGCGGATGAAGCTCTGCGGCTTCGACGTCGGCCTCGACAAACCGATGTTCTTGATCGCCGGCCCCTGCGTCGTCGAATCCCGCGATCTCGCGTTCGACACCGCCGGCCAGCTCAAGACGCTTGCCGTCGAGCTGGGCATACCGTTGATCTACAAGTCGTCCTACGACAAGGCGAACCGCAGTTCCGGCCGGTCGTTCCGTGGTCTCGGCATGGACAAAGGCCTCAGCATCCTCGCCGACGTGCGCAGGGAGCTCGGTGTCCCCGTGCTCACCGACGTGCACGACATCTCAGAGCTCAAGGACGTCGCCGCAGTCGTCGACGTGCTCCAGACGCCGGCGTTCCTCTGCCGGCAGACGGACTTCATCCGCGCCGTCGCGTCTGCCGGGAAGCCCGTCAACATCAAGAAGGGCCAGTTCCTCGCGCCCGAGGACATGGCGAACGTCGTGGCGAAGGCCCGCGAAGCCTCGGGCACCGACAACATCCTGGTCTGCGAGCGCGGCGCGAGCTTCGGGTATCACAACCTCGTGTCCGACATGCGCTCGCTCGCCATCATGCGCGAGACCGGCTGCCCGGTCGTGTTCGACGCGACGCACTCGGTGCAGCTTCCGGGCGGGCAGGGGACGGTGAGCGACGGCCAGCGCGAGTTCGTGCCGGTGCTCGCGCGCGCGGCCGTCGCCGCCGGCGTTTCCGGCGTGTTCATGGAGACGCATCCCGATCCGGCGAAGGCGCTTTCGGATGGGCCGAATGCCTGGCCGTTGCCGCTCATGAAGACGCTGCTCGCGACGCTCAAGGAAATCGACGTCTTGGTGAAGCGGCACGGGTTTGCGGAGAGCCTCGTCGCTTCGCGGTGAGACGGGGATTCGGAATGGTTCAAGCGGTATTTACTGAGGGAGAAACGTCATGAGCTCCATCGTCGATGTCGTCGCGCGCGAGATCCTCGACTCGCGCGGCAATCCCACCGTCGAGGCGGACGTGCTGCTCGAGTCCGGCATCATGGGCCGCGCCGCGGTCCCGTCCGGGGCATCCACCGGCAAACGCGAGGCTCTCGAGCTTCGCGACGGCGACAAGAGCCGCTACAAGGGCAAGGGCGTCCTGAAGGCGGTCGAGAACATCAACACCGAGATCTCCGAGGCCATCATGGGGCTCGACGCCTCGGAGCAGGCGTTCATCGACAAGACGCTGATCGACCTCGACGGCACGGAGAACAAGGGCCGGCTTGGGGCCAACGCGATGCTGGCCGTCTCGATGGCGGTCGCCCGGGCGGCTGCGGAGGAGGCCGGTCTCCCGCTCTACCGCTACTTCGGCGGCTCCGCGGGCATGCAGATGCCGGTGCCGATGATGAACGTGGTGAACGGCGGCGCGCACGCGAACAACAGCCTCGACATCCAGGAGTTCATGATCGTTCCGGTCGGCGCGCAGAGCTTCCGCGAGGCACTGCGCTGCGGCGCCGAGGTGTTCCAGGCGCTGAAGTCGATCATCGACGAGCGCGGCATGCCCACGAGCGTCGGCGACGAGGGCGGCTTCGCACCGAACCTCGCGTCGAACGAGGCGGCGATCGAGGTGATCCTCGATGCGGTCAAGGCCGCCGGCTACATGCCCGGCAGCGACGTCTGCCTCGCGCTCGACTGCGCGAGCTCGGAGTTCTTCAAGGACGGCAAGTACGAGCTCGAGTCCGAGAAGCGCTCGCTCACCGCGCAGCAGTTCACCGACTATTTCGCGGCGCTGTGCGACAAGTACCCGATCGTGTCGATCGAGGACGGGATGGCGGAAGGCGACTGGGACGGCTGGAAGGTGATCACCGACAAGCTCGGCGCGCGCGTGCAGCTCGTCGGCGACGATCTGTTCGTCACCAACCCCGGCATCCTGCGCGAAGGCATCCGCCAGGGCATCGCCAACGCGATCCTCGTCAAGGTGAACCAGATCGGCACGCTCACCGAGACCTTCGCGGCGATCGAGATGGCGAAGCGCGCGGGCTACGGCACCATCATCTCGCACCGCTCCGGCGAAACCGAGGACAGTACGATCGCCGACATCGCGGTCGGCACCAACGCGCTGCAGATCAAGACCGGGTCGCTGTCGCGCTCCGACCGGATCGCGAAGTACAACCAGCTCCTGCGCATCGAGGAGGACCTGGGCGACACGGTGACCTATCCGGGACGCGGCGCGTTCCGCAACGCGCGCTGAGGGAGCAGGTCCCCGCGTGACCATGCGTGCCGCGCGGGGCCTGTCCGCCCATCCCATGCGCTGCCTCGCCGCGGCCCTCGCCGCGCTGATCGTCCTCGTCCAGTACCCGCTCTGGCTCGGCAAGGGCGGCTGGCTGCGGGTGTGGGAGGTCGATCGGCAGCTCGGTGCGCGCAAGGCCAAGAACGCCGAGCTCGAGGCGCGCAACGCGGCGCTGGACGCCGAGGTGCGCGACCTGAAGGAGGGCCTCGACGCCGTCGAGGAGCGCGCGCGCTACGAGCTCGGGATGGTCAAGCAGAACGAGGTCTTCTTCCAGGTGGTGCGGCCAGCGCCGGCGACGCCGACGACGACGGCGGCGCGCTGACGTTGAGGGCCGGTGCCACGGCCCCTCCATTCCTCCTTCGATCGCCGAACCCCCACCCAGCCCTCCCCCTTGAAGCCCTTGAAGGGGGAGGAGGGGGAAGCAGGGGCCGGGCGGACTTCGGGTCTCCTTCCCCCTCATAGGGCGAAGGCCGGGATGGGGTGCCGTGTCACGCCCCCCTCATCGCCCAGACGCTCCCCCTTGAATCCGCCTTGAAGGGGGAGGGATGAGGCTTGGCGTCGCGGAGCTCTCCTTCCCCCTCCGACGGGGAAGGCTGGGATGGCGGTCGGCGTCACGTGCGGCCTTCATCGCCGCTACCATGGCAAACTGCGGCGGTCGGCGCCAGCCGCCGACCTTCCACCGGGCGCGGTTCCGCCCGACCGCGCCGCCACGCGCCGAAGGAGGCCCGCATGAAGCTCACGCCCGAGCAGCTGGCGCAGTTCGAACGCGACGGCTACGCGCTCGTCCGCGAGGTCCCGCGAATCTACGCCGAGCTCCGGCCCGAGGTCGAGCGGGAGAAGGACGGCGTGACGCCGCGCACGAGCTTCGCCGCGCACACCTACAACCCGGTCTTCGCCAAGCTCGGGCGCCATCCGCGCCTGGTCGAGCCGGTCGTGCAGTGCTTCGGTGAGGACGTGTACATGCACCAGTTCAAGATCAACGCCAAGATGGCCTTCGACGGCGACGTCTGGCATGGCACCAGGACTACGGCACGTGGAAGAACGACGACGACATGCCCGAGCCGCGGGCGATGAACATCGCCATCTTCCTCGACGCGGTGAACGAGTTCAACGGCCCGCTCATGTTCATCCCCGGCTCGCACAAGGAAGGAACGCTGGCGGCGGGGCACGACCTGACGACCACGAGCTATCCGCTGTGGACGATCGACCACGCGACCATCACGCGGCTGGTCGCCCGCGGGGGCATCGTCGCGCCGAAGGGCCCGCCCGGCTCGGTGATCATGTTCCACGGCAACCTCGTGCACGGGTCGGCCCCGAACATGAGCCCGTGGAACCGCAACATCGTCTATCTGAGCCTCTGCGCCGTCTCGAACCACATCCGCCGGTTCAGGCGTCCCGAGTACATCGCGCATCGAAACTTCGCGCCGATCCGCGCGCTCTCCGACGACTGCCTGCTGCGCAACGACGTGACCGTGGAGTTGCCGGCGCGCACGGCCGCTTGAGATGAACCTGCACCGGCTCCTCCTCGACCGGGAGGCTCAAGGCAAGCCGCTGCGCGTCGCCCTGATTGGTGCCGGCAAGTTCGGCGCCATGTATCTCGCGCAGGTGCCGAAGACGCCCGGCATCCACCTCGTCGGCATCGCCGATCTCGCGCCGGACAACGCGCGCACGAACCTCGAGCGCGTCGGCTGGAAGCCCGAGACGTTCGCGGCCGCCGCGCTCGACCGGGCGCTCGCCGAGCGTCGCACGCATCTGGGTGACGACTGGCGGAAGCTCGTCGCGCATCCGGGCGTCGACATCGTCGTCGAGGCCACCGGCAACCCCGTCGCGGCAGTGGAGCACGCGCTCGCCGCGTTCGCGAACGGCAAGCACGTGGTCATGGTGACCGTCGAGGCGGACGCGTTCTGCGGGCCGCTGCTCGCGCGCAAGGCACGCGAGGCGGGCGTCGTCTACAGCCTCGCGTACGGGGATCAGCCGGCGCTCATCTGCGACCTCGTCGACTGGGCCCGCGCCGCGGGCTTCCCCGTCGTCGCGGCCGGCCGCGGTCACAAGTGGTTGACGCACTTCGCGCAGTCGACGCCCGACACGGTCTGGGGCTACTACGGGCTGACGCCCGAGCAGGCGCGTGTCGGCGGCCTCAACCCGAAGATGTTCAACGCCTTCCTCGACGGTTCGAAGCCCGCGATCGAGAGCGCGGCTGTCGCCAACGCGACCGGCCTCACGCCTGCACCCGAGGGGCTCGCGTTCCCGCCGGCGAGCATCGACGACATCCCGTTCGTCATGCGGCCGCGCGAGGAGGGCGGGCATCTCCACCATCGCGGCCAGGTCGAGGTGATCTCCTCCCTCGAACGCGACGGACGGGTCATTCCCTACGACGTGCGCTTCGGCGTGTGGGTGGTGTTCGAGGGCGACACCGAGTACATCCGGCGCTGCTTCACCGAGTACGGCGTGCGCACGGACCCGTCGGGCCGCTACGCGTGCCTCTACAAGCGGTGGCACCTGATCGGGCTCGAGGTCGGCATCTCCGTCGCCTCCGTCGGCCTGCGCCGCGAGCCCACGGGCGTGCCGCAGGACTTCCTCGCGGACGCGGTCGCCACCGCCAAGCGCGACCTGAAGGCCGGCGAGATCCTCGACGGCGAGGGCGGCTACACCGTCGTCGGGCGGCTGATGCCCGCTCGCGCGTCGCTCGAAGCGAACGCGCTGCCGCTCGGCCTCGCGAACCACGTCAAGCTCGTGAATGCGGTGCCGGCCGGTGCCGCGGTTCGATGGAGTGACGTGGTGGTGGACGAAAGTCTGACGGCGGTGAGGCTGCGAAGGGAGATGCAGCTGTCGGCTTTCGGCGCTCAGCCTTCAGCTTCCGGCACGCCGATGCGCGAGTAAGAGCTCGTGCGTGCAGTCCCGATCGCCGAAGGCCGAAAGCCGAAAGCCGAACGGGCACGACCCCGGCTCCGTGTTCCTCGAATCGCTTCATCGCCTCGTCCCCTGCTTTCGTTGACTTGACCGCTGCCGAAACGGATCCGCCACTCGGTCGTTCCGCTTCTGGACGCAACCGCATGCCGCTCGACGATTTCCGCAACCGCCTGCGCCGCAACGCGCGCCACTGGGGCCGGTGGGCGCGGCGCCGGGGCATCGAGTGTTACCGGATCTACGACCGGGACATCCCCGAGCACGCGTACTGTGTAGACCTGTATGGCGCGCTGGTGCACCTTCAGGCGTACCGCGGGAACGCGGACGACGCGGACGACCTTGACGTCGAGGACGCCGCGGCCGCCGTCGCGGAGGCGCTCGAACTGCCGCGCGAGCGCGTGCACTTCAAGCGGCGCGCGCGGCGACGATCCGGCGAGCAGCACGAGGCGACGGGCGAGGCGGGCGAGCCCTTCGAGGTCCACGAGGGCGGGCACCGTTTCCTGGTCGACCTCGAGAGCCGTCTCGACACCGGCCTCTTTCTCGACCACCGCAACACCCGCGGCATGGTGCGCGAAGAGGCGCGCGGGAAGCGCTTCCTCAACCTCTTCTGCTACACCGCGACCTTCACTGTGTACGCGGCGGCCGGGGGGGCGGAATCGTCGCTGAGCGTGGACCTGTCGAACACGTACCTCGCCTGGGCGGCGCGGAACTTCGCGCTCAACGGCATCGACCCGGACCGGCACCGCCTTGTGCGCGGGGACGCGCTGCGCTGGCTCCACGAAGCCGATGCGGGTGCCTTCGATCTGGTCGTGCTCGACCCGCCGTCCTTCTCGTCGTCGAAGGCGATGAGCGGTGTGCTCGACGTGCAGCGCGACCATCCGGCGCTGCTCGCTGCGTGTGGGCGCCTGCTCGCGCCTCGCGGCATCCTCTACTTCTCGACCAACCTGCGCACGTTCACCCTCGAGCCGGAGGCTTGCGCCGGACTGGCAGCGACGGAGATCACGTCACGCACGGTGCCGGAGGATTTCCGCAACCGCCGCATCCACCGCTGCTGGCGGATGACGAAGGCATAGCCCGAACCTCGGCGCGTGATCAGCGATGATGGCGAAGCTCGCGCTCACGGCAGCCACTCGCGGCGCACGTCGAGACGTGCCGCCCCAGCACCCCCATCCCGGCCTTCCCCCTGCGAGGGGGAAGGTGACTTGGAGGCGCTCGGCCCCTGCTTCCCCCTCCCCCTGCCTCCACCCCTGCCTCCCCCTGCCAGCCCCTGCCAGAGGGGCCAGGGGGAGGGGCGGGGTTCAGATCAGATCAAAGGTCGAAGAACGCCGTGTACACGAGCCGCTCCTCGACCACGCGCCTCCGTCGCGTCGCGCCGGCGCGCACCTCGGGCACGGTGCGGTCCGTGTAGTAGCGCTCGTACTCGCGCACCACGACGCGCGCCGGCTTCCCGCCCGCGTCGGGCAGCGCGGCGCTCGTCTCCCAGATCGCCGGATCGATCAGGTCGACGATGCTGCCGAGATCGACGCCCGGCCGCAGCTGCACGCCGCCGCTCGCGAGGCCGCCGAGGTTCACCGTCTGCCCGAGCTCGATGCGCTGGCCGAGCCGGTTCGCGACGGTCACGACGCCGCCGGCGACCGGCCGGACCGGCTGCGCCGCGATGGCGTCGGGGCGGAGCGGCGCGGGGATGGGCGGCACGCTCGGCCGCGGGGGCGGCACGAGGCTCGACGCCAGCAACTTCAGGTCGCTCCACGCAAGGTCGGTGTCGAGTGCCGGGTCGCGTGTCTGCAGCACCAGCTCGACACGGTTGCGGCCGGTCTCCACCGCCTGTCCCGGTCCGGGGACGAACGAGATGTCGGCATACTCGGAGTCGAGCGGGAACTGCATCGGCCCCGCGCTCGGCACGGCGCCCCGCAGCGTGAAGGTCACCTGGGCGGCGTTCCGCTGGAAGGTCGCGCGTCGCCGCGGCAGCACCTGCGCGAACTCCGCCAGCACCACCTTGGAGATCTTCGCGTTCGCTAGCGCGTTGGGCTGGTAGCGCACGAGCGCGAGGCGGACGAACGGCATGTATGTCCGGCCCGGGTCCAGCTCGATGTCGCAGTACCAGAGCTTGCGCGACTCGTCCCAGAAGACCCGGTGGCCGACGACGTGCACCTGCTGGCCGGGGATCTCGCGCAGCGCCACCCGTTCGTCCGCAACGCGTGCGCCGAAGTCGGCGACGCGGGTGCGGAAGCTCGGCGGGTCCGTCGCCCACAGCGGGTCCATGCCCCACTGCGTCACGAGCGGCACGAGCGGCGCGGTGATGTCGGTGAACTTCACGCCGTCGCCGAGGATCACGACGCCGAGCAGCTCACCGTCGCCGGAGCTGAACCACGGTCGGTCGAGCCAGACGCGCAGGCCGTTGCCGAGCCGCGTGCTGTCGAGCCGTCCCGGCGATGCCGAGTCGTTCCAGCGGAACGTCGGCACCGTGTAGAGGACACGCGGCTCGTCGGGCGGCGCGCTCGACGGGACGAGCGTGTTCGGTGCGAAGCCGGCTGCGGTGACGAGCACCGGCGCACCCTGATCATCCGCCGCGCCGACCTTCATCGCGGGCCCCGACGCGATCGGACCGACCCGCGTCACCTCGTCGGGCTGCTCGAAGAGCGCCGGTGGAAGGTACTCGCGGAAGCGCGTCGTCGCCCGCATCGTGTAGCGGATCAGGCGGAACTTCGTGTCGCCGAGCTCGTGCCGGTCGCCGCGCGCCCGTGGCCGTGCCGGGTCGTGCATCTGCTCGTCCACGGCCTGCGCGAGCCCGAAGAGATTCTCGTGGTTCTCGGCAAGCAGCACCTCGCCGAGCCGACCGCGGGAGGAGACGCGCTCGGGGCGCGGCTTCTCCAGGTCGTCCACCCATTCCTCCCAGTCGGCCTCGACCTCGAACTTGCCGGTGCTCGGGCCGTGCATGCGCAGGCGCGCGGAGAGGATCGCGTGCTGGTCGCCGTCGCTCCGCTGCGCGTTCAGCACCAGGAACTCGGGCAGGCAGACCGGCTGCTGCGTGGCGTGCACGAGCGTGAGCGGGCGATAGGGCGTGGTCATCCAGCCGCAACCGAGCTGGGCCATGCCGAGGACGAACTTGCGCTCGCCCTCGGAATCCACCCACGAGGGGAGGCCGAGCGTGCCGGCGAACGCCTTGTGCACGAAGCTGGAGTAGCGCAGCCGCACGACGCGACCCTTCGGCACGAACAGCGTCAGCACGCGCGCGTCCTCGTCCCACGTCGGCGCGCCGTCGTCGGCGAACGTCTCCTGGCACGGCGGGTCGGCAAGCGCGGCGGCGCGCTCGGCGAGCACGATCCGCAGGCCTTGCGTGTCCGGCCAATCCTTCGCGAACGCGACGACCAGCACCAGTTCCTGATTCGGCGCGAACACGACCGCTGCGCTCGGGCCGAGCACCATAGGTCCCGTCACGCCGGGCAGCGCGTGACCGGGCATGGCGCGGATCGCCAGCCCGCCGGCGGCGCCGTCGGGGAGGTAGGGCGTCTCGACCGACGCCTCGCGATGAATGACGTACTGCCCCGGCGCGATGCGGTCGCCAGTCGGATTGTCCAAGGAGGGAAGGCGCAGCGGCAGCGTGGTGGTGGTCGCCGAAGCGGCTACGCTCGCCGGCGTCACCAGCTCGACCTGCGCCGAAGGCGTCGCGTCGTAGAGCGTGCCCGCTTCGCGCGCGGCGATCTCGTAGCCCTGCTTGATCGTGGCCGGGCTCGCGAACAGCGGATCGAACAGCCCATGCTGCTCGCACTGCAGCTGCGACGACTTGGGCGGCACGAAGTGGCGCTCGTTCGCGGCCGTGTACTCGAAGTCGGCGGAGGCGGGCAGGGTTATCGCGGCCGTGAACGCTGGCGTCGTGAGATACGCGGCCGTGTCGGCGTTCCAGTTGCTGCGGATCACCATGCGCTCGAGCGACTCGCCCTCGCTCGTCCGTGCGCGATGTACGAGCGCCGGCGGATCGACGGGCTCGAAGCGCAGGTATTGCACCGGCCGCGAGACGTTGCGATCCGCTTCGAGCGTGGGGTCGTCGAGCGCGAGGCTGTTGCCGGCGAGGTCGACGATGCGGGCGCGGAAGCGGTACGACGTGCCGAAGCGCAGCCGCGGCAGGCTGCCTTTCGCCGCAGCGAATGTCACCGCAATCCCGTTGCCGCCCTGCTTGTGCTCGTCGGCGACGTCCTCGGGATGCTCGCCCTGCACGCCCGTCTCAGGATCGGTGCGCGAGCGCAGTGTCCTTCCGGGACGCGGCGCGACGAGGCTCCAGCCGGTCCAGCGGAACAGCGATTCGTGGAGGTAGTGGTCGTCGGGATCCGCGCCCGACGACGGGTCGCTCGCAGTGCTCGTCGTCGAGGTGCCCTTGACGTAGCCCTCATCCTCGGAGAAGTCGAGCGCATTCCCGTCCGCGAGCAGACGATAGGTGCCGGCGCGGCGGCAGAGCGACTGCCAGCGCTGCAGCTCCGCACCGACGATCGGCTGCGCGTCGACACGGTAACCGCGCAACACGTCCTCGGTGAAGAGCACGATCTGCCGAGCCTGCGGCGCGCCAGCGGCGATCGCCTGGTCCTTGAGCGCGGCGGATGCGGCGCCCTGCGCGACTGTCGCCGCGCGGCCGTGCCGGGACACGCCGAGGCCGCCGGAGCGCAACGCGGCCACCGGCTGGCGGTCGCCGGTCGTGTAGGTGACCCGGCCGTCCGAGCCGAGGGCGAGGCTCTTGGCGACCAAGTTCTGCGCAGAGAGCAGGAAGTCGACGGTCTTCAACGCCGCGCCGTCGGGATCGACCTGGTAGACCTCGAAGGGGCCGCGCTTGTCAGTGCCGTGGCGATCGTCGGCGTTCTCGAGTCGCAGCAGGCCGCGCTCGTGATCCCCGGTACGCGGCCGGGTGACGAAGCGCGCCGCGTCGGCGAGCCACGCGGTGCGCGGGCAGCGGTCGTCGTCGGGCTTGTGGCCGTTCGACCACTTCAGCTCCAGCCCCATGAAGCCCCTCGCCTCCGGCGCGTTCGCGAGCAGTGACTCGATCGGCCGCCCGTCCTCGAGCACGCAGTCGATGACGAGTCCGAGCGCTCGGAGCAGCGCCGGGTAGTCGGCATAGGACGCGAGGATGCGATGGAAGTCGTACTCCGGCGCTTTCGGCGGCGCCGGCACATTGGCGAGATCGGGCCGGCGCATCGCGAGCTGCTTCGCGCTCGGCGGCTCACGCCGATAGAAGCGGTTCGCCTGGTAGAGCGTGTATTCGCCCGCCGAGGCGAACTGCGACATCAGCGGGGCGTCCGGGCCGCCGCCGGCGGGGTTGCTCCAGTCGGGCGGCAGCACGCGGATCGGAAACTGCGGCCCCTGGACCGGCTGGCCCGCATCGTCGGCGCCGATGCCGACCGTGGGCAGACGATAGTTGCTCTTCGGGCCGAAGACCATCTGTCGGAGGCGCTGCTCGAGTCCTTCGCGGTTCGCGTCGTCTAAGAAGCGGTCGAACCCGGGCAGCGGCACTTCGATCTGGCGGTCGCCGAGGCTGATCTTCTGCGTGCGCGTGCCGAGCTCGGTCAGCATGCCCTTGAGCTCCGGATGCGCATCCTTCCACGGCAGCAGCGTCGGGTGCGTGCCCGCGCTCTGCACCGCGAGCGAGGCGTAGTGCTTGCGAAGCATCCCGAGCACGTTGCGCACGGCAAAAGAGCGCAGGTTCACCTTGCTCATGTCCTTGAACACGAATCCGGCCACCGGCGTCGTGTCCGCGAAGAGCGTGGTCCAGAGCGCGGAATCGGGCTGCATCATCGGTCGGAGCCCGACGGTCTGCGCGCCGATCCGCAAGCCGAAGCGGACGCTCGCGAGCGCCTTCGGCCAGTCGAGCCACTCCGGGAACGCCTTCAGCACCTGCTCGTCCGCCGCCTCGGGGGTGAGTCGCGGCGAGACGACGACGGACACGCGCCACCGCCCGTCGACCCGGCCCCATGGGAGGACCGTCCAGATGATCGCCTGTTTCGCCATGCGGGCTTCTCCGGGGTCAGGGCCGGCGGGTCAAGCAAACGCCTCGCAGTACTCGCGCCAGGCGTACGCGGTCGTGTCGTCGATCGTGGCGAGCTCGTCCTGGAGCGGCAGTGCCGGGTTCACGCCCATCAGGTCGCGGAACGACGGATCGCCGTTGGCGCCGGCGAACTTGCGCTCGCAGGTGATGGTGACGCTCACCGAGAACATGAAGACCTCGACCTCGATCGTGAGCTGCGCCTTGCCGGCGCACTTGCCGCTCTCGAACTCGTAGCGCAGCTCGAGATACAGCTCGAGCGACGCCGAGATGAGGCCGAGCACGCTCACGTGGCCGCCGAGGCGGAAGTAGCCGGTGAGCGAGCAAGCCGTCTTCTCCATGCGGAAGTAGACGCCGGCCATGACGTGCACGCCGCCGGAGGCGACGCCGAAGTCGACCGAGATGCTGGCGCCGAACTCGAACGCCGCCTCGAGGATCTGGATGCCGCTCGGGTCGAGCGTGATGCCGAAGAAGCCGCCACCGCCGAAGAGCGACACCGTGAGGTTGAACGGCTGCTCGCGGGTGCAGAAGTTGAACCGCACCGACAGCGGCTGACCGATGAACGGCACGGTGAAGCCGGCGCCCAGGCTCAGGTTGCTCAGGTTGAAGACGCCGATCGAGATATTCGGCAGCGCGATCGAGAACCCGGCGTCGATGCCCTGCGGCGTGATGTCGAGGTAGGGCGGGTCGGAGAAGCCGTCGAGCGGGATCAGGTCGCGCAGCGTCTCGACGAACGACAGCGGCCCCACGAACTTGATGTCGGTGAGCAGCACGTCGACGTTCATCTTCGCCGCGCTGTCGACAGAGAACTCGATCTTCTCGAAGTTGAGCTCGATGAAGCTCGCCGGCGCGATCAGCACCAGGTCGAAGGACTTCAGGCTGCAGACGACGCCGATCTTCGGCGCGCTCTGGCCGTTCTTCTTCACCTTCGCCTCGACCGCCACGAGGAAGCCGCGCTTGTCGTTGGCGCGGAAGAGCGCGTCCTTGTTCTTGTCCGCGCCGGGCAGCGCCCAGTTGTCGATCGGCGGGTTCCAGTCGAAGCGGATCGTCAGCTCGTCGCCGGCGAGCATCTCGAGCAGCTTCAGCAGGTCCGCGGCGCCGTCGAGAATCTGCCTCACCGCGTCGATTGCGGCGAGCATCGACTGGCGCACGGCGCCATCGACGAGCTTGAGCGCGGCAAGCGTCGCGCGCAGCGGACCGAGGGCCGCCTTGAGCGCTTCGAGCTTCGTCTTCAGCTCGGCCGGGTTGGTGAGGAGGTCGCCGAGCTTTTCGGGCTGGCCCACGATCGCGTCTAGGGCGGCGAAGAGCGCCTTCCCCTGCGCGAGCAGCGCGGCGAGCGTGCCGAGGTCGGCGAGGAACGACTCGATCTGTTGCGCCGAAGCGAGCAGCGACTGGCGGAACCCCGAGGGCAGCGAGACGCCGTTCACCTGCGCGTTGGCCGCCGCGCGGAGGTTCGCGGCCGCCGCCTGCGCGGCGGCGATCGCGCCCGGTAGGCCGCCCAGCGCCGGCGCAGCGTCGATGCCCTTGTCGAAGAGCTGCTGCACCTGTCCCGCCACGCCGTTGAGCGCTGTAGACAGTGCATTGATCTTCGCCTTGGCGTCGGCGACGAGCGGCGCGGCGTAGGCCTTGGCCTGGTCGAGCTGGTCCGCGAGCGTGTTCTTCGCGACGGCGATCGCGGCGTCCGCCACGCGGCCCGGCTGGTCCGCAAGCCGGGTCACGAGCTCGAACAGTCGCGCGAGGCCGTTGACGAAGCTCTCGACCTGCGTGCTCGCCTCGGAGGCGAACTTCGGGATCTGCTCCGGCTTGCCGGCGAGCCCGGTGACCGCCTGGATGACCTCGCCGAGCGGGATGCAGCCGAAGAGGAGGGGCAGCGGCAGGTCGGAGAGGGTCTTCGGGAACGCGTCGGCGCCGTCGAGCTTGCCGCTCACGAAGTTCGCCACGTTGCCGGTCACCGGCCCCGACAGGCGCGACAGCGCGCTCGGCTTCAGGTTGGGCTGCACAAAGCCGCCGGAGCGGTCGCCCTGCGTCGAGAAGTCGAGCTTCGCCATGCCGGATTCGTCCGCCACGTCGACGAACACCTGGCCCTGGTTCGTTTCGGCGAAGCCGTTCTGCAGGTAGAAGGCGTTCCAGACGACGCGGTTCGTCTTGGCGCTCCCCGCGAGCTGCGCGAGCGCCGCGATGCGCAGGCGTGCTTCCTCGACCTTGGGATAGAAGACCGGCCGCGAGAGGTTGTCGCTGTAGGCGCGAAGCTTCTTGTTGCCCGGCTCGACCTCGGCGTCGAAGGTGATCGACTCCGCCTGCACCGTGGTGTCGCCGGCCTTCACGCTCTGCGCGAGCGCGACGCGCTGCTGCCGGGTCAACGCGCTGCGGCGGTTCGCGCGCGCGGGGTCGCGCCAGGCTTCCTGTGCCTTCAACGCATTGGGCTCGGCACCGCCGACGCCGTTGGCGCCGGGCGCGGTGTCGAAATCGGCAATGAGACGGTTGCCGACGAGCTTGCGCGGGCTCGCCAGCGTGTTGTCCATGAAGATCATCGGCAGCGAGAACTGCACGGTGCGGCCGTCGAGATCGGTCGCGGCGCACTCGAAGCCGAAGGGCTGGCCGTTGACGCAGGGCCAGAACAGCCGCTGGTCGCTGAAGCCGGCGATCGCGCTCGCGGCGCTCGACGGCTGGTCGAGGTTCGGCGTCACCGTCGTGAGGACGCGGATGCTCGAGAAGGGCAGCTGGCGGTGATAGAAGACCGTCCCTGCGGTGTTCGTGAGCTGCGGGTCGACGAACTTCCGCTCGCGCTCGCGCACGACGATGAAGAGCCGCTGGCGCAGGTATGCGGTGTTGCCGGGCCGCTGCTCGATCGTCGGCTTGCCGTCCTTGGGGTCGATCGCGCCGTTGTGGAACTTGCGCTCGCTCACCTTGACAAGCGCGACCCGATGGCCGAAGGGAAAGAGGAACCCCTTGTAGACGACGCGCACGTAGTGGTCGCGTCCCATCGAGGCGCGGTGTACCCACTCCTCGACCGAGAGGCCAGGCGGGTCCCAGGCGCCACGCGAGTCGAGCCAGCCGCCGAGCGCCGAAAGCGCGAGCAGGTTCGCGCCGATCGGGGCCGGCGCGTAGTTCGACACCGAGAAGTTCGACGAGAGATGCGTGATCTGGAACCGGTCGAAGTCGTCGAGCGGCATCCGGAACGGGATGGTGCTCGGCGGCGGCAGCTGCGGCGCGGTCGGGAAGTCGGACTGCATGGCGGCGGGCGACCCTTCGCCGGTAAGCGCCCATACCGCGCGGAGGCTGCGATTCGCGTCCGGAAGCGGTGGCTCGATGATCGTGCCGTCGGACCGCGGCGCGACGAGGCGCGAGTGCCACAGCTCCGTGCGCCCCGAGCCGGGCGAGGTGGCCGGTGCCTTCGCATGTCGCCAGCGCTCGCCGTCGTGCGGGCTGAGCACGAGCCGCCACGGCAGCTCGATCGCCGTCTCGTTGGGTGCCGGCGCCTTCGGCCTGGGCTTGAGGAGCGGACCGAGCACCGAAGGCAATTCGGCGGCGACCCCGACGTCGATCACCGGTCCGAGCTTCGCGCTCACTTTCATCGGGCGGAGGCCCGCGCCGCCGATCGCCTGCCGGAGCTGCAGCGTCGGCAGGTCGCCCTGCACCGCGGCGAGTCGCAGGCTGCGCATCGCGAAACTTGCAAGCGATGCCCGCTGGCCCGGCCGCAGCGTCGCCACGTCGGACGCGAAGAGGTCCGCGAACAGACCGGGCTTGAGCAAGGGCCCCGGCGGCCGCGCGTTCGCAGGGACCTGCAGTGCCAGCGTTTCGCAGGCGGCGAGCACGCCGGCCAACGTGTACTCGGCCTCGAAAGCGTCGGGAACCGTGAACGCGAGGCGCGATTCGCCCGAGATGCGTGCACGCACCGGCGGACCCGTCAGCGGCTCGCTGCCGCCGTTCGTGGGCTCGGGCTTCTCGGGCGTGTCGGGGCGCGGCGGCTTCGGGTTGTTCGTTCCCGCAGGACGTGTCTCGAAGAAAGTCTCCTCGGTGATCGCCTGCGGCGGGAAGTGCAGGACGACGAACGACGGGCCGCTCGCGGTCTTCTTCAGGCGCGGCGGGCTGCCGGGCTCGATGCTGAGGTTGACGGTCTCGACCCGCAGGGCGACGAGATCGGTCGGACGGACTGCGGGTCGGCCTGGACGCGAGACGTCAAAGAAGTTGCCGACCGGATCGGGCCGCAGTAGCGACAGGTTCGGGTCGAGGATGACCGGGCCCGCGATCGGTCCCGTCGAGGGCTGCACGACCGCGCCGCCCGCACTCACCGGCGGACGCGTGCTCGTCGCCGATCCGAACGACGTACTCGCGGCGGTCACCGCGCTGACGGTGCTGGACGGCCGGAGCGTCGTCGCGGTGGCGACCTTCACGCCGGTGCGCTCCTTCGCGGCGGCGGGACGCTTCGCGCCCGCGCCGCTCGCCCCGCCCTTGCGCGGCTTGCGTGTCGTCATCGCGTACCCTCCACGGGAAGCGAGGGCGTGGCGCGCAGCGTGCGCCTCGTCCGGTGGCGCGATCGGTGCGCCCAGGCCGCGCCCCGTCACGCTTCATGCCGATGGCATCGGCGCGCAGCGCGCGATGCGTCTTCCTCTCTGGTGGGCGCGATTCTTTGCAGCCTTCGGCACGAAATGCAATATGCATTTCGGCCTAGGTTCGCCGGCGCACGGTGGTGCTTCAGTGCAGGTGCGTCGGCCGCGCTTCGATCTTCGCGGCGGGGTGCCGCATCGTCGGCGCTTCGCGCAGGAAGCGGTCGTAGGCCGCCATGAACTCCTCGCGCCGCTCGAAGTGCGGCAGCGCGCCGGAGTCGAAGGGCTCGAAGCGCCAGTTCGGCCGGGCCTGCGCCCAGTCGGCGGCGCTGAAGTCCTTGAAGTCGCCGCGGGTGGCGTGCGGCACCCAGACGGGCAAGGTCAGCCGCTCGTACACCGCGCGGATGTCGGCGCTGAAGAGACGTGCCGCCAGGAACGCGAGCGGCGCGTTCTTCGCGCCCGGGACGTGCGTCGTGAGGTAGTCGTAGTCGAGCATGCCTTCGTCGTAGTACTTCGAGCCGTTCGTGCGCTGCAGGAAGTAGCGAATGCTTGCTCGGGTGACGAGGAGGTCGTAGACGCCCCGGCTCCACAGCGGGAAGGAGAACGTCGCGTGCATCCCGGGGATCTCGCGCGACTTCTCGGCGGTGTCGCTGCGCACGATCCCGTACCACTTGCTGAAGCCCGTCGGCGTCACGAGCGCCAGCGTGGCGAACGCTTCCGGCTGCTCGACGGCGGCGCGCGCGACGAACTCGCTCCCGAGCGACACCGCGAGCGCGTCGATCGGCTCGCGCGTCTCGGCGGCGATCACGTCGAGCATGTCGAGGATGGCATCGACATAGAGCCGGATCTCGTACTTCCGCGCGGAGCGATCCGAGAAGCCGAAGCCCGGCAGGTCGGGCGCGTAGACCCTGCGCGTGCCGCGCAGGTGCTCGAAGACGGTCTTCACCTCGTATGCCGAGCCCGCGGCGTTGATGCTGTGCACGAGCAGGACTGGCCGCCCTTCGCCGGCAACGTAGTACGAAAGTCGGCCCGCGCGGCCCTGCATCTCGATGCGTTCGGCATCGATCGCCGGCGGCAGCGACACGTCGTGAGGGGTCATGAGTGCACTGTAGCCCAGCCAGCCGACCGCTCCGGCCAGGCCGAGCTTAGCTGCCGTGCCGAGCACGCTCGCGTTGGTGTCGTCATCGTCCGTTCGCATGGTTCCGCTCCGCGTCGTGATGACAGCCGGCAGCACACTATCGAAGATCACGAAACCGGCTGACAGCCAATTTCGGCACGATGCTCCCCTCTCCCGCTAATGCGGGAGAGGGGCTGGGGGTGAGGGCTGAGGTGTCACGCAGTTACGGGAAAGCTCAATAGATGCCCGGCACTGCCGCCGCCGTCCGCGCTGCGACGCGCGCGACGGCCTCACTGGGATGCTGTCACAAAAAAGCGAAACGGGGGCTCGCGCCCCCGTTTTCGTGGCGACCGGTGGTGCGCGCTAGAACCGGTAGCCCACGCCGACACCCCACACCGCCGGGTTCACGTCGAGCGTCGTGTTGACGTTCGCGTTGATGGTGTCGGTGATCTTGGTGCTCACCCAGATGTACTTGAAGTCGGCGTTCAGGTACCAGTTCCGGTTGATCGCATAGTCGACGCCCGCCTGCAGCGCGAAGCCCCAGTTCGACGTGCGCACGTCGAGCACCGCGCCGAGCGGCGGGTTCGAGATGTTGAGGTCGTTGTTGGTGACCCAGAACCAGGTGACGCCTGCGCCGACGTAGGGCTTGAAGCCGGTGCTGGTCGGGAAGTGCCACTGCGCAAGCAGCGTGGGCGGCAGCTGCTTGATGCTGCCGATGTTGCCCTGGAGGGGACCACTGTTGATGGAGACGTCGTGCCGCTGCGGATAGGTGAGGACGAGCTCGAGCGCGAAGTTGCGCGTGAAAAAGTAGCTGATGTCGACCTCCGGCGCCCAGACGCTGTCGACCTGGATCGAATCGGCCGGCACCAGGCCATTGCCCGTCGCGCCGTTGCTCGGATGCGGGTCGATGTAGATCGCGCGGACACGCACGAGCCAGGGGCTCACGCCGCTCCACACGTCGTTGTAGGCGGGCGCGGCCGGGCGCGTCTCCTCGGTCGTCGTCGATTGCGGTGCAGTCGTCTGCGCAGTCGCCGTGGCGCTCACGAGCGCGGTCGCGGCGAGGAGCGACGCTGCGAGGTTCTTGTCGAGCATCTGTCCTTCCCTTCGTTCGGTTGATGTGCGGGTTGGCCTTCTTGTAGCAGAGCTGCAAAGCCCCGGGCAGAGCGTTGCGAGTGTGCGACAAACGCCCGGAACTTGGCGAGGCAGAGTGTGACAAGGAAGCGTGTTCAGCCGTTGACTTCCGTCAACTAGCTAAACAGATTTGCAACGTCCAGGCGGGGTGCTTGTCGCAGGCGTGCAACAGCAGGTCGGCAATGCGGGCTGGCTGGGGCCCTGGAGCCGGAACGGCTTACTCCGGTCGCGCATGGCCAGAGGGGCCTGCCGCCATCGCCGACCGGCTGCAGTCCTCAGCGACCGGTCGGACCGTGCGACAGCTCGGCATTCCTCGCGACCGAGTGCCGCGACGCGCCGCTGGGGTCGGGCAGAGACTCGATGCCCGAAGAGCCGCCGCGGCGACCCGCGGGCCGCGCTCCTGGAGGATGAGAACCGAGGCAATCAATGTTTATCAAGCGCGTGAGGTGCTGAGATCGCCTCACCAATTCACGATCCAATCCGCCTGCGCTACGTCTCATGTCGCCTAAAGGACCACCAGCCCCTCGCAGCGCGCAACAACGCCCAGAGTGTCGCGATGGCGATCAAGGGCCAGATCAATAGCAGATCGAAGCGAACATCGGCTTCGGGAGTCTTTACCAGCACCAGCCATTCCCAAGCCGCGTAGGCAAGGCAAAGAAGGCCCGGCACCCACAGTACGTTCGCGCTCGCCCTTTCTCGCAGCACCGTTGCGCGGCAGAGGACCCATAGCGCCAGTTGCACCGCCGCGACCGTCAGGATGTGTAGCGGCTGCCGGACCAGCCATCCGGCAAGGATTTCCAGCATCGTCGACCTCCGCGGTCGGTGAAGTGTCCCTGCTAACGTCTTCGCCTGGATCGAAGACCCTGCCGCAGGCGCAGCGCCTGGCCACTCGCTCTACCAGCTCGACTGGCCGCGGATCCTGAACCGCTACGCCAGCCGGGTCGTGCCGCGGCCGGGCGACGTGCCGTACGGCTGCCAGTGCTACTGGGACTGGGTCGTCGCGCAGCCGAGGACGACACCGACGTGTTGTTCGAGACCACCGCAGGGCTTCGGGAGCTCTATCCCCGGCTGGTCAGCCACAGCACGTTGGGCTTCGGTGCGCGCAAGGTCATGAACTTCCTCGGGCGCAAGTTGCACCGCAAGGCGGTCGCACCGGCGCGAGCCCCTTGTGCGCGATGGCGAGCGATGCCGCACGCGCCTTCCGGGCGGCCTTGGCCGCTGCT
>Ga0209254_10001832_pt1 | contig 19189 bp, 20 predicted proteins | sample FrelakmetDIP11DI_FD_187148 | JGI IMG/M metagenome (GOLD analysis project Ga0209254, IMG submission 187148) | Freshwater lake sediment microbial communities from the University of Notre Dame, USA, for methane emissions studies - DIP11 DI (SPAdes)... | ecosystem: Environmental > Aquatic >...
GCGATGGCCAGCGTGAGGGCCGAATCGATCCCGCCCGACAGGCCGAGGTGCACGCCCTTGAATCCGTTCTTGCCGACATAGTCGCGCACTGCCAGCACCAGCGCGTCGTAAGCCGCCGCCGCCTCGTCAGGCAGCGCATGCACCGGCCCCGTCGCCGTGTCCGCAGAGAGTTCGACCATGAACAGGCCCTCACGCCACGCGGGACACTGCACCACCACCTCGCCATCGGCGTCCATCACGAACGACGCGCCGTCGAAAACCAGTTCGTCCTGCCCGCCCACCAAGTTGGCGTACACGATGGGGAGCGCTGCTTCGGCCTGACGCGAGCGCGCCACCGCGTAGCGCTCGCGCTCCTTGTTCAGATGATAGGGCGAGGCATTCGGCACCAGCAGCCAGTCCGCGCCTGCCTCCTTCGCACGCGCCACCGGCCCCGGCTCCCAGATGTCGCCGCAGATGTTGAGGCCGAAATTCACGCCACCGCAGGCAAACACGCAAGCCTGGTTGCCACTGTCGAATACGCGCCGCTCGTCGAACACGGAATGGTTCGGCAGGTGATGCTTGCGATATACCGTCTCGACCCGTCCACCGCGCAGCAAGGCTGCCGCGTTGAACAGCCCGTCGTCGCTGCGCTCGGGATAGCCGACGATCAGCGCCAGTTCGGGTGGGACATCTTGCGCCAGCCGGCTCAAGGCCACTGCGCACGCCGTGGTGAAATCCGTCCGCAACACCAGATCTTCCGCCGGATAACCGCAGATCGACATCTCGGGCGTCAGCAGCACGGCTGCGCCAGCGCTGTGCGCTTCCTGCGCCGCAGCCAGCAATCTGGCCGCGTTGCCGGCGATGTCGCCGACGGTGAGATTGATCTGCGCGACAGCGAGTTTCATCGCGCCCCGAGCGCCAGTTGCACCGCTTCTCCCAAGCCTGCCGGGCTCTGCGCCACCACCACCCCCGCTGTTTCCAGCGCACGGATTTTCGCGTCCGCCGTGCCGCTGCCACCGGCGATGATCGCCCCCGCATGGCCCATGCGTTTGCCTTTTGGCGCGGTACGGCCGGCGATGTACGCGGCGACCGGTTTTTTCATGTTCGAGCGGATGTACTCGGCGGCTTCTTCCTCGCGGCTGCCGCCGATTTCGCCGACCATGATGACGGCTTCGGTCTGCGGATCGGCTTCGAACATTTCCAGACAATCGATGAAGTCCAGCCCCTTGATCGGATCGCCGCCGATGCCGACGCAGGTCGATTGGCCGAGGCCCAGTTGGGTCGTTTGATGTACCGCCTCGTAGGTCAGCGTGCCAGAGCGCGAGACGATGCCGATCTTGCCTTTCTGGTGAATGACGCCGGGCATGATGCCGATCTTGCATTCGCCCGAGGTGATGATGCCGGGGCAGTTGGGGCCGATCAACTTCGCGCCGTTGGCGCGCAGCGCGGCTTTCACGTTCAGCATGTCCAGCACCGGAATGCCTTCGGTGATGCAGACGATGACTTCGATGCCGGCGTCGGCTGCTTCCAGGATCGAATCTGCCGCGAATGCGGCCGGCACGTAGATCATCGTTGCCTGCGCGCTGGTTTGTTGCACTGCGTCGCGCACGGTGTTGAACACCGGCAGGTTCAGATGCGTCTGTCCGCCTTTGCCCGGGGTCACGCCGCCGACCATCCGGGTACCGTAGGCAATCGCCTGCTCGGAATGAAAAGTACCCTGCTTGCCGGTAAAGCCCTGACAGATGACCCGAGTGTTTTTGTCGACAAGGATGCTCATTGCGCTTGCTCCACGGCAAATCGGGCGGCTTGCGTCAGACTTTCGGCAGCCAGAATCGCCAGCCCGGACTGCGCCAGCAGTTCGCGGCCCAGTTCGGCATTGGTGCCTTCCAACCGTACCACCACCGGCACTTTCACATCGACTTCCTTCACCGCCTGAATGATGCCTTCGGCGATGACATCGCAGCGAACGATGCCGCCGAAAATGTTGATCAGCAATGCCCGCACATTCGGGTCGAGCAGGATGATCTTGAAGCCCTGCGCCACCGTTTCCGGTGTCGCGCCGCCACCAACATCTAGAAAATTGGCAGGCGTGCCACCTTCGAGCTGAATCAGGTCCATCGTCGCCATCGCCAGCCCGGCGCCGTTGACCATGCAGCCGATGTTGCCGGTGAGCGCCACGTAGTTCACGTTGGCCGCGTTGGCCGCGGCTTCCTTGGCGTCGATCTGGCTGTCGTCGCGCAGTTCGGCCAGCGCCTTGCGGCGGTACAACGCACTGTCGTCGATGCTCATCTTGCAGTCGAGCGGTAGCACGCGGTTGTCGGTGGTGACGATCAAGGGATTGATCTCGAGCAGGCTCAAATCGTTGGCAATGAACACCCGATACAAAGCGGGCAGCAGCCGGCAGAAATCCTTGTACGCCTCGCCCGTCAGCGCCAGTGCGAAAGCCAATGCGCGGCACTGAAAATCCTGCACCCCCAGCAATGGGTCGCAGATTTCCGTCAGCACTTTTTCCGGGGTGGCGTGCGCGACTGCCTCGATATCCATGCCCCCGGCAGCAGAAGCCACTATCGCGACACGTTCGGTTTCGCGATCCACCAGCAGCGACAGATACAACTCGCGCGCGATCGGCAGGGTTTCCTCCACCAGCACCTGATGCACCGGCTGGCCATCGGGTGCGTTCTGGATCGTGACGAGGGGCTTGCCGAGCAGCGCAGCGGCCACGGCGCGCACCTCGTCAAGCGATTTCACGACCTTGACGCCACCCGCCTTGCCGCGCCCGCCGGCGTGGATCTGCGCTTTCACCACCCAGGCATCGCCGCCCAGTTCGGTGGCTGCGGCCACGGCAGCGGCGGCGCTGTCGGCGGCGAGGCCGCGCGGCGTGATAATGTGGGCCGATCGCAATACGTGCTTGGCCTGATACTCGTGCAGGTTCATTTCTATGGACGCAAACCAAAACACGCATTTTGAAGCAAACCCACCCGATGCGGAAGCCGCAGCAGTGCATGTTCGGGTGGTCACGCGCATCGCCGAGCTCGACCCGGCAGCCTGGGATGCGCTTGCAGGCGATTCACCCTTTCTGCGTCATGCCTTTCTGCACGCGCTGGAGACCACCGATTGCGTCGGCGCCTCCATCGGCTGGGAACCGGTTCATCTGGCGCTGTTTCGCGGCGACCAGCTCGACGCCGCGATGCCGCTGTATCTCAAGCACCATTCCTGGGGCGAGTTCGTGTTCGACTGGGCCTGGGCCGACGCCTACCGCCGTCACGGCCTCAACTACTATCCCAAGCTGGTGTGCTGCGTACCCTTCTCGCCAGTGCCCGGCCCGCGCCTGCTGGCTAAAAACGATGCCGACCGCGGCGTGCTGCTCGACGCCGCGCTCAAGCTCACCCGCGACCTCGGCTGCTCATCCTTCCATCTGCTGTTTCCCACCGAAGTCGATCACGCCGCACTCAAGCACACGCCCCTGCTGCATCGCAGCGGATTCCAGTTTCACTGGCAGAACGCAGGCTACGGCAGCTTCGACGATTTTCTCGCTGCGATGACGCACGACAAGCGCAAAAAGATCCGTCAGGAACGCAAGAAACTCGCATCGTCGGGGGTGACGTTCCGCTGGGTCGAAGGTGCAGCCAGCACAGACGCCGACTGGGATCATTTCCTGCGTTGCTACGCCGACACCTATGCCCGCCACCACAGCGACCCGCATCTCAATCGCGCGTTCTTTGCCGTGCTACGCGAGACGATGCCGGACAATTTGCTGCTCATCATTGCAGACCGGCATGGCGAACCCGTCGCCTGCTCGTTCTGCATCAAGGACAGGCAGCGCTTGTACGGCCGCCACTGGGGTACGCTGGAATACCTGCCCGGCCTGCACTTCGAAACCTGTTACCAGCAAGGGATCGAATATGCCATTGCGAAGGGCTTGCAGGTGTTCGAAGGCGGCGCCCAGGGCGAGCACAAGCTCGCCCGCGGTCTCGTCCCCACTGCCACGCATTCCTGGCACTGGCTGGAAAACGCCGAATTCCGCAACGCGGTGGATCATTTTCTGGAGCGCGAAAGCGACGCCATCAGCCACTACATGAACGAGCTTGATGGCCCTTTTCGCCGTGAGCCAGCCCCTGCCGGCGGCACAGCGGACTGATGCTTGAAATCGGTCGCAGTCGAGGCGCGGCTAGATCAGGACTGCCGTCAGATACCCGACATACAGCGCGCCGTTGACGAACAGATGCCATACGCGCAAGCCGCCATTCAGCGCAGCCCAGCGCAGCCAGAATGCCGCCACCAGCGTGACCAGCACCCCCAGCAGCACTTCCTTTTGCGGCGCCCAGGGCGTCAGTGAAACACCGATGGCGGGCAACAGCGTGCCCTGAAACACCATGGCGCCGGTGATGTTGCCGAATGCCAGCGTGTCCTTGTGTTTGCGGATCCACAGGATGGAATTCACTTTTTCCGGCAACTCGGTGGCAATCGGGATGATCATCAGCGACAGCAACAAGGCAGACAGGCCGATGATGGGCGCGGCGGCCTCAACCCCGTGAATAAAGCCTTTCGCGCCAATGACCAGCAATCCCAGTCCCATCGCCAGTTGCACGATGATGAACAGCATGTTCTGTGGCAGACCCAGCCGGGCCAGCAGCATGGGCGAACCGGCCTCGGTGGCATGACCCTCCTCGACCAGCTTGCTCGATGCACGCAGGGTCATCATCACGTAGACGAAATAAATCATCACCATGACGAACGCTATGGCGGCACGCACCCAACCTTCGCCATGAGGGACGAACATGGCCACGAAGGCCAATGAGAAAGCGATCAAAAAGAAATCGAGGTCGCGCTTGAGGCCGCTGCGTTCGGGCGTCAGATGCCCCTGAATGCCGCGCCGTTTGAGCACCGCCAGCGCCATCAGGGAAACCGACAGGGTAGAGAGCATCAGCGGAGCGCCCAGAATCGCGCCCACGCCAATTTCTTCGCTGACCTGGGCATTGCCGGTTCCGGCAAAAATCGCCAGCAACGGCACCAGTGTTTCGGGCATCGCAGTACCTACTGCGGCAAACAGCGAACCGGTGACGCCTTCCGAGATTTTGAGTTTCTCGCCCAGATGTTCGAGCGCGTTGACAAAGACTTCAGCCGCCACCAGGATCACCACCAGATAGCCAAACAATTCGAGAAACAACATGAGAGCCAGCCAGGAGGAAAACCGCGATTCTACCAGCCAGGAGCGTGCCATTCCGGCCACGTTCTCGCACCTGACCGAAGGTGCATTTTTTGCGCGCCTCGCTGCGACCGCTGGCGTAGCGGTGGTGGTGTTCAGTGCGCCCCACTGCGGCGCATGCCGCGCCTGGAAGCGACTGCTGCCGCAGGCGCTGGCCGACATGGTCGATACGTTTTACGAAGTGGATGTCAGCCAAGCCACCGGGGTGGCGCGCTATTTCAGCATCTTCCATCTACCCACGGTGTATCTGTATCGCGACGGACAGTTCCATGCCGAACTGCAATGCGAAGCGCGGCACGACGCGATTCAGCAAACCGCACTGCAGCTGCTGAATGCGCCCGCCCAGGACGAGCCTTAAACGCCTGCCAGCATGCGTCCGACGAATACCACGGCAATCGTCAGCAGCCCAAGGCTGAGATTGACGCCGATCAGGGTACGAATCTGTGCCAGCGCCGCACCGCCGGCCGACCAGTTCTGTTCGCCGACCGCGCGTTTGAGCTTGGCGTAGGGCACGTAGTACACATGGCCGAACAGCATCATCATCAGCGTGCCGAGCGCCAGCATGACCAGGGCATACAGCGGGGTGGCGGCACCCAGCTTCACCACCATGTGCAGGCCGGTCATCAGGATCAGCGCGACCGACAGCCACACCCAGGGAAAGAACTTGCCGAACACGCCCGCCCACAGGGTCAGGCGCTGCGGCGGCTCCAGCACGCTGGCCGCCACCGGGCGCAAGGCCATGTAGGCGAAAAACATGCCGCCGACCCATACGACGACACCCAGGACATGAAAAAGATACGACAGCTGCATGAGATTTCCTTTCAGAAAAGCGTGGCTTGATCGAGCGCCAGTTTAACAGGCGCAAAGCTGCGCCGATGCTGCAGGCACGCGCCATGCGCCTTGAGTGCAGCGAGATGCACGGCGGTGCCGTAGCCCATGTGCTGTGCAAAACCATAGGCGGGAAATTCGGCGTGCAGCTTGCACATGAAGGCATCGCGCGTGGTCTTGGCGAGGATCGATGCGGCAGCGATCGCCGCCACCTTGTCGTCGCCCTTGACCACCGCCTGCGAGCGCCAGTCCCACTTGGGGCAGCGATTGCCATCCACCCAGACCTCATCCGGCGCGCGCCCGAGTCCGGCGACGGCGCGCTGCATCGCCAGCATCGTGGCCTGCAGGATGTTCAACTGGTCGATTTCGGCGACACTGGCTTCAGCCACGCACCAGGCGGCGGCATGCAAACGGATTGCATCGGCCAGTTGCTCGCGTTTGACGGCACTGAGTTTCTTCGAGTCGCGCAGGCCGGGAATTGGCCGTTCGGGATCGAGCATGACCGCCGCCGCCATCACCGGCCCGGCCAGCGGCCCGCGTCCAGCTTCATCGACGCCGCACAAACCGAGTGGCCCGACATGCAACACAAGCGGCGACGTCACACCCCCTCCAGATAGGGTTCAAGCGCTTCGGCGATGCGTGCGCTGGCGTTCTGCCGCAGGCTCACATGCATAGCATGAAACCTGTCGGCCAGCGCCTGGCAGCGCGGCGCATCCGCCAGCCAAACCAGCGCGTCGGCGGCGAGATGCGCCGGCGTCGCGTCTTCCTGCACCCGTTCCGGCACCACGAAATCACGCGCCAGAATATTCGGCAGCCCAATCCACGGCAGCAGCGCTTTTTTACGCATCAGATAGGCGGTCAGTGCAGGCACACGGTAGGTGATCACCATCGGCTTCTTGAACAGTGCAGCTTCCAGCGTGGCGGTGCCTGACGCCACCAGCGCCACATCGCACGCGGCCAGTGCGGCGTGCGACTGCCCATCCAGGATGTGCAGTGGCAGCGCCAAATCCTGCGCCGCCAGCCGGATCAAGCGCGCAGCGGCCTCGTTCGCCGCGGGCAGCACAAACTGTGCGTCGGGATGCGTGTGCAGAATCAGCGCCGACGCCTCGAGCATCAGCCGCGCATGGCGTCTGACTTCGGACAGGCGGCTGCCCGGCAGCAGCGCAATCACCGGGCCTGCCGCCAGACCCACTGCCGCGCGTGCGGCAACGGTGTCGGACTGCAACGGAATCACATCGGCCAGCGGATGGCCGACGTAGGTCACGGGAATGCCCGCATCGCGATAAATCTGTTCTTCGAACGGAAACACCACCAGCATGTGCGACACCGCCTGCTTGATGCGATGGATGCGCTCCGGACGCCACGCCCACAGCGACGGACTGACGAAATGCACGGTGGGGATACCGGCCTGCTTGAGTTTGGCTTCCAGCGTGAAATTGAAATCCGGCGCATCGATGCCGACAAACACGCGTGGCCGTTCACGCAGGAAATGGTGGGTGATGCGCGAACGGATCCACAGCAGTTCGGGCAGATGGCGCAGCACTTCGACGTAGCCGTTGACCGCGAGTTTTTCGCTCGGGTAGATCGCCTCGACCCCCGCCTGAATCAGCCGGGGTCCGGCGATGCCGGCGGCACGCAAATCAGGATGGGGATGTTTGAGGGCGCTGACGAAATGCGCACCGAGCAGATCGCCGGAGGCTTCGCCGGCGACCAGCCCCAGATCGATCATCGAATGATGCCGCGCTCGGCGCGCGCAAGGAAATCGAGCAGTTGTCGCACTTCAGCGTGGTTAGCGGCTTCGGGCTCGAGCTTGGCCTGTGCTTCGGCAATCGTGTTGCCTTCGCGGTAAAGAATTTTGTAAGCACGCTTCAGGGCGGACAGCGACGCGGTCGAGAAGCCGCGCCGCTTGAGGCCTTCGCTGTTGAGCCCGTGTGGCGCGGCAGGCTGGCCGGCGGCCATGACGAAGGGCGGAATGTCCTTGAACACCACGCTGGAAATGCCGGTCATCACATGCGCGCCGATCTTGCAGAACTGGTGCACGCCGGTGAAGCCGCCGAGGATGACCCAGTCGCCGATTTCGGCATGCCCGGCGAGCGAGGCGTTGTTGGCGAAAATGGTGTGATCGCCCACCACGCAATCGTGCGCGATGTGGACGTAAGCCATGATCCAGTTGTGGTTGCCAATCTTCGTGACGCCACGATCCTGCGCGGTGCCGATGTTGAAGGTGCAGAACTCGCGGATGACGTTATCGTCGCCGATCTCCAGCCGGGTGGGTTCGTTCGCGTATTTCTTGTCCTGCGGCACTTCGCCCAGCGAGACGAAATGGAAAATCCGGTTGCGCGCGCCGATGGTGGTATGGCCGGTGATCACGGCATGCGCGCCGACGGTGGTGCCGGCGCCGATCACGACATGCTCGCCGATGATCGAATAGGCGCCGATCTCGACGTCGTCAGCGATCTGCGCGCCGGGCGCGACGAGGGCAGTGGCGTGGACCTTCGGCATGGTCAGGGCTTGTCGCGCAGGGTGGCCATCAATTCGGCTTCGGCCACCATGGCGCCGTTCACCTCGGCGCGGCCGGTGTATTTCCAGATGCCGCGCATCTCGCGCACGATTTCGGCCTTGAGCACCAGTTGATCACCCGGCTTCACCGGTTTCTTGAAGCGCGCGTTGTCGATGCCGGCGAAATAGATGATGCCGATCTGCTCCGGCGTGTAGTTCTTGGTCTTGAACGACAGGATCCCGGCCGCTTGCGCCATCGCTTCGAGGATCAGCACCCCCGGCATCACCGGCGCGCCAGGAAAGTGGCCGGCGAAGAACGGCTCGTTGATAGTGACGTTCTTGATCGCGGTGATGGATTTGCCGAGTTCGAGTTCGACAACCTTGTCGATCAACAGGAAGGGATAGCGGTGCGGCAGATACTGCATCACCTGCTCGATGTCCATGATCATGATTTCGACTCCAGTTCTTTCAGTTTTTTTTCCAGGTCCTTGACACGGTTCACCAGCTTGTCGAGGTTGCGCATGTGTACCGCATTGCGCTGCCAGACTTCGTGCTCGGAAAACGGCAGTGCCGAAGTGTAGGTGCCGGCTTTGGGCAGCGATTTGGTAATGAGCGTATTGGTCGAAATGCGCGTGCCGTCGGCGATTTCGATGTGGCCGAAAATCATCGCCGCGCCGCCGATGGTGCAGTGGCGGCCGATCTTCGCACTGCCGGCGATGCCGGTGCAGGCTGCAATGGCTGTGTGCGCGCCGATGACGACGTTGTGCGCGACCTGGATCTGGTTGTCGAGCTTGACGCCGTTTTCAATGATCGTGTCTTCCAGCGCGCCACGGTCGATGGTGGTATTGGCGCCGACTTCGACATCGTCCCCGATCAGCACGCGACCGATCTGCGGGATTTTTTCCCAGGCGCCTTCATTCGGCGCGAAGCCGAAGCCGTCGGCGCCGATGATGCAGCCCGAATGCAGAATGGCGCGGTCGCCGATTTCGCAGCGGTGGTAGACGGTGACGCTGGCGTGCAGCAGACAGTCGGCGCCGATCACGGCGCCCTCGCCCACCACACAGTTGGGGCCGATCACCGTGCGTGCGCCGATGCGCGCGCCAGCACCGATGACCGCGCCGGCAGCGATGCAGGCATCGGCGGCAAGCAGCACATCCGGCGCAACCGTCGCGGCTGGATGGATCCCCGCAGGCGGCCGCGGCGGCGGATTCAACAGCGCGGAGACGCGCGCGAAATACAGATAGGGATTGGGTGTGAGGATGCGCGGCAAATCCGTGGCGTCGCGCGCATCAATGGGCAATATCACCGCACCTGCGCGGGTGGTGTCCAGCTGCGGAAAATACTTGCTCTGCGAGACGAAACCGATTTCGTCGGGGGTAGCGCGGTCCAGCGGTGCAACCTGCTGCACCTGCCGCGCGCCATCGCCCACCAGTTCTCCGCCAAAGCGGGCAACCAGTTCAGTCAGCGTTGCCGCCATCGTCCGGGCTTATTTACCGCCCAGTGACTTCATCACCCGGTCGGTGATGTCGAACCGGGGATCGACAAAAACAGCCTGCTCAACAATGATGTCGAACTTCTCGGTCCTGGCGATTTCCTGGATCGCCTTGCGTGCGCGCTCCTGGATCTGTCCCAGTTCCTCGTTGCGACGCAAGTTGAGATCTTCGCGGAACTCACGCTCCTTGCGCTGCAACTCGCGGCTTTGATTGCCCAGATCACGCTCTTTCGTCTTGCGCTCGCTGTCGGACATGGTCACACCGTCCTTGTCGAGTTGTCCCTGCAATTCGCGCGCCTGCTTGGCGAGCTTCTGCAGTTCCTGCTGGCGCGTGGCGAATTCGCGCTCCAGCTTTTTCTGCGCGGCCACCGACAGCGGCGCTTCGCGCAACAGTTTTTCCGTATTGACGAAACCGATCTTGGTATCGGCCAGGGTGGGCATCGCCACGCATGCCGACGCCAGAATCAGTGACATTGTCCATTGCTTGAATTTCATCATCACACTCCAGTAAAGCTAAGCCTTAGAACGAATTGCCCAAGGTAAATTGAAACACTTCTTCCTCGTCGCCAGGCTGAGAGACCAAAGGTTGCGCCAGGCTGAATTTGAGTGGTCCGAGCGGCGATACCCACAATACCGCCACCCCGGCTGAAACGCCCAGTTCGTCGAACGAAAATTCCGAGTACGTGCTTTGTGGGCCATTAATGCCAATCGGCGAACCACCGGGACCGTAGGCGCCGCCGGCATCGATAAACGCCGACATGCGCAGCGACTGGTCGTCCTTGATTCCTGGCAGCGGGAAGAAGAGTTCCAGATTGCCGGTCACGCGCTGTTCGCCGCCCAGTGCGTCGCCGGCGATGTCTTTCGGGCCGAGGGTTCCGGTTGCAAATCCGCGCACCGAGCCGCTGCCGCCCGCATAAAAATTCTCGAAGAATGGTAACGGCTTGCCATCCAGACCACCGCCCAGTCCGATCTCGCCATTGACCATGAGGGTGAAATGTTCGCTGAGCGAAAAGAACTGCTGATGCTGGAACGAAACCTTGTAGTACTGCAGGCTGCCTAGCGGGGTGCCAACCTCGGACGACACCCGCTGCAGCGTGCCATGGGTCGGGAACAAGAAGCTGTTGCGGGTATCGCGCGCCCAGGACGCATCCACCCGCACGACATCATTGTCGCTGCCAAAGGTGTTGACGTAATCGATGTATTGCTGAGGGCTGGTCGGCGACGTGGTAATCGAAGTCTGCTCGTAGACCAGGCCCAGGGAAATGAAGTCGCGTTCGTTGACCGGGAAACCAAAGCGTACCCCCGCACCCAGGGTCGAGCTTTCATAATCGCCAACGTCGATTGAATCGGTGTTGACGTCGCGCTTATACAGGTCGTATCCCAGACTGATGCCGTCAAGGGTGAAGTAGGGGTTTACAAACGACAGGGCATACACGGTGTTGACGTCGCCCGTGTTGATTTGCGCCGTCACCCGGTTGCCGGTGCCAAACGCGTTGGCCTGCGACACCGAGCCCGACAGCACCAGCCCCTCGGACGACGAGAAGCCGGCGCCCAGCTGGATGCTGCCGGTGGATTTTTCCGCCACGTTCACGTTGACGTCGACCTGATCGGTGGTGCCAGTCACCGCCGGCGTTTCGATGTTGACTTCGCTGAAGTAGCCGAGGCGGTTCAAACGCTCACGCGAACGGTTGATTTTTGCGGCGTCGTAATAGGCGCCTTCCATTTGCCTGATTTCACGACGCACCACTTCATCGCGCGTTTTGGTGTTGCCTGTCACGTTGACACGATTCACATAGACGCGGCGGCCGGGATCGATGAACAGGGTGAAGGCAACCGTGCCCTTTTCCTTGTCGAGTTCGGGCACCGCGTTGACGTTGGCAAACGCATAGCCATCGTTGCCGAGGCGCTCGCCGATTTTCTTGGTGGTCTCGGTCAGGCGGTCACGCACGAACACCTCGCCCGGCGCGATCGTGATGAGTTGCTGAAGTTCCTCCTCCGGCACCAGCATCTGGCCCGCCAGCTTGACGCCGGACACCGTGTATTGCGGCCCTTCCGTCACGTTGATGGTGATGTAGATGCCCTGCTTGTCGGGAGAAATCGAGACCTGGGTGGAATCGACGTTGAATTCGAGATAACCGCGGTTGAGGTAGAACGAACGCAGGGTTTCAATATCGCCGCCCAGACGCGCTTTGGAATACTGGTCGGTCTTGGTGTACCAGGTGAACCAGCCGGGCGTGGTCGAGCTGATTTCACTCAACAGTTCTTTTTCGGTGAACGCCTTGTTGCCGACCAGGTTGATTTGCTGGATCTTGGCACTGTCGCCTTCCACCACATCGAACTGCACCGCGACACGGTTGCGTTCCAGCGGAGTCAACGTCGTTTTGATTTCGACCGAATATTTTCCCCGGTTGAAATACTGGCGCTGCAACTCCTGCTCGGCCTTCTCGACCAGAGAACGATCGAGCACACGCCCTTCCGCCAGGCCGGTCTGCTTGAGGCCGGCCTTCAGATCGTCCTCGGAAAATTCCTTGATCCCTTCCAGGGTGATCTTGGCGATCGAGGGGCGTTCTTCCACCGTGACGATCAGCACGCCATCGCGTGCTTCCAACCGCACTTCCTTGAAAAAACCGGTGGCATACAGCGCCTTGATCGCCGCGGCCGTTTTTTCGTCGGTCATCGTCTCGCCCACCTTCACCGGCAGGTAGCTGAACACCGTACCGGCCTCGGTACGCTGGATGCCCTCGACCCGGATATCCGTGACAACGAAAGGCTCTACGGCCAACACGAATGGCGCGGCCAGTACAGCAGCGAGGGCAAGCGTCAAACGGTTAAGAAGCATGGGTATTTATCCGCCCAGCAGGCGTTGCAAATCGTTGAACAGAGCAAATGACATGAGCAGCAGCAGGAGAGTCATGCCGATCCGGCCGCCTATTTCCATGGTGCGCTCGGACACCGGACGACCAGTCAAAACTTCGGCCACATAATACATGAGGTGCCCCCCATCCAACAGCGGGACGGGCAGCAGGTTCAGCACCCCCAGGCTCACGCTCACCAGGGCCAGGAAGCCGACAAAACTGACCCAGCCCAGCGCCGCGCTCTGCCCTGCATAGTCGGCAATGGTGAGCGGGCCGGAGAGGTTTTTCCACGACACCTGCCCGAGCACCATGCGCCCCATCATCTCCAGCGTGAATACGCTCATGTCCCAGGTCTTGGCCACACTCTGCCACAACGCCTCGATCGGTCCGTAACGGACTTCGGTCATCAACGCGGCAAATACCGCCTCGTCGATTTTGGGGCCGGCGCCGATCTTGCCGACAGACTGGTCCCCTTCGTTCACCGCGTCAGGCGTGATGCTTATTTCAGCACGCTGCCCCTGCCGCTGATACTCGATGCGCAGGGATTTGCCCGGATGCTGTCGGATCAGTTGCACCCAGCCCTGCCAGTTCGCAACGGCTTTGCCGTCCACCGCAAGCAGCCGGTCGCCCGCCTGAAACCCGGCGCGAGCGGCGACGCCATCGGGCAATACGGTGCCGATCACCGGCTCGATTTCAGGGTCGTAACGCACAATACCGAGCGGCCGCAGGGTGTCCTGCTCCAGATTGTCGTCCTGCATCGACGGGGCGTCGAGTTGCACGTTGCGGCCATCGACCAGTTCAAGGTTCAGTGGCTCGCCTGCCACGCCCGCACGCAGCAGGGTCAATCGCACCTCCTGGAACGAAGGCGTGTCGATGCCGTTGACGCGGCGGATTTCATCGCCCGCCGCCAGACCGGCCAGTGCCGCCGGGGTGCCTGCAGGCGGCTCGCCGATCAGCGGCTTCATCGCCGGCATGCCGTTTAAAAACAGCGCCCAGTAAAACACGATGGCGAGCAGGAAATTGGCCAGAGGACCCGCCACGACGATGCCGATGCGCCTCCACACGGTGGCACGATTGAAACTGCGATGGGCTTCTGCCGCGGGCACCTCGCCTTCGCGCTCGTCGAGCATTTTGACGTAGCCGCCGAAGGGCAGCGGCGACAGCGTCCATTCGGTTTGATCCGGTCCGACGCGGCGGCTCAGCAGCGGCTTGCCGAAGCCGACCGAAAACCGCAGCACCTTGACGCCGGCCAGACGCGCCGCGAGATAGTGGCCAAACTCATGCACCACCACCAGGATGCCGATGGCGACCAGGAACCACAGAATGGTGTGCAACATGCTCATGTAAGCACCCGGCCCAGATAGGCTTCGGCCACGCCGCGCGCCTGGCGGTCGGCTTCGAGCAGGTCTTCCAGCGTGGCGGCCGCACCGCCCATCAACGTATCGAGCGTATGCGCAATGCTGGCCGCGATGGCGTTAAAGGGGATCGCCCCCTCGAGGAAACGCGCCACCGCCACTTCGTTGGCGGCGTTCAGCACCGCCGACGCATTGCCGCCGGCAGCGAGCGCATCGAACGCCAGTTGCAGACAGGGAAAACGCGCGGTGTCGGGCGCTTCGAACGTCAGTTGTTTGCCCATCAGTTCGAGTGCCGATACGCCCGCTTCAATCCGCTCCGGGAATCCCAGCGCATAGGCAATCGGCGTGCGCATGTCGGGTGTCCCCATCTGTGCCAGCACCGAACCGTCGGCGTATTCGACCATCGAATGCACGATGCTTTGCGGATGTACCACTACCTTGATCTGATCAGGACGGGCGTTGAACAGCCAGCGCGCCTCGATCACCTCGAGCCCTTTGTTCATCAGGCTCGCCGAATCGACCGAGATCTTCTTGCCCATCACCCAATTGGGATGCGCCACCGCCTGTGCCGGCGTGGCGGCGGCGATCGCCTCGGCCGAGAAGGTGCGGAACGGACCGCCCGAAGCAGTGAGCCACAGCGACTTCACTCCGGCCTGCTGGAAATCGCCGTTGAAGTCGCGCGGCAGCGACTGGAAGATGGCGTTGTGTTCGGAATCGATCGGCAGCAAGTCGGCGCCACTGGCGGCGATGGCGTCCATGAACAACTGGCCGGACACCACCAGGGTTTCCTTGTTGGCCAGCAGAATCCGCTTGCCCGCCTGTGCTGCCGCCAGGGTGGCAGGCAGCCCGGCCGCACCGACAATCGCCGCCATCAGGGTATCGACTTCGGGCGCAATGGCCACCTCGGTCAAGGCGGCCGCTCCTTCAAGCACCTCGACCGCCAGACCTTCCGCGGCGATCCGCGCGCGCAGCGCGGCGGCGGCCTGCGGCTCGCTCATCACCGCAAAGCGCGGGCGATGGGTGCGGCACTGTTCGAGCATGCGCTCGACCTGGGTTGCGCCAGTCAGGGCAAAAATCTCGAAGCGGCCGGGGTGACGCGCCACCACATCGAGCGTGTTGACGCCGATGGTGCCGGTGGCGCCGAGGATGGTGAGCACGCGTGGCTTCAGATCGACTGCGCTCACGCGGCACGCTCCAGCCACATCAACATGCCCGCCGCAACCGGCAGCGTGGAGGTCAGCGCATCGATGCGGTCGAGTACCCCGCCGTGTCCGGGCAGCAGGTCACCGCTGTCCTTCATGCCGGAGAGACGCTTGATCCAGGATTCGAACAGGTCGCCCAGCACCGACAGATACAGCAAGCCCAGCATCATCGGCAACAAGGACAGCAGCGGCATGCCGGCCAGCACGCTGATGCCGGCGGCGTACAACGCAAGCGCGACGAACGCGCCCGCCACCCCTTCCCAGGTCTTGCCGGGGCTGATAGCCGGTGCGAGCTTATGCCGCCCGAAATGACGCCCGGCGAAGTAGGCTGCGGTGTCGGCAATCCAGACGACCGCTATCACCCCCAGCAGCACGGCGGGACCACGCGCATGCAGATACAGCAGCGCCGCCCAGGTCGGCAGCAACACCACCACGCCGACTGCCGCACGCGCAAACGGCGCCGCAGCATGCCAGCGGCCCAGCAGCCACAGCGGCGCGACAACCAGCCAGAATCCCAGCGCGAGCAGGATCAGGCCACGCTGGAAAACCGGCCAATCCGTCGTCAGCCCATACGGCAGGATCAATGCACCAACGGTCAGCAGCCCGGCGTAGAGACGTGCCGGCCAGACGGGAAAGTGGCTCAGCCTGGCCCACTCGTGGGCGGCCATGCCGATCACCGCAGCCATCAGGAGAGCCCACAACCAGGCCGGCGCCCACAGCACGGCAGGCACAAACACCGCCAGCAGCAACGCGGCGGTGAGCACCCGTCTGAGGAGCGGCGTCATGGATGGGTTAGCCGTCACGATGCCGCCTGCACCTGTTCGCTGGTGCGGCCGAAGCGGCGCTCGCGGGTGCGGTATGACGCGATCGCCGCATCCAGCGCCTTCGCGTCGAAGTCGGGCCACAAGGTGTCGGTGAAATACAGCTCGGTGTAGGCCAGTTGCCACAGCAGGAAATTGCTGATGCGCTGTTCGCCACCGGTGCGGATGAACAAATCCGGCTCAGGCACATCGGCAATGCTGAGTTGCTGCGCCAACGCGGCTTCGGTCATGGCATCCGCCGTCACGCCCGCTGTCATCAGTTTCCTGACTGCCTGCACGATATCCCAGCGGCCGCCGTAATTGGCCGCCACGGTAAAGGTCAGGCGGGTGTTGTTGCAGGTCAAGGTTTCGGCGTCGCGTATCAGGGTCTGAATGCGCTCGGAAAAGCTCGACAGATCGCCGATCAGGCGGAAGCGGATATTGTTTTCATGCAGCCGCGCGACTTCGTTTTCCAGCGCCCGCATGAACAGTTCCATCAGCAGGGTGACTTCCTCCTGCGGACGCCGCCAGTTTTCCGAACTGAAGGCAAATACGGTGAGATGCGCCACGCCGCGTTCGGCACAGGCGCGAATCACCCCGCGCAAGGCCTCGACGCCCTTGCGATGACCGGCCACGCGCGGCATCAGCCGGCGCTTCGCCCAGCGGCCATTGCCATCCATGATGATGGCAATGTGCCGTGGCACATCGGTGCTGGCTGGGGTCGATTTTTTCGAGCGGGTAGGCACGCCGGGTATGCTCGCTGGACCGGCTCAGACCGCGAGCAGGTCTTTCTCTTTCTCGGCCAGCAACTTGTCGATCTCGCCGATGAACTTGTCGGTCAGTTTCTGCACGTCGTCCTGGGTGCGGCGATCCTCGTCCTCGGTCGCGGTCTTGGCCTTGACCATGTCCTTGACCGCGCCATTGGCATCGCGGCGGATGTTGCGCATCGCGACGCGCGCGTTTTCCGCCTCGCCCCGCACCACCTTGATCAGGTCCTTGCGGCGTTCTTCGGTCAGCGAGGGCATCGGCACGCGGATGATGTCGCCGTGCGTGGCCGGGTTGAGGCCGAGGTCGGAATCGCGAATCGCCTTCTCGATCTTGCCGACCATGTTCTTTTCCCACGGCTGCACGCCGAGGGTGCGGCTGTCCACCAGCGACACGTTGGCCACTTGCGGGATCGCGGTCGGATTGCCGTAATAATCGACCATCACGTGATCGAGAATGCCGGTGTGCGCGCGACCGGTACGCACCTTCGCCAGATCGTTCTTCAACGCTTCCAGCGACTTGCCCATTTTCTGTTCGGCGGACTGCTTGATTTCAGCAATCGTCATCTCAGCCATAGTCTTTCCTCTGTCCTTAAGGGGTGACGCGCGTGCCTTCGTCTTCGCCCATCACCACGCGCTTCAGTGCACCGGGTTTGAAGATATCGAACACCACCAGCGGCAGCTTCTGCTCACGACACAAGGCGAACGCGGCGGTGTCGAGCACGCCGAGGTTGTTGCGAATCGCCTCGTCGAAACTCAGCGTCGCGTAACGCGTCGCCGTCGCATCCTTCTTCGGGTCGGCGCTATACACCCCGTCGACCTTGGTTGCCTTCAACAGCAGATCGGCGCCGATCTCCGCGCCACGCAGTGCAGCAGCAGTATCGGTGGTGAAAAACGGATTACCGGTGCCACCGCCGAATATCACCACGGCTCCGGTTTCGAGATGGCGCACTGCCGCATCGCGCTCGAACGCCTCGCCTACGTGGGTGATCGCCACCGCTGTCTGCACCCGCGCGGGCACGCCCACGCGCAACAGCGCATCTTTCAGCGCCAACGCATTCATCACCGTGGCCAGCATGCCCATGGCATCGGCTGTCGCGCGATCCATGCCCGACAATGCGCCGGTCGCGCCGCGAAACAGATTGCCACCGCCGACGACGATGCCGACCTGCACTCCCAACGCAACCACCTCGCGGATTTGCGCGACAAAGCCGGCCAGCGTGTCAGCGTGGTAGCCGAACGCATCCGCGCCCAGCGCCTCGCCGGAAAGCTTCAGCAATATGCGACGTGCTTGAGCCATTTCAACCAGGCCTCAGCCGATCAAACCTTGGCCGCGGCAGCCACTTCGGCCGCGAAGTCGCTGACTTTCTTCTCGATGCCCTCGCCCACCACATACATGGTGAAGCCGTGGCACTGCGAGTTCTTCGACTTCAGCACCTGCTCGACGGTCTGTTTGTCGTCCTTGACGAAAGGCTGCGACAGCAAGGTCACTTCCTTGAGGAACTTCTGCACCGTGCCTTCGGCAATTTTTTCCAGCATGGCTTCCGGCTTGCCGGCTTCCTTGGCCTTCTCGATTGCGACACGGCGCTCGGTATCGAGCAGATCCTGCGGAACGCCCGATGCATCCAGCGACTTCGGCTTGGACGCGGCAATGTGCATGGCGACGTCGCGCGCGAGCGCTTCATCGCCGGTCACGTCGACCAGCACGCCGATTTTGCCGCTGTGAATGTAGCTGGCAAACTTGCCCTGGCCATCCAGGCGCACAAAGCGACGTACCGACATGTTCTCGCCGATCTTGCCGACCAGTTCGGTACGGAAGGCTTCCACCGTGGCGCCCTTGTAAGGCAGTGCCGACAGCGCTGCGACGTCGGCCGGCTTCTGGTTCAGCACCATGTCGGCCAGCGCGTTGGAGAGCGCCAGGAAATCGTCGTTCTTCGCCACAAAGTCGGTTTCGCAGTTGACTTCCACCATGGCGGCCGACTTGCCGTCGGCGCTGATGGCGATGGTGACCACGCCTTCAGCCGCCACGCGGCCAGCGCTCTTGGCCGCCTTGTTGCCAAAGCGCACGCGCAGGATTTCTTCTGCTTTCTGCATGTCGCCGCCGGCTTCCGACAGCGCTTTTTTGCAATCCATCATCGGCGCATCGGTTTTTTCGCGCAATTCCTTGACCATGCTTGCTGTGATTTCTGCCATTTCCTGCTCCCTTGAA
>Ga0209254_10001833_pt1 | contig 19189 bp, 21 predicted proteins | sample FrelakmetDIP11DI_FD_187148 | JGI IMG/M metagenome (GOLD analysis project Ga0209254, IMG submission 187148) | Freshwater lake sediment microbial communities from the University of Notre Dame, USA, for methane emissions studies - DIP11 DI (SPAdes)... | ecosystem: Environmental > Aquatic >...
CCATGGCAACAGCGTTATTGTCGCTGGCTCGCGGCGAGCGCATACGCCGACCGCTGGCGATGACCGGTGAACTCACGCTCACCGGACAGGTGCTGCCGATCGGGGGCGTGCGCGAGAAAGTGATCGCGGCGCGGCGCACGCGGATATACGAGCTGATCCTGCCAGAAGCCAACCGGCGTGATTACGAAGAACTGCCGGAACACATCCGCACCGGCATGCAGGTGCACTTCGCGAGCCATTTCCGCGAGGTCGCCGAGATCATCTTCGGTTAAACGACGCGGTTAAGCCTTGCCTTCTTCAGCGGCGATCTCTTTGCGGACCTGATCCATGTCCAGTTCTTTGGCACGTCCGATCAGATCCTCAAAGGCGCTGGCGGGCAGCATGCCCGGCTGAGAAAAGATGATGACGCGCTCGCGAAAAATCATCAGGGTGGGAATGGATCGTATCTGAAAATATGCCGCCAGTTCCTGCTCGTCCTCGGTATTCACTTTGGCGAACACGATATCGCTGTATTTTTCCGAAGCGGCCTCATAGGTCGGCGCGAAACTGCGACAAGGACCACACCAGGGGGCCCAGAAATCCACGATCACGAAATCGTTCTGAGCAATGACATCCTGGAAATTATCTTTGGTCAATTCTACGGTTGCCACATGCGCTCCTCACAGTGTTTTCAAGGGGCGCTCATTATAACGGAACCGAGTACGAAGTGTCTCAGGGGTCAGGCCAGCGGCCTGCAGTCAGGTGGGCTCAGCGCCTTTTTGGGTTGGCGGTGGGGTCTCTCCATCCGTCTGGTAGGTCATATCAATTTCGACCCGGTTACGACCCAGGCGTTTGGCGCGATATAAGGCTTTATCCACCCGCTCGACGAAGGCGGTTGAGGTCTCACCGGGTTTATACAAGGCGAGACCGGCGGAGAATGTCGGCACAGAGACGACATTCCCATTGCTCTGCCACCGGGTTTCTGCACAACGCTGCTTGACTTTATTCAATGCTCGGAGGGCACCTTCCCGTTCCGTGTTCGGTAGCAATACCGCAAATTCCTCTCCACCGTAACGCGCCACCAAGTCGTGATGCCTGAAGGTGGATAGAATGTTCTTGGAATAGACACGCAGCACCTCATCACCACCCGCATGGCCATATTTGTCATTGACGTCTTTGAACTTGTCGAGGTCGATCAAGGCCAGTGACAAGGGGAATCCGTAACGCTGCACGCGCGCGACTTCATCCTCCAGCCTCCTGAGGAAGGCGCGCCGATTGGGCAGGCCGGTGAGTTCGTCGGTCAGACTCAGCAAACGGACGCGTGTCAGCTCGTCTGTCAGCTGACGACTGTCCGACTCGATGACTTGGAGATAGTGATGCGTGCTGTCGAGCTTATCCGCGAGTTCATGATGGCCGGACATCAGCTTTTCAATTTCGCTGATGAGCGTCCAGCGCAAATTCTCCAGATCGGAGACTTCTCCAATCTGTCGCAACTCACTGAGCACTACTTCGAGTAATACTCCGAACTCTTGGTTCTGGGCGATGGTATCGAGCACCTGCTGCGCCAGACCCGCCTGCAGTTCCTGTATATCCCGCCGACGCGCATCCAACTGGCTTCGATACGCCGTGACCCGATGCACTTCGGCATCGCCGATATCCGCATCTGCCAACGCTGCGCGCTCTGTTTCACGCGTGATGGTTGGCTGGCCACCCAAACTTTCCAGCGGGTGGCGCTCAGTTGTCGGCCGCACCCATGCCCGTGCCTCACCGCTTTCTTCTGGGCTATAGGTTGGCAGATCCTCGATAACGGGCGCGAGATCTTCTGCGGGCACCAATCTATTAACGGGTGGAGGCACAGCCGCCAGTTCTAACGACGAGGCATCCAGCGGGCTAGTGCGTGCAGTGGCATGCGCCGTGTGCGCTGCATCCATACCAACGGTATCACTGGCGGTGTCACTGGCCTCGGTTTCGATCCCGAAAGCCTGTAATAGCGGTCGGAATGCCTGGGCAAACACCGCCTGGTCCAGTTCTTGAAGATGAATAATTTGATCGTGATAGACATCGACGTATTGCTGTAAAGCCTGCAAATCCGACACCGACAGCGGCGGCTGTAATCGGGTGCGCAGCATTTTTACCTGGATATTCAACGGCGAGCCGACATGGAGGTGACCCGCAAAGGCATCCAGCAAAGTCGCGGCGATGGCTGCGTAGGCACGCTGAATGCCGTGGTTTGAACTGACCAGTTCATCGAGCATACGCTCGATCTGATGGTAAATGACGCTGCCTGCCTGCGATTGACGCAAAGCATCGAGCAGACGCAGGACCTTACGGACCGCACCCGCATCGAGAGAATCATTATCCGCAGTATTGGTCATTAAAAAGATCCCCCCGCACACCACATCCATGTGTACAGGACGCGGGCGTAAAGAACGCTCGCATAATGTGTCATTTATTAGTGCAATGCCGCGTCGGTAATGTCGTGCGTCCGACATGCGTCGATTTTTTCATCCACCCAACCCTTCTATACCTGACTCCGCGTCGATATCCGACTTCGCGGATTGCCAGCTGGGGTTGGCGTGGCTTCATTTTTGTTCTTACAACTTCAGGTTTTCCATCCCGGCTTCGGGATGGATGACCGTGACGCTAAGTTACCTTACTTAGCTAGAAAAGAACAAATATTGCTCAGCGCATAATCTGTCGACAGATATATAGTTTACCTGGACATGGCATGTAGACATACAGTACCTCCCATCATAAATTACTGCGAATAAGATTTTTAGTTTATGTTTTTAATGTAATTAAGGGCGGATGGTAGAACGGCCAAAATAACCGGACGGACAGAGCCTCAGCAGCGATTGTAAGCATATCCTTACGCAACCCACTGATAAACAACCCGACAAAAAAATGGCCCCTGCCCCCGAGTGATGGCAAGCGATGCGTCAATATGAGCGTCTGTTACCGCCTTAGCGGGTAAACGCAGCTCACCATCACAGGAAATTTGCGGAATACTGAGATTGAGTTTGATGTAATTGGCCCAGGTTTCAGACCGCAACAGGGGTCAACCCGTCGCGAGTTGAGACGCCATCATGTCCAGCGAGGAGCAGTCTTCAAACAATAGGGTAGCGGTTTCGACGACGGCATCCTCCTCTAGGCCAATGACCTCCAGTGACAAGGGCGGCAATAGCGCGTCCGGCGCGTCACCGATCTCACGCCCTTTGAGGACGTGATCAGCCACCATAACCAGATGCGGGTATATGGCGTGGTCACTCGCATAGGCCGGATTGTGATGTTCCAGCAGCGTGATGACGATCTCCTCTGGCATATGCCAGGACTGCATCAGCCAGGCACCAATCTGCGCATGCCCCATTTCCAACAAATCCTGCGCCTGCCCCATCCCCAGTACACATTTTTCCAGTGTCGTGACCGGCGACTCCGGGTTCGCGGCGACCAATTTATTGAGCAATTTGAATTCCGGTGGGAACAGATGTCCCAGGAGCAGGAAACCGAAGTTATGCAGCAAACCCGCCAAATAAACCATACCCGGCGGCGGTCGGCTTGCCGGCGGCATGCGCTTGGCGAGCGCCTGTACCAAGGTAGCGGTGTAAACCGCGTGCCGCCAGAAGGCATGCAGACCCAGCGGACCATCACAGGGATTATGGAACGACTTACCGGTCGCCAAGCCCAAGGCCATATTGAGCACCATGTCAAAACCCAGGACACGGGTGATGGCATCGTGTATCGAGGTTATGTTGCCGCGATAGGCATAGAACGGTGAGGCGGCATAGCGCACTACTTGTGCCGCAAGGCTGGGATCGAGTTCCACAATACCGGCGAGGTCGGTGACGGACGCATCGGGATTACCGCGCAGTTCCAGCACGCGCCGCGCCATGTCCGGCATCGGTGGCAGTTCGTAGATTTGTTCGATCCGCCGGCGAGCCTCGCCGGCCGGAATATGCTGTTCTTTCCCTTGCTGCATGCTTGATTCATCCGGCATTGTGCTTGTTGCGCGTCACACTGGTACCCATTCCTGCGCCCAACTTATCCAGCTACTCAGGCTGCCTGCCAGCCTAGCAAAGCCAGTGCAGCACACCAAGCAAATAACCGCGAGATTTTCCGTACCAGTTCCGTACCAGAGTGCGGACGCGCCCCGTTCACGCTAACGGCACAGCACCAGGGCAGCTAAAGGCGTGTGTTCCGATTAACGCCATCGGTCACAGAGCTGTTCAATTCAACTGCACTCGCTGGCCCCAGGGCACTTTGGTCTTGCCTTTGACTAACCAGAGCACAGGATAGAACGGTTCTTGCGCGGGGAACTCACCTTCGGCATCGGTGAAGAACACCAGCAAATCCGGCTGCCGGTCACGACCATGCACCCAATCGAACACCGGCGTGAAACGCGTACCGCCACCGCCTTTTAGATCGACAGGCAGTTTGAATTCTTCCCAAGGCTCGAATTCCCAAGGACCACCTTCGGCGAGTTCGGCATCGCAGGCATGCAGGGTCACGCGCGCGCGTACCTGGCCCTTGATCGCATCAATCTCGGACATGAATTCACGCATCTCCTCGACCGACACGGAGCCACTGGTATCCAACGCGACTACGATATCCACTTGAGCACTGCGCAGGCTGGGAAAGATCGCCGCACCTTCGCGGCGCGAGGGACGCGTATAGTTGTAATCGTCACGTGAAACAGCCGTCATGTATTTGGCCAGCAACATCCGCCACGGCAACTGCGGTTGCAGTAAATGATCGACCAGCCGCGCCAAGCCGCCACCGAGTTTGCCGGCCTGCAAAGCCTGCTGCGCGGCACCCGCCAGGCGCTGCTGCCATTGCACCGAGAGTTGTTCCCGTTCGCTTTCACTCAAGGGTGGCGGTTGTGGCGCGCCGCCTTGATTGGGATCGATCTCCGCCTCGGGACGGTTGCCGCCCTGCGTATCAGGTTGCGGTGGCGTGTTGCCCTGCCCCGAACCGCGTTCGCTGCTGCTGTTTTCCTGATCGTAGATATGCTGGTCGAGGGTCTCGGTATCGTCCTCCATATCGGCAATCGCCGGATAGATTTCTTCAGCCGTCATACCCTCGAACTGATCCATATAGAGAGCGCCGGGCGGCGGTTTCAATCCGTCGTTGACCAACAGCGGATTGATCGCGAGATCGCAGGCCAGATCCCAACGGTGCCTGCTGCGATGCTCCCGACGCGCGAAATGCGACAGCGCGCAATGCAGTGCCTCATGCGCCAGCATGAACTGTGTCTGCTCGAGCGTGAGTCCTTCGACGTAGGTGGCGTTGTAGTAAAACGTGCGCGCGTCCGTAGCGGTGGTCTTACACCATTTCGGATCGGCGGCCAGCATCGGTAAGCGCAACACCAAGGCACCGAGAAACGGCTTATCCAGAATCAGGCGGGTACGGGCCGCGCTCAGTTTGGTATCGAGGTCGGTACTCATGGCATCACAGTAGTACGCGTTTGTCGCTTACGCATCGTAGAGCATGACGTCGGCCACCGCCTTCGCCCAGGTAGAAAACTGCGGCACAGCAAACAGCTCCTGACCGACGGCACGGTGCATATCCGAAATCAGCATGACTCCCATCTCGCGCTGCGGGAAAGTTCCCGCGTAGTCGATGATGTGCCCGAATACGGTGTTGGCCTCCGCTGTCTTACGCGCGCGCAGCGCACGACCGACCAAGGCGCAGGCAACGGCATATTGCAGATCGATTTCGCGCGGTACCGAAACCGATTCGCCACGCACAATGGCATCGATATCCGGCAATTGATCCAGGTTCTCGACGAACGCGGCCAATTCGATACCGGCCGCCGGACCGACACAGGCCTGCAAGGTCGCGACCAATAAATTGGAATGCGTACCGAATTTCTGTAGCGCGCGGTGTGCGAACTCCCAGGACCGTGGAGACGGGAAGGCCACGGGATTGTGCGCAGGATCGAAATCGAACAGCAGTTCCGGACGGAAGCGCAGGAACGCGATCAGTCGCTCGTCGATCCCATTGGCATAGGCCCAGGCGACCCAATCATCGAGATGCGTATCCAATTCGAAATGCGAGAAGCGGTTGGCCAAGGGCGCCGGCATGGTGTAGGTCACACCACGGTCGCCCTGACGATTGCCGGCGGCGAAGATCGCCCAACCGTTCGGCACGCGGTATTCACCCAAGCGCCGATCCAGAATCAACTGGTAGGCCGCCGCCGACACGCTCGGTGGCGCGGAGGTGATTTCATCCAGGAACAAAATGCCCGCCTGTCCATGACGCTCGGCGTTCGGCAGGATCGCCGGTACCGCCCACTCGACAAAATCACCGACCCGAAATGGAATGCCGCGCAGATCGCTCGGTTCCATCTGCGACAGTCGAATATCAATCACGGCAGCATCATGGCGCGAGGCGATCTGCGCGATAATTTGCGACTTGCCGACACCCGGCGGACCCCACACCATCACGGGCGTGTGGTGTCCCTCGTGGGTGCTCAGAAACTCCCGATCCAGTACGCTCATCAACTGCGAAGGACGCATGCAACCTCTCCTGCAAAACCCGCGGTCCGGGCCGTTCCGGACCTACATCACACTTCAGACCACGATGCGTTATCTGCCGCGCTCTGGCGTACGCCATCTTAGCATTTCCCGGCCGAAATGCATGGCGCTAAGCCGCTGAAATCCTGCACCAATACCCCGGAATTAGACCAATTAACACCACGCCAGACACGCCCGCGTTCCGCGGCGAGTCACTTAATTAATCTGCCTCACAGTCGATAGCAGTGAAAGCCGAGCGACAGGCACCAACAATGCTGAGCCAGGGGCGGCAACGCAAGGCAGTAATCACAACGACAACGACAATCGAGGTTCATCATGGGGCACTGCCCACGCATTCTGGTTTGCGAACACGACGCTACGCTCAGCGCCTATCTGTCACGAACGCTCGCAACCGCCGGCTTCTGGGTCGACACCGTTCAGAGTGGCCGGCAGGCCTTGAAGAAGCTCGCGCTGCATTATTATCAAGCGATGACCGTACCGCTGTTGTTAGAAGATCAAGATGCCCTGTCCTTCACTCATGAGTTGCGCGTACTGGGCATGCAGTTACCAATCCTCGTGATCTCCGCGTGCGCGCCGTCTACGTCTGCACCCCGCCCACCGCACAATCTGGAAATCGACCTGGAAGCGATCGATGATAAACCGCACCCCGAACCCGATTGGGTACGTAAAGCGGCCAATCAGGCACGCACGATCTTTGCGATCAAATCCGCCTGCCAGCGCAATCGCAACTTCCGCCCACGCGTTCTGCATATCGAAGCGGATCGCTTCAGTGCCGGCCTGGTCAAAGCGGCACTACGCGATAATGTGGAGCTTGCGCAAGCCGGTAGCGCCGCGGAACTCGACAATGCTTTGGATGTTCCCGGCTATGATTTGGCGCTGATGAACACGAATCTATGCGACATAACCCGCGAAGATGTGCTGCACCGGATTGCCGCACTCTGCCCGGAAACACCGATGGTGTTACAAGGGTATTATCGTGATGCGCAAAACGACACCGACGTCGAAGGCGATGACGCGGCAAGCAATTTGATCATGACGCTGCGCACCCTCATGCTGCACGCCATGCAAGTACCGTTACGCGCACAGGCCTAAGCCCACGCTCATCGTCGGTTAAGGTTCCGAAGACGAGCCCCGTTCAACGCCCCCTGAGCCGTTCCCACTGACGCCGCATGCGCTTATCCGGCCGTCCACCCGGTTGCGGATCAGTGACCGTCTGTAAGCGGCGCGCATCCTGTAAGGCCTGCCGCGCGGCGATACTCGATTCCCGTTCGCTATACAGCACCTGTGCCCGCTCGGCCGAACCACGCTGCATCGATAACGCCTGCACCTCAATCACGAAGATATAAAGCCCTTTCTGAATACTGAGCTCATCGCCGCAACGCACCTGCCGAGAGGGTTTCACGCGTTCGCCGTTGACATGCACCTTACCGCCCTCCACGGCCTCCGTCGCCAGGTCGCGGGTTTTGAAAAAACGCGCCGCCCACAACCATTTGTCGATACGGTAACGCGTTTGATCCTGAGGATTGGACATGATCAAAGACTCAGTCTGCTGCAGCGAAAAAGTTCACCGCAGCGGCGCAGAGCATTTGCTCACGGGTGATTCGCGAGCTGCAGCAGCAGGCCATTCAGACGACCGACGAACCCAGCCGCATCCTCGAGCTGCCCACCTTCGGCGAGCATGGCCTGATCGAACAGCACGTGACTCCAGTCGCTGAAACACTGTGCATCGGATTCGCCTTCCAGGCGGCGGATCAACGCGTGCTGCGGATTGATTTCCAAAACTGGCTGCGTATTCGGCACCTCATGTCCGGCCTGTCGCAAAACCCGCTGCAGATGCACCGCCATATCGTGTGCGCCCAGCACTAGACACGCGGGGGAATCGGTCAAGCGATGACTGAAGCGCACTTCTTTGACCTTGTCGCCGAGCGCCGTCTGCATCCGCTCCAGCATTGGCATGAGCTCCGTCTCTGCCCGTTTGAGCGCCTCCTGATCCTCGCTGGTACCCAGCTTGCCGAGGTCCAAATCCCCCTTGGCCACCGAGACCAGCGACTTGCCGGTGTATTCGGTGAGATGCGACATCAACCATTCGTCGACGCGATCCCAGAGCAGCAGCACCTCGATTCCCTGTTTGCGGAATACCTCCAGATGCGGACTCTTGCGCGCAGCCGCGTGGGTGTCGGCGGTCACGTAATAGATCTTGTCCTGACCCTCGGCCATGCGCCCGAGGTAATCCTCCAGCGAAACCTTCTGCTCGACCGAGTCATCATGGGTGGAGGCGAAACGCAGCAGCTTGGCAATGCGTTCGCGGTTGGCAAAATCCTCGCCCGGCCCCTCCTTCAGCACACGGCCGAATTCCTTCCAGAAGTCGGCGTAGCGTTGCGGCTCTTTGTCGGCGATTTCCTCAAGCAGGCCCAGTACCTTTTTTACTGAGGCGGAGCGCAGAGTATCGATGAGTTTATTGTGCTGCAGAATTTCGCGCGAAACATTCAGCGGCAAATCATCTGAGTCGATTACGCCGCGCACGAAACGCAGATACTGCGGCATAAGCTGTTCAGCATCGTCCATGATGAACACACGGCGCACGTAGAGCTTGATGCCATGACGGCTATCACGATCCCACAGATCGAAAGGCGCGCGCTTCGGCACATACAGCAATGAGGTGTAGGACTGATTGCCCTCGACGCGATTGTGCGTCCAGGTCAGTGGATCCTCGAAATCGTGACCAACATGTTTGTAGAAGGCCTTGTATTCATCGTCACTGATGTCTTTCTTGGCGCGCGCCCACAGGGCCGAGGCGCTGTTGACCGTCTCGTACTCGCCGTCCTTGTCTTCAACCGGCATTTCGATGGGCAATGAGATGTGGTCGGAATATTTGCGGATGATGCCGCGCAGGCGGAAGGCATCGAGGAATTCGTCCTCACCCTCGCGCAGATGCAGAATCACCTGTGTGCCGCGCGGTTCCACGTCGACGGTTTCCAGGGAATAACTGCCCTGCCCATCGGATTCCCAGCGTACACCATGCTCATGACCAAGCCCGGCACGACGTGAAATCACCGTGACGGTGTCGGCGATGATGAACGCCGAGTAGAAACCCACACCAAATTGGCCGATCAGCGTACTGTCCTTGGCCTGATCGCCGGTGAGCGATTCGAAAAACTGCCGGGTACCGGATTTGGCGATGGTGCCGAGATTATCCACGACCTCGCTGCGATTCATGCCAATGCCATTGTCGCTGATTGTAATGGTGCGTTGATCGCGATCGACCTGCACACCAATCTTCAGCGCGCTATCGCTTTCATAGAGCGCATCGTCGGACAAGGCTTCAAAGCGCAGTTTGTCGCAGGCATCCGAGGCGTTCGAGATCAGTTCGCGCAGGAAAATCTCTTTGTTGGAATACAACGAGTGGATCATGAGGTTCAGCAGTTGCCGAACTTCGGTCTGAAACTCCAGGGTCTCCTTATGGGCCGCAACGGTCATTGCCAAGCTACTCCTGAATATGAAAATAGAAAACGAAACGGCTGCGTACAGCCAAGCTATCGAAACATGGGGGCGGCGCTCGCCGGATTCAAGGAGGCGGTATCACGCCCTCGTGCGTCAGCAACCAAGTCTTGATAACCATGTCAGGCCCGCTGGTCGCGCCGCTATAGCCCCCCATACCAGATTGTGCGACCACGCGATGGCAAGGGACGACGATAGGCAAAGGGTTGCGTCGGCACGCCTGCCCCACTGCGCGCGGGGCTGAGTCGATATGCTTGGCGAGTTGGCCGTAGGTCCAGGTCTGGCCCGCAGGGATTTCCTGCAAGGCACGTCGGACTTTCTGTTGGAACGGCGTGCCTGAGGTTGCCAGCGGCAAATAGAGGGGCAGCGTTGGATTGGCGAAGTAACCCATCAGTGCTGCGACAATACGCCGCGCCGCATAGGTTTGCCCTGGCCGGGAACGCCCACGTTGCCCCAGAAAGTCCAGGGCGACGAGTTGGTCTAGGTCGTCCAAGCGGACACCGATTCGCCCGATTGGGCTGGTCATTATGGCCTGATAATCATCCTTCATGGTGGTCTACCTCGTGCGTTTCCCTACGACGATGTACCGCCAATGTTGGCGGCGCCTGGTGCGTAACGTACAACAAAAAAGGGCGCCATGTGAACATGACGCCCCTCGCTGGGCCTGACAAAAGCGGCATCGGCTGGGTTAGCGCCGACACCAGCCTGTTGCCGTTTAGAGTTTTTCCTTGATACGTGCGGACTTGCCCTGACGGTCGCGCAGGTAGTACAGCTTGGCGCGACGCACGTCACCTCGGCGCTTCACTTCGATGCTGTCGATGGCCTGGCTGTAGGTCTGGAACACGCGCTCCACACCTTCGCCATGCGAGATCTTGCGCACGGTGAAGGCGGAATTCAGTCCACGGTTGCGAATGGCGATAACAACACCTTCGAAGGCCTGGGTGCGCTCGCGGGTACCTTCTTTAACCTTCACGTTGACAACCACGGTGTCGCCGGGACCAAACGCCGGAACGGCACGACCCATTTGTTCCTTTTCCAACTCTTCGATGATGTTCATGTTGTTACCTCTAACTCACTCGTCGTTACTGTGGAGTGTCCTGTCGTTTATCGTCCTGCTCCTGAATGAATTCATCCAAGAGCAGCTGTTGTTCCTGCGTCAACTGCAAATGATCCAATAACTCCGGCCGACGTTGCCATGTTCGCCCGAGCGACTGTTTGCTACGCCAACGCACGATGTCGGCGTGGTTCCCGCCCATCAATACCGGCGGCACATCCATACCATCGATGCTTTCAGGCCGCGTGAAATGCGGACAGTCGAGCAGACCTTGCGAGAAGGAGTCCTGTTCGGCTGAATCCTCATCGCCCAACGCGCCCGGCTGTAATCGCGCCACGGCATCGATGACCACCATCGCCGCCAGTTCGCCGCCGCTCAGCACATAATCGCCAATCGACCATTCTTCATCGATCAGGTCGGCATGCAAGCGCTCGTCAATACCTTCATAGCGCCCGGCAAGTAAAATCAATCCCGGCCCACTCGCCCAGATGCGCACCTGCTCTTGGGTCAGCAATCGCCCCTGTGGCGAAAGATACACCACCGGCACCTGCGGCGACTCGGCGCGCGCTGCGCGGATGACATCACGCAGCGGCTCATAGCGCATCACCATTCCCGGGCCGCCCCCGTAGGGACGGTCGTCCACCGTACGATGCCGATCGTGGGTGTAATCGCGCGGATTCCAGGTATGCAGCGCCAACAATTCACGTTGAACCGCGCGTCCGGTCACTCCGCACTCAGCGACCTGGCGCACCAGATCGGGAAACAGGGTAACCACATCAATCCGCATTTCGAATCCCCACCGGCCCTGGCACCCGGATCAACAAGCGCCCATCAAGCCGTCAGAATTCGGGATCCCAATCGACTTCCATCACTCGACGTTGGAGATCTATGTTCTTGATTACATTTCCCCGTACGAAGGGCAACAACCGTTCGCGCTCACCCCGTACGACAACCACATCATTTGCACCCGTCTCGAACAGGTGGTCAACCACACCCAATTCGACGCCGTCCAGCGTCACGACCTTCATTCCTTCAAGGTCTGCCCAGTAATATTCACCGGGCTCCGGCTCACCCATCTGCTCGCGCGTTACCGCGATGTCGCAACCGATCAGCATTGCCGCCGCATCACGATCGTCATACCCGATAAGCTTAACGACGACACCTTTACCGTGACTCCGGCCAGACTCAACCTTTACCGTTCGCCATTGCCCGTCTTTGTTCACTTGCCACGGACTGTATCCGACGATGTTTTCGCGCGACTCGGTGTAGGAAAAAATCTTCAACCATCCGCGCACACCAAACAGCCCGCTGATACGCCCAACGATTATGCGGTCATCCGCCATCGTTCAATATCAGCATCAGCGCAGCAGCGAAATCAGGCGCTCTGCTTACGTTCCTGCTTAACCAGGCCGGCAACGCGATCGGAAGGCTGCGCGCCCTGCGCAATCCAATGATCAATGCGTGCGATATCGATCTGCACGCGCGTCTCGCCGCCTTTGGCGATTGGATTGAAATAACCGATGCGCTCAATGTAGCGACCATCGCGCCGGTTGCGACTATCAGTCACAACGATGTGATAGAAAGGGCGTCTCTTCGCACCACCGCGCGACAAACGAATCGTTACCATGTGAAACCGTCCTCTGAACAACAACCAAGGCCACCGCAGGGCGGCCACTGAGTAAACCGGGCATTCTACGGAAATTTGGAAAAAAGTGAAGTGCTTGGCCAGGTCCACAACAAAGAAAGCAGCCACCCAACAGTGCAAGTCGTTATGGCCTCATCCTTCCTCTGGCCTCGCATGGGCCGGGCTGAATTTTGTTTGGCTCTCGAAGCAACTGTTTTACACAGTCGAAATTCCTTACGAAATGCGAGCCTCGGAATACAATCCCTCTAACTGACCCTATATACATGTATTTTATGATTATATGTTCAGATAATCGGCTTATCCAGATGGCTAAGCATGTCGACATAGTTTACGTGAACATCTGGCCAACGCCTTACAAACTCGCTAAGTATTTAGTCATTATACTGTTTTAATTGATAAATATTTTCATTGGCACAGGCCTTGCTCTAGTACAAATCAAGCTCCAGGGAACGGTGCGGAAAACAACATACAGGATGGGGGAGAGACCCGGGGATAATAAAAACAACGGGTTAATAATAAAAATATACGGTAGAGCCAGCGGCACAAAAAAAGAAAACAACCATAATATTGTGAAGGCTAAGTAACTCAACGGCGGCCCCCTAAAGGGTCCGCCGTTTTTATTTGGGACACAGCGACTGAAATGCTGGAACATTTCGTCAGGCCGAGCCTCGATGCGTAGGCTGCGCATGAAACCTCCGGCAGGGACTTGGTCGTGCCCCCCTTACCCCTTTACTACGACTGTCAGATCAAAGAAGACCGCACGCGCGGCTGTTGACAGAGCAGACCGGCGGTGACGAAGCCTTGCTAAACGTCCATACCGGTCATGAACAAGGCAATGAGTAACGCGATAAACCAGAGCAAATCCGCTAACGTCAGGTTCGCAGCTTTCATGTTGCCTCCCACCGCAGGATTCCGCCGCCCCGCTACGAGCATCCGGACATATTCACGCAACATCCATTCCCACCGCACAACACATTGATTTATCAAGCGCGCGTCCCAGTGCATACGGATATTCGTAAATTACACTGACAGACTCAGTCTCAGTACCTGCACGAGCAAGGTAATGAAACCTCATGATTCCGTACCAGTGAAGGTGTGCAGCGGGAGAATTACATCACTAACGCGGCGTCAGAAATTCCGACATGGCTGATACGTTCAGGAAACAGACTCGACCACCGTAGGCGACATGACCTCGACAGGCACGCGCGATGCTATCGCACACACGAGTTCGTACGCGATCGTCCCGGCACATCGGGCAATCTCTTCGACGGGCAGTTCGGCTCCCCACAACACCACGGGATCGCCAATATCCGCAGCAGGCTGATCGCGCAGGTCAACAGACAGCATGTCCATCGATACACGCCCGATGATCTGGGTGCGCTTCCCGTTCACCAAGACCGGCGTGCCTGTCGGCGCATGCCGTGGATAACCATCTCCGTAACCCACAGCGACCACGCCAACATTCATGTCATCCGGACACATCCAGGCCCCGCTGTAACCGATCGCCGCGCCACGTTCAAAACGGTTCACCGCGATCAACTTAGACTCTAATGTCATGACCGGCTGCAGCTCCTGCTCAACACCGGTATTACCGGCAAACGGCGAGATACCGTAGAGCATCAATCCAGGACGAACCCAATCGAATTGCGTCTCTGGCCAGCCCATTAAACCGCCCGAGTTAGCCAGCGAACGCGGCCCCGAGAAAGTCTCGACCATAGACTGAAACTGCTCGCATTGCCGTTGGGTCTGCACACTGCGCCGATCATCGGCGTAACCCAGATGGGAAAACAGCCCAATCTCGCTGACATTGGCGCACGCTTGCAAGCGACGATACATCGCGACAAAAACATCCGGCGAAAAACCGAGCCGATGCATGCCGGTATCGGCTTTTAGCCATACAGCGATCGGCTGTGGCAGTTGCGCCGTTTCCAGTTGGCGTATCTGCCGCTCCGTATGGAGCACCGGCATCAACCGATAGTGGCTGACCGCATCCAGTTCATCGCCGCCAAAGAAGCCTTCCAACAGCGTGATTGGCTTCTGAATTCCGACCTCGCGCAGATTGACCGCTTCTTCCAGGCAAGCGACACCAAATCCATCGGCATCATGCAACGCTTGTGCGACCCGCACCATGCCATGACCATAACCGTTGGCCTTGACCACCGCCATGATGCGACTGTGTGGTGCGAGTTGGCGTGCTTTGAGGAGGTTGTGTTGCAGCGCGCCGAGATCAATGCGCGCACGGAGTGGCCGCGTCATTCATAGTCTCCGCCGCCATAACCATCGGAGACGAAATTCTCGAAGCGGGTGTATTGGCCCAGGAAGGTCAGACGCTTCATGCCGATCGGTCCATTACGCTGCTTGCCGATGATGATTTCTGCCGAGCCCTTGTCGGGGCTGTCCTTGTCATAGACCTCGTCGCGATAGATGAACACGATCATGTCGGCATCCTGCTCGATAGCGCCGGACTCGCGCAAATCAGACATCACTGGCCGCTTGTTCGGGCGTTGTTCCAGACTGCGATTGAGCTGCGACAATGCGACCACGGGTACATGCAACTCCTTAGCAAGCGCCTTCAGCCCGCGGGAGATTTCCGAAATTTCGGTGGCGCGGTTTTCGCGTGAACCGGGCACCTGCATCAACTGCAAGTAGTCGATGACGATCATGCCGAGATTGTGCTCGCGCTTCAGACGCCGGGCGCGGGCGCGTAAATCCGTTGGCGACAAGGCCGGCGTATCGTCGATGAACAACGGTGCCTCGGCGAGAATGCTGACAGCCGATGTCAGTCGCGGCCAATCATCGTCTTCGAGTTTGCCGGTACGCACTTTGTGCTGATCGATGCGGCCGAGCGAGGACATCAGACGCATAGCCAATTGCTCGCCGGGCATTTCCATACTGAACACCGCCACCGGCACCTTATGGCGGATGGCGGCATTCTCGGCGATGTTCATCGCGAAGCTGGTTTTACCCATGGACGGCCGGCCGGCGATGATCACCAAATCGGACGGTTGCAGACCGGCGGTCATTTCGTCGAAGTCATTGAAGCCGGTCGCTACGCCGGTGATCGGGTTATCGAGTTGGAACAGATGATCGATGCGGTCGACAGCCTGCGTCAGCAGATCCTTGATACGCACGAAGCCGCGCTTGCCGCGGCTGCCACGCTCGGCAATTTCAAACACCTGCGATTCCGCGAAATCCAGCAGCTCGCGCGACTCGCGGCCTTCCGGAAAATACGCGGCATTGGCGATATCGGTACCGACACGCACCATCTGCCGCAGCACCGAATGCTCGCGCACGATATCGGCGTAGGCACGGATATTCGCCGCACTCGGCGTGTCCTTGGCCAAGGCGCCAAGATAGGCCATACCACCGGCATCATTGAGCAGGCGGTTTTTTTCCAGCTGTTCGGACAGCGTCACCACATCGAAGGGCTGACTGGCTTCGGCCAGGCCGGCAATGGCGCGAAAGATCAGGCGATGATCGCGACGGTAAAAATCATCTTCGGAGACACGGTCGGCAATCTGGTCCCACGCATCGTTATCCAACATGAGCCCGCCCAATACGGACTGCTCAGCTGGAATGGAATGCGGCGGAACCTTGAGCGACTCGGCACCGCCACCGTGCATTTCGGTGGACAGGACGGACTCAGGCATGCAAGCTCCAGAAGAAATTCATAAGAATTGCGAAACGTTGTACTGCGGGGAGCATACACAAGAGCGTCGGCAACCGACAAGCGCGGTTGCCGTCGACTTGGCATGATTTCGGGCAGCAGCCCGGAAGTGCTTATTCCGCGACGATAATCAGTTTGATCGTGGCGTTGACGTCAGTGTGTAAATGCAGCATGACGTCGAATGTGCCTAGCGCACGGAACGGGCCTTCCGGCAGTCGCACTTCGTGACGCTCGACCGGCTGACCCGCCGCGGTCACAGCATGCGCGATATCGCCCGTGCCAATAGAACCGAACAGTTTTCCTTCTTCACCAGCCTTGGCCGCCACCGTGACCGACAAACCTTCCAGGCCAGCCTTACGGGCATTGGCCGCCGCCAACGCATCGGCCGCCGCCTTTTCCAACTCGGCGCGACGCTCCTCGAAGCGAGCGATGTTGGCCGGTGTCGCCGCCGTGGCCTTACCCTTGGGGATCAGGAAATTACGACCATAACCGGAACGCACTTTCACCTTGTCGCCCAGGCCACCCAGATTATCAACCTTTTCCAACAGAATCACTTGCATGACTCATTACCTCGCCATTAAATACTCGTCAATCGACATATACACCTGGATTCAGACACTCCGCCCAATACGCGTGCGGAAATCAATCCAGGCATCCATCCATCCCAATAATGCCAGCAGTGGCATCACCTGCAGCGCAGCCATAAGCAACACCACATACAAACCAATTAACCAGCCGCGGTGGGCGCGTCGGCTGTTTACGACTGCATGTACCAGTGCCAATCCCTGCAGTAGATACACAACCAACAGAACCACCACAGCATCAGCCGCCAACTCGGCTACACCGCCGCTCGTGACGGTAGCAATCATGACTGCGGCCAAGCTCACAACAGCGAAGCCTTTGCCCAGTCGCAGCGAACGGAACTCCGTCCCAAATCCACCCGGGTTATACAAACCCGCTTGCCATGCACGCGCCAACAATAAACTCATCAACGCACCGAACATCAATGCGGCGACACTCATTGCCGTCATCCAACGGGCCAATGACGGAAAATACTGCGCCGTATCCAATCCTTGCGCAGCGAACGCCGGGCCGAGCAGCTCATCCAGACGCGGTGCCCACCATGCGGCGGGTTGCCCTAACCACGCATACGCCGCGATGAGCAGCAGCAGCCCGAATGCAGCGGCGCCCTGTAAACACAGTGCCAACGAGCGGCTGGACCTGAGCAACACACCCAACGCCCACGCCGGCAGCCACAGCACCCAGGCGCCGACCACCATAGGCAATGCAAACCCACTGCCAACCGCACCCACAAGTGCGAGTGCCGCGCCGCCCGCCCCAGCCACACTCAAACCCTGCAGTGCGCCAAGGCGTAGCGTGACTAAGCCGATGACCGCGCCCCCTAGATAAACCAGGGGCGATGTCAGCGGCGGCAGCACCCATGCGCCAGCCGCGCTGAGTGTCGCTACCACGATGGCGCGCCAGCGCGCGCTCATCGCGAAGGCCGCCAAACCCTGCATCATCCGATCGGCCGCCTTAGTGCACCGACGAAATGACGTCGATGCGACTTCCAAACATCAATGCGAATCGCTGTATGGCAGCAAAGACAAGAAGCGCGCGCGCTTGATAGCCGTGGACAGCTGGCGCTGATAGCGCGCCTTGGTGCCAGTGATACGGCTGGGAACAATCTTGCCGGTCTCAGTAACATAGTTCTTCAGGGTCGCGAGATCTTTGTAATCGATCTCTTTGACGTTCTCAGCGGTGAAGCGGCAAAACTTCCGGCGGCGGAAAAAACGTGACATATCCAATTACCTCGTATTAACGATCTGCATCGTTCAAATATTCAATCGACTGTGCGTGCATTACCAGACGGTATTCAGCGGCGCGATAACTTGCGCGCGCCAAAAATCCTCGCACCCGGATTCGCTGTCCGGCTTGTAGTGATGCAACTTGCGGTTGCAACACCACACCGGTAGCTACCACCGCAAGCAGAAACTGCACCTCGCGGGGCAGATCAGCCTCTTCACACATCGACTTATGTTCGATGCTAAAGCGACTGATCGGTATTCCGGCCGGAGATGTACGCATCTCCGCTGGCTGTACTACCCGACCCTCGATGACCAGCACATTGGCCGGGCTATCCAGCATGGGGCCTACACATCCCGTGCCGACACTCGGCACATAAACACTTCACTTAAGCGGCGTCGCTCGCGTCGTCGCCATCGCTGTCGTTATCATCGTCGTCGTCATCGGAACGACGTGTGTCATCGCGTTCGCGGTCGTCACGCTTGATCAGCATGGAAGGCTCAGTGATTGCCTCGTCGCGCGCGATAACCAGATTGCGCAGTACGGCGTCGTTGAAGCGGAACGCGGAGGTCAGTTCATTGAGCACGTCCTGATTGCACTCAATGTTCATCAGCACGTAATGTGCCTTGAGGATTTTCTGGATCGGATAGGACAGCTGACGGCGGCCCCAATCTTCCAAGCGATGGATCTGACCACCCGCCGCTTCGATGGTGGCGCGGTAGCGCTCGACCATGGCAGGTACTTGTTCGCTCTGGTCCGGATGAACCAGGAACACGATTTCATAATGACGCATTGTATGCCCCTTATGGATGAAGCCTCCCGCATCCGGGCAGTCCGGGCAGTGAGGCAAGGAGCCATGGGCAAGCCGGCTAAGGCACCCCCATGGGAGCCGCGCATTCTAATGGAGGCTTATGTTTGATGCAATTCTGGATAATCAGGGCTGCACCGAATGCCACTGACTGAAACCCAGAACCACCGTCATCCCGGCGCAGGCCGGAAACCAGAGG
>Ga0209254_10001834_pt1 | contig 19188 bp, 5 predicted proteins | sample FrelakmetDIP11DI_FD_187148 | JGI IMG/M metagenome (GOLD analysis project Ga0209254, IMG submission 187148) | Freshwater lake sediment microbial communities from the University of Notre Dame, USA, for methane emissions studies - DIP11 DI (SPAdes)... | ecosystem: Environmental > Aquatic >...
TGGCTCATTTTGGGATACCTCAGTTTGCAGAGGTATTCCCTGATCAGTATAAGCAGGAGTGGCGGAAGCTTCCCCGTGAAATTCCCGATAGTTTTGTCAGGGAATTCGGCGAATGGAGCCTTGAAAACGGTGTAAAAGGGAAATACAGCATAGTTCCTTATCCTGCCTGCACCGGATGGATAAACCGTTTTATACCAGGATGGACCAGGCAGGAACTCGATAACAGCTTAAATCTGGTTCGGGAAGTAATTCTGCCAAACTGGGATATCCATCCTGAGATGATCAGTCATACAAGGGTTATTGACATTAAAACAGGAAAACCTTTCCCGTATGCCTCTCCTGATTATATGGAAAACTGGGAATGGAGTCAGACAAAGAGTGTGGATGAACTTGCCGCCTATCAGGCCTATGCACTAAGGATACTCAGGGAAGCAGGATTGCCCTGTGAAGGTCTGACAACCCCGGGTGGTTACGGAGAAAGGAACCAGGATAACCTCGCTCTCAGCACCCTGCAGGCAGTAAGGGATGTATATGGTTCTGAAATACCTCATTATTTCAGGGATCTTTTTACTGAAAAAGGAAAAAGTGTTGCCCCGAGAGTACTCTATCCTGCTGATCTCGATAGTACCGATCCCCGATGTGTTGTTTCGATAATTGGATGTACCGACGACTGGTTTGGCGGCTGGGATGGCCTTTCAGAGGGGAAGGCTGATAATTTTATCTCAGACGATCTTTTGTCGGGCAGAATGGTTGATGTTATTGAAAGCGGGGAGCCTGCAATTATTGTTTGTCACTGGCCAGGCATCTATTTTAATGGAAGCAAAACAGGTTTTAATATACTTAAAGAGGTTAAAAAGCGGCTTGATCGGAAATACGATAATCTTGTCTGGATGAAATTAAGTGAGATTGCAAGATACTGGGCCGCAAAAGAGTTAACTACCATTTCAATAATTAAGAATGGAATTAAACTGGAAGCTCCATTTTCAGCGAATGGATTTACTGTTGGTTTAAATGCTTCTGTCAGGAATCCGGGTTTGAAAACGGCTGGCGGGGAGTTAAAACATTTTGAAAGGATCAGCAACATGAAAGCTCTGAAAAATGAAACCTGGTACACTGATAAAACGGGAACTGTTCTATGTTTTGACCTGAGGAAAGGTATTAATGAAATATTATTAAGCTGATCTTTTCGGGTAACATCAGAAAAGGCTGATAATTTTCGGAAGAAAAATAATTCCTCCGGTAATAACTGATATAATTGCAGCAATCAACACAGCAGCTGCAGAAAGATCCTTTGCTTTTTTAATTTTTTCATTCCAGTCACTATCAACAGCATCAGCAATTGTTTCGACAGAGGTATTAATGAGTTCTGTCAGAAAAACAAGGCCAATTACCACGATAAGCAGGCACCATTCCATGGCATCGACTTTCAGAATTATTCCTGCCGCAACAGCAGCAGCTGCGGCAACCAGGTGTATACTTGCATTATGCTCGGTCTTAAGCAACGACACCAGTCCGTTAAAAGCATATCTGAAACTTTCTGATCTGGATTTCACTGAAAACTTGCCGGGATTCATCTTACTGTTTTATTAGTTTGACTGATTTCCTGAAATAATTATTGTATACTGTTACTATATAAATGCCTGCTGCCAGTTCACCTGTGGTGATGACAGTCTGGTACTGGCAATTTCTTGATTCCTTTAAAAGCCCGCCAGTATTGCTGGTAAGTAAGACATTGTATTTTTGATCATTACTGAGAGCAACATTAAATTCTTCATTTATAACAGTCGGCCAGATATAAACTTCGGGTTCTTCGAGGGAACCCTCTTTCTTTACATAGACATATACATTGCTGCTGGTTTCTGTCCCGCAGGTGCCTGATACGGTAGCCATATAAAGACCTGTGTTGTTTGCATCAACATTTTGCAGCAGATAGACCGGAAGATCACCATTATCAAGACGATTTTCATCTTTGTACCACTGATATGTCAGGATGTGTCCTTCAGCACTGACTTCCAGCGTAAGATCTTCACCAAAAGGCACTTCAGAATCGGGTGTAATATGGGTTATCTTTGTAACGGGAAGGACAGTAAGACTTGAAGTACCTGAAACAGTATTCCCGCAGGAACCATCAACTTTGCAATAATAAAATCCTGAATCCCCTGCCCCGGCACTTGAAATCGTGTATTCTCCTGCAGTATCCGAAAAAATCATAGTATCATTCTTAAACCATGTGTAGACCAGATTATAGCCTTCGGCTTTTACATTTAAGTTCAGAGGTTGTTCGGCACATACGGTTGTATCACCGGATTCGCTGAGAAGGCCGGTAATTTTTGCAACATTTACAATGAGCTCCGATACCTCTGATAACTCTGTATTTCTTGAAACCTGAAGGCTTATTGAAACCCTGCCGGTAAAGAATGGATCCCATGTAACAGTAATTCTTTCAGCGTTTGCGGAAATTGTGCCGGCATTTTGAGGTGTCAGAATCCAGTTATAGGAAGTGGCACCGGGAACGGTGTCAACATAATAATCGCTTGAGGATGTACCTGCACATATTATTGAATCACCTGCCGGGACAGGGGCCCTGAAAGTAATTTCAATTCCTGTTTTTTCAGTGATCCACGATTCGAAAAGGGTTAACCTGGTATATGCACCATAGGTATTACATTGAGTGCTTCCCCAGCTAACCAGGCCGGCTAACTTATATCCTCCTGAAACTGGCACCACAAGAGGTCCTCCGCTGTCGCCAATACAGGCATCCTTATTCGCGTTGAGATAGCCTGCCATCATATCCGATTCGGGTATAACGGGCCATACTTCAGAAGCTTGTTCATTGGTAACTAAAGGCAGCTGCAGCTTTTGCAGGATTGAAGGATAGGCCGGCGGTCTGACTTTTGTGATGCCGTAACCGGTAACCCACGATAATACTCCCGGATCAGTGGCTCCTGCAATCGAATCCTTTTCATTGACAAGCTTTATTGGTACTGCATTTGGGTAACTTACAGGTTCTTTTAATCTCAGTACTGCAATATCATTGTCGTAAGTCTGTAAATCATATAACTCATGCACTATTACCTCGCTTACAAAATATTTTTTGCCCTGTAAAGAATTCCTCGGATTATTGGCACCTACGATCACATCCATTTCAGAAGCTGGAATTGGCTCGTTAAACTCGCCTTTGGTGCAGTGAGCCGCCGTTATGATCCACTCATTACTGATAATTGATCCACCGCAGGTATAATTTCCGGCTTCGAGATATACCTGCCATGGAAATTCAGAGATATCCGCATCCGACCCGCCTGTGATCTTTGAGTCAACATCTGTTTTTATTCCTGTGAAAAAAGGGACTAACTGGTCGCCGGGTTCAGTAATTTTAATATGAATAATTGGTTCTTCATTTAATAAAAGTGAGAAATGGCACGTGTCCGGAAATTCTATATTCCTGGCAGATAGAGCTAAAAAGTATCTTTTATTTGCTTCCAGCGGAAAAACAACTGTATCCATTCCAGGGTATTCTTTCCCAGATATTATGTATATGAATCTTTCATCAAGGATCTGCCATTCGGTGACAGATCTGTTTTTTGTTTCTGTAACAGTGACTGAAACCTTCTGTGGAAGCAGGAGTAATGGGATCAGGGAAAACAGGGAAATCAGAAGGATCCTTTTCATGCCGGGAATAAAGTCCAAATGTAATATAAAACATTCAGTTCCTTCCCTGGTTACAGGGTCCGGTTTCTTGCCTCAATATGCCAGAGGAGCTCATTAACAAATGCAATTCCTCTTTTATCAATGCCTTGTTTATCGGCAGGGACGCCGGTTTCATCAAAAGTAGCATTGATATCAGGCAAACGCATTGTTAGACTTGAAGTTAATGCCCCCAGTTTCCACATGGTAAACTGAAGGAATGTAACAGCCTGGATACCGGCAAAATGACCATCGGAGACTGTTACAAAACCAACCGGTTTGTGACGCCATTCATCAGTAAGAAGGTCAATTGCATTTTTCAGGCTGGCCGGAGGTCCGCCATTGTACTCGGGAGCTACTATGATCACTCCATCGGCAGATCTTATTTTTTCGGCAAAGTCGATTATTTCATGAGATGGCGACTCCTGAAATTTTAGCCGCTCATTAAAAAGCGGGAAATTGTACTGAAGCAGATCAAGTATTTCAGGTTCTATATTGGTTTCTTTGAGAAGATTGCTGAGATACAACGCAACCCTGTGACTTTTACGACCTTTTCTGACACTTGGAGATATAATAGCTATCCGTGGCATATTGCTGGCTGCAAATGTGATCAAAATTACGTAGCAAAAATAAGCATTTTATTTCTGCCTTTTATAATTTGGAATAAGAGTGATGCCAGGATATCCCAGCCCTGCAAGTTCAGGATAGTATTGATAAGTCTCCTCGCGGGTATAGAATCCTGTGATTATCACATGGTAATAATCCCACTGTTTAACTATTTCTACAGGAAGATTAAGTTTTGACATAATTTTTCTCTGTGCCCTCAGTGCTTCCGATTCTTTGTGGAAGATTGCAACCTGAAGGGCAACACCTGGCTCAGGTATCGGAGGTTTTTCCGTTTCGATCAGCCTTACAGGCTTCTCTTCAGTTACTCTGACTGAAGATCCGGGCGGTACAGCAGATTTAGGTATTATTATTGGTTGTCTTTCAGGCATTTCAAAGAAAGGAGGTGTTTTAATCGGCATTAACCAGAATTCTTTCAGCCCCAGACGGCCAAATGAAGACATAAGATTTTTTATTGCATCCAGAACACTCTGATCAATAAGTGGACTTACCGCGAGCCGTACTTTATAATATCCATTCTCCCTGACAATTATTACCTGTTTATTCAGCCCGGCTGATATACGGTCGCGTAATGCAACAGCGTTAGACTTCCTGCGGAAAGCTCCTAACTGTATGATGGTTGTTTCAGGCGTAAACAGATTGGTTTCTTTTACAGTAAGTGATTCTCTGACACGTGCCAGGGAATCTTCTTTTGATATCAGGAGCCTTTGCTGTTGTCTTGCCAGAAGTTTTATTATCCAGAGTTCATTAAATCCAAGATTATTCAGCTTGACAACGTTTTCATCAACTTCTTTTCTGGTTGGGAGATCGAGTATACGAACCCTGTAAAAATCACCTTCAATTGTAATCAGGACATTTTTACCAAGCTTTTTCTCAAGTATTCTCTTTAAGCTTTGAGCATTGCGTATGTTCTTGAATGCACCGATCTGAATAGCCCAGCTGTCCTCAGTTATTGTGTAAACTTCTTCAGTTAATTCATGAATGATTATATATGTAGTATCCTTTTTAATACCCGGCATTTCCTGGAAGGGAGCTTTGACCTCAGTGGTATCAGGGTATATCAATGATAATACAAAATCAAGCCCCTCAACTATATCGCCATCAAGGCTGCCTTCAATTGCAAAAGGAATGATCTCCGGTTCGGAAGTCATTTTAAGCTTAGCTAATTGTGCAGTATCGATCTTTGCACTGTAAATACCCGGAACGAGCCCGAAATGACTATAATAGCCATTATCTTCAGTAAGAGTCTTCGCGATAATATTATGCCTGCTGTCATAGATATTGACAGTAATACGTCCCTGTCCTTTCTTTTCACCATCTTTCACAAGGAAGACCTTACCGGTTGCTTCACCTGCAACATTTATGGGAATTTCAATAAGCTTGACTATATCAGGATCAACTGTAACACTGTAGGTTTGCTTTTGCAGTCTCCACGACACATTTTCAAAACTGTTGGGATCGAGATCGATAAAGCACTTTGTGTATGGTTCAAGACCGAGTATTCTGATTGTTGTATCACGGTCGCTCTTTTCAATACGTCCTCCGTTGGAATGCAGATTTAATCCATATGCTTTGGGTTCCCCGGGATCTTTTTTACCATTGGCATTCAAATCAATAAATGGAACAACAGAGATGCCTCCCCTGCCTACATTTGGACGATTATCCGTACCGAGATATCTTGTTTTTCTGTCGTTGATCAGGCTTCCCCTGGCATACTGGATAAAACTGGTTTTTTCATCATATTGTCTTACTGATGCACCCGTCTGCGCGAACGAGAAGTCGTACCTGAATCCAACTTCAGCCAGTTTAAGGTTATTGCTGAAATTCTGTTCATATGAGAGGTTTATGAATCCATTTTTTAAGACGTGTTTTTCGATCCTTGCCTTTGCCGAAAAGAGTTTAGCTTCGGTATAACCGTATTGGACCTGTGGCATAAAAATAAATCCTGCAGGAAGCCGGAAGGAGAACGAAAGATCGCTGTAAACGTAAGGTTTTTCCTCTTCAGGAAAAAGAGCATAAGTAGTCAGATTTGTATTCACACCGAAAAGAGAGCCCGATATCAGCCATTCTCCTGTTGTGTATTTGGAAGAAGGAAGTACAATCTGGTAAAGCGAGAATCGTTGAAAAGTGTTTAATTTACCTATTTTAAGAGGGATTGATAATGATGCTTTGCGCTCTTCCCTGTAATTGTAGAATATTGCTTTCTGGTCTTTATCATACCAGGTATAATTAAGGTCGAACTGCATGTTGGACGGAAGTCTGAAGGAGAGAATTCCTTTGGCCCTGACCCCAAACGCATACTCGCCCGAAACAAGGAGATTGTTGGTTATTCTGAGCGACGCATTAAGATATGGCATGAATGGCTGGGAGGTCACGGATGAAAGATATTCAACACCTCCTCCGATTGTGAGGTTACGGGTGGCACCATAATTAACGTTTGCACGTGAGAATCTGCTTTTTAGGGTATCTTCCACAATACCTCCGCTGACAGAATATTCAAGAATTTTTTCAGGAAGAAAATTATAGGGAACGATAATGTTTCTTTGGAGTATCCGTTCCTCACCCCAGGGACTGAAAAACTTTAGTTTAACGAGTGAATTACCATATACAAGAGGTATCTGAAAAGTAAAGAAACCGGACGCATCTGCTTTAACATAATCAACCAGGACGTTATTTACATAAAGCTCAACAATCCATCCGGGTTCAGTTTTGTCGTTTAGTGTATAAGTACCGAACGATCTTCTGTAAGTTGTGGGAGTATTTGTAAACTGCACGCCAACAACAGGATTAAATAGTGTTGAGATTGAATTTGTCATTATCTTGCCTGCCATGATCTGCCTTAAAGGGGCAAAGTCATTATTGACATACCTCCACAGATAATATTGCTGTTTTTCAGAAAAAGGTTCAGTGCTGTTATAGTATAAATTTGCTGTAGCTTCTCCTCCTCCGATCATTGATCCCAATCCCAGGGTAAGCCTTACATCGGATACTCCATTTATCTCCTGCGATGCAGTTGCTGACCAGTCGGCCATACCGAACTTAAACATCGGATACGTCCGTCCGATGTTTGTGTCGGCCTGAAGATCTCCTTTCAGACGTGCAATATTGTGCCTCATCTCCTCCTGTTTCATTTCGCGGATCAAAGGTAATTCCAGCTTGCTGGTAATATTAACCGACAGGGACCGGAAGCTGAATTTACATTCCAGGCCAAAAACTTTACCAAAATATGAGGATTTAAGGTAAAGGTTAGATTCAGTGCGGATCAGGTCGCCTGGTTCAATTTCAAAAATCCTGTCCTGGTAAATTATCTGGTTTTTTATTCTGTCGATACGATAGGTGGCATCAGGATTTACAAAAAAACCTGAAATATCCTCTAATCCTGCGGAGGGTACATTTCTTATTTTCAAAAAATCAAACAGCCCGATAACCGGCAGATAGAGTTCTTCTGCCTTAATCAGGGCTTCCAGCTCACTTCCGCCAACACCGGGGATCTGAAGAAATACAGGTATTTCATCATATTCGGGCAATTCCTGCGAAAAGATCTTACCATACCCTGAAATGATCAGAAAGACCAGGAAAAAACATGTAAACGGGATCAGAATTGAATGCATACATCCTGAACAAAGAATCTTGGCGTATGCATTTCTGGATCTCATTTTAACTTTTCATTTATAAATAAACTTCCCGGTTATTCCCGCACGAGAGTTATATAGAATGTTCCGGTATAGCTGCCAGGCGGATTGGCAGTAGAGTTGCCAACTATTAAAGTACCTCCGATATATAATGGTATCGGTACATTAAAGTGAACATTTGATACAAATGGTGATGTTGGATTTGAACTTCCAATATGCAAAGTCATTGATCCTGAAGGTGTCCCTCCAAGAGGAGTATCAGGTCCGTTCAAAATCGAAATTACTGTACCAGGGTGGGCATGAACCTCAAATAATGCAGAGGAGAAAGGGAATCCCAGACCCAGGAGTACCACGCTTCCTGATGAAGAACGTGAACTTGAAGGATCAATTATTACCGTACCTCCCGAAGCACCGTGATAAAAAGCACCGAACCTTAAAGTCTGAGCTGTGGCATTTATCCTGATAGGGCGCGGAGGCGGCTCCTGAGCTTTTATGTCAGTTGATCCAATAAACAGCAGAATAAGAAAAATCACCGTAAAACAATTTCTGCTGAAACCTGTTATAGAATTAAAATATATCATCTGTTCTGTATGAATATTTTTTTGGAATCCCTGTAATTTCCCGAATCAAAGGTGACAACATAAATGCCATCTTTAATAAAAGGATTGAATTCAATATAACCAGAAACGAATATTCTTTTAACATATAAAACCTGTCCAGTCAGGTTATAAACTGATAACCTTCCGGGACCGGTAATATCAGTATTAATAAATGCTTTGACCACTCCATGAGATGCGTAAACGGAGAAGATCTCTTTCTCTGTTCCTGTATCCGGAATGTCAGTGGCTAAGGTGGAGAGGTTAAGAAAGAACCGCTCTTTGTATTCCCCTGAATTCAGGTAAACCCTGTATTCATTCTGATTAAGCAAATCGTGCTGAGTACCGGTAGCCATATCGGAAATAAAGATCTTCTTTCCTGACAGTTCTTCCAGATCAGTCATTCTGAATATAATATAACCTTCCTTATTAACCTTTAGTCCAAGTGGGATCCTGTAAGAAGTATCCTGGTATTCAGGGAGAGCATTTATAGATAACTTAGTTCCATCCGTACCGGTTGAATAAAGATTTGGCACATCAAAATCGGTATTCATTAATTTAAGGGCATCGAGATAGGAATCAAAACCTGTTCCTGCTTTTTCATCAAAATAGACTACCATAGGATCAGTTGAGGACATGTCATCAGCAAATGTCGCCCCGAGACGGAGCAGAGGGATTGAATTTTTCTCACCTGATTTTAAGAAAGAGCTTGTAAGATCTGTTACCCTGACGCTGTTGTTAAGCGACAGAGTAGCAGTAACAGGCCATGGCGGCCCGTTTGTCACATGTACAAAAAAGCCCTGCATTGATGGGATTATGTTGGTGACAGTATCGTCGCTCGAAACCCCGTTAATATAAGCGCTGTATTTTCCTCCGTACTCGTCGGTTGTGCTGGCTTTAAAGTAATAGACAGCATCATCAATATTTGTCCTGGTCCATCCGGCAGGAGCATCCCAGTCAATGGGAGAGGGATAAGGATTGCCAACAAGATTGAATCCTTTGGTATAGGTATTGTTATGGTTATAAAGGGTGACTGAAAGGGCACCGCTACTGATGATGCCTGAAACATCAGCTGTGACCGGAACTGCCGAAGAGCCGAAGTTGGCAGCGTATCCTTCGAGCGGATTAAGCCGGTTCGTAGTTGTTACATATGTGACCCAACCGGAAGTTGTCATACTTTCATCATACCTGTAAAATGTTGGCCAGGAGGCTCCAAGATCGATTTCATCGCTAAACTGATTGACAGTTGCTGACTGAAACGGAGAGCTCACATATTTGTAGCCAAAGGCAGAGGGGAGGTAACGTTGCATAGTCACGTTTCCGGTTATTGTCCCGGCACCTGAACCGTCTATCAGTGCGGTCTGTGAAGCTGAAGATATCAGGGTTAAAAATCCGTTGGATGAAAGGGTTCCGTTTTGGATATTGAGGATTCCTGTTACATTGAGCTGTCCAAGGAGGCTGACACCGGCGGCATTGCTGATCGTAAGGTTCCTGATGGTATTGCCGCTGAAAACAGAAAGACCTATTGTCTGAGCTGATGATCCGTTCATCAAAACTGTACCGTCCGAAACATCAAAGATTCCATTATTTGTGATTGCGCCGGAGATCTGCAGGGTATTGCCCGAAACACTTAATGAGGATCCCGTTTCAATTGTTAAATTATTAACAACACCGGGAGAACCTCCGTTAAGAATAGGCTTATTAACAACATCAGGTATCAGTACATGCGTTGTCGCGTATGGCACATATCCGCATGACCAGTTCCCAGCTACATTCCAGTTAGTTCCGCCGGATCCGTTCCAGGTCAGTCCTGAAATTGTGACAGGACTTGTGGCAACTAAAGTACCGCAACCGGGAACATCAACAGTATTTGTAATGATATAACTGCCTGAAGTACTTGCTGTCAGATTTATCTGGCCGGTAAGTGGACTGATAAAAACCAGTCCGGCAGCAGATGTGAATGTTCCGGCCTGGCTACCTATACCCAGAACCGGAGCCGGATTTGCGACATTCTGGCAATATGGTGTGCCTGTATAACTAAATGCAGCTGAGGGGACCGAGATATTGGTATTTCTTGGTGAACTTGTTCCGCAGTCGTTTGTTGCAGTTACACTTAAAATCCCGCCGGTGGCATTTAAAGCAAAATCGATTGTTACAGAGTTACCCGATCCGTTAATAGTCTGACCGGTACCGCTGTATGACCAGTTATAAATAACTCCCGCCACAAACGGAACAGTATATATGTTCCCGGTCGATCCCTGGCAAGCCTGAGGAGGAGCAGAGGTAAAGTCGCCAGGAGTGGATGCAACAACAGGGAAAGAGATTATAACATCATCCGATGATGAACATGGGCCATTGCTTATTGTCCAGCGTAAAGTGTAGGAAGTTCCAAGTATTCCGTTGAAAACCGTATTGTTCTGGACACTATTGATAAACGAGCCCCCTGATCCGCTTACAATAGTCCAGAGACCGGCATACGGTGCAGGATTATTGCCTGTAAGAGTAGTTGATGACACACCACACAGAGATTGATCCAATCCTGCATTTGAGTTGGTTGGAACAGCATAGACAGTTACGGGAGTAGCATCCACAACCCCCCTTCCTGATCCGTTGTTAAACCTGAAACCTGTAAGACGATATGTACCTGTAACCGGTGTTGGCATGGTATAAGGCAGTGAAGTTACGGTTATATCAGTCTGGGGAACATTGTTAATAGTATAACTCAGAATATAATTAAGGGTGATGGGATTGAACGAAACAAAACTTACCGGAATTCCTGTAAAACCACACAAAGGACCTGAAGGTGAAAAGGAAGCTCTTGCCAGAGTTCCTGTTATACTGGCAGTTGTATAATTCTTTGGTAAGGTCGAAACCGTTATATTGTTTACGGTAGCAACATCTCCGTAATAGTTATTTCCTGTTGCGACTGATTGCAGTTCTGTCCATGTACCGGTATTATATTCCGCAACCCTCATATCGGTTATTCCATTTAGTGTCATCAATGGAGTAAGATCGCTTAACGGATCCCATGCAATCTTTATTTTTGCAGCTGTATTGGTGGTTGAAGAAATACTCCAGTATTCGAGAGTATTACATACCTGAAGTGGGGGTGTCAAAGAGGTTGAGGTTGGATTCGGACGAGTATATTCAACTGTCCATGCCAGTGTTGAACCACTTGCAGAAGTAAGGGTGAAGTCGTGACTTTTGACTATTCCTTCACCTAAAGGGAAAAGGAATGCATCTCCATTGATGAGATATTTAGTCAGAGGTCCGTTAACAAATGAATTTGATTTTCCGCCAACAGGTGAAACAGATGCCGGAGAAGTATTTAATAATACAAGACGGCTGGAAGAACCGGTGCCAATTATTCCATTGGTAAGAAGTAACTGGTTGTTTACCTCCACGAGACCGTTTGTACCAATATTAATACCTGCGGGGTTATTGATCTGGATATTATTAAATTTGCTTGTTCCTGAAAAATCACCGGTTGGTCCCCCGACTGACTGAAGAGACGTTCCTGCAAATACTATAGTAGCTGAAGGCGGATATCCTGTGCCACTGTTGAAAATACTTGCATTGTACCTTTCAATAGTGCCATACAAAGTAATCTTTCTGTTGTTTACACTGTTATCGAGGTTTGGCCCGTCAATTACAAGACGTTTGCAGATCGTAAGGTCTGTTGAAGGCAACACTCTCGATCCTGTTCCTGTAAAAAAGAGATTGGGCAGACTGTTGAACTGACTGGCAATTATACTATAAGTACCTGTTCCGCCATATTCAATTGTCCCGTTTCCGGAGCAATTAAGAAAATCAGCGAATACACCGCCTGGGAAAGTCCCGTTTTGCAGATATAATTTCCCGTTACCGTTAACATACCCGAGATTATGTCCGAAAGTTGGTGAGTTTACCCTCAGTTCATTATTTATTGTTGTATTAAGTGCTGAAATATAATTGGTATTAATTGTCACAATATGATTGATAATCACATTGCTTCCGGCAGGACCTCCTGAAGGACAGGGTGGAGAGGATCCAACCGGGGTCCAGATTGCCTGATCGGACCAGAGGCCGTTACTGTTTGTCTGGTAAGCTGGTACTTCATCGGGTATTGCGGCATCGTTGCCTGCTGTATAGTCTCCGTTAAGATTATTGGTTCCTGAATGACGGAAAGTTATCTGATGCGAAGTCTCATTAACATTATCGGTCGTAGGTCCGGCAGGAGCCTTATCCCACGAACTTCCCGGAAGAATGAGCCTTGCGGCAACATAATCACTTTCAGTTCCTGCAACATCACCAACCAGATACTGCAGTAACAGATCTGCAGTAAACCCTGAAATGCCGGAACTTTCAATATGCCAGTAATAGCCAAGTGCATTTGATGGATCGGTCACACTCGGATTGCACTCGTCAATTGGATTAACTCTTATTGAACCAACTGTTCCGTTTGCAGTAATAGTATAAATGGCAGGTGTATATTTCCCTGATACTCCTACAGGAAATGTGAAATTGGAAGGTGATGCGGTGAAGAATTTCATTACTCCCATACTGCTGCTTACACCATCCGATTTGATCATTTTGGATGAATTGAATGGAGCTCCCGATATAAGACTATTCTGGCTCAGTGTCAGCTGATACTTGTTTATGTCTAATATCCCGGCTGTCAGAATAAGGTCATTCTGAAGACTTATATCATTATTAAGTTTTACTCCTGATGTATTATTAACAGTCATTCGGCCAAAAGATCCGTTCCCTGTTATTTGCTGCTGTGCGGAACCTGAAAAGCTTATACCTCCCGATGTGTTGTTGTCGGAATATGATCCGCTGTTTACGAGGTTTCCTGCCAGTGTAACCAGTGAAGATGTGAGAATCATATTGCCCGATAAAATCTCAAGATCCCTGAATACAGTGAAGTTTCCGTTAACCGAAAGAGAAGTTACCGATGAAACCTCCAGATCATAAAAGTTACATAAAGAAGTTCCTGTTATCGATTGTATACCACCGTTAAATATGGTTTTATTTGTTCCGTAGTTATATGTACCATTGTTGTTCAGATCGCCCATTATTGACACATTCAGGCTATTTGATCCGAAGGTACTTTGTGCATTGCTTAATGTAAGAGATCCGTTCAATATCAGAGGGCTGACTATAAGGCTGAGAGCTGAAGTTCTTGGTGTTCCGGCTGTTTTTCCGGTGATTGTGAGGTTATTCAGGGGTATCCTGGCATCGAGCGAATAAGTCTGAGCCACATCTATTACAGGTCCGGTAGCCGGACTCTGGGTAAAAATTACAGTACCTCCTGAGACTGAATAGGTCTCAGGTCGGAGGTAAAGATCTCCAAAAGTTGTTCCGCCACCACGGACAATGGTGAGAGTTCCTCCTGACATCGAAAATGAACTTCCTTCATTTAATATTTCAAGTTTGGCCTTTGTGAGAGTGGAATTATTACCATAAATTATCAGGTTACCTCCGCTTTGTGTATAATCAAGGATTCCATTTGTTGTTGCAACCGGTCTCCTTATCTGTCCGGTTAAATAAATGTTGCCTCCCCGTATATCAATTGAAGATGCTCCGCTGCCTGTATATTCAATATCAGCGTTATTTGCAGTATTGCCGGCCGGACCTATATATACATTCCCTCCACCGTTAAGAATCGTCAGCTTGCCGGAAAGAAATAATACACGTCCATTTGCGGCATTATCGGCAATATAGACATTTGAAGGTGTATTTATTGTCAGCCCTGCTGTTTCGGGGATAGTAAAGTTTGTAGCCTGTGAAATAGTTAAATTGCCGGTTCTGTCATATACAAGGGTACCGTTCTGGAGAGTCAGCCAGCTATCGGAAGGTGTGGTTAATGAACCCCCGATATTCCAGGTGACAGTTGAATCAGGGGAGGTTCCTTTATTGATTGTTACATTATAAAAACTGGTCACCGGTGTAGTGCTTATTGCAGGATTATTAGAGATAGAGGAAGAATTGGGACCCGTGAATATCAAACTACAACGGTTGCCTCCGTTGTTGAATCTTACGAGGCTCGGTGTTCCGTATGGAGCAGTGCTGTTATCACTGTTGTTATTCAGATTTCCACCTATCGACATCAGATTATTTGTTGTTGATTCCCATACATCAATACCGGCTCCGGGCGAAACGTATACATCCCCTGCGATATTGATCTGTTGAAGAGTTGCTCCATTGTAAATAAATCCAAATGATCCGCCAAGTACACGTAAGTCACCGCTTACAATAACAGTTTTTGCTGCTATTGCACCGTATTCCCCATTCCATGTCATTGCAAGCCAGGCATCCGCATCAGATCCGTTGCAGATAAGATCACCCTGTATAGTAACCAGTGCCAGATTGGGGAGTATGAGATTTGAACCCCGTAATGGGGTTAAAATTACAGTTCCATAACTGTTTGTATTTGAAGGAAGTATAAAATAGGTTCCTTGTTGCGGATTAATAGAATAAAACTCTGAAATCCCGTTATTGGCATTAAAATCCGAAAAGTCGCCTGACGGAAAAATAAATGGTTCAGGATTATCAAAATTTGTAGCATCCCTTGTGGTTAACCTTATTTTGCCATTTCCCATGGGGTGGGATATTACTGATCCGAAATAGCTCCCCGGGTTATTCTGGACGTCCAATACTGAACCTGCTTCAATCTGAAGATTTGCACAGTTTACAGCAGCTTTGTTTAACTGGTAGTATGATGCCGCCGGATTACCATTATTCGGGGGAAAAGGTGGGGTTTCATTTGAAAGATAAATTGAATCGTTGTTGCCGATTATCACAACATCATTTATCCCTGGAGGTGAAGCAGGTGGATTGTTAACTGTATGTCCGGTCAGTGACCATGTAGCAGTTGCAGACCATACGCCCGACTGTCGGCTGTAATAAATCCTTGGTGTTCCGAAACTTGCATCTCCTGCAGTATAATCAGCGTCTAAAAAATTTGTGCTGTTAGAAGGTGAGGACCAGTCAGTGATTGTGTTTGTGGTGGTATTTATATTAACAGCCTGGCCGTTAAACCAGGTATAGCTTATCCTTTCATAAAGAGAGGGTATATAATTCCCTTCCGTACCAACCACATCCGATTGATCATATAAGAAAGAATGGGTAACTGAATTAGGAATGATTCCTGAAAAACCGGCAGAATTAACTCTCCAGAAATAGGTCAGGCTCTGACCATTTACAGTAGTTGCAGGATGCTCATAGCCAACGGGAATAACTGTGACTGAACCAAAAGAAGAAGGTGCTGAATTAAATCCGATTGTTGCCGGAGTAAATTTCACAGCCCTGGCAGGTATCAGGGTCGGAGCTCCCACAGGAAAAGTAAATGCATTGATTGATGTATATACCTTTGTCAGACCTCCGTCGCCGGCATTACCCGCAGTCTGAATATATCGGGCTGACCCGCTGCCTGAAATGGATGATGCCGTATCAAGCAAAAGATTATGAATACCAATATTGAAAAGCTTATTCTGCGAAAAAGTCAGGACTCCTTTGATAGTTGTCCTTGCAATCAGTGAAACCGGAGCTGAAGCGGCGTTTGTATTATTCAATACCAGATTCTGAAATGTTCCCGCCCCATCAATTGTTTGGGTGTTCGTTCCATTAAGGACTATAGCCCCGGTTCCTCTATGAATCCCTGAATTAAATACATTTCCTGAAATATTAATGGTCTTGCCTCCATCATTAAGTGTACCAAGCGTAAGATTGAAATTGTTTGTAATATTTAGAGTGCCTTGTGTACCTCCCAGAGTTACCCTTGTTCCGGATGATTTGGTAATTGTAAAACCATAAAGCGATAGTGCTGAAGCCAGATTAATCGTGAAATTCTGATTATTACTTCCATTCAATAATGTTGTGTTTGTTCCCGGCGTATAAACGGTTCCATTTTCAATAGTGACATTACCTCCGATTGTCAGGTTGAAGTTGTTGGCAACAAGAGTGCCGGATGAAAGATTGCAAGTGTTTTGAACAGTAAGAGGTGCTGACAGACCAATAACCGAATTACTGCTCAGTTTGTTAATAACCAGATTATAGATATTTGCAGCTGAATTTATCCGGTAATTTGTAGCATCAGCCAGGTTGGTTCCTGTAACGGGAATAATTTCCAGTGTTCCGCCTGTTACATTTATGTTTGCCGAAGAAGATTTAACATCGAATGCCTTCTGTTCGCCGGCAGCAACTCCACATACATCGTAAATCCTTATTGTTCCGCCCGATACTGTAAAAATGTTTGTTGTATTCTCAAGATTGAAAGAACCAAAGCCGGAACTTATGCCATTAATAACCCTGGAAGTATTCAAGGTTGGCAGGGAGACATCAGTCAGGTTTGGCACACTTGAATAAGCAGTTGGAACACGTTGAAAACGTCCACGCACGATCAGCAAACCTCCTGTCTGAGAAAATGATGCAGAACCAGTTGAGGAGAGAAACTGTTTGGCATCGATAGTTCCCCCGTAAATAAGTAACTGCCCTGAAGCAACTGATGAAGTAATTAAGCCACCTGATTCACGGGTCGAAAGGAATCCGTTATTTATCTGCAGTTTACCAAAAATATCGAGTGCACTGACCCCTCCGCTGCCGACACCTATAGTCGGATTATCAGGTGCTGTTACTGTATATGCAACATTTATTTCCCTGTAGTCATCAGCTGTTGAAAGCACAACTACATCCACGCCATCAATCAGAAGCGCACCGTTGGAGGGAATATAATAATCTGCATTTGCAGCCACTCCCTCCGACAAAGAAGGAATAATAAGGCTTCCCTTTAATACAAGAGTACCTGAATAAATCCACAATGCTTTCCTAAGGTCCGGGTTACTTGTAACAGCCCCGTCGGCGGGCATTATATTCGCCCCGTATAATCTGAAATTTCCATAAGCCGATGAAATGATATTCAGCTTATAAGTCTGGTCAACTCCCTTGTTCAGGATAAGGTTATAAAAAGTTGTTACCCCATTACACGATAAAGTGTTGTCACCTGATCCCTGGAAATAAACTGTTGCAGCTCCGCATGTCGGTCCGGGAACAGTAGGTGGAAATGCATTGAAAACCGGATAATTAAGATTTGTGAATCTTACAGTACCATTGTTTGTAAAATCGCCCTTTACTATTACAGTATGAAAATTCAGATAGTAATTCAGGAATGGGGCAGAACCGCCTGAACCACCGATTGCAGTGTTGGTTATCCCGTTTCCAACCGCTACCGAAGCTCCGTTATCAACTGTTACATTGCCGTTGATTGAAAGGGTAAGTTTTGCCGTAGCGGCATTGTCATTTATCCTGTATGTACCATTTTTAATATAAAGATTTCCGTTCAGGGTGATATTGCTTAACTGTGTTGTAATTACCCCCGGAGTATTTATTGTCAGGTTATTATAAGTCGTCTGGGAAGAAAGCAGAGTGAAATTAGCAGCATTATAATATTCGGCAGTTCCCCCGCCGGAGTTAACAAAAGAATTGATTGTTGCCGGGGGAAAGTCAGCAGAAGCCAGTTTCAAGGTTCCCTGTCCGCGAAGAGCTTTGCATATATTTGTTAATCTGTAAGTTGAAAGATCAAGAAACCCTCCCTGATTAATTGTGATATCAAGTCCGCTACTTGTAATATTTCCTGGAAGAGTCACAGTACGGTCTGACAGGATCACTACAATTGCCTCATTACCAGGTATTGAACTGCCTATCTGAAGAGTGCCGCTGGGATCTGATGTCCATGTTTCCGGTGTGTTCCAGGAACCGGTCTGATATGAATAGAAAGTTGAAATAATTTTTGTGCCGATGCAAAAATAAGCTGCCGGATTAAGTGTTGAATAAGAGACTATCGATGAAGCCCCGCTGGTGCCACCTATAGAAGAGTATATTCCTGATACTGCTGTTGACATACCAATTGCCTTTGTTGCATTGAGGCCGGTTTCATATAATTCGATACTGGCACTTAAAAAGTTACCGCCATTGGTATTTATCAGCGACCAGTAACGTGGATCTACAGGTCCTATTGATGTATTGTCGCCATTTACAGCTCCGGAAGCATTTACTGAGGCATTAAGTACCGGTCCTGTTGTTCCAGTATTTACATCAATAAGATTTATTGCCTTGTAATTATTGCCTTCCCCGATAGGGAAGAGATAATTATTACCTGTTCCCGACAGGTTTGCAGCGATTGTTCTTTGGAGGCTTCCTGAAGTCACATTCACAAAAGAGCCTGCAGTAAATACGATAGCCGCGCTGGAATTATTGGAAATATTTAAAGTATAGACACCTGCCTGTAATATGCCGCTTGTCAGAGTCAGTATACCATTGGAAGCCAATGCAATATTACTGGTCATACTGACCCCGCTTGCATTATTAATCGTCAGGTTCCTCAGACTGGTAATGCTCGATGGAATATTGATACCTGCTGCTGATCCTCCAAAAACCAGACCTGATGAACTTGTAGTCGTCAGGTTTGTCGCTGTTCCTGCTATCGCAGGTCCGTTCATGGTGAGGGTATTGGCCCCCACTGCAAAGGTACCGCCGGTAAGCGTCAGGAGGCCTCCGAGAGTTTTTGATGCCCCCAATGAGACCCCTGCTGAATTGTTTATAATTATACCCCCGGTCCCGTTAAATGTGGCCGGAAACTCAATTCCTGTTGTCTGGGCAGCGGAACCCTTGTA
>Ga0209254_10001835_pt1 | contig 19186 bp, 25 predicted proteins | sample FrelakmetDIP11DI_FD_187148 | JGI IMG/M metagenome (GOLD analysis project Ga0209254, IMG submission 187148) | Freshwater lake sediment microbial communities from the University of Notre Dame, USA, for methane emissions studies - DIP11 DI (SPAdes)... | ecosystem: Environmental > Aquatic >...
CCTTCCGTTATCTTTACGGGTTTCATCAGTTTCTCCTTGAGGTTTAATAAAGATTATATTAAATTCATCAGCTATTATCTGCAGCAGGATGATTGTGCATAGGCCTTTGGGCGGGGAAGATTATTTTTGCCACGGTCCCCTTACTATTTTCACTGGTTAAGCTGAGGGAAGAGTTGGGATGATCTCCGATAATTCTTTTGCAGATCGGCAGTCCTAAGCCGCTCCCCTGTTTTTTGGTGGTAAAAAAAGGATTAAATATTTTTTCTTGATCACTTTTTGAGATCCCGGGACCATCATCAACAATTTTTACCTCAACCATATTATCGGTTACACCGGACTGGATTGAAAGATTTCCACCTTCTTCCATGGCCTCAACCGCATTTTTTACTAAATTGAGTAAAACCTGTTTTAACTTCTCCTTATCCCCTTCAATAAAATTTTCCTTTCTCTCCGTCTTTAGGGTTGTCCGGATATTTTTCTTTTCCCAACTATCCTTGGTGAGAAGATACACTTCTTCCAACAGGTCATTGATATTAAGCGTTTCAAACTGCAAATTTTTTGGAAGATAAAACTCTCGAAGTTCCAGAAGGAGACTTTCTAACCGCCTGATCTCTTCAACAATGATAGTCAGCTTGGAAAGTTCTTTTTCTCCGGTGATGGTTTTTTTTAATTGTTGAGCAAAACCGCCAATAATAATAAGCGGGTTTTTAATCTCATGAGTAATTTCTGCCACCAACTGACCGAGCGCGGCTAAGCGCTCTGATTGTAAAAGCTGTTCCTGTAATGTTTTGGTCTCGGTCACATCCCTGATTAAAGCAGTAAAATAAAGTTTCCCCTCTACCTCGGAAACAGAAAAAGAAATAGAGGCGGGAAAAGTTTCCCCGCCCTTGCGGGCGGCTATAAACTCAGTCTCATGACCAATCAGGACTGGATTTTTGGTTTTAATGTATCGCTCGACCGCTTTATGGTGATTTTGACTGCACCGAGAAGTTAAAATGGTATCGAGGTTTTGTCCGAGCACCTCCGGCCGGCTATAGCCAAAAATTTTTTCTGCTGCTTGATTAAAGAATATTACTGTGTGATCTTGATCAATGGTTACGAATGCCTCGTTGGTGTTTTCGACTGCACCTTGAAGAATTGTTAATTCCTTGATCGCACCACGTTGCTTTTCATTTTCATCCATAGCAATTTCCGTTAATAAGGCTATTCCTTTTCAAATTGATCTTTTGTGGCACCGCAGACCGGACAGCACCAATCAGCGGGAAGATCTGCAAACGTGGTTCCGGGTTTCACTCCCTGCTCCGGATCACCTTTTGCAGGATCATATACATAACCACACACTGAGCATACATATTTATCCATAATGAACCTCCTTTTTGCATGTATCGATTTTTCGCAATTTATTAAACTGTCATCAAAAGGTTCTTAACCTTTTTCTCGATTTCATCCCTTAGGGAGCGCATAACCGCAATGGGTTGATTGGTAGGGTCGGAGAGATTCCAATCCTGCCGAGGAACAGAAGGAAAAAATGGACATCCTCCTCCACACCCCATCGATACTATTACATCCGGTGTAAAGGAAGGTGAAAGTTCCATGAATGATTTGGGTTTACGAAAAGCCATATCTATTCCTTTTTCCTTCATCACGGCAACCATCAGATCATTTATTTTTTCTCCGGGCGAACTTCCGGCGCTTTCTGCTTCAACGTTATCACCTCCATAAAATTGGGTAAAGGCTTGCGCCATCTGACTCCGGCAACTATTTTCGTTGCAAAGAAAAAGAATTTTTTTCCTCGTGAGAAAATATCTCACTAAAAAATCCGCTTTTTCCCGAGCATCCTTTAAGGCAGTAGGGTGTTTGGTAATCTCCCCGGGGTGGTCAATGCTCCTAAAAGTGAGACTACCATTATAACATGCTCCCACGGCGTCAAAAAAATACTTCATGGTGAGCGTTAACCCCTCAAAGAGATTTTTGCCTTTGGTTGCACCCACGGAGAGCACAAAACCATTTCTCCACTGGTGCCCGGGATCCGAGATTTTATGAATATATTTTCTTGACCACAGAGTTTGGCATCGGTCAATCAGGGCTTTTAACTGCGCCGGGACGTTGTAAAAAAATATCGGAGTAGCAACCACAATAACATCCGCTTTCCAGAGCAACGGATATACCTCTTGCATTTCATCCTGAAGAGCGCAGAATCCTTCCCGCTCACAGTTGCCACAACCGATACAGGGATGTATTTTTTTGCTCGCTACGTCAAGGGTAAAGGTTTCCGAACCGAGCTGTTGCGCTTCCGCTAAAAAGGCAGAAAGCAACGTACTGGAGTTTCCTTGTTTTCGAGGGCTGCCCTGGATGCCAAGAAGATACATGGTAATGGCGTTCCTTTGCTGCAGGTATCATTTTTTTTGATAAAGGGGAGACATTTTTCTCAGCGTATCAACCGTTTTCTTCAGCACTTCCAAAAATCGGCCAATGTCATTCTCGGTAGTATCACGACCATACGTTATCACCAACGTTCCCTGGGCATCAGCGTAATCTCTTCCAATGGCAATAAGCACATGAGAAGCACGAAGCGATCCCGAGGCACACGCTGATTTCGTTGCAACCGCAATATTTTCTTCGTCGAGCATTAAGACAATGCTTTCTCCTTCAATATACTTAATGGATAAAGAAATAAGGTTGGGTAAGGAGTACTCTGGGTGTCCATTAAAAATAATGTCGTCAATATTTTCCCTTAACCCGTTCGTCAACCTTTCTTTTATCCTTTTGAGGTGATTAATGCGGGATTCCATTTCCTTGAGGGTAATCTCCGACGCCACTCCCATGCCGATAATCCCAATCAGGTTTTCAGTTCCCCCGCGTCTTTTATTTTCCTGCCCACCTCCATCGAGTAAGGGCCAGAGACTCGTTCCTTTACGGACATAAAGGCCACCCACTCCCGAAGGACCATTAAATTGATTAGCAGCAAAGCTGAGTAAATCGATCCCCAGGTCATGAACGTCAATAGGGACAACACCCACTGAAGTGACGGCATCACAATGGAAGGTTATCTTTTTTTCTCGGGCAATTTGTGCGATTTCTTTTATGGGCTGAATGGTTCCGATTTCATTGTTCGCATGCATAATGGTGATGAGAACTGTATCATCCCGTATCGCTTTTAGCACATCATCGGGTTTTACCCTTCCGAACTGGTCAACGGAAACCGACGTGGTATCATAACCCAAAGTTCGTAATGTCCGGATAGGTTTTAAAACGGAATTGTGTTCAGTATCCGAGGTTACAATATGCTTCCCTTTATCTTTTTTAGCGAAAGCTACCCCTTTAATTGCATGGTTATTCGATTCAGTTCCACAGGAAGTGAAAATGATCTCATCGGGCGATGCGGTAATAAGCTTAGCAACTTTCTCTCGAGCTTTTTCTATTTCTTCCGCAGCTTCTTCTCCTAATTGGTGCGCACTCGAAGGATTACCATAGTCCTTTTTAATTGCTTCAATCATAGCATTCTTAACTTCAGGCAACAGCGGATTACTGGAAATATAATCTAAATTTATCGTGTTCATCAGTGTTCTCCTCCAATCACAGGTTACATGCTCAGCTTAATCTCGATTTTTCGACCACACATCGCACAGGTTTTCTCTCCTGTATGCATTTCCGAATCGCAATAAGGGCACTTGCAGCTTTCTTCTTCCGTATAACAATGATAACCTTCGGTTGTATGCTGTTCCTTGACTTTCCCGGATTTTCGGTTTTCGTAATCCTTGATTGCCATTTGGAGGGCATCGGCGCCTAAGTTAGAACAATGAAGTTTATTTTTTGGCAGGTCATCCAGGGCCTTGGCTACTGATTCTTTACTGATTTGTTTTGCTTCATCCAGGGTTTTCCCCTTAGCCATTTCGGTTACCATGCTGGAAACGGCAATCGCTGCGCCACATCCAAAAGTCAAAAATTTGATGTCCTTGATGCGCTCATTAGCTACTTTGATGGTTATTTTCATCATATCACCGCAAATAGGGTTTCCTACTTCGCCCACGCCATCAGCTCCCTGAATCTCGCCTACGTTGCGAGGGTTTTTAAAGTGATCCATGACGGTCTTAGAATACATGCTTAACCTCCTGTATCAAAAAAACTCAAAAAACAAAACACATTGCTGTTTCTGGTCAATAATTAAACTTTTTTGATGTTCTCTACGAGCTGTGAAATTTGGGCGCCCAGATAAACACATTGTTTCCCTTCCATGCACGCATCCGCATCCGGTGATTCCAAATGGGTTTTAAGATGACATGAACCCTTTTTTAAATCAACGATCCAGGCCTTTTTATTCTCATCGAAATTCGTCTCCACGTCAATCCCACACGCTCCTATTTCTGGATAGAGTGACCTTATTTTTTCACATAATTTTTGTTTTTCCTGCATGATGTTCTCCTTGTGAAGCTGATTTACTAACACGTATTTAAAAATGATTCTAATTCTTCTACCTCAGTCATTGGTTTTTTGCAACTAAACTGTTCACATACATATACCGTTGGTTTTGGATTAAAAGAAATCATTGGGGTTATAAAAGACGAAAGTTTTGCAAGCCGTTCTCCGTCATAACCTTCGGATTGCAGCAGCACGATCTTATGCGGAAGAAAACTTTTTTGAACCAACCTGATCATATCCTGTGTGGTTTGATTTTTTTTGTCTCCTCCAATGACAATCTCCTGAGCCGGGCCTAAGGCGAAGTCAAGCGCCTGCAAAAAATGAGTTGAGGCAAGAGGGTACGCAGAAATCTGAGAAGAAAATGTTTGCACCATTCGATCCACTTTTTTTTCTAAGTCAACATTTCCGGTCATGCGACTCAGTCGCGCCATTGTTAACGCAGCAACTGAATTGCCGGAAGGGAGGGCACCATCATATATTTCCTTCCTTTGCGCGATCAGTGTCTCATTTCCCTTTCCGGAATAAAAAAAACCTCCTTCTTTCTCATCCCAAAAAAGTTCTATCATATTATTATTGATAATAACTGCTTCTTCAAAATAGTCAATCTCAAAAGTAGCTTCATAGAGGTCAAGAAGGCCCCAAACTAAAAAAGCATAATCTTCCAAATAACCGGGAAAAGCAACCTCTTTTTCCCGAAAGCGTCTCAAAATTCTCCCCTCGGGATTTCGTAGTTTTTTTAAGATAAATTGAGCACTTTTTCGAGCAGCATCAGCATATCTTTGTTCACCAAGGACTTGATACCCTTTCGCGAACGCAGCGATCATAAGCCCATTCCAGGAGGTGATGATCTTGTCATCTTTTAAAGGGTGAATTCGTTTTTCCCGAGCGTCGAAAAGCTTTTCCCGTGCAATTTCCAAATTTGTTTTAAGTTCTGTTAAAGCAATACCTTCTTGCTCAGCAAAAGCTTTCGCAGGAGCTGTTTCATGAGGAATATTAAGTCCAGACTCAAAATTGCCTGTAGGGATAATGTTATAAAAACGGCAAAAAAGTTCCCCGAGTTCCTGTCCTAAAACCGTTTTTATCTCTTTTAATGTCCACACGTAAAATCGGCCTTCTTCTCCTTCACTGTCCGCATCCTCAGCGGAATAAAAGCCGCCCTCAGGCGACGTAAGATCCCGCAGAACATAAGTAAAAATTTTTTCCACCGTCTGTTTAAAATCATTGTTATGGGTTATTTGAAAAGCTTCAAGGTACCCAAGAGCTAATAATGCTTGATCATAAAGCATTTTTTCAAAATGGGGAACCAACCACTTTTCATCCACAGAATAACGGTGAAAACCAAACCCAACCTGATCGAAAATGCCTCCTTTTCTCATTTCGTTAAGCGTCTTTTCTACCATTTTTAACGCCAGAGGGTCATTGCTTCGTTTAAACCAGCGCAAAAGAAAGGTTAAGTTATGAGGAACGGGAAACTTTGGGGCTGGACTAAAACCGCCCCACATTGGTTCAAAGCTATGGGCTAATTGTTCAAAGCCGAGTTTTAACGTGGTCTCATCCACGGCTTTGTTCTCAGCTTTTGGCGGCGAGGAAAGCTGGATGGCATTGGTAATCATTTCACCGGATGTTTTAATTCGCTCCCGATTTTTTTCCCATAGGTTCGCAATTTGTTCAAGGATTTCGACAAATCCTGATATACCCATCCTTCCTTTTTTTGGAAAATAAGTACCCGCGAAAAAAGGCTTTCCTTCGGGGGTCATGAAAATCGAAAGCGGCCACCCTCCTCGACCAGTGAGCGCTTGGCACACGGCCATATAAATCTGGTCAATGTCAGGACGTTCTTCTCGATCGACCTTTATAGCTACGTAATTTTGATTGAGAAGGTCAGCTACCTCCGTATCTTCAAAAGATTCATGGGCCATGACATGGCACCAATGGCAGGTGGAATACCCGATGGAAAGAAAAATCGGCTTGTCTTCATCGTTAGCTTTTTGGAAAGCCTCGTTTCCCCAAGGATACCAGTCTACAGGATTTTGTGCATGTTGAAGAAGATAAGGACTTTTGTTCTGCGTTAACCGGTTAACGGTGCATCCCCCCCTTCAAGAGTCTTGTCAATTTTTATATATGTCCTTCTAAGGTGCATTGGGTAAAATCAATTTCTTTTTTGCACTTCTTACAGATGTGTTTTTTCTCAAACTCGTCGGAAAAAATTTCTTTTTCTTCACCGCAATGCGGGCATTTGCAGGTAAAAGAACTCAGGTGTTTGACTTGGTCGAACCCGGGACAATATTTGGGTGTCGTCATAAAGCGACCTCCTGCACAATTAGTAATTAAGCTTTTATTTTTTGGCAAATCTCCCGGCCATACGCCTGTGCCACCGGCGTATGAGCAGCGGAAACAGGAATTTTGATGCGTAAAGAGTTATTAGCCATCTTCATGTTAAAAACGTTCTGCATGGTCTGGTAGATCCGATCCGGGGCTTCTCCACTCCAGCCGTACGACCCAAAAGAACCTCCCACTTTGCCTTCGAGTTTCGCTTTTTCAGCTAAAAATAGAAAAGTTTTCATCGCTTCCATCATTTCACCGTGATAAGTCGCAGAACCAAAAACATAACCATCATATCCTTGCAAATCTGACGAGTTTGTAATTTCTTTGACAGCGACGACTTTAACCTCTGCTCCGGAAGACTTAATCCCTTCCGCAATCTGGATAGCGATCGTTTTGGTGTCTCCTGTTCGACTTGCGTAGACTACCAGTACTTTTGGCATAGACCATCCTCCTTTTCTTTTAAAAACTATTTTTTAAGCGATGATAATTTAGCACTCAAGGAAACAATGTGTTTCATCTCTTCTTTTATTATTTCTTCAATCCTGTCCCGATAGGTTTTATTATTTACGCCATTTTTCATGCCGAGATAAAATACGATGGATTCCTTTTCCAGGTCAATAGCAACCTTGAGAATGCTTTCCATGTTCTTTTGATCTTTAACGCGCGTTACCGGATCAGATTTCATGTCAAAAACATGTCCATCAGCCCAGGCCTTAAGATATAACGAGGCTTGTTCGTCAGCATTAAAATCAATTTCATCCTTTTTTAGATTCGCTCTCATCTTTGCGAATAAATTTTCGTGCCCTTCTTCCATGGCGGCAAGACCTTGCAGGAGTTCACGTACCCCTACATCTTGAGCTCCTTGGGCGGCTTGGCGATAAAACCGTGCGCCGTTTCTTTCAATTTGTTCAGCCATTTCTAAAACCTCATCAGGATTAAAAAAAATGCTCATCACAGTCCTCCGTTCAATTTTGACACCACAAATGGTCTCCTAAGCTTTCCATAACCCGTGCAAATTACAGTATTCCCGTGCAATAATGTTGTTAGCCTGGATTGCAAACGTTGCTTCCGGCGCATCACCCGGTTTAAGAAATTGGCGATATGCTTTGCCATCGGCGATTATTTCGATCCATTCAATATAATGCTTCTCTTCCATAGGGTGAGCGACACTGCCCACTTTGACCTTCACCCCAGTCGATGTCTTTTCAATCACCGGTACATGTTTCTCGCGAGCAGCATCCACGGTGTTTTCGACAAAAAGTTTCATGGGCTTCCCGCAACACACCAGTTCGCCATTGCCCTCATGGAGTAACTCCACGATATTTCCACAGACTTCACATTTATAAATTGATAACTGCTTAGGCATAGGTAGTCTCCTTTCTCATGAACTAAAGTTATTGTGCTTAATGGCCTGGTCCGCCATGCGTTTCATCGAAGGGTTTTTCGGCGACACCATAAACCGATTCGTTATAATCTAAGGATTTATTAATTCGTAGGGCTTTGCCCGCAATGTCCATTCACTTTGCGGAAATTCTTTCCTGAGCCTATCCAGCCCTTCACGTAATGGCTTCGGGTTATGACTGGAAAGATACTGAGCGACACCCAGATAAAAAATCGCTTCTGGCACCGCACAGGTCCCTTTATATTTTTCTGTTACATCATTGAGACACTTTATAGCCAGATCATAATTTTTCAAGGCAAGCTCAGCCTTAGCTCCATCCAGGATAATTCGGGCACATAAATCTTCGGGTGTTAAAAATCCGGTAAAGCGATAATGCTCACTTCCTTCACCATCCCAAATGGTAATCGTGGGAGTCCACGTTATCAAATGCTTACCAAAAAGATCTCCTTGTTTGTCGCCGGAGATTCTTACCGGAATGAACCAATCCGTTACGACCTTAACCACCTTTTCATTTTTCCAGGAAACAGCATCCAGCTGTTGGCATCCAACTCACCCCGGGTTAAAAAAATCTACTAAAACCAGTTTCTTTTCTTCTTTTGCCTTTTTTACGGCTTTTTCAATCGAGTCTCCCCAGGTTATCATGGCAAGCCTCCTTTATAAAAACGTTTGGTAAATTTTTCTTTAAGCCAGCTTTTCAAACTGGCTTTTACTTGCTCCACAGACCGGGCAGGTCCAGGTGGCGGGAAGGTCATCAAAGGCAGTGCCAGCAGGTATTCCGCTATCTGGATCGCCTTTTTCCGGATCATAGATATACCCACAGACTGAACATTGGTATTTAGCCTTTGAGATCGGCTTTTGCTCTACCTTAACATAGGTAGCAGCAGTTTTGGGTGTAGTCCCTCGCTTTACCTGGTGGTAATAGGCATAGGTCATCGGTTCGCCTTGCTTAAGGATTCCAGCATCTGTAATCTCGCCGATGAAAATAGTATGTGTACCAACATCAACGTCTTTAATTACTTTTGCTTCTATTGAAGCAAGGGCATTATCTAAAAGCACGGGAGCCTGAGAGCTGCCGATCTTGAACGTTACCCCCTCGAACTTATTTTGATCTCGGCCGGACTTAAAGCCAAAAGTGCCGATAAAATTCAAGGGAGTTTCTTGCGAGAGGATTGCGATTGAAAAGACTTTACTTTCTTTTATGTATTCGTGAGTCAAATTTTGTTTGTTGATACTTATGGCAATGGTTGGCGGCTCTGAAGTAATTTGCATTACAGCATTAGCAGTTTGGCCATTGATCTTATCTCCTTTTTTCGAGCAAATCACATAGACACCATAGCTTAATTTAAACAATGCGGTTAGATCCATTTTTTATCCTCCTTAATAATTAATTATACTGTTTGAATAAAATGCTTCTCATAAGCTTAGCTGCTTAATGCGGCATCGATTCGGGCAGTATCAAAACCAACAATAACCTCTTTTTCAATTACAATAACCGGGACACTTCGCGCGCTTGACACTCTGATCATTTCTTTGGCCGCCTCTTTATTTTTCCCCACATCAAACTCCTGATAAGTGATCCCCTTTTGCGAAAGATACTCTTTCGCTGTTTTGCAGTGGGGTCAGGTGGGAAGCGTGTAAACCTTCACGTCTTTTTCCATAACAAACCTCCGCTTAAACTATCTTAAGATTATTGATTAAGTTTTTCAAGGGCTGTGGCAAGCGCATCGAGTGGTGGTCTTTGGTTTATGTCATGAACGTCTATGTATCGAAGGGTCCCTTTTTTATCAATGACAAAAAGCGCTCGTTCACTGACTCCATTTGACCGAAGGACACCATATTTTAATGCTACTTCACCATGAGGGTAAAAGTCCGAAAGCACCGGAAACCATAACTTTTCGCCCGGATTGCACATTTGTTTGGTCCAGGAATAAAGAGTAGGGATATTATCAACCGTAATACCGAGAAGGATGGCGTCATTTTTAACAAAAAGATCTTGAGCAAGATTATACCCAGGCCATTGACCAGAACAAACTGGCGTCCAAGCGGCAGGAACAAAGGAGATAACGACGTTCTTTTTTTCTCGATACTGGCTCAGGATTATTTTACCCCCTTCAACTGCAGGGAGAGTAAAATCAGGCGCACTATCTCCAACTTTGAGCGTGAGAGCACTGTCTCGGTGTTTGAGCTTTCCTACGGGATAAATATTTTCCTTAAAACTACTTGATTGCGCATAAACGGTAACGGTACCCAAAAAAAATATAAGAACACTAAACAACCATGGGCTGAGTACAAATTTCCCTTTGCTCATTGCTTATCCTCCTGTTTTAGTCCCGAGAGGTTAAGGATCTCAGATAAAAAATTAGCAGCGTCACTTAATTCACCTGATGTGAAATAAAACTGTTCAGTAGTTCCGTCGCGATTAATCTTAGCGCCTATGAACGTAGGGGTGCTGGACACCCCCAGCATCTTGCTGATGGAACCGTCTTGATCAGGAAAAAGGGGAAAGGGAATTCCGTACTTCTTTTTAAACAAATCAACTTCATAAGGGCTATTCCCTATCCCAATACCGATTATTTTAATTTTTTGTTTTAAATCCGTTCGGCCCTGAATGGTCTGAAAAAGGTCATTAACGAAAGGTGCTGAGCGCTGACAATGGGGACAGTACATGCTGAAAATCTCAATGATAAGAACCGGAGTGTTAATTTGCGTAACCTTAGAGTTCCCAGAACCAGAAACTCCCAGGTAGCTTTTTTCCCCTGCGTTTTGCGGAACGGGAAACTCAAATACCGGCAAGGTTGTTTTTCCCTCAGGAGGGGGTGAGGGTTTTGTCGGAGAAATGATGGATGATGATTTGGTTTCGGAAGAAACGCATCCAAAAGAAAATAAAAGGATAAGAATAAATAACACAATTCCTCTGTGAATATTGCGAATTCTGTGGTCTGGATGCGGGTGGGGCATCATTTTGTCTCCCTTTCCTTGTTCTATCATTCTAGGTATGCTAAGTTTATTTTTGACTTACGAGCGCACAAGACTGAATTGAAACAAGCATTTTGTTTAGTGCGAATGCTTTTTTTTAAGAATTAAGGTTTCTTACAGTTGGCACAAAATCCTAAAACCTCTAACCGGTACCCCATGATTTCATAATCAGTAACTGCGCGAAACGTTTCTTCGACTACTGAAAAGGGCTTAATCAGGACATCTTCTACGCGGCCACAGTTCAAACAACGAATGTGGTAATGATTTTCAAAATTTCCATCATACCGTTTTTGCCGGCCCGACCAGTCAAGCTTTTGAATCGTCCCATTTTCAGAAAGAAGCTCGAGATTGCGGTATACCGTTCCTAAACTTATCCGGGGCAACCGTTGTCGCACCATCAAAAAAACTTCATCAGCAGTAGGATGCGAAGCCGTCTTCTTGAGTTCTTCTAAAATTACTTGCCGCTGTTTAGTAATAAAAATTTTTGCATCTGATTTCACTGTGCATTCCTTTTAGAAACCAAAGGGCACATCATGGGCCCGGTTGATTTACCCCGTTAGAAAGGCCCTGTTAGATATCAAATATCTAACGGGGTGAAGAAGCACGGGGTAAAATTAAAGATTCTTACACCGTTCACAAGGGGTAAATGCCCGGTGTGAATGCTTTCTAATGGGGTTTGCTATCATTCAACTGGGAGGAAACTCTTTTTGGACGCTCCGCAAATAGGGCATCTCCAATCTTCAGGTAATTTTTCAAAAGGAGTGTCCGGGAGAATTTTTCCTTTTTTGTCGCCCTTTGCAGGGTTATAAATATATCCACAATTTGCGGTTTGGCATATCCACATAATTTTCTGTTTTTCCTTTTAAAAAAATATTTTGTTAAGAGAATGAATGCCTTCTTACCGTTCAGGTTCTTTATTTATCAATTGCGGGTCGATATTGCCTGATCCGGGTCCACCACAGTCCGGAGTGTAGCAGGTGATGTCAATAAAAGTACATTCTTTTTGACAAGATGGACATTTGGTTGGAGGAGTATTTTCCCGGAGGATGTAGCCACATTGATTGCATTTCCACGAGTTTTTCATGGAGTTCTCCTTTTACAATTTTTTTAGGCATAAAAAAATTCATTCATCCCAAATTATCTATATTTTACCAATTTTCCGATAAAAGTTCAAAGTACGCTTGGGGATGAGCACAAGCTGGACATTCCTCGGGAGCGGCCATCCCTTCATGGACATAACCGCAGTTGCGGCACTTCCATAAAACAACTCCGTTTTTTTTAAAAACTTTTTCTTCTTTAATATTTTTCAGAAGGTCCCGATAACATTTTTCATGCTGTTTTTCCGCGCGGGCTATATTTCTAAAAACCTTGGCAATTTCCGCAAAACCTTCTGTGTCTGCAACACTGGCAAATTCTGGGTACAAAGTGCTCCACTCGCGATTTCCCCCTATTGCAGCTGCCTCAAGATTTTCGGGAGTGCTGGCAATTATGCCTGCAGGGAAACTGGCAGTAACTTCAACATCTCCGCCTTCAAGAAAGTTAAAAAATCTTTTTGCAAGTTCTTTTTCATTGTCCGCAGTTTCGATAAAGAAGGAAGAGAGTTGTTCAAAATTTTCTTTTTTTGCTTGGGAAGCAAAGAAAGAATAACGATTTCGAGCTTGTGCCTCACCAGCAAATGCTGTCAATAAATTTTTTTCAGTTTCGCTGCCCTTTAATTACATTAAGATTTCAAAATTAAGATTAATAATTATTACTATTTTAACTGACTTTTTAATTTTGTCAAATTATTTTTAAAATAATATAAAATTTTTTTTAATAAATCTATTTAATAAGATAGTTATGATACTTATAGTGCCTTGCTTTTGTTCTTCTAAAATGCTATGAGATAAACTATTTTTATTTGTATTAGAGTATGCGCACAGGAGACCTGTTTCATGGCTAAAACCATTCAAGAGATAAATGATAAGATTAAGAAAGGGGAAGCGGTTGTTTTAACTGCAGAAGAGATTATTGATTTTGTGGCTGAAGAAGGAGTTAAAAAAACTGCCCAAAAAGTTGATGTGGTTACAACCGGTACCTTTGGCCCCATGTGTTCCTCTGGGGCTTTTTTCAACGTGGGACATACCCGGCCTCGAATAAAATTGGGGGGGGGAAAGGTCCATCTTAATGACGTTCCTGCTTATGCGGGGCTTGCTGCAGCTGATTTTTATCTGGGGGCTACTGCTTTGCCTGAGGAAGACCCACGAAATTCGGTTTTTCCGGGAAGATTTGAATATGGTGGGGCCCACGTTATCGAGGATTTGGTTGCTGGTAAGGATGTTCGTTTAGCTGTACAAGCCTATGGAACTGATTGTTACCCGAGGAAAAAGATGGAGACCTGGATATCTCTCAAAGAGATGAATGAGGCCGTATTGTTTAATCCCCGCAATGCCTATCAGAATTATAATGTAGCCGTCAACATCTCTGATAAAGTAATTTATACCTACATGGGCATGCTTATGCCCAAATTGGGAAATGCCAATTATTCCAGTGCTGGCCAGCTTTCCCCTTTATTGAATGACCCGGAATACCGCACTATTGGAGTCGGAACGAGGATTTTTTTGGGGGGAGGGGTTGGATATGTCGTTTGGAATGGTACCCAACATAATCCAACCGTTTTGCGGGGAGTAAACCACGTGCCCTCCCGGCCAGCGGGAACCCTGGCTGTTTTGGGGGATTTGAAAGGGATGAGCGCTCACTGGCTTCGAGGAGCATCATTGATTGGATATGGGTGCACCCTTGCGGTAGGTATCGGGGTTCCGATTCCGATTCTTGACGAAGAAGTGCTTCGGGCTACTTCAGTTAAAGATTCCGAAATAGTAGCTCCGATAGTAGATTACAGCCAGGCGTATCCCCAGCTTGAATCAGACATCTTAGGTGAAGTTACTTATGCCCAATTAAGGAACGGAACAATTGAACTGAGAGGGAAAAAGATCCCGACCGGAGGGTTTTCCTCTTATTTTAAGGCCCGCGAAATAGCTCTGTTATTAAAGTCCTGGATCAAAGAAGGTAAATTTATTTTAACGGAGGCAGTGGTAACGCTCCCTGACTCAAAGTCAGGGGTGAGTTTTAAACCATTTAAAGAACGTCCTCTTCAGTGATAAAGGAGGGGGGTACAAAAAATGCCAAAAAGGAAACTCTTACTTACCTTTCCCAATAATTTGATCGATCAACCAATAACCTACCATCTGGTTAAGGATTATGATCTGGAATTAAATATCCTTCGAGCCCGCGTTACTCCCAAAGAGGAGGGAAGACTCATCGTAGAACTTAATGGAAAAAAGGAAAAATTAAATCTGGGAGAAGAATATCTGAAAGGCTTGGGAGTGAGGGTGGAACCATTAGCGCTCGATATTGCATTCTACGAGGATAGATGTACTCAATGTACAGCATGCTCGGGGGTGTGTCGATCCGGTGCAATCAGTGTTGACCGCAAAGAGATGAAAATAATATTTGAAAAGGATAAGTGTATCGCCTGTGAACTTTGTGTTACGGTGTGCCCCTTTCAGGCAGTGGAGATTACGTTTTAATGAAGCACAACCAGGAAAAAACCGAAGGGTCGGAAAAAAGAAAAAGTGATTTTTTAACTTCCCTTAAACTTACTATTGCGCTTTTACTTCTTCTGGCCGCAGTTTCTATCATCGGCACCTTGATTCCTCAAAATCTTACCGAAGGTGAGTATCTCAGGCATTATAGTACTGCTTCCTATAATATGTTGAAGACGCTTGGTATTTTTGATCTCTATCATTCTTGGTGGTTCATTTTTTTGGTTTTTCTTCTCTGTGTCAATTTACTCGTGTGCTCGATTAAAAATGTTCCCCGGACTTTAAAAATTTTGACCCAGGTTAGTCCTCTCTTGACTGATGATCAGATAAACAATTTGACCCTTAAGACCAGAATCGATAAAAAAATTTCTCTTAACGACGCACGGTCAAAGATCGTTAGAATTTTAAAAAAAGATTTTGCTTCTCCCCAAGAGACTTTAGAAAATGGAACCAGGCATTTTTTTTGCGAAAAAGCACGGTACTCTCGTCTCGGATTTTTTATCACTCACGTCAGCGTGGTTATCATCTTAATGGGGGGCCTGATCGGATCATTCTGGGGGTTGAAAGGAAACGTTGAAATTCCCGAGGGTGCCAGTATTCATCAGATACGATTACAGAATGGTCTCATGTTCGATCTTGGTTTTATGGTGAGGTGTGATGATTTTACTGTTACTTACTATCCTAATGGGGCACCGAAAGACTATAAAAGTTCTCTTGCAATTTTGGAGGATGGGAAAGAGGTCCTACCAAAAATCATTGAGGTAAACCACCCCTTAAAATATAAAGGATTTGCTTTTTATCAAGAAAGCTTTGGAGAGGTTACCGATCAAGGCGGGGAAGTAACCCTTCGGGTTATGAAAAGAGGAACTAAGGAACCAGGCAGAGTATTTCATGTGAATGTGGGGGAAAGCTTTACTCTTCCCACAACTGGTCTGACGGTAAAAGTAAACCGGTTTTTTCCTGATTTTATTCTGGATGAAAATGGAGTAGTTATTAATAGATCTCCTGCGTTGAATAATCCTGCTTTAGAATTATTGATATTTAAGGGCGATGAGTTGCAGACCCAAACCTGGGTCTTCCAAAAATTTCCGGATTTTCATGGCAGTAAAGGCGAGTATCAATTTTTGCTTCAAGATATTAGAAGAAAAGTCTATACAGGCCTTCAGGTCACAAAGGACCCGGGGGTTAACGTGGTCTGGACAGGATGTATCCTCATGATTCTTGGAATATTCAGTACCTTTTTCTTTTCTCATCAACAGGTGTGGATAAGAACAAAGAGTGTGGGAAATAACCTCGAGCTGGTAATGGCAGGGACTGCTCGTAAGAACCAGATCGGTTTTGAAAAAGTGTTCGAGAGGCTAAAGTCAGAAATCAAAAAGATCTGAGATATCGGATGGGCGATGTGAAATGTGCGGGGGGATGTATCTTTAACTACTCTTATCTTGGATTGCAGATTACATCTCAGAAGAAGGAGAATAAATAGCGTATGGTGAGCTCCAGAATACTCAGCGTTGTTACCTTTGTTTATCTTTTAAGCACGTTTTTGTACATCTGCTATCTGGCATTTCGGAGTAAAGTAATCGGAAATTTCGCCACTATGGCAACCTTAAGCGGACTGATCGGGCAGATAGCCGCGTTCATCCTTCGCTGGAAAGAATCCTATTCGCTCGGGTATGGGCACATCCCTCTTTCTAATCAATTTGAGTCCATGGTATTTTTTGCTCTGGTTATCATTTTTATTTATTTAGTGATTGAATATAAAGTTAAAATAAAAACTCTGGGAGCATTTGTTACTCCGGTTGCTTCCATACTGTTAGCCCTTACCACGCTCACTGATTTTTTTCCCAATGAAATTCAACCGCTTGTTCCAGCACTCCAGAGCAATTGGCTTACCTACCATGTTATTACCTGCTTTATCGGGTACGCTGCTTTTGCGGTTTCCTTTGGGGTTAGTATTATTTATTTAATTGCCACCGTAGCGCTTAAGGAAAGACAAGGGATATTACCTGATGAAGGTGTTTTGGATGATGTTAACTACAAGGCTATCGCCATTGGTTTTCCCATGCTTACCATAGGCATAATTACTGGTGCCGCCTGGGCTAACTATGCTTGGGGGAGTTATTGGAGTTGGGACCCCAAAGAAACGTGGTCCCTTATTACGTGGTTTTTTTATGCTGCTTTTCTCCATGCTCGATACACCCATGGGTGGCGCGGGAAGAAAGCAGCGATTCTTTCGATCGTTGGTTTTGTTGCCGTTATTTTTACTTATTTTGGGGTTAATTATCTTCTCACTGGTCTTCACAGCTATGCATAAAACTTACCGGGAAAAATTCTTAAAATATAAAATGAGGTAGAAAATCATGAACATCACGATGATTGGTACGGGATACGTAGGATTGGTTTCAGGAGCCGGACTTGCTGATTTTGGTATGACGGTTATCTGTGTTGATAAAGACCAGGAAAGGATTCAAACGCTCCACAAAGGAGAGATTCCTTTTTTTGAGCCTGGCCTGGAGGAGTTAGTCCAACGAAACGTAAAAAATGGAAGGTTATCTTTTGACTCCAACCTCAAGACGGCCGTGGATCGTTCCCTAGTGATTTTTGTTGCAGTGGGAACACCGGATAATGGCCAAGGGCAAACTGATCTCTCTCAGGCGGAAGAAGTGGCAAAGAGTCTGGGAGAAATAATTGATGATTATAAAATACTCGTGATAAAAAGTACGGTGCCGGTTGGAACGAATAACTGGTTTAAAAAGATAGTTCAAAAAAAACTAAAAAAAGGAATTAACATTGATATTGTTTCTAATCCCGAATTTCTCAGGGAAGGATCAGCCATTGAAGACTTTATGCGGCCTGACCGGGTGGTTATTGGTGCGGATAGTACACGAGCCCTGGCAATCATGAAAGATATTTATCGGTCGCTTTACTTAATCGAAACCCCATTTGTTTTTACTAATTTGGAGACCGCAGAATTAATTAAATATGCTTCCAATGCTTTTCTTGCTACTAAAATTTCCTTTATTAATGAGGTGGCTAATATTTGTGAAAAGGTTGGGGCAGATGTGCATCAGGTAGCTAAAGCCATGGGGTTGGACAAAAGGATCGGTTCGAAATTTCTTCACCCTGGTCCAGGCTTTGGAGGGTCCTGCTTTCCAAAGGATACTCACGCGTTTGCCTATTTGGGAAAAAAACTCGGAAGCCCCGTCAGTATTGTGGAGTCAGTCATTAAAGTGAACCAGAATCAACGCGGAGTAATGGTGGAAAAGATTGAGAAAGCAGTAGGGTCCTTAGAAGGGAAGATGATCGGTATCTTAGGTCTTGCTTTTAAGCCAAACACCAGTGATGTGCGAGAATCTCCGGCTATTGATATTATTCAGGCCTTACTGCAAAAAGGGGCAAAAGTAAAAGCGTATGATCCAGAGGGGATGGATGAGTTTAAAAAGGCGGTAAATTCTATAAATCTTACCTACGGAATGGATGCCTATGCGGTAGTTAAAGGAGTAGATGGTCTCGTTATCCTTACGGAGTGGAACGAATTCAGAAACCTTGATTTCAAAGAGGTGAAAAAGCTCATGGCTCAGCCATTGATCATAGACTTGAGAAACATTTATGAACCGGAAAGAATGTCTGAATTAGGGTATCACTATATTGGGGTAGGCCGAGGGGTAACCCCAGCTTAAGTCATTGTTGGCGCTATTTTTGTTTGGTTTTTGATCAGCTTATAATAAATCTCCTCCAGTTCATGGCCATTTTCTTGAATGCTTTTGACAGGCGGTAAATTTTTTCTCAGCTTTGTTAAGAGATCGGGCTCATAAAGAAATTTTTCTAAACATCTTGTAAGGTCTTTTTCATCTCCGCGCGGGAAAAGCAATCCATTAACTCCATCCTTTACCACCACTGAAATTCCTGGAACATCACTTCCGATAACGGGAACACCTGCAGCAAAAGCTTCGGAAATGATCAACGGAGCATTTTCGTACCACATTGAGGGAACGACTAAAACATCAATGCCACCCAACACTTCTCCGAGCTGCTCCGGTGAGAAGGTGCCTGGGAAGGAAATGGCGGGATTATGGTAAGCACGTTGTTTTAATTTTTTGGCATAAAGAGGAAAATGAGAGTCATCTCCATAAATTTTAGGGCATGCTCGCTTTGAAGAGGCAAGACGGTTAAATGACTGAATGAGGATATCGACCCCTTTTAACTGAGCAAGCATCCCAATATAACCGAAACGGAGCGGTTGTTCCGAAAAGTGGCTCGAATGTAGTTTTATCCAGTCAAGATTAAGACCATATCCTGAAAGCATAACTTTTTCTGGAGAAAAACCCGCGCGCAAAAAAAACCCTGGAGATGGGGTGTTGGGGTGATGATGAGATCAAGGTTTTTTAATCTCTACGGGTAAATTCCCCGCGGCTTGCCGCGAAGGAAATAGTTGGCTTTTGCTCTGAATACCCCGCTGCTTGCGGCGGGGTAGTTTATT
>Ga0209254_10001836_pt1 | contig 19183 bp, 17 predicted proteins | sample FrelakmetDIP11DI_FD_187148 | JGI IMG/M metagenome (GOLD analysis project Ga0209254, IMG submission 187148) | Freshwater lake sediment microbial communities from the University of Notre Dame, USA, for methane emissions studies - DIP11 DI (SPAdes)... | ecosystem: Environmental > Aquatic >...
CAGGATGCCGGCAATCACGGAGATCAGCGTAGTCTTGCCGCACCCGGACGGCCCCACGAGCATGAGCAGCTCGCCCAAGCGGATTTCCAGATCGATTCCGCGCAATGCAACGACCTTCGACTGCCCCAAGCCGTAACTCTTGGTCACACCCTGGCAGCGGACAGCCGGGCCGGCCTGTGCCGACATCGCGATTAACCCTTGAACACGATCGCCGGCTCGAGCGTGATCACTTTCCGAATGCTCAGAATGGCCGCAAAGATGCAGATCAGGGTCACGCCGGTACCGCTGAATACGAGCAACTGCCAGGGAAATTTGAAAGCCAGGATAGTGTTGCGCATCGCAAAACCGAACAGGGAAGTCAGCCCCACCCCGATACCGTAGCCGATGATGCCCACCAGGGCGGCCTGCAGCAGGATCATGCGCAGCAGGGTCCAGTTGCTGGTGCCCATGGCTTTGAGCACCCCGAATTGCCGCAGATTTTCCAGCGTAAAGTTGTAGAACGTCTGTCCCGCGATGGCCGCGCCGACGATAAATCCAAGGAGCACAGACATGCCGAAATTGATGGGAATGCCCGTGTTTTTCAGAAAGTAGCCGACGGTCAGCCTCTTGAATTCGTCTTGCGTATAGGCGGCCAAGCCGGTTACCTCTCGGATGCGCCGCGTGAGCCCCGCCAGGTTTTCCCCGGGCTTCGCCTTGACCAGAACGAAGGACAACAGCTTGCGCTCGCGGGGCGCGAAGCGCGTGGCACGTGCATAGGTGGTGTACAGGACGGGCTGGGATTGAAAGGTGCGGGTGGTCTTCGCGGTACCGACAACGACGGCGCGATGGTCATTCAGTTCCAGGACGTCGCCGACCCCGAGCGGGATCGGCTCGCCACCGGGCTCCAAGGGTGGCTTGGCCAACTTTTCCTTGGCACCGTCGATATCCACGATCACCGCATCGCTCTGACGCAAATCCTCCAGCCGCCCCTGGAGCATGACCGGAGGACCGCCCACCAAGGTGGCATCGTCGAGACCAATGACGTTGCAGGTCTGGAAGGTGCCATTGGTCAAGCGCGCCTTGAGAAGACCCTTGTAAAGGGGAACCGCCCATTCCACCCCGCTGACACCGCGTACCCGATACAGTTCGGTATCCTGCATGGGTTTGACGTCATCCACGAACTGGACCTTCGGATCCATCACCCACACGTCGGGCAAACCCAGGTCGGTGATGAAACTGAATGAGCGCGACATCAGTCCGACGAAAATGGCGGGCTGCTGAGTCATGATCAGTGAGGCGAAAGTCAGCCCCATGACGATACCGAGATACTTGCCACGGTCGCCCATCAGCATTTTCAACGCGATGTAATTCATGGTCGTTGTCGCCGCCCTTCTCTCCCGTCTGCGAGGTGCTTCAGCCCCGCCAGACAAAACTGGGCCACCTGCGCGGCGGTCCGCTCGATTTCCTCGGGACCGCCGATGACACCGGGACAGAGCCGGTCGATCACGGAACGGGAATGCCGGTAGACCAGACATTGGCCGATGATGCTGAGGAGGCAGCGCTGAATGTCGAGGGGATCCAATTTCGTGCACAGGATCTTGGGTACGATGTCGTTAAGCAACTCGAAGCGCGGGCGGATCCATGTCTCGACGACCCGATCGAGCGCCGCTGTCGGATCCATGATTTCCCTCGCGGTGAGCCGCCCCTGCCAAGACTCGTGGCTGTCGTCCATCAAACGGCGAAAGAATGTTTGAATGAAGTCATGGAGCCGGTCCTCTGGCCGGGCGAGAGGGTCCGCTGCAACCGTCAGCGGATGTTTGTCGTTGGACTCCTGAAAAGCGAACGCAAGGACTTCCCCATACAGGGCCTCTTTGCTGCGAAAGTGGTAATTGACCGACGCCAGGTTGACGTTGGCCTTGTTGCAGATTTCGCGCACGGTCGCGTCGCGAAATCCATGCTCCGCAAAAATTTCCCCCGCGGCTTGGAGCACGCGTTCACGTGTGGATTCGGTTAAGGCTGGCTTGGGCAGCATCAGGGCATCCAAATGAGCATTTGGAACAAATGTAACAAACATATGTTTGAAAGGCAAACACGAGACGTTCATCATCACGATTCCAGATGTATTTTTTCGAAGCAGTCTCAGAGAGCAGGCCGCAAGCGCCTCGCACGCAGACTGGGTAGCCCGAGCGAAACCCACGTAGTGATATGGCGGTGCATCAAGACTACGCCAATGCAACCGCTGACCTAGTGAAATCGAGGCCTGCTCAAAGGTTGTATTTGCGACGCTTGCGCCAAAAGGTTGCCCGACTCACACCCAGCAACTCAGCCGCTTTCTCGATTTGTCCCTTGGACAGTTCCAAGGCCTCGCGAATCCGGTCCGGCTCATCCCGAAGCGCTTTCTTCAGGAGAGAAGTGGCGGCGCCGCGGGGGGAAGCGAACCTGTCCTCCAAGAACTCGGGGGGCAATTCAGCCAGCGTCAGTTCTGCCCCCCGGCCGACGGCGAAAACGTACTCCACCAAATTCTGCAACTCCCTGATATTGCCCGGCCAATGATAGTCCAGGAGCTTTCGCATGACCTGAGGAGCAATACGGTCGATGCGACGGGGGCCGGTTCGATTCTGGCGTGCGATGAAATCCCAAAGCAAGAGCGGGATATCCGGGCCGCGTTCGCGGAGTGGGGGGAGAAAGATGGGTACCACGCGTAACCGGTACATCAAATCCTCGCGAAAGCGTCTGGCTTTGACCTCCTCGCGGAGCGACCGATGAGTGGCGGCGACGATGCGGACATCGACGGTGACGATATTATCGCCGCCTACCGGGAGAAATGTGCGATCCTGAAGCACCCGCAGCAGTTTCGCCTGCAGCTCCAAGGGTAGTTCGGCAACTTCGTCAAGAAACAACGTTCCACCATCGGCACGCTGAAAAACGCCGATGTGATCCCTGACCGCTCCAGTGAATGCCCCCCGAACATGGCCGAACAGTTCGCTTTCGAGCAGGTGCGTCGTGAGTGCCGCACAGTTGATGGCCAGAAACGGCTTCCCGCGGCGGGGGCTCTCGGCGTGGATGGCGCGGGCAACCAGTTCCTTCCCAGTGCCGGATTCGCCCCGGATCAGGACAGTTGCTCCCGTCTCTCCCACGTTGCGAATAATCAAGAAGGCGTGCTTCATCGCTGGATCGCGGGTGATCAGGCCATGGAATGTCTCGCTGGAATGCTCATCAGCAAAATCGGCCACCATTTCTCCCGCATGGGCATCCGGCGACAACACTTCGATCGCACCCACGAACCGGCTTTCCGCGTCTGTAAGAACCTGGACCCAACGGCGCATTCTTACGGCATCCCCGCCAGCGTTGGTTACTTCCACCGGCTGATCGCAGATCGAAACCGACTCGGTCATCCTTTCGGCTGAGTTGCACTTCCAGTCCGGCACAGCCTCCTGCCGAAGACGTCCAACGACACGATCCGCTGGATAGCCCAAGAGCCGCTCTGCGCCCGAACTCCACAGCACAATGCGCGACTCCCGATCCACCGCGAGAACCGCGGCATCGTCCATCAGATCTGCCAGGATTGTAATCGCTGTCGAGGGTCCGACCTCACCCAGCCAGCGATCGAGAAAGGACAGGCTCAATGCCGCATGTTCTCAAGGCGTTTCAAAATGATTCACAAGCGTATCACATGTCTCAGCTATGTTTCATGTGAAACATGACCGAGTGCCAGCGATCTTCGCATCAACCTCAACAAACTCTGTTGTTACAGAATGTTGGATGAACCCAGGCCACCCTGCTGACTATTGGCACGTATCCCGCATACTGTATTAGTGTTCACTGATTTAATTTTTGACCGTCGCCTACGGAGAAAATCACATGACCTTGAGACAACCCCTTGATCCGGACACTGCACCTGCACCCGTTTGCTCCGCGGCGAACGGACTCGCCGAGCCAGTCTCCAGGCGCTGCCGGCGAACCAGGTGGGCGGGCCCGAACCGGCCGTACTCTCGGGCTAGGGTCTTGCGATGATACTCACGATTGGCTTATCCCTGCTAATCGGGCTGTTGCTGGGCCTGCTGGGCGGTGGCGGCTCGATCCTGACCGTGCCAATGTTAGTCTATGTCCTGAGCATCGAACCCAAGAAGGCGATTGTTACGTCCCTCGTGGTGGTCGGTGTCTCGAGTCTGATCGCCATCGTCCCTCACGCACGGCAGCAGAACGTCTGCTGGAAAAGTGGCGCTCTGTTCGGTTTGACTGGGATGATCGGTGCCTATGGCGGAGGCCGTCTCGCCGGCTCAATGTCGGACGCGGTCCTGATGGCGTTGTTCGGGGCCGTGACGCTGGCGACGGGCCTGGCGATGCTGCGCGGACGCAAATCCGCCGGCCGTCCTCTCAACCCACTCCTGCAGGGGGAGCTCCGAGCCTGCCCAGCTCGGATTCCCTACCTGTGCGTATTGTTTGACGGATTGTTGGTGGGACTGTTGACCGGACTGATCGGGGTTGGAGGCGGATTCCTCATCGTACCGGCGCTGGCTTTGCTGGTGGGCCTACCGATGCCGGCGGCAGTGGGCACTTCCCTGCTGATCATCGTCATGAACGCATCAGCTGGTCTGGGGGGCTACATCAGTCACGTCGATCTGGACCTCTATCTGACCGCCACAGTCACCGGCGCCGCGGCATTGGGAGCCATCGCGGGTGGGCTCCTGTCGACTCGCATCAGTGCGACTTTGCTGAGGCGGCTCTTCGGAATGTTTGTGATCGTTGTCGCCTGCTACGTCCTTTCGCAGGCTTTGACCTCGGAACTCTTCGCCTATCTCGAAGGCTTGGTCGTCCGCCATGCCGAGTTCGTCTGGGGTGTCGCCACCCTGTCCGGCGTTCTGCTGATCTATCAGCTAGGGGTCTGGATCCACACCCGAACCCCAGAATAGCGTCCTTCGCAGCAGAAGCGTGCGCACGATCTGAGAATGCGACCTGACTGTAGCCCCCAGTCGCTTCCGGAAGGCGGCCCCTGGATGTCGGCTCCCCAGCAAAGCGTCAAGAGCTTATTCTCGCGGGTGCGCACCCTGCAGGCGTCAGGGTAGTGACACGGACATGAAAATAGCCGTTCTGCTGCTCCCGGCGCTTGTCCTCCTTGCCTGTGCCGCCTCTGTCCGGGAACCCCAGAGACCGCCAGAGAATACCGCCCATTTTACCGTGTTCCTGATCGGGCACGGTTGGCATTCGGGCCTAGCCATCCGGAGGAGCGACATTTCGCCCGGTTTGTGGCCGGAAAGCGCGGATTTCCCGGAGGCGCAGTTTCTTGAGGTCGGTTGGGGAGATTGGGATTTCTACCAGGCTTCGGATTTTAACCTTTGGCTCATGGTAAAGGCTGGGCTATGGTCCACGGCCAGTGTCCTGTATGTTGCAGGCCTGCGGTATCCCGTGGGGGAGTATTACCCTTGCAGCGACGTGATTGAACTGGCCATGTCCAAGCCACACTTCGAGCGGCTCCTAGGCTACATCCACAATACTTTCGCCCGGGGCGTTAGCGGGCGCGTGTTTCCGCTGAGCACGGGAAAGCCCCAGATCGGCCGGTTCTATCCGGCCCGAGGCCACTTCACGCTCTTTACAAACTGCAACGTCTGGACGGCCAAGGCCTTGGGCGAGGCGGGCTACCCAATGCACACGCCTTATCCCATAACTGCCGGCAGCTTGATAACGCGCGCAACGCGCTTCGGCAGACAGGTTGCACCGCAAGGGGGATGCGCGCAGTCACGGCTCGGGAGCCGCGGCACCGCCTCCATCGGCGTTGCACACGGCGGTCCCGCCGACGTTCGGCTGTTGCGCTAGCAGAACAGCCGTTCGGGGCTGAGTCTCCGCTCCTTCGTCCGCACAGCGGATACTCTTGGCGCTAACCGAGCCGCCGTTGGAGCCACATCAGGAATCGCGCTAAGCGTCAGTTCGGGATGAAGGCGTAGCCCACCGCACCCCAAAACAACAGCCGCTTCATCTGGGCTGCAAAGCGGACAAGGGAAACGGCGTTGGTTCCCGAGTTCGGCGGGAAATGCTCTATCGTCGGGCAACCCGACCAGGCACCGTCGCCCGCTCTGAGATGTTTGCCCGCTGTCCAGGCGCTTATTCGTGATGCTTGAGATCTTCGTGGAAACGGAACGAAACGCTCAGCTTGGTCCTGTAGGCGACTATCTTGCCGTCCTCGATCTTCAGGTCCTGCGCCGTCACTTCCCCGACTCGGAGATCCTTCAAGCTCCTGCTGGCTTGTTCCACTGCCCGCTTGGCCGCGTCCTCCCAGGACGTCTCACTCGTTCCGACGATCTCGATTACTTTGTAGACATGCTCCGTCATGGCGCCACCTCCGCGTTACACACTAATCCAACCAATATCTTTGGTTCACGAATTATCCTCTCGCTCCGTAATCCGTGCAAGGATGTTGTCTTTTCCATCAATGGGCCGGCTTTGTACGCTATAGGAATCGTTCACGCCGTCCGGCCCGGGGCAGGCAATCGGCTTCGCTAGCGGTGTGTGGCGCCCGGATCGCACTTGACATAGATCGCTGGCACTCCGGCGAGAGGCGCCAGCCCATGACTCTTCCCAGGCAGTTCCTCGTGGATTCCCACAATCAGGGCTCCTCCGACAGCGAGTGTCGCGGCGAATTCACGGGCAATCCGCGGGCGCAGGTGCGTGGCGAAATAGGTAAAAGCCAGATTGCGGCAGAGTATAAGCTCGAAGGGACCATCCACCATGGTTGTCCGGAGATCGGACTGGATGAAACGGATCCCTTCCCGAAACGCCGGCTTCACGCAAAAAAGTGCATTTTGCGTCGCAAAAGCGTCCAGCCAATCGGCTGGCATTTCCTTGAGACTGCTTCGTCCGTAACAGCCGATCCGGGCGCGGGCCAGCATATCGGCGTCCACATCCGTAGCCAGAATAGCCAGATCGACATCCGGAAAATGCGGTGCCACTGCGCGCTTCCAGAGGATATTAAGGGAATAGGGTTCCTCGCCGCCGGAGCAGCCGGCGCTCCATGCCCGCAGCTTGCGGTGACCTCGGACCACAGCCCAGCCCGCCAGTGCTGGCAGCAGATTGTGTTCGAGCGCCTGATAGATCCCTCGATCCCGGCGGAATCTGGAAATAGTGATGCGGCACAGTGCGTCCAGGCGAGCCCACTCCGCTGGAGTGTTCTTGAGATACTCCCGGTAGGCGGTCAGTTCCACCAGCCCCAAGGCGCGCATGCGACGAGCCAGTCGCTTGCACACCTGCCCTCGCACCTTGCGAAAGCCCGCCCATTCCAGAGCGAGTCTCGGCAGCGCCCACTGCAGAAAAGCTACGCAGTCAGCGTCGCTCATGACGAACGCAGCAAGGGGCGCGGAATCAATTTGGGCGCTATCGTTTGGTCTGGACATGACCATGAGGCACAATCGAACGTCTGCGTGAAATGTTTACCGGAGTTCACCATGAAAAAACATTCCCGTCGCGCCTTCATCAAACAACTCGCTGGGGGTGCATGCGCTCTGGCCCTGCCCTCATTTGACGCGCGCTCCCGCCCGGGGAACAAGCGACTGGGCGTCGCCTTGGTCGGCCTCGGGTATTACAGTACCCACCTGCTGGCACCGTCCTTGGAGCGGACAAGACCGTGTTACCTCGCCGGGATCGTGACCGGTACGCCGGCCAAGGTCGAGCACTGGCAGAAGCGCTACGCTATTTCCGACAGCAATGTTTACAACTACGCGAATTTCGATCAAATCGCGAACAATCCCAACATCGACGTCGTCTATATCGTCCTTCCCAACTCCATGCACGCGGAGTATACGATTCGTGCCGCCAAGGCGGGCAAGCACGTGTGGTGCGAGAAGCCGATGGCCCTCAGTGTCGCCGAGTGCGAATCCATGATCAAAGCGTGCCGGGACAACAAGGTCTCATTGGCGATTGGCTATCGGATGCAGCACGAGCCCAATACGCAAACGGTGATCCGGTTCGGCAAGGAGCGTCTTTACGGCAAGGTGAAAGCGGTAAGCGCTGCCGCCGGATTCTACGATAACCGGGCGGACCACTGGCGGCTGAGAAAAGCGATGGGTGGAGGAGCCATGTACGACATGGGGGTCTACTCCCTACAAGCTGCTCGCTATTGTACCGGCGAAGAGCCTATTGCCGTGACCGCCCAGCACTTCACCACTCGTCCAACGATTTTCCAGGAAGTGGACGAAACGACGGTCTTCCAGCTGGAATTTTCCAGTGGCGCGGTGGCCCACTGCAAGACTAGCTTCGGCATGTCGCTGAATTCCCTGCGCGTGAACTGCGAGACCGGCTGGTATCAACTCGAACCCTTCCAGACCTACACCGGCATCGCTGGAACGACCAGCGACGGCCGGCTGCTCAATGCGGCTATCGACAGCCAGCAAGCCAAGCAGATGGACGATGACGCCCTCGCGATCTTACAGGGCACGCCTCTTCTCGTGCCCGGCGAGGAAGGACTGCGGGATATCCGGGTGGTGGAAGCGGTATTTAGCGCAGCGAAGACGGGCCAGCGGGTCGTAATCTGACACCCGCACCGGGGCTTGGGCCACTCCGACGAGTTCGCTAATCTGCTGCCGGAGTTGGGCATCAGAACGTGCCCAGCCGCGGGCGGCTCGGAGGTGGCTTTATGATAACCTGGTGTAACAATTTGGGCTGTTTGAGGCGGCTTTGAGGCAAGAACCCACGTATCCACCTCATAGGCGGAGATGGACCCATGCATCTGATCATCGCAGGCGGAGTGGCCGCCGGCACCAAGGCCGCAGCCAGGGCACGCCGGGTCAACCCAGATATCGCAATCACGCTCTATCAAGACGAGTCCGTGGTCTCGTACTCCGCCTGCGGGCAACCCTATTGGCTGAGCGGCGTCATCCCAAGCCGAGAATCGTTGATTATCCGTCGAGCCTCTGACTTCGAGGCGGATGGCATCGACGTGCGGCTCCGCCACCGTGTGAGCAGCCTGAATACCCAGGCACGCATCGTCCAAGTGCACGACCTCGATCATGACCGGCTCGAAACTGCGCACTTCGACCGGCTGATCCTCGCGACCGGGGCGCGCCCCGTGATTCCCGCCATACCGGGCATAGAGTTGGACGGTGTCGTCACGTTGCGGACCATGGTTGAGCTTGATCGGTTCCGATCGGCCCTCGATCGCTTACAGCCGAAGAGTGCGGTCATCGTGGGTGGAGGCTATATCGGGCTCGAGGTGGCCGAGAGTCTGCAAGCACTGGGCGTGGCGGTGACGATCGTCGAGCGAGTCGAGCGGTTATTCCCGAGACTCGATCCGGAGATGGGTCAGCGGGTCCACGACCACCTTACCGGTCAGGGCGTTCGTGTCGCCTTAGGCGAGGGTATGGTGGAGATGATAGAGAACGAGGGGCGAGTCGCCACGGTGGTGACGGCATCCGGGCGGCAGCTTCCTGCCGACCTCGTGGTCCTCGCGATTGGCATTCGGCCGAATATCGAGCTCGCGGAGCAAGCTGGCATAGCCCTCGGGTCCACGGGTGCGATCGCCGTCGATCCTCGTATGGAGACCAACGTCAATGGCGTGTTCGCGGCCGGCGACTGTGCTGAGAGCTACCATCGCCTGACGGGGGCGCCCGTTTGGGGACCGCTTGGGGACATCGCCAACCTGCAAGGTCGTGTGGCCGGTGAGAACGCGGCCGGCGGGGATGCTCGGTTTCCCGGGATCCTGGGCACGGCCATCTTCAAGACCTTTGATCTCAACATCGGCTTAACGGGGCTCACCGAAGCCACGGCTCGGGAGGCTGGACTCAGCCCGGTCGCGACGGTGATCAGCGCCCAAGACAAAGCGCGTTACTACCCGGGCGCTCAGGAGCTGACGGTGAAACTCATTGCAGAATCCGGCAGCGGACGCTTGCTGGGTGCCCAAGCAGTGGGTCTCGGTGCCGTGGATAAGATGATTGATATCGCCGCGACAGCATTGCTCGGAGGTCTCAGCTGTCGAGACTTAGAAAACGCAGATTTGGCCTACGCACCACCCTTCAGTCCGGTCCTCTCGCCGATCATAATCGCGGCAAGCACTTTGAGCAGGAAATTGAGCGTCTGACCCAAGGGTTTTTCCATGGACAAACCACCGCCCTGCCATTGTCCTTAACCCAAGCTCTTCAAGCCTTCGCTCACTGGCATCCTCAGCGTTTGCCAGGCCGGTAGCAGGCCGGCCGCGGCACCCACCAACACCGAGACCCAGAGCGACAGCACAACCGTCTGTTCGGAAACGGCGAACACGGGGAACAATGAGCCGAACTTGGCTCCGAACTTGGCGGCTGCCGGGAAAGTGACCCCCAGCCCGATCAAACCCCCGATCAGGGCGATGACCATGGATTCGCCGACGATCAGCATCACGACATGAGCCGGCCCGAATCCCAGCGCCCGCAGCGTCGCGTATTCCCGTTTACGCTCTCGTACGCTCATAGCAATAGTGTTGGCCATCACCGCCATAATGATGACGATGATGACGAAAGACACGATCTCGATCGCCGTCAGAATAGCCTCGGTCATGGCAACGAAGCTGAGCTGAAACGCTTTTTCTGTCTCGGTCAGCGTTTCTGCCAGCGAGTTCTGAAAGAGGCGGTCAATGGCCAGCGAGATTTCGGCAGCGCGTGTCGAACGATCGATCTCGACGACGTAAATGCCCACCTGCTCTGCCCGACTCGGTTGTTCCTGTTTGACACGTTCGTTCAGATGCTCCCAATGGAGGAAGAATTGGGTTTCATCCGTCTTGCGATCGGCTCCCCGGTAGATGCCCCGAAGAACGAAACTGTAACTGCCCGTATAGATCGTCCCGCGAAGCGGAATCGTGTCGCCCAATTTCCACCCGAACTGTGCAGCCACCTTCCGTCCGGCTATCGCTCCCTTGCGGTCATGGAGAAAGGCGGACTTCTCCTCTTCAGCAAGGCGATACTCCGGATACATCGCCAGATATGAATCCGGTTCAATGGCGAACTGGGGAAAAAAGTTCTTCTCGTTGATGTATACACCCCCGAACCAGTTGGCATAGCTGACGCTCTTCACACCCTCGACTTGCCGAATCCGCTGCAAGTACGAGATAGGCAGGGAAAACACCAGGGAGATGGCATTGCGCGTGATCAAGCGGTTCGCGGACGTGGCTTCGGCGCCCGCGTACCAGGCATCGACGACGGTTCTCAGCATCCCGAAGGCGCTGATCGCGATTACAATGCCAAGACCGGTCAGCCCGTTGCGCAGCTTCTGTCGCGTCAGATTCCGGAAGATCAGTTTAAAGAAGGGCCAAAATACTTGCAGGGTCGGAGCTCAGGCTTACTCGAGGCGGTGTCAGTATACCGAGGTTCTGCCACCTTCGGTCCGTTGAAAGTGCCAGTTGTGCTAGAAGCTGATAAACAGAGAGCCCATGATCAGATGGCGCATCAGCAACGTTTACATGGGTCGCGTCATCGGCGTACTGATTCATATAGCCGACCTCCGACCGAACGTTGGGCCCGAAAGAACGGGCGGTTTTGATCGGACCCACACTGACCACCCCACGGGGTCGAGTTTACCCGCACAAGAACCTCATCCCAAACGACCATGCTCAACCGCGGTTCAAGACCAATGGGATTGGGGTACCTGTGGACAGACCACACCGTCAACACAGATGCGTGCGGCCGCCAGGCCGTCTATATCGTGACGTGCCGAGACGAGGAGCTATGCTCAGCGGAAAGCTCTAATCTAAGGGCAGGCGCCTGAAACCCCCTCGTCGATAGAAATCATGCCTCTGGCGTCCGATTCCAGTTCGGAACGGAGCAAGGCTTTTAAGGTGGCGGTGGCGTCAACCAACTGCGCGAGCGATGTTCAGTCGTTTCGCCTCGCAGCAAGCTCCGATGACGAATGCTGCTCAGACAGCGAGTTCCTCGTCTTCCAGAGTGACCCGTTCGACCTCTTCCAGAGTCGTCAATCCTCGCAATGTCTTCTTGAGACCGTCGTAGCGCATGGTCTGAAAGCCGTTTCTCACTGCGCATCGCTGAATCTCTGCGACGGGCGCGCACCTTGCCATGAGGCTGCGGATTTCTTCACTGGCAATAAACACCTCATGGATGGCGATTCGCCCGGAATATCCCGAGTTATTGCACAATGCACATCCCTTGGGGCGGTAAAAGAAAACGTCCCGGCCTGCTGGTAGCTGCAGATTCAAACTATAGCCGTCCTTGACCGGATAGGATTCGCGGCAATGCTCGCAGAGTTTGCGAACGAGCCGCTGGGCCATGATGCCGATGACGGATGGCGCCAAGATGGACGGCTGGACACCCATGTCGCTGAGGCGCGTGATCGCCTGTACCGACGTGTTGGCATGCAAGGTCGTCAGGACCAGGTGTCCGGTCAGGGCTGCCCGGCAGGCGATTTCGGCAGTTTCCAGGTCGCGGGTTTCGCCGACCAAGATCACATCCGGATCCTGGCGCAGATAGGCGCGCAAGGCCGAAGCGAAGTTCAGGTCTACAGCAGGATTGACCTGGACCTGGTTGATTCCCGGCAACAGGTATTCGACTGGGTCCTCGATAGTGGTGATATTGACTTCCGGCTTGTTGAGGTACTTCAACATCGAGAATAAGGTGGTCGTCTTCCCTGAACCGGTCGGACCGGTGACGAAGAAGATGCCGTAAGGCGCATCCAGTATCCGTCTTAGCCGATCGAGCATCGACTTCGATAGAGCCAGGTCGGTTATGTCCGGAACGTCACGCAACTGCGCCTGTCCGAGCAGACGGAGGACAATCTTCTCGCCATGAACGGTCGGAATACATGAAAAACGGAAATCGATCGACCGATTCGGCAGCTTGAGGGAGATTCTCCCGTCTTGGGGACGTCGTTTTTCCGCGATATCCATGCTCGCAAGGATTTTCATGCGAGACACTAAAGGGGCAAGCAGTGACTTCTCGAGTCTGCTCTTCTCTCGAAGCATGCCATCGACACGGAAGCGCACATGGACTTTGTCCTCTCCCGGTTCGATGTGAATATCGCTAGCTCCCTCGCGGACCGCGAGGAGCAGGAGCCCATGGGTAAACTGTACCACCGCTTGAGAGCCGGCGATCTGCTGCAATGCGTCGCGGGTCAGTTCGCTGATGTCCTCGATGAGGATAGTGTCGGTGACGATCCTGTTGGACAGATCGCGCAGTTGTTCTTCCGAGTGGTATTCGATCTCGATCGCATCCTCAATGTCCGCTGGAAAACTGAATACCGGACTGATGGGCTTGCGAACGATACGTTCCGCTTCGTTGATGACTAGTTGGTTGAGGGGTTTCGAGGTCGCCGCGGTAATGGCGTCGCCGAATTGATAGAGCAAGATCATCTCGTTCGCACGGGCGAAACGCTCGGGCAAAAGACCGACTATTTCCCGCTGGAATAGAGTGGCCTGCATGTCCACGTAGGAAACCCCGATCGAATCGCCCCATAAGCGCCCCAAGGTCGTCTTGGGCGCCGAATTGCTGCGTAGCAGATGGGCGAGAACGCCGGACGCATCTTCGTTATACTTCGCCAACAGGCGCTGCGAAACTTCCTGGGAAACAATGCCGTTGCTCACCAGCAACTGAATGAATTCCGGATTGCGTGTCATGCGGGTTCTCGATCAGCCAAAAGCGGGTCCGGTTACTTGTCAGTGGTTTCCGGACGGTGGCAACGATGTTCTATCCCTGATGCTTTCCACGTAGGCGTTCCATGCTTCCTTGATGGTCGTCTTGATTTCGGCTAGCGGGGTGTCCTTTCTAATGTAATTCGCGGCACCTAGGTCCAGGCACTTTTCGACAATTCGCTCGTCGGCGACGGACGTCAGGATGATTATGCAAGCGATTTGTCGAAATTCCGCTCTGATCTCCTCCAGAACCTCGTCTCCCGTCTTGTTGGGCATGTTGATGTCCAGCAAGAGAATGTCCGGCTTCAGGCGACGGTAGAGCTCGATTGCCTCTTCGCCGGTCCTCGCCTCGCCCACCACTTCACAGTTCATGGACGAGAGTAACGTCTTCAGCAGCAATCGGCAGTGACCTTCATCTTCCGCGATCAGTACGGTCGGTCCCTTAGCGTCCGGCATATCAGTTGCCTACGGGTATCGCGAAACTGAATGTCGACCCGAGTCCCAAAGCGCTTTTCACGCTCAACTCGCCCAGATGTGCTTCGATAATGCGCTTAGCGATAGCCAAACCCAATCCGATGTTCGCCTTGCTGGTGGGTCCGTCGCCCGCGATCTTGCGGAACTCGCCAAAAATTAACTGATGATTTTCCGGTGCTATTCCAGGACCTTCATCCTCGACGCTCACCCTGACAAACCCAGCATCCTCACACAAGCCTATCCGGATCGCAGTATTGGCCGGAGAGAACTTCACGGCATTGCCGATCAGGTTGTCAATCACCTGGGCAATACGGCGCCGATCCACCGCCGCCTCCCTGACGTTTCGAAAATCCGTGACGAAGTTGATCCCCTTGTTTTCCGCAGCCACTCTGAAAATCTTCAGACGTTCCAGGATCAACGGCGCCAGGGCGCACTGGCCGATTCTGAGGTCGAGCCGGCCGCTCTCGATGACACTGATGTCCAGCAGATCGTTCACAAGCGCCAGCATTTCGCTGCTCGCCGTCTGTATGGTCGAGACGAACTCACGCTGTTCGGCGGTCAACTGTCCAATCATGTCACTGAGCATAATCTCGCTCAAACCTCGGACAGCACTCAGCGGGCTGCGCAAGTCGTGGGCAACGAAGCCGAGCAGACGGTTCTTCAACTGGTCGGCTTCTACCAGTTTGTCGTTCATGTTCGCGATTTGACGCTCGAGAGCGGCGTAATCCAGAACCAGGCTCTTGAGAAGCTGATTCCTGAGTTCATAGTCCTTCAAGACCGCCCAATAATTAAGGATCTGCCCGTAGAGTTTGGCTTCCGCCTCCGAGTAATGCGTTCTATCTCGCGCGCATTCAGCAAGTAGCTCATTCTCTTTCATCATTTCTTTAAGCGATTTCTTAGAGCGCTGGTGTTCCCCAACTCGGAAAAAGCCCGATTGCCGACCGCTTTGTCGATCCCCACTGCTTGCAGGGATGCCAACCGATCGCACAAGAGAACAATGTCTTCTGCTGTGTCGATGATCCAACCATGTTGGGGGGCGATGGTCGTAAACGGAACGGTCGAAATCTGTTCGAGAGCAAATCTCAACGCTCTTTCCGAGGGCATGATGTACTGGTGAAATTCCAGGATGTCCTGAAGCGCACAGCGAGTGTTGTTGCTCGAACACGCATCGATGCCGTGTGCGTCGCACTGGTAGCAGTCGGGTTGGAGCTCGAGAAAGAGATTGAAACGTTGCGAACAACCACTGAATAAATCGCCCGTGAACAGAATTCCCGTCCGACTATCGAAAGTCACGAAGCTACCTGCGGAGTGCGCATAGGGTGTAGTAATAAACTGCAGCTTCCTCCCAGATCGGAAACCGAACTCTAGATTGATTTCCCCTAGTCCAACCAGTGCGGCGCGCTCGCAGTAATGACGAATGAACATGTGGTTAGCGTGATCACTAATGATCTTTAGGTCGTCGCGAGCGATGATATCCTCCATATGAGGAATGCTTCCGCAGACACGCGGGTCGTAGCTCTGGTAGATCAGAGCCGAGATCGAGGAAGGGATGATGCCCGTTTGGAGGATTTTCATCATCACGCGTGGAAAGTCGGAACGGCTGCCGCTATTGATCACGACTGCCTCACCTGCGTCAGCGATGAGGTAGGCATTCGAGTTCAATCCCGATTCGCTGTCGTAGCAGCCGACCCAAAAGACGTCTTCTGCCACCTCGAAAGGCTTTAGGGGGTCCAACTCCCGTCTTTTCATCGGAAGCTTCCTATCGCCTCTCGCTTCCAGGCGCCGCGCGCGCAGGTAGCCTTGTTCGAACGACCAACCCGGTGGCCGCTCATGATGGGCATAGCCCTCTTTTTCCGCTGCACTGCCAGGACTGCAAGCCATCTTCTGCACCCAAAGATTTCTATTCCATTACGCGTCGGTTATGGGCGGCTGCCCCGGCTCCCATCGGGGGCTCGCGAGCAGGCCGTCTCCTTCACACTAAGGATAGCTCGGAGACTGCGGAGCTATTGCGGTACCGAAGCCCACGGGAAAGTACCCTCCGACCCGACGGTGACCATCCTTCAAACCAGGCCCTCGCGATCCTCAGTTTCCAAGAAGCGCACCAGATCTTCCTGGGCAACGACACCTGCTTCGACAAGCTGACGCAGGCTTTCATCGATCGGTATGTAATCGTCGCAGTCGCCATGCGGGGCTATTTCTTGTAAAGAATTGTCGCGGATGAGCGACTTTATTCTAGGGCTGGCTACCAACTTCTCATAGGCTAAAGCCATATCCACCGACGCTTTTCTCGGAACCAATCGTTGCGCGAACGCAAGGACAAGCACATCCGCAAGTCGTTCGCGTATCAGCGGTTGCCGATGGTTAGGGAAGCGCTGGACCAAACCGGTGATCGCGGACGTCGCACTTCGTGCATGTAGGGCGCCCAACACCAAGTGCCCAGTCGAGGCGGCTTGCAGCGCGCCTTCACATGCTTCGCGACTGTCCAATTCGCCGATCACGATGACATCTGGCGCCTGTCGGAAAATACGTCGCAGTCCATCCGCGATAGAGTCTGTATCAACTCCGATTTCCCGCTGATTCACGTCGCAATTCAGTGCGTTGTGCACGTACTCGATGGGATGTTCCAAAGTGATGACGTTCGCGTGCCGTTTGCGGTTGATGAGATCCACCATCGAAGCCAACGTAGTGGTTTTGCCCTGCCCGGTGGCTCCGGTCACCAAGATTAAACCTTGCGGCTTGAGGACATAGTCCTCCAAGCACGCCGGCAACCCGAGTTCAACGAATGTGGGAATTTCCGGCCTGAGTCGCCTGATCGCCACCGAAATCGTATTTCGCTGTCGATAAACGTGGGTGCGGAACCGTCCGAGCCCATCGATTTCTTGGCAGAAGCCGAAGTCCTTTTCCTTAAGGAACAGCTCCCACTGCGATTCGTTCATCAGGGATTTCGCGTACGCCACACACTGATCGGCGCTGAGCACGGGCAGGTCAGTCCTCGACAACACGCCTCGCACACGAAGCGAGGGCGACGAGTCCGCCGTGATGAACAGATCGGAACCATTCGAACCCACCAGCTTCTCCAGCAACGCCTTTGTCGTAATCGGCGTTTGGAGGGCTTCCTGCATATCGGTCGGGGTGAATTCGACTCCCCCTTTCTCCTCGACGCATTTCAGAGCAAGATCCATCTGATAAGACGGAACGACCACCGGAAGCACGCGCCTCCCGGTCAGAAACTCCACTTCGTGAATAGCCGCGAAATCCTTCGGGGTTTCCATGCCGAGTTGGATAGTCTGAGCATCAACGCGGAGCGGCAGGACTCGGAGCCTTGAGATGACGCGCCGGGGCAGTACGGACGCGAAATTCTCGTTGGCAGCAACCTGAAAGAGGTCTGCACCCGGGACGCTTTGTTGCTTTCCGAGAAATTCGACGAGATCCGAGGCCGATAGGTAGCCAAGTTCCACCAACGCAGACCCCAGTTTCCCACCCCTCTGGGTATGGATCTCTAGGGCGTCGAGCAACTGTTCTGGTGAGATCAGGCCATGCTGGATGAGAAGATCGCCGATCCGAGAGGCGCCCGTTTCTGTTCTTCGCGCCGCAGCCTTTTTTCGCTCCGAAAACAACCGCTTGATGTCTGCCTGAGAGATCCTCTTCCGTTTGGAAGTCGTGACCTTCTCGTCTTCGATGATTTCTTCCAGCACGCGAGTAAGGTCATAGCAATCAGGCATGACAAGCTCTCCGGTTCCTGGCCAAAGTCGGTACCGCGCCAACCAAGGCTGCTGAATGTCTTGTCAATCGTCTCGAAATTCGGCAGCCGCGACATCTGCTCCGGAACGGCTTCTGAACCACTAGGCCAGTGCAGCCGGAGGAAACCATGGTCAGGAATCTTGCGAACATGATGCCGGCCCCAAGGGGGACCTAAGCCTAATCGTGTGGGTAGTGCGCCGTTATTGGCGAGCTCGGAGAACGAACGCAACGCATCGTCACGCGGGATCATTCCCTGGTTCGTAGCCTTCGACCTTGAACTTGTTGAGTACCTGCTCAATCGAGCTGATCGCATCGAGTACGTCCGGTCGATCGAGGGCAGCGGTCCGATCTTTGAGCGTTTGCAGGGCTTCGCGCATCGTCTTGATCCGAAGATCCCATTCCTCAGTAACACCGTTCACCGCACTCGCGATTTCACGCAGATAGTCGTTACTGCGCAACCTTACCTGAAGGCTGAGGTCTCCGTGCTGCAACTGCTTGAGAGTCTTGAGCAATTTCACCTGCGGTCCGGCCAGCCTGTGTGAGTACAACAGGGCGACAAGAAAGAACAGAGCGAAATTGGCAACAATCGACAGCGTCCCATACCCCCAAATTGCGATGCGCTGCGACGAGTTCTCCGAGAGGACTGCGGTGGACGCTTCTGCCAGTGCGGCCATTACATATACGTCCGCGCAGCCGAGGACTAGTGCGAGGAGGGCAAAACCCGCGAACGGTTTCGTCAGCCGCAATTGCAGGGGCAAGTCAACGATGTAGAGACGCCTTCGACAACTTCTTTCCGCGGGCGGATTGCAGGGGGTGTCGCGGTCGCGCGCGTCGCGCGTGCCACTCGCTGGGAAAGGGACTGATCGGCTCATCGTCAAACTCCTCTGTTCGTGATGGGTGAAACCAGTGCCAACATGGCGAAGATGCCCGGCAGGTTCAGGCCTCTGGCGCTTGTGCGGACAAGATCACAGTCGTGGCCCTCGCTGCCCATTGCGTTGTTGGGCAGCGCTCGAGTGTTCGTTTCATAGCTGAAGGCGCGGACGCTGGTCACGGCCGAATGCCCTACCTCAATCCGCAACAATTGGTCCAAGGCTGATGCGAGGCTCATCGTGCGGAGAGTGAGATACCAGAAGTGTAGCAGGGGAATTCAATCCTTTTTATGCAGACACAACCTCATCAAATGACCTCCTTCCAATTGCTGTTGTAGGAGGGAGGTCATCTACCACCTCAGCTCAGCCGCCGGAACGGCAGAGCCTGGACGAGTCCACCGCCAAAGGCGGTGGCTTACCGCTTGGAGTTAGGGCTTTGAGGCAAGGATCGAACTCTGGCGCCAAACCCTGCCACGTGGACTAGTATTGGTTGGTATGCATTCCGGGAGTAAGCGCGGTCACATCAAGA
>Ga0209254_10001837_pt1 | contig 19181 bp, 19 predicted proteins | sample FrelakmetDIP11DI_FD_187148 | JGI IMG/M metagenome (GOLD analysis project Ga0209254, IMG submission 187148) | Freshwater lake sediment microbial communities from the University of Notre Dame, USA, for methane emissions studies - DIP11 DI (SPAdes)... | ecosystem: Environmental > Aquatic >...
GCTCCTAGACCTCGAGGATCTCCTTCTCCTTCCGCTCCAGGATCTCGCCGACCTTGGCGACGTACGCGTCGGTCAGCTTCTGGATGCGATCGAGGCCGTTGTGCAGCTCGTCCTCGGAGATTTTCTTGTCCTTCTCCATCTTCTTGATCCGGTCGTTGCCATCGCGCCGGACCTGGCGGATCGCGTTGCGCGTGTGCTCGGCCGCCTCGTGGGCGACCTTGACCAGGTCGCGCCGCCGCTCCTCAGTCAACGCCGGGATGACCAACCGCACGACCTTGCCGTCGTTGTTGGGGGTCAGGCCGAGGTTCGACCGCAGCACCGCCTTCTCGACGTCGGCCAGGACCTTCGGCTCCCAGGGCGCGATCACGATCGTGGTCGGGTCCGGTACCGACAGCGACGCCACCTGGTTGATCGGGGTCTGGGCCCCGTAGTAGTCCACCGTGATCCCGTCGAGAACGGCCAGCGAAGCCCGTCCGGTGCGCAGCCGCGACAGCTCGGCCCTGAAGCTCTCCACGGCCCCCGCCATCTTCGCCTCGTGCTCCTTCAGCACCTCGTTCATACCGCCTCCTCCGGGCCGATCCACGATCCGACCTGCTCGCCGAGCACCACCCGCCGCAGGCTGCCGGGCGTGCCGATGTTGAAGATCTGCACCGGGATCGCGCTTTCCTTGCAGAGCGCGATGGCCGCGGCATCCATCACCCTGAGCTCACGCGTCAGCACCTCCTGGTAGCTCAGCCGCGGGATCAGCTTGGCCTCCGGAACGATTGCCGGGTCGGCCGTGAACACTCCGTCGACCTTGGTCGCCTTGATCAGGATCTCGGCGTCAATCTCATTGGCGCGCAGCGCGGCCGCCGAGTCGGTGGTGAAGAACGGGCTGCCGGTGCCGCCGGCGAACACCACCAGCCGCCCCTTCTCGAGGTGCCGAATCGCCCGCCTCCGGATGAACGGCTCAGCGACCTCGTGCATCTCGATGGCGGTCTGGACCCGGGTCGGGATCGCGAGCCGCTCAATGGCCGACGACAGGGCGAGGGCGTTGATGACGGTCGCCAGCATTCCCATCGAGTCGCCGGTGATGCGGTCGATCCCCTGCCCGTGCGCCGAGACCCCACGAATGATGTTGCCGCCGCCGACCACCGCCGCGACCTGGACGCCGAGGCGGTGCACGTCGGCGAGCTCGCCGGCGACGCTTGCCACGACCGACGGCGCGATGCCAAAGGGCTGAGACCCCATCAGGGCCTCCCCCGACAGCTTGACGAGGATCCGCCGGTACCTGACCGTCTCTGCCATCGCCGCTACGAGTCGACCGACTCCCCGAGCCGGAAGTACACGAAGCTCGCCACCGTGGCGCCCTCGCCTCCGGTCTCGCGCAGGTATTGTGCCACGGTCTTGTCGGTGTCCTTGGCAAAGGGCTGCTCGAGCAGCACCTCCTGCTCGAAGAACTTCTCCATCTTGCCGGTGACCATCTTCTCGGCGATGTGCTCCGGCTTGCCCTGGTCGATCGCCTGCTGGCGGGCGATCCGCCGCTCGGAGGCGAGGAGGTCGTCGGTCACCTCGCTGCGGTTGACGAACCTCGGCTGGGCGGCCGCGACGTGGAGGGCGACGTCGTGCAGGGCCCCCTCGCTGACCGCCTCGGTGCCCTCGACCACGACCCCGATCTTGCCGGGGCCGTGGATGTAGGACGTCAGGCGGTGGCCGGGCCGCGCCGTCACCTGGGTCAGCCGGGAGAGCACGATGTTCTCGCCGATGGTCGCGATCTGGTGGGAGATCGCCTGCTCGACCGTGTGGGCGGCATCGCCCTGGAAGGCCTGCGCCTTGAGCGCGTCGCCCGAAGCCGCGCCCGAGGCCAGCGCCTGCTTGGCGAGGGCGGCGGCAAACTCCTGGAACTTCGGGTTGCGGGCGACGAAGTCGGTCTCACAGTTGAGCTCGAGGACCACCATCCTGGAGGCGTCGCCGGCAACGACCACGGCCCCTTCAGAGGCCTTGCGGTGGGCCTTCTTCGAGGCGGCGGCCAGGCCCTTCGTGCGCAGGATCTCGATCGCCTGCTTCATGTCGCCGGCGGCCTCGGAAAGCGCCTTCTTGCAGTCCATCATTCCGGCGCCGGTGCGCTCCCGGAGCTCCTTCACGGCGGTCGCTGTGATCTCCATACGTCACCTCTTTTGAAAACGGGGCCAGGAGCTCGCGGCGCCTGACCCCGTGGACGTTGTTCGCGGTCGTCGGGACTCACGCCTTGACGGACGGCATCTCCTCATCATCGTCGGACAGATCGTCGATCATCGCCGAGGCCTCGTCATCGGTCTCCCCGACCGCCGCTGCGACCGCCGCGCTCGCGTCGCCGGCCGCGTCCGGCTTCCGCGCGGCGGACGATCCTTCGTCGGAGGCGGTGGGGCTGACGAAGCGCTCGTCGGCGAGGTTGAGGCCCTCGAGGACGTTGTCCGCGATCCGGGAGGTGAACAGACGGATCGCGCGGATCGCGTCGTCGTTGCCCGGGATCGGCACATCCACTTCCTCGGGGTCGCAGTTGGTGTCGACCACCGCCACCACCGGGATGCCGAGGCGGTTGGCCTCGCGCACCGCGATGTGCTCGTGGACGGTGTCGATGACGAACAGAGCGTCGGGCAGATCCTCCATGTCCTTGATGCCGCCCAGCGCGCGCTCCATCTTGCGCCGCTGCCGCTCGAGCCGGATCCGCTCCTTTTTGGTCAGGTGCGACTCCTCGTTCGCGAGGACCCCCTCGATCTCCTTGAAGCGATCGATGGACTTGCGGATGGTGCGGAAGTTGGTCATCGTCCCACCCAGCCAGCGGTGGTTGACGTAGAACATCCCGCAGCGCACCGCCTCCTCGCGGATCGCGTCCTGCGCCTGGCGCTTGGTGCCGACGAACAGGATGTTGCGACCGTTGGCGGCGAGGTCGCGGACGAACTCCCCGGCGTCTTCGAAGTACTGGAGAGTCTTCTGCAGGTCCACGATGTGGATGCCGTTCCGCTTGCCGAAGATGTAGGGCTTCATCTTCGGGTTCCAACGGCGGGTCTGGTGCCCGAAGTGGACACCGGCCTCCAGCAGCTCTTTCATCTGAATGCTGGCCACGAAACGCTCCCTTACCTCTTCGAGAACTGGAACCGCTTGCGCGCCTTGGGCTGACCGTACTTCTTGCGTTCCACGGTCCGGGGATCGCGGGTCAGGAAGCCCGCAGCCTTGAGCCGCGGCCGCAGCTCGGCGTTGTACTCGAGTAGCGCGCGCGCGATGCCGTGTCGGATAGCGCCGGCCTGGCCATTGGGCCCGCCGCCGACCACGTTGACGAGGATGTCGAACCGGTCCGCGGTCTCGGTCAGCAGCAGGGGCTGCCGGATCACCATCTTGAGCACTTGATTGGCGAAGTAGTCGTCGAAGCTGCGGCGGTTGACGGTGATCTGGCCGCTACCGGGGCGCAGGTAGACGCGCGCAACCGCCGTCTTGCGACGTCCCGTTCCGTAGTACTGGATCTCAGCCACTGGTCCCCCTTACCACCATCACCACGAGTGGATCTTCGGCTGCTGGGCCTCGTGCGGGTGGTCAGCCCCGCGATAGACCTTGAGCTTGCGCAGCAGCTTGCGCCCGAGCCGGTTCTTCGGCAGCATGCCCCACACCGCGTCTCGGATGACCCGCTCCGGGTACTTCACCATCCGCTCCTCGAGGCTCTCGACCCTGAGGCTGCCTGGCCGCCCGGAGTGGCGGTAATACAGCTTGTCGGTCATCTTGTCGCCGGTGACCCGCAGCTTGTCGGCGTTGATCACGACGACGAAGTCACCGGTGTCGAGGTGCGGCGTGAAGTCGGCCCTGTGCTTGCCTCGGAGCAGCCGCGCAGCCTCCGTGGCCAGCCTGCCGAGCACGTGCTCGGAGGCGTCCAGGACACGCCACTCCCGCGTGATGTCGTCTGGTTTCGGAACGTAGCTTCGCATCCCTCGAATCCTCGTGTGCAGACCCTGCGGACACAGGGGAAAAAGACTTTAGCGAAGCCCCCGTCCGCTGTCAAGATACGCGGACAGATTTCGCGGCCGGGCGTCAGGACCCGCTGCCCTGGGGGAGCGCCGGCGGTGGCGCCGCGGGCAGATCGACGAGCGAACCCGCCCCGAACCACAGATGCAACGAGCGGTCGGTCGCCTGCACGGTGAGGATCTTGAGGTCGAGCCCCGCGGGCAGCGCGTCGCGCAGGTCGATGACCACGATGCCCTCGCCGGAAAACACGGTCACCCGCTCGGGGTCGGCGTCCCGGATCACGGCCTCGACCGCCCGCCGCGGGATCCGGACGCCCCCGAAGACCGTGAACCGCCGCATCCTGAAGCCGAGGTAGCGCTGGCGCAGCCGGATCTCGGTCAGGTCGACCGACACCCGGCTGACGATCCCTTTCCAGGACACGCTGGCCAGCACGCGCAGCGTGTCGTCGCGGCCCTCGAGGTTGACCCGCGACACCTTCCCGGTCCGCCGCAGCAATCGATCAAGGTGGACCTCGACCGTCCTCAGGTCGACCACCAGGTGGAGGCCGTCCCAGCGCAGCAGAGGGTCGGGCAGCATGGTGGGAGTATAGGGGAACACCCGGCATTCACACTCCCCGCAACCACAACCATCGCGGCGGCGTCCGTTCCCGTCCCCGTTCCCGTCCCCGTTCCCGGATGTGGATGTCTCCCCGCCTGCGCGGATGGCTTCCACTCGGCTCGTGATTTCGCCAGTCAAGACGCCCCCGTCCGTTCGGGAACAGGAACGGGTACGGGAACGGGAACGTACTGAACCCCGAGCGGCCTCCCCGCTTCGGATTTTTCGACCAACGCTCTACACTCTGCGCATGACCTCCCCAGCCCACCTCCTCGAGCTCGTGGAACGGTTCTCCGGAACCACCGTGCTGCTGCTCGGCGACCTCGTCCTCGACCGGTTCGTCCTCGGCACCCCGAAGCGCATCTCGCGGGAAGCGCCGGTGATCATCCTGCGCCGCGACGCCCAGCGCGATGTCCCGGGGGGCGCCGCCAACGCGCTCGCCAACCTCGCGGCTCTCGACGTCCAGGCGCTGCCGGTCGGGGTTGTGGGCGACGACGAGCCGGGCGAGGCGCTGCTCGCAGCGCTCGCCGAGCGGGGGGTCGACATCTCCGGCGTGCTCCGCGTCGCGGGCTACCACACCCCGACCAAGGTCCGCATCCTGGGCGGCGGGCCGGGCTCGCTCAAGCACCAGGTGGCGCGCTACGACATCGAGGACCACCTGCCCGCGGCCGGGGCCTGGCTGGCGCCCATGCTCGAGAGGCTCGACCGCCTGGCGCCGCAGGCCCAGGCCGTCGCGCTGTCGGACTATGGCTACGGCACGGTCGCCGACGAGGCCGTGCGGCGTCTGACAGCGGGCGGCCAGCGGCCGCGCTGGACCTGCGCCGACTCGCGCTCGCGGATCGCGGAGTTCGCCGGGGTCGACGGCGTCACGCCCAACCTCCAGGAGCTCGAGGCGACCGCCGGCCGCTCCCTGGACGGCGATCAGGCGGTGGCCGCGGCCGCCGAGGCGCTGCGGAGCCGGCTCGGCGCCCGCTTCGTACTGGCGACCCGCGGCAACCGGGGCATGACGCTGGTCGAGAGCGGGCAGCCCGCGCTCCACATCCCGGTCCACGGCACCGACGAGGTGGCTGACGTCACCGGCGCCGGCGACACCGTGCTCGCGGTGCTGACGGCGGCACTCGCCGCCGGGGCGACGCCCGCCGAGGCAGCCCGCCTGGCGAACTACGGCGGTGGGGTGGTGGTGATGAAGCTGGGGACCGCGACTGTCAGCCGCCACGAGCTCCGGCACGCGATCGAGCGCGACCTCGGAGCGATCGGCCCGTGACCGCGCCCGCTGACAAGCTCCAGCCGCGAGCCAGCCTCGCTGAGGAGTGTGCCGCATGGCGGCGGCAGGGCGTGCGCACCGTGCTCGCGAACGGCGCCTTCGACCTCTTGCATTGTGGGCACGTGCGCTACCTGGAGGCGGCGCGCGCGCACGGCGACCGGCTGGTTGTCGCCGTCAACTCTGACCGGTCGGTGCAGCACTCGAAGGGGCCCGGGCGGCCGATCATGCCCGAGCGGGAGCGGGTCGAGATCCTGAGCCACCTCTGGATGGTGGATCGGATCTGCCTGTTCGACGAGCCGACGGTCGCCTCGGTGCTCGAGGCGCTGCGCCCCGACGTGCACGCCAAGGGCACCGACTACACGGTGGAGACCGTTCCCGAGCGGCAGGTGGTGCGATCGTACGGCGGCACCACGGTGATTTGCGGCGACCCCAAGGACCACGCCACGACCGATCTCATCCGCCTCGTCCTCGACCGCTTCGGCCGCGGGGCGGGGGACTGACCGCCGGGGCGGGCGATGAGGATCGTCCTGATCCGCCTGTCAGCGCTCGGTGACATCGTTCACACCTGGCCGCTCGCGCTCGCCCTCCGCTCCGCGCGCCCGGACGCCCACCTCAGCTGGGTGGTCGAGGAGCATTTCCGCCCGCTCGTGGACGGCCACCCCGCCGTCGACAGCGTGGTCACGGTGGACACCCGGCGCTGGCGACGTCGTCCCTGGAGCGCCCCGACCCGGGCCCGGATCGCGATGCTGCGCACCCGGTTCCACGAGCTCGACCCCGATCTCGCCCTCGACCCGCAGGGGGTCGTCAAGTCGGCGCTCGTCACCTGGTGGACGGGCGCGACGCAGCGGATCGGCTTCGCCAGGCCATGGCGCCGCGAGCGCCTCGCCGGCCTTGCCTACACCGCCACCCTGCCCGGCAGCCGCGATCAGCGGCACGTGGTCGCGAGCAACCTCGAGCTGGTGCGCGCGGTCGGTGCCGCGCCGCCGACCGAGCTGCCCCGACCAGACGCGCGCTGGCTGCTCGACCGGATCGCGGACCGCCCGTCTCCGGTTGCCGGCCAGCCGCCCTATGTCGCGCTGCTGCCCGGCGCCGGCCGCGCCGACAAGCTGTTGCCGGTCGAGGGTCTGGCGGCGGCTGCGCGGCGGGCGGTCGCCGCCGGCTACGCCGTGCAGGTCCTGTGGGGCCCCGGCGAGAACGGGCGTGCATCCAAGGTTGTCGATCTCGCCGGCGCGGGAACGGTTCTCGCGCCGCCCACCGACCTCACCGGCCTGGTCCAGGTGCTGGCCGGGGCGCGGGCGGTGGTCGGCGGCGACACCGGGCCGGTTCATCTCGCGGCCAGCCTCGGCGTACCGGTGCTGGCGGCCTTCACCACGACCGACTGGCGGCGGAACGGCCCGCTGGGGCCGCGCGTCGAGGTCGTCTCCGGCGCCCGCGACGGCGACGACCGCCCCCGGGGGAGCGCGCGGGCGGGGCGACCGGGCCGGGTGACGCCGGCGCAGCTGGCGGACGGCATCGACCGGCTGCTCGGCTAGGAGCGTGTGGGCATAGGCCCCTGTATGCGTTCCTGAGGTGGTCGTTGTTGTTGGCCTCTGCCCGCACGCTCCTCGGGATGCGCTGCGCGCATCCTCGTGAGGAGTTCGCGCCGCAGTGGCCGTCTGACGACACTTCGGTCAACCACGTCCGCCGAAAAGGCCTATGCGGTACGAACTCCCAGCTTTGAGCCGTCCGCGCGGGGCCCGCACCCCGCCCCGGCCCCCCCTGCGGCCGCGCCGCCGGCGCGGGGATACTGAGATTCCGCGCGGGTCGGGGCGGCGCCGCAGGTGTCGGCGTGACCGTATTTTAACTGCCTACGAATGCTACAATTCGTATGAGTTGTGTGCGGGATCGGACGGTTGAACCATGCCCTTGAAGCTTGGCGAATTTCTCATTAAGGCCAGCCTCATCACCGAGGACCAGCTCGAGCGGGCGCTCAACGAGCAGCGCGAGACCGGCGGCCGCATCGGCGAGCACCTGCTGCGGCTCGGCTTCGTCACCGAGGAGGACATCCTCGACTGCCTGTCGCAGCAGTACGGCGTCCCGTCGATCAATCTGCGCCACTTTGACATCGACGAGTCGATCATCCGCCTCATCCCGGCTGACGTGGCCCGCAAGTACCAGTTCATTCCCGTGTCGAAGACCGGCGCCACTCTGACCGTGGCGATGGCCGATCCGACCAACGTGTTCGCCATGGACGACATCACGTTCATCACCGGCTACCGGGTCGAGCCGGTGGTGGCGTCGGAGGACGCGCTCCGCGAGGCCATCGACAAGTACTACGGCACGACCCACGCCCTCGAGCTCAAGAAGGTGATGGAGGACCTCGCTGCCGTCGAGGACAGCGCGCTGGAGGTGCTCGAGGAGGAGCAGGACCTCGACGTCACCAACCTCGAGGCCTCGGCTGACGAGGCGCCGGTGGTCCGTCTGGTCAACCTGATCCTCACCGACGCCCTCAAGCGGGGTGCCTCGGACATTCACATCGAGCCCTACGAAAAGACCTACCGGGTGCGATTCCGGGTCGACGGCGTGCTCTACGAGGTCATGAACCCGCCGATGAAGCTCAAGGAGGCGATCTGCTCGCGCATCAAGATCCTCTCCAAGCTGGACATCGCGGAGAAGCGCTTGCCCCAGGACGGCCGCATCAAGATCAAGATGAAGTACCAGGGCAAGATGAAGGAGCTCGATTTCCGCGTCTCCACGATCCCCACCATGCACGGCGAGACGATCGTGATGCGGCTCCTCGACAAGGACATGCTGATGCTCGACATGACGAAGCTGGGCTTCGAGAAGTCGAGCCTGAAAACATTCGAGGAGGCGATCTTCCGGCCTTACGGCATGGTCCTCGTGACCGGGCCGACCGGATCGGGCAAGACCAACACGCTCTACAGCGCGCTGTCGCGGATCAACACGCCCGAGGTCAACATCCTGACCGCCGAGGACCCGGTCGAGTTCCTGCTGACCGGCATCAACCAGGTGCAGATGAAGGAGGCGATCGGCCTCAACTTCGCGGCCGCCCTGCGCTCCTTCCTGCGCCAGGACCCCGACATCGTGCTGGTCGGCGAGATCCGGGACTTCGAGACCGCCGAGATCGCGATCAAGGCCGCGCTGACCGGCCACCTCGTGATGTCCACCCTGCACACCAACGACGCGCCGTCGAGCATCAACCGGCTGATGAACATGGGCATCGAGCCGTTCCTGGTGGCGACCTCGATCAACCTGATCTGCGCCCAGCGGCTGATCCGCCGGGTGTGCCAGAACTGCAAGCAGGAGGAGGACGTACCGGTCCAGGCGCTGCTCAACATCGGCTTCTCCGAAGCCGAGGCGCCGAACATCCAGCTCTACCGGGGCCGCGGCTGCGACGTCTGTCTCGGGCGCGGCTACAAGGGCCGGGTCGCCCTGTTTGAGGCGATGTCGGTGACGGACGACATCCGCGAGCTCATTTTGTCGGGCGCATCGGCGATCGAGCTCCGTCGCAAGGCGCTTGAGGAAGGTATGATCGGGCTGAGGCAGTCCGGGCTCCAGAAGATCCGCGACGGCGTCACCACCATCGAAGAGGTCGTCCGCGAGACGGTCCTGTAGGCCGGCGGCCGAGGGGAAGAAAGATGTCTGCCAGTCTTCATCAATTGCTCAAAATGATGGTCGAGAAGGGCGGCACCGACCTTCACGTCACCACCAACTCGCCGCCCATCATCCGCATCGACGGGTTGCTGGTGCCGCTCAACTACCCCTCGCTGACCGCAGTCGACACCAAGAAGCTCGCGTACTCGATCCTCACCGACGCCCAGAAGCACCGCTTCGAGGAGAACCTCGAGCTCGATCTGTCGTTCGGCATCAAGTCGCTGGCCCGCTTCCGCGCCAACATCTTTGTCCAGCGCGGCGCGGTGGGCGCGGCCTTCCGACGCATCCCGTACGAGATCCTCGGCTTCCGCGAGCTCGGCCTGCCGCCGTCGGTGGAGGCCCTGTGCAACAAGCCGCGCGGCCTGGTGCTGGTGACCGGGCCGACCGGCTCCGGCAAGTCGACCACGCTCGCCGCGATGATCGACAAGGTCAACCGCGAGCGGGCGCTCCACATCATGACCATCGAGGACCCGGTCGAGTACCTGCACACCCACAAGAAGGCAATGGTCAACCAGCGCGAGCTCCACTCCGACACCCACTCGTTCCCGAACGCGCTGCGCTCGGTGCTGCGCGAGGACCCCGACGTGGTCCTGATCGGCGAGATGCGGGACCTGGAGACCATCGAGTCGGCGCTGCGGATCGCCGAGACCGGCCACCTGACCTTCGCGACCCTGCACACCAACTCCGCCCCCCAGACCATCAACCGCATCATCGACGTCTTCCCGGAGCACCAGCAGTCGCAGATCCGGGCCCAGCTCAGCTTCGTGCTCGAAGGCATCATCTGCCAGTCGCTGCTGCCCCGAGCCTCGGGCAAGGGGCGCGCCCTGGCGACCGAGATCCTGGTCCCGAACTCCGCCATCCGTAACCTCATCCGCGAGGACAAGATCCACCAGATCTACTCCATGATGCAGTCCGGCCAGACCAAGCACGGCATGCAGACCTTCAACCAGGCCCTGGCCACCCTGTACCACCGGCGGATGATCAGCTTGCAGACGGCGCTGTCCTACAGCTCCCTGCCCGACGAGCTCCAGGACATGATCAACCGGGGCGTCGGGACGGTGAGTCAGGTGACTGAGGCGACCCCGGCGAGGAGGGCCTGATCATGCCGAGCTATCAGTGGAAAGGCCGCGACCGCAGCGGCAACCCGCAGTCCGGTTTGCTGATCGGCGACAACAAGGACGCCGTGATCGCGGCGCTGCGGCGACAGCAGATCGTCGTCACGACGGTCAAGGAGAAGGGCAAGGAGATCGCACTGCCGAAGTTCGGCGGTGGCATCCGGCAGAAGGCCGTCGCCGTGTTTACCCGGCAGTTCTCGGTGATGATCGACGCCGGCCTTCCGCTCGTGCAGTGCCTTGACATCCTCGGCCAGCAACAGGACAACAAGGCCTTCCAGAAGGTCATCCTGCAGGTCCGCCAGGACGTCGAGGCGGGCTCCTCGCTGGCCGACGCGCTGCGCAAGCACCCGCAGGCCTTCAACGACCTCTACGTCCACATGGTGGCGGCCGGCGAAGCAGGCGGTATCCTCGACACCATCCTGCAGCGCCTCGCGAACTACATCGAGAAGTCGGTCAAGCTGAGGTCGCAGGTGCGATCGGCGATGATCTACCCGCTCGCCGTCATCACGATCGCGATCGTGGTCGTCTACGTCATCCTGTGGAAGGTGATCCCGGTCTTCGCCACCCTATTCGAGAGCCTGGGTACCCAGCTCCCCTTCCTGACCCAGGTCATCGTCAACCTCTCGCGCTTCATCGGCAACTTCTGGTGGCTGATCTTCCTGGTGATCGGCGGCGCCATCTTCGCGCTGCGCCAGTACTACCGGACCGAGGCCGGCCGCTACCAGATCGACAAGCTGATGCTCAAGATGCCGGTCCTGGGCATGCTCCTGCGCAAGATCGCCGTTGCCCGGTTCTGCCGGACGCTCGGCACCCTGCTGTCGTCTGGTGTCGCCATTCTGGAGTCCCTCGAGATCACCGCCCGCACCGCCGGCAACGCGGTCATCGAGGAGTCCATCCTGAAGGTCCGCAAGGACGTCGAGGAAGGCAAGAGCCTGGCCGAGCCGCTCGCCCGCACCGAGCAGTTTCCGCCGATGGTCTGCCAGATGGTCGGGGTCGGTGAGCAGACCGGCGCCATGGACACCATGCTGAGCAAAATCGCCGACTTTTACGAGGACGAGGTCGACGCCGCGGTCGAGGGCATGATGGCGCTGCTCGAGCCGGTCATGATCGCCTTCCTCGGCGTGATCATCGGCACCATCGTGGTCGCGATGTACCTGCCGATGTTCTCTCTGATCAGTCAGATCGGCTGATGACCCCAGCGCCCGAGATTCCCGCGGCGGGCGGGGCAGGAGCCCCGCCCTTCGCGGCGCCTTCGCGGGCCGCGCTGCGCTGGCTGATCGGCCTCCGCCTGGTCGTCATCTCGACCCTGTTTCTCGGCATCCTCATCATCCAGGTCAACACCCAGCAGCTGCTCCAGCTCGAGCAGTTCTACTGGCTGATCCTGGTCAGCTACGGGCTGTCGCTCGGCTACCTGGTGCTCTATCTGAAGGGGCAGACGACGCGCCTGCAGGCGGTGATCCAGCTGTTCGGGGACATCGGCGTCGTCACTGGCTGCGTCTACTTCACGGGTGGCCTCTACTCCCCGTTCTCGTTCCTCTACCTGACCGTGATCATGGTGGCCGCGACCATGCTGCGTGGCGGCGGATTGGTGTTCGCCGGGCTGTCGGCGATCGCCTACGGCGTCCTCGTCGACCTGATGGTGTTCGGCGTCGTGCCGGTGCCGGCCAACCTGGCCGGAGCCGTCGTGCCGCTGTCCTCGTCGCGGGTGCTCTACCAGATCATGATCCATGTCGTCGGCTTCGTGCTGGTGGCGCTGCTCGTCTCGTACCTGAGCGAGTCCCTGCGCACGGCCCGTTTCCGGCTCCGGGAGGAGACGGAGCGCGCCCAGCAGTTCGTCGCCCTCACCGATCAGGTCGTGCGCTCGGTCAGCGCCGGCATCCTCGCCGCCGACCTCGACGGCAAGGTCCTCCACGTCAACCCGGCGGGCGCGCGGATCCTCATGATCGCCGACGACGCGGCGGTCGTGGGCAAGCCCCTCGAGGAGGTGATGCCGCTGGTCGCCCACCACTGGCCATCGCTGCGGACCCGGGCCCGAACCCAGTTGCTCGGCCGCCTCGAGGACGACCTCGGCGACTCCGGGATCCGCCTCGGGCTGTCGGTCGGCCCGCTCGAGGACGAGAGGTCCAACCTGGTCGGCTTCATCGTCAACTTCCAGGACCTCACCGAGCTCGAGATTGAGACCGAGCGGCGGCGGATGCGCGACCGGATGGCCGCGGTCGGCGAGATGGCGTCCCGCATGGCGCACGAGATCAAGAACCCGCTCGCCTCGATCTCGGGCTCCGCGCAGATGCTGACCTCACTCGGCGGCCTCGACACCAAAGATCACCGCCTGCTCCACATCGTCGTCGACGAGTCGCGCCGGCTGTCGCAGATCCTCGACGAGTTCCTCGACTACGCCCGCCCCCACCAGGCGACCCACAAGCCGTGCAACATCGCGGCGATGCTGCGCGACTGCATGGACCTGCTGCGGCGCTCGGCGGAGATCACCGACCGCCACGTGCTGTCCGTCGACAGCCCGGACGAGCTGATCGTGCATGGCGAGGAGCACCTGCTGCGCCAGCTGTTCTGGAACCTTTCCCGCAACGCGATCCAGGCGATGCCCGACGGTGGCCGGCTGACGGTCTCCGCCGAGCGCCGCAAGAGCACCGCGATCCTGGTCTGGCGTGACACCGGGGTCGGAATGAGCGAGGATGTCCGGCAGCGCGCCTTCGAGCCGTTCATGACGACCAACCCGTACGGCACCGGGCTCGGCTTGGCGGTCGTCTACACCGCGGTCGAGGACCACGGCGGCTCGATCGACATCGACAGCGCGCCGGGCCGCGGCACGACCATCACCGTCGAGCTGCCGCTCCTGCCGGAGGTTGTATGACCACGGGGCGCATCCTGGTCGTCGACGACGAGGAGTCGATCCGCGAGTTCCTGACCATCCTGCTCGAGAAGGAGGGCTACGAGGTCGCGACCGCCGACTCGGTGGGTGCCGGCATCGGGCAGCTAGCGGAGGGGTCGTTCGACCTCGTCATGTGCGACCTCAAGCTCCCGGACGGCAGCGGCCTCGAGGTGCTCGAGGAGGCGCGCCGGCGCCACATCGAGTGGCCGTTCATCATCATCACCGCCCACACCACGCCGCAGCACGCCCTCGAATCGCTGCGCGCGGGCGCCGCCGAGTACCTCTCGAAGCCGTTCAACGTCGACGACCTCAAGATCATCGTCCGCAATCTGTTCAACCGGCGCGCCGCGGCCGCGGCGCCCTTCGAGGTCCCCGAGTTCATCGGCTCGTGCCCGCCGATCCAGCGCATCCTGGACCTCGTCCCGCGGGTCGCAGCCACCCCCTCGACGGTGCTCATCACCGGCGAGAGCGGCACCGGCAAGGAGCTGCTAGCGCGCGCCATCCGCGCCCACTCGGCCCGCGCCGACGGCCCCTTCCTATCGGTCAACTGCGGCGCGATCCCCGAGGGCCTGCTCGAGTCCGAGCTGTTCGGTCACGCCAAGGGCTCGTTCACCGGGGCCGTGCGCGACCACGTCGGCCTGTTCGCGCAGGCGCGCGGCGGCATCCTGTTCCTTGACGAGATCGGCGAGCTGCCGGGCGCCACCCAGGTCAAGCTGCTGCGGGTGCTCCAGGAGCGCCGCCTGCGCCCGGTCGGCGGCGAGCGCGAGATCGAGGTCGACGTCCGCGTCCTCGCCGCCACCAACCGCGACCTCCAGGCCGAGGTCGCGGCCAGCCGGTTCCGCGAGGACCTCTACTACCGCCTCAACGTCCTCCACCTCCACCTGCCGCCGCTGCGCCACCGCATCGACGACATCCCGGAGCTGGCCCGCCATTTCGCGGACCGGACCTGTGCCCGGTTCGGCATCCCGGCCAAGCGGTTGACCCCGGACGCGCTGCGCGTGCTCCAGGCCTACCGCTGGCCCGGCAATGTCCGCGAGCTCGAGAACATCATCGAGCGGACGGTTGCGCTGGAGTCGGCCGAGATCATATCCTCCGGCAGTCTGCCCGAGCACCTCCGGGGCCAGCCGACCGACGCGCGGCTCGAGTCAGTGAGCCTCCCGGAGGAGGGGATCGATCTTGAGGAGTACCTGGACACCATGCGGCTGAGCTTGATGCGGCGGGCCCTGGAACGCACCGGCGGCCACCAGAAGAAGGCGGCCGAGCTGCTCCGGCTCTCCTACCGCGCCTTCCGCTACCACGCCGAGAAGCTCGGCCTGGTCAGGGACGAGGAGAACGGCACATGAGCCGGAGTCGGGAAGGGGTCGCCGGAACGATCGCGGTGGCCGCGCTGGTGCTGCTGCTCTCAGCGTGTGCTCCGGCCTCGGACTCGGCCGACGGCCCGCAGCCGGCCCCGCCCACCCCGCCCGCAGCCCAGGCCTCCCAGAAGCCACCGCGTGCGGTCCTCGACGACGGCTTCGTCATCCGGCTGGAGCTCGCCCGGACCCCGGACGAGATCGCCCAGGGGCTGATGTTCCGGCCGTCGCTCGCTGAGAATCGCGGCATGCTGTTCCTGTTCGAGGTCGATCGGGTGCCGAGCTTCTGGATGAAGCACACGATGATCCCGCTCGACCTGCTGTTCCTCGATGGGCAGGGGGCGATCGTCGACCTCGTCGAGAACGCACAGCCGTGCGCCGCCGAGCCGTGCCCGCAGTACATCCCGGCCCGCGTCGTGTCGGCCGTGCTCGAGGTCAGTGCCGGCACGGCGGCCCACCACGGGCTCGCGATCGGCGATCGCATCGCGTTCAAGAGGGTGCCGGGGTATCCGAGGTAGCCGAGAGCCGGGAGCCCCCCCGCCCGGGAGGTCGGTCGCGAGCGGGCATCCCGGGGCGACCGGACCGCAAGCCCGTCGCCCGCTCGTCAGGTGGGCTTCTTCTTCCTCTTCACTCCGCCGCCTGAATCCGGAGTGGCGGCCGGCGGCGCGTCCGGCTTCGGCTGTGGCGTGCTCTCCGAGGGGGTCGACGATGACTCCTCCGGGGCGGGGCCCGATGGCCTCGCGCCGCCGCCGTTGCTCCTGCCGTAGTCCGTGATGTAGAAGCCGCTGCCTTTGAACTGCAGCGCAGGGACGCCGAGCAGCCGGCGCACCGCCCCGCTGCAGGCGGGGCATTCGGAGGCCGGCGGATCGCTGAAACGCTGGATCCGCTCGAAGCGGTGTCCGCAGAGCAGGCACTCGTACTCATACAGTGGCATCGGTTGTCCTCAGACCCTCACGCCGGCGAGCTGGGCGGGCTCTTGACCTGGATCCGGATGTGCCCGGAGCGAGGTTCTTCACCGCGGCCGACCACCCCGAGCTCGGTCAGAGCGTACAGGACTCGCGCGTTGATCCCCGGGCTCAGCGGCCCCTCGTCGCACAGCTGGTAGAGCGACTTGCGCCCGTCGACGAGGTCGAGCAGTGACCGCTCGCCCCGCTCCAGCTGAAAACCCGACAGGTGCTCCGGCCACTCCAGGCGCAGCAGGACGGCGTTGCGCCCACCGAGCCGCGCCGTCACCAGCTTGGCGTCGACGATGCGCTTGCAGCCGCCCATGATGACCCGCGGCGTCGAGATCGCAACCTGCTGCCCCTCGTGCTCTGCGCCGCTCCCGGCACGGAACTCGACCGTTCCGTGGTTCCAGTTGAAGAGGCTCCACACGATCTGCTGCACCTGATCCCGGATCGCGATCGCGATCTCGTGGGCGCCGAGGAACCCCATCTGGACCAGGATCGCGCCCAGCCGCCGTCCCGGGAACCGGCCGACCTCCCGCGAGGCGACGTCGAGCTGGCTGCGCGAGATGCGGCCCTTCATGAGCAGGTACTCGCCGAGCGACTCCTCGCGGTCGGACGAGGTGGCGAAGATCACATCGCCATCGAGGACGTAGATCTGCTTGCGGTCGCCGCGGCGTGCGCACTCGACGACTCCGGGCACCCGGTGGCGATGGATGGTCGCGAGCATCTGGGGCAGGGCGACCTCACCCAGGTCACCGCGAAAGATGTGCTCGTTGGCCGCCATCCGCCTTTCCTCTGGAACCAAGAGGCCACAGCGCCCGGAACCTGGTGGCGGAAGCGCAAGGGAATCGAACCCTCCGACCGACGCCACAAGGGCCGGCCCAACGGATTTGAAGTCCGCGGAAGCCACCAGGCCCCATGCGCTTCCGTTCCCGTCATTCTAGCAAAAGTGGCGGCGGCATCTGTCGGCTGGGCCGTCGCCACCGATCACGCGCGCAACGCCAGCCAGGCGGCGGCGAGGGCGAGGCCGGGTCACTCGATCACCGGCATTGGCGCGTCCGGCCGCCACCAGCGCTTGCGGCGCGCCAGGTCACCCTCGCGGTAGAGCTCCGGCCGCGCGCCCTCGCGACCCGGGCGCACCAGCAGGCCGGTTTTCGCCTGCACCCACCGTTCGACCACGTTGTCGGGCCGCTCCACCGCGTAGGGCGGCCGGGCGAGCACTGCCCGGGCCATGAGCTCCCGCCAGAGGGGACCTGCCGCCGCCGCGCCGGTCAGGCCGAGCCGGCCGCCGTCGTCAAGGCCCACCCAGACCACCGCCACCACCGAGCCGGCCTGGCCGGCGAACCAGGCGTCGCGCAGGCCCGAGCTGCTGCCGGTCTTGGCCGCCACATCGAGCCCGGCGATGGCGCCGCTGACCGCCGTCCCCTCCTCGACCGCGGTCCGCAGCAGGTCGCGCACGATGTACGCGGCGGCCGGGTCCGCAGCCTTGTTCGAGCGCGGCTGCCACCGCTCGAGCGAGTCCCCGGTGGCGGTGGCGACGCGCGCCACCGGGAACGGTTCGAGGACGCGGCCCGGGGTGGCGAAGACGGTGAAGGCGCGTGCCACCGCGAGCGGCGTCGTCTCCAGCGCGCCCAGCACGAACGACGGCGGCGCACTCGGTGGCAGCGCGAGGCCGACCCGCTCGAAGAGACCGGCGGTGGCGTCGAAACCGCACCAGCGCGCGATCCGTACCGTCGGCACGTTGCGGGACTCGGCCAGAGCCTCGCGGAGCAGGACTGTTCCGAGATACCGATCGTCGAAGTTGTGAGGCTCCCAGTCGCCGGCCGGCAGGGAGATCGACAGCGGCTCGTCGGCGATCCGGCTCGAGGCGGTCAGCGGGTCGTGGCCGCCGCAGTCATCGATCGCCTCGAGTGCCACGAAAGGTTTGATCACCGAACCGGGCTGCCGCTTCGCCGCCCTGACCCTGTCGAAGGAGCCCGGCGGGTCGTCGGGATGGCCGCCGACCGCGGCGAGAACCGCCCCGGTGCGGCCATCGAGCGCGACCACGGCAGCGGTGAGCGAGCTTCCACGCAGGCGGGGATGATCCCGGAGAAGGGCGGCAAGCCGGTGCTCGACCGCCCGCTCCGCCAGCTCCTGGAGGTAGGGGTCGACGGTCGTCTCGACCAGGAACCCGCGACCCTCTTCAGCCTTGCTTGGCGCTGCCCGCTCGACCTCCTCCTTGACCCAGGTGAGAAGGTGGACCGGCGCCTGACCGCGGGGCGGCGACGGGCGCGGGGTCACCGGCGTGGCCTTCGCCTGAGCAACCTCGGCCGGGGTCGCCCAGCCGAGCTCCTCCATTCGCCCGAGGACCCAGTCCCGGCGGCCGCGCAGGGCCGCGGCGTCATCCAGCGGCGACAGCCGGTTCGGCCCCTGGATCATCGCCGCCAGCGCCGCCGCCTCGGCCAGGCTCAGCTCGGCGGCGGGCCGGGAGAAGTAGGCGCGCGCCGCGGTGCCGATGCCGTGGATCGCGAGCCCCTGGACGTGCCCCAGGTAGACGCTGTTGAGGTAGGCCTGGAGGATCTCCTCCTTGCCGTGCTCGTCCTCGAGCTCACGGGCGCGCATCGCCTCCGAGGCCTTGCGGCCGAGCGTGCGTCGCGGCGACAGGTCGCGGTTCTTGATCAGCTGCTGGGTGATCGTGCTGCCGCCCTCCACGACCCGGCCCTTGAGCAGGTTGCGCGTCGCGGCGCGGGCCATGGCGCGCAGGTCGACGCCACCGTGCTCGAAGAAGCGGGCGTCCTCCGCCGCGAGCACCGGCTGCCAGACCCGCTCCGGCAGCTCGTCGAGCTCGACGCGGATCCGCGCCGCCCGGTCTCCGGCCAGCGACTCGGCGAGCAGCTGCGGCTCGAGCCAAATCTCGTCCTCGCGCGCGAGCGGCTGCGGCGGTTGCCCCTCCGTGAAGCGTCCGACGATGCGGCCGGTCGATCGCTCGAGGGCGAGGCCGATCAGCTCCGGGTCGTGGTCGCGGCCGTCAGCGCGGCACGGCCGGCGGTAGATCCAGTACCGGTCGTGCCCGTGGAAGTACTCACCAGGCTGCGCGGGCCGCTCGTGCACCCGGCGATAGCCGAGCCGCTCAAGCCGGTCGTCGAGGGCGAGCTCCTCGACCGTCCGTCCCTGGGGCACCGGCACCGGCGCCGACAGCACTCGCGTCTCGTTGCGGCCGAGTGTGTCCTCGAGCGAGGCGGCTCGCAGCGGCGCTGGGACGAGGGCCAGGCCGAGAAGCAGCGCCCAGCCGAAGCTCGGATGCTGCCCTCGACCGGCCGTCGTCACGCCCTCGGCTCGCACGCGTCGAGCCTAGCGCGCCGCCGTGCTGCCGTCGAGGCGCACACCGACGATCCCGGCTCGCTGGTGACCACGGTC
>Ga0209254_10001838_pt1 | contig 19181 bp, 20 predicted proteins | sample FrelakmetDIP11DI_FD_187148 | JGI IMG/M metagenome (GOLD analysis project Ga0209254, IMG submission 187148) | Freshwater lake sediment microbial communities from the University of Notre Dame, USA, for methane emissions studies - DIP11 DI (SPAdes)... | ecosystem: Environmental > Aquatic >...
CCACCGCCACGACCAGCATCAGGATCAGGCTCATCATGGTCTTCTCGATGCGGATCGCGCGGAAGTACGCGGCGTGCTCCTGCGTCCAGTCGCGCACCGCCGCGCCGGGCCCGACGGCATCCGCCACGCGGGCCGCACGCGCGGGCGCCGCCATCACGTCGTCGAAACGCAGCCGCAAGCCCGCCGGGCCAGCGCCTCGGCCCGCGAGCGCCGCCGCATCCTCCAGCGCGACCAGCGCGAGCGAGCCGTCGTGTTCCTGCAGCCCGACCTCGAAGACGCCCGACACGGTGAAGGTCTGCAGCCGCGGGCGGCCGCCCGAGTCGAGCAGGTCGCGCCCGGGCACCATGACCGTCAGCTCGTCGCCGACGGCCGCGCCCAGCTGCCAGGCCAGGATCCGCCCGAGCACGATGCGCCGGCCGCCCGGCACGAGATCCGCCAGCCGTCCTTCCACGAGGTACTGCTCGATCGAGGAGACCTCGGGCTCCGCGTCGGGATCGATGCCGTGCAGCAGGACGGGCTGCAGGTGTCCGGCGCGACCGGTCATCGCCTGCACGTCGGCGAACGGCGCGACGCCGGCGACGCCCGGCACCTCCCGGACGCGCGCCGCCAGGGCGTCCCAGTCCCCGGACCAGTCGCGACGGCCTTCCAGGGTCGCGTGGGCCGTAAGGGCCACGAGCCGGCTGCGCAACTCGCCCTCGAAGCCGTTCATGACGGAGATGATGGTGATCAGCGCCGTGACCCCCACCGCCACGCCGAGCATGGACACCCAGGAGATGAACGAGACGAAAAATCCCTGCCGCCGGGTCCGGACGTAACGCAGGCCGACGAAGATGGACAGCGGGTGGAACATCGGGCCTCGCGCGAAAGGCCGCAAGGCTACCCGCGGCGCGACGCCATTGCACGCACGGGGCGCGGCGGCGGCGCTCGCTCGCGGCCTCCTCAAACCCTGCGCCGTGTCACGTCGGCGCGTCGCGACCCGATGCTAGGATCGCCGCGGCTCTCCTGCCGAGGTCGGGAAAATGCGCAAAGCGTTGCTGGCGGCGATCGGAATCGCCTGCGGACTCGGAGCGGCACCGTCGGGTGCCCAGACGCTGCAGCTGGCCGATCCTCCGGCGGCCCGTGCCGGCGTCGCGCTGCCGGCACGCGGCACGAGCATGGCCCAGGTCGAGGCGCGGTTCGGCGCGCCTGCCGAGCGCGACGCCGCGGTGGGCCAACCTCCGATCGCGCGCTGGGTGTACCCCTCGTTCGTCGTATATTTCGAGTACTCGCACGTGGTCCACGCGGTGGCCCTGCGAGCGACGACGGCCGTCGCCCGCTGACTCGGCGGGCGCCACGCCCGCGGCTTTGACCTCGAGCAGATCCTGGGATCTGCTTATAAGCTATTGTTTTAACTTAATGTCTGATCTTGAACTTCTGCCGACGGGGGCCCGACCCCGCGTGCTCTGGCGCGGCCTGGCCGGCGGCGCCGCGGCCCTGTACCTCGCGCGTGCGGCCAGCCAGCTCGGGCGGCCCCTGCTCGTGATCGCGCGCGACGCCGCCGAGGTCGCGAGGCTCGAGGACGAACTTCGGTTCTTCGCCCCGGCAGGACTGCCGGTGCTCGCGTTTCCGGACTACGAGACCCTGCCCTACGACCAGTTCTCGCCCCATCCGGACATCATCTCGCAGCGGCTGCGCACGCTGTCCCGCCTGCCCACCCTCGCCACCGGGATCGTCGTCACCGACCTGCCGACCTCGCTGCAGCGCCTGCCGCCGCGCAGCTTCGTGGACGCGCATGCCTTCGCGCTCGAGGTGGGGGCCGAACTCGACCTCGAGGCGTTCCGCACCCGCCTGACGGCGGCCGGCTACACGAGTGTCCCGCAGGTTGCCGCGCCCGGCGAGTTCGCGATCCGCGGCTCGCTGTTCGACGTGTTTCCGATGGGCAGCGAGGCGCCGCTGCGCATCGACCTGTTCGACCGGGTGGTGGACAGCATCCGCAGCTTCGATGCCGACACCCAGCGCTCGGCCGAGCGGCTCACGCGGATCGAGCTGCTGCCGGCCCGCGAGTTCAGCCTGTCGCCGGATTCGATCCGCGATTTCCGCCGCCGCTACCGCACGCGCTTCGAGGGCGACCTGACGCGCATGCCGCTGTACCGCGACGTCGGCGAGGGACTTCCGCCGGCCGGCGTCGAGTACTACCTGCCGCTCTTCTTCGAGCACACCACCAGCCTGTTCGACTACCTCCCGGACGGTGCGGTGGTCGCACTGCCCGCCGATCACGAGGACGGCCTCCAGGCAGCCTGGCAGACCGTGGAGTCGCGCCACGAGGAGCGCCGCTACGACATCGAGCGTCCGGTGCTCGCGCCGGCGGAATTGTGCCTGCCGGCCGACGAGTGGATGGCGGCGGCAGGCCGTCGCCGGCAACTGCTGCTCGGCGGAGACGCGGCCGCGGCCGGGCCGCCCGGCGTCGAGGCGATGGACCTGGGCGCCGCGCAGGCCCCGGCCGCACGCCTCGATGCGCGCCATGAGGACACGATCCGCGCCTTCGCAGCGCGGCTCACCTCGCACGCGGGGCGCGTGCTGCTGGCCGCCGAGTCGCCCGGGCGGCGCGAGCTGTTGTTCGAGATGCTGCGACCGTTCGGCGTCGAGCCGCGCACGGTCGCCGGCTGGCAGGAGTTCGTGGCCTGCGACGCGCCGGTCGCGATCACGGTCGCCCCGCTCGCTTCGGGCGTGACGCTGGCCGACCCGCCGGTCACGGTCTACGCCGAGGAACAGCTGTTCGGCGATCGCGCCCGGCAGGAACGCCGCCGCCGGCGCAGCGACCGGGACCCGGCGCGCATCATCCAGCAGCTCGCGGACCTGCGGCCCGGCGCGCCCGTGGTGCACGAGGATTACGGCGTCGGCCGCTACCTCGGACTCATGACCATGGACGCGGGCGGCATGCCGGCCGAGTTCCTGGTACTGGAGTACGCCGAGGGCGACCGCCTCTACGTGCCGGTGCAGGCCCTCGCGCGCATCAGCCGCTACACCGGTGCCCCGCCCGAGACTGCGCCGCTCCACAAGCTCGGCGGCGACCAGTGGGCGAAGGCCCGGGCCAGGGCGGCGGCACGCATCCGCGACGCGGCGGCGGAACTCCTCGACGTCTATTCGCGCCGCGCCACGCGCCCCGGCCACGCGTTCGACGTGGACGAACCGCAGCTGCGCGCATTCGAGGCCGGCTTCCCGTTCGAGGAGACCGCGGACCAGGCGGCGGCCATCCGGCAGGTGCTCGACGACCTGCGCTCGCCGCGGCCCATGGACCGCGTGGTCTGCGGCGAGGTCGGCTTCGGCAAGACGGAGGTCGCCCTGCGCGCCGCCTTCGTCGCCGTGCAGGGAGGCAAGCAGGTCGCGGTGCTGGTGCCCACCACCCTGCTCGCCCAGCAGCACTACCAGACCTTCGCCGACCGCTTCGCGGACTGGCCGGTGAAGGTCGAGCTGCTGTCGCGGTTCCGGGCGGCCTCGCAGGCCAAGGGGGCGCTGGCCGGGCTCGCGGACGGCAAGGTGGACATCGTGATCGGCACGCACCGCCTGCTGCAGCCCGGCGTGCGCTTCAAGGACCTCGGGCTCCTCGTCATCGACGAGGAGCACCGCTTCGGCGTGCGCGACAAGGAGCGGCTCCGGGCGCTGCGGGCCGAGGTGGACGTGCTGACGCTGACCGCGACGCCGATCCCCCGTACGCTCAACATGGCGCTCGGCGGCCTGCGCGACCTGACGCTGATCACGACGGCGCCGGCCGCGCGGCTCTCGATCAAGACCTTCGTGTCGGAGTGGAACGCACCGTTGATCCGGGAGGCCTGCCTGCGCGAGCTGCGGCGCGGCGGCCAGGTGTACTTCGTGCACAACGCGGTCGAGACCATCGAGGCAATGTCGCAGCGGCTGGCCGAGCTCGTGCCCGAGGCGCGCATCGCCATCGGCCACGGCCAGATGCGCGAGCGCGACCTCGAGCAGGTGATGCTCGATTTCTACCACAAGCGCACGAACCTGCTGCTCTGCACGACCATCATCGAGAGCGGGATCGACGTGCCGACGGCCAACACGATCATCATGGACCGCGCCGACCGCTTCGGGCTCGCGCAGCTGCACCAGCTGCGCGGCCGCGTCGGCCGCTCGCACCACCAGGCCTACGCCTACCTGATCACGCCGCCGCCGAACACGATGACCGCGGACGCGAAGAAGCGTCTCGAGGCCATCGAGTCGCTCGAGGACCTCGGCGCGGGCTTCGTACTCGCCACGCACGACCTCGAGATCCGCGGCGCGGGCGAGCTGCTCGGCGAGGGCCAGAGCGGCCAGATCCAGGAAATCGGCTTCGCGCTGTACCTGGAGCTGCTGGAGCGCGCCGTGGCAGCGTTGCGCGCGGGTCGCGTACCGGAGCTCGAGCGGCCGCTGCACCACGGCCCCGAGATCGACCTGCACGTGCCCGCGCTGCTGCCCGAGGCATACCTGCCCGACGTGCACGCGCGACTGGTGCTCTACAAGCGCATCTCCGCCGTCGCGACCGAGGCCGAGCTCGACGACCTGCAGGCCGAGACCGTGGACCGCTTCGGCCTGCTGCCCGAGCCCGCCAGGCACCTGTTCCGCATCGCGCGGCTGCGCATCGCCGCCGCGCGCCTCGGCATCGAGCGACTGGACGTGGCCCCGGCCGGCGGGTCGGTCACCTTCACGGAGCCGACCCCGCTCGATCCGGGCGCGCTGATCCTGCTCGTGCAGCGCAGTGCACGCACGATGCGCTTCGACGGCCCGCGCCGGCTGCGGTTCGCGGGGCAGCACGCCGAGGCGGAGGAGCGCCACGTGGCGGCGCGCCGGCTGCTCGACGCGCTGGGCACCTGCGCCCCGGCCTGAAGGAGGACATGCGCCCTGGTCGTGGCGTGCGTGCTCGTCCTGCGCCGCGGCCGCGGCGCATCAGCCGTCGATCGCGTCCGCCAGCGTCCCGGCCACCGCCCGGTTGCCGCCCTGCGCCTTGGCCTCGGTCAGCGCGCGCCCCGCGGCCTCGAGCAGCGAATCGCATCCCAGCGAGCGGGGGGCGACCGCGGTGACGAGGCCCGCGCTCACCGTGAGGTAGCGGCCGGTGTTCGAGCGCGGGTGCAGGATGGCGAGCGAGCGCACGCGCCGCACGATCTGGGCGGCATGCTCCAGCGCCGGGCCCGCCTCCATCGACAGGCCCAGCACGCCGAACTCGTCCTCGGTGATGCGCGCCACGACGTCGCTGGAGCGACGCATCGCGGCGGCGATCGTCCGGCCGACCTGTCGCAGCACGCTCTCCGTGGTGCCACGCCCGAACACCTCGAGGTAATCGCGACACGCGTCCACGTCGATGCGCATCAGCGTCAGCGTGCGGCCGTCGCGCTGCGCGCAGGACCAGTCGCGCCGCAGCACCTCCATCAGGTGCTCCGGCGTGCACAGCCCGCTCGAGCGGTCGATCGCCGCGGCCAGCGCGCCGGGCGCGCTGCTCGCGACCGGCCGGTAATGCAGCGCGAGCCGCGCGTCCGGCAGCAGCAACGCCCAGCGCTCGCACTCGACCGTGGTGCCGTCGGCGCGGCGCAGGCGCACGCGCTGTCCGACGCCGATCCCGGTGGCCTCCGGATCGGCCGGCGCCTCGATCTCGATCTCCTCCAGCGCCCGGCCCGCAAGCCACTCCTCCGGGCGGCGCAGCAGCCCGGCCAGCGTGGCGTTCGCGTACACGACGCGCGGCGGCGCGTCGCCGCCGCCCGCCACCACAGCGACGCCGTCGAGCGCGTGGCGCAGGACTTCGGCAAGCAGCGACGGGTCGGGGGTTGTCATGCGGCCGGCCTCGCGGTGGGCGTCCTATGCATCGAGCTGGAGCTGCGGCGCGTCCCCGCAGTGATCGACTGCGCTGCGACACTCGAGCCAGCGCGGCGTCTGCTGCAGGGCAAACCGGTCCGGCACGGGGCGCCCGTGCAGGCGCGCGAGGCGCACCTGGCTCAGGGGATCGGACTCGCCGGCCAGTTCCTCGAGCACGGCGAGCACCGCGGTGCGGTCGTTGCACACCGGCAGCACGTCGCAGCCCGCGGCGAGCGCCCGTCGGGCCCGTTCCGGCACGGTCCCTGCGAACGCTGCGCCCCCCATGCTCAGGTCGTCGGAGAACACCGCTCCGGTGAATCCGAGGCCCCAGCGCAATTCCTGCTGGATCCATCGGCGCGAGAAGCCCGCCGGCGCGTCGTCGATCTCCGGAAACAGGACGTGGCCGACCATGACCGAGGCCAGGCCGTTCGAGACGAGACGACGGTAGGGCAGCAGATCCTCGGCGAGCTCCGCGAGCGGCCGGCGATCCACCGGCAGGCTCTTGTGCGAGTCGGCGACGACGGCACCGTGCCCGGGGAAGTGCTTGGCGGTCGCCACCATCCCGGCCGCCCGCATGCCCTGCATGGAGGACACGGCGAGTCGGGCGACCACCTCCGGATCGCGGTGGTAGGCGCGGTCGCCGATCACCTCGCTCACGCCGTAGTCGAGGTCCACGCAGGGTGCGAAGCTCATGTCGATGCCGACGGCGCGCAGTTCGGCGGCGAGCAGCCAGCCGCACTGCCAGGCGAGCCGACGGCCGGCCTCGGCATCGAGGTCGTGGACGTGCCCGATCGCGCGCTGCGGCGGCAGCTCGGTGAAGCCCTTGCGGAAGCGCTGCACGCGCCCGCCCTCGTGATCGACCGCCACGAGCAGCGGCGGGCTGCGCACGTCGCGGATCTCCCGGACCAGCGACTCGAGCTGGCCGATGCTCGCAAAATTGCGGGTGAAGAGGATCACCGAGCCCACCAGGGGGTGGGCCAGCACGCGCCGGTCCTCCGCGGTCAGTTCCGTACCCGGCACATCCACCATCAGGGGGCCGAGCGTCATCGTGCCGCCCTCTCCGCCTCGGGCCAGGACCGCCACGGATGGCGCGCGAGGCTCGAGTTCAGGTAACGCGCGTCCTCCGTCACCTCCGGGCCGAGCCACACGGGGTGCGCGAAGGGCTCGTCCTCCGCGTCGAGTTCGAGCTCGGCGACGACCAGGCCGGAATTGTCGCCGAGGAATTCATCCACCTCCCACTCGTGCCCGCCGTGCGGCACCCAGTGCCGCCACTTCTCGACGCGGCCGTGGGCGCAGAGACTCCCGAGGATCTCCTGCGCATCGCGCACCGGGATCTCGTACTCGTACTCCAGCCGGGTGGTGCCGCTCAGCCGCCCCTTCAGGCCGAGCCAGGCATGATCGCCACCCACCCGCACCCGCACGGAACAGGGTTCGCTGCCCGCGAGGTAGCCCTGGGCGTACAGCTCGCGATGCCTCGCGGCCGCCCGCCAGGCATCGCCGTCAACCAGGAACTTGCGTTCGATCTCGAGGGGCATCTCGTCAGCGCTCGAATACGGCCAGGGCCTCGACATGCGTCGTGTGCGGAAACATGTCCATGACGCCCGCGGCGACGAACCGGAACCCGTGGTCGCGCACCAGGATGCCCGCGTCCCGGGCAAGGCTGCCAGGATGGCAGGAAATATACACGACCCGCCCGGCTCCGCAGCGGGCCACCACGGGCAGTACCTCGCGCGCGCCGGCGCGCGGCGGATCGAGCAGCACGCGTCGGTATTCGCACCTCGCCCACGGGGCGTCCGCCGCGGGTGCGGCGAGGTCCGCCGCCACGAACGCGGCGTTGGCGATCGCCTGCCGCCGGGCGTTGGCCGCGGCCCGCGCCACGAGCGCGGCCTCGCCGTCCACGCCGACCACCTCGCCGGCCCGGCGTGCCAGCGGCAGCGAGAAGTTGCCCAGCCCGCAGAACAGGTCGAGCACGCGCTCGCCGGGCCGCGGATCGAGCAGGTCGACGGCCCGCGTGACCATCGCCTCGTTCAGCACCGCGTTGACCTGGATGAAATCCGTCGGCTCGAACTCGATCGTGACGTCGAATGCGCCGAGCCGGTAGCGCAACGGCTCCCCGCCCGGGGCAAGAGGCACCACCGACGCCGGGCCACCCGGCTGCAGGTACAGGCGCACGCCTTGACTGCGCTCGAAATCCAGCAGTCGGTCGATATCGGCCGCGGTGGGCGGGTCGAGCACGCGCAGCACCACGGCACAGGCGTTCTCGGCCGCCGCCACCTCCGCCTGCGGCAGGCGCGCGGCGATGGACAGGCTGCCCACGAGTTCCGCCAGCGGGTCCATCAGGCTGTCCAGCGGCGGTGCGAGGATGCGGCACGCATGCAGGTCCGCCACGTAGGGCGCGGACCGTTCGCGAAAGCCCACCAGGACCCGGCCCTTGCGCGCCACGTACTTGATGCCGAGGCGCGCGCGGCGACGATAGCCCCAGACCGGGCCGGTGAGCGGCCCGAGGCGCTCGCCGGGCTCGACGCCGCCGATCCGCGCCAGGTTCTCGAAGAGCTGCGCCTGCTTGAACGCCAGCTGCGCCGCCGGCGCGAGGTGCTGCAGGGCGCAGCCCCCGCAGGTGCCGTAGTGAGGGCACTGCGCCGCGACGCGGTCGGGGCTCGTGCTGAGCACCGACTCGAGCACGGCCTCGTCGAAGCTGCGGTGGCGCCGCACGCGCCGCAGCAGCACCCGCTCGCCCGGCAGCGCATCCGCGACGAACACCGCCTTGCCGTCGAGGCGCGCGACCCCGTGAGCCTCGTGGGAGAGGTCGACGATGTCGGCCTCCTCGGAGGCCGCGCTGATCCGCTTCATCCGGCGCTGGTCTGCCAGGCCGCGAGGAACTCGCCGAGGTGCGGGCGCCCGGCCCCGTCGAGCCACGTCCGCACCAGCGCGCACTCCCGCTCGTGCTCCTCGGGCGTGAGGCGGCCGCGCATCAGCTCGAAGCGCAGGTAGACGAGGTAGGTGTTGACGACGTCGGTCTCGCAGTAGTTGCGGATATCCTCGATGCGACCCTCGAGGAACGCGTCCCAGACGCCCTCGCCCGACATCCCGAGCTTGCCGGGCAGGCCGAGCAGCTGCGCCATCTTGTCGAGGCCGACGCGACCGCGGCCCTGGAAGCCCGACAGCACGTCCATGAGGTCGACGTGCCGCCAGTGGAAGCGGCTGATGTAGTTGTTCCAGCGGAAGGACTGGTCCTCCTCGCCCATCTCCCAGTAGCGGTGCGCCTGCACGCCGTGGCGCAGCGCGCGATAGTGCAGCACCGGCAGGTCGAAGCCGCTGCCGTTCCAGCTCACGAGCGTGGGAGTGTAGCGCTCGATGCCGTCGAAGAAGCGGCGCACCAGCTCCGCCTCGGGCGCGTCGGGCTCGCCGAGGCTCCACGCCTTGAACCCGTCGCGGGTGCGCATCGCGACCGAGATCGCCACCACGCGGTGCTGCTCGAGCGACAGGAACTCCGAGCCCGTCTGCTCGCGCTGGCGGGTCTGCATCACGTAGCCCACCTGCTTGTCGGTGAGCCCCTCGAGGCCGTGCAGCCGGCGACCGAACTCCACGTCCGGCACGGTCTCGATGTCGAACGCGAACACGTTGCTGATGGTCACGGTGACTCCTTGCGCATGAGCACGGCGACGGCTACCACGAGCCCCGCCTCGTCGGTGAGCGTGAGGTGGCCTTCCCCGGCCCCCAGACGGTCGCGCAGCGCGCGGCCGCGCCCGGACCAGATGATCCCGGGCCGTCCCCACGCGTCGGCGGCGACCCCGACGTCGCGGATCCAGATGCCGTGAGCGAACCCGGTACCGAGTGCCTTGACGACGGCCTCCTTGGCGGCAAACCGCATGGCGAGGAAGCGCACCGGCCGCTTGTAGCGGCGGAAGGCCGCCTCCTCCTCCGGCATCAGCAGTCGCCGCACGAAGTGCTCGCCGTGGCGCGCGAACACCTCCTCAACGCGGGCGAGCTGCACGACGTCGGTGCCGATACCGAAGATCACGCGCCTTCCTCAGCCGCCGGTGGCGAGTCCCTGCCTCGCCGCCGTCATCAGGTCCTTCATGCCGCGCACCGCCGCCGCCATGCCGTCCATGACCGCGCGGGCGACGATGGCGTGGCCGATGTTGAGTTCGACGATCTCGGCAACCGCGGCCACCGGCTGCACGTTGTGGTAGTGCAGCCCGTGTCCCGCGTGCACCGTGAGGCCGATGCGCGAACCGAAGCGCGCCGCCTCGACCAGCCGCGCGAGCTCCATCGCCTGCCGCTCGCCGGTCGTTTCGGCGTAGGCCCCGGTGTGCAGTTCGACGACCGGCGCGCCCGCCTCGTACGCCGCCTCGATCTGGGCGGGTTCGGGGTCGACGAACAGCGACACCCGGCTGCCGGCCTCGCGCAGGGCGGCGCAGGCCTCGCGCAGCCGCCCGACCTGCGCGGCGACGTCGAGGCCGCCCTCGGTGGTCAGTTCCTCGCGATGCTCCGGCACCAGGCAGCAGTCCTGCGGGCGCACGCGCCGGGCGATCGCGATCATCGCGTCGGTCGCCGCCATCTCCAGGTTCATGCGGGTCTGCAGCGCGGCGCGCATGCGGTCGACGTCGTGGTCCTGGATGTGGCGGCGGTCCTCGCGCAGGTGCAGCGTGATGCTGTCGGCGCCAGACTGCTCGGCGATCAGCGCGGCCAGCAGCGGGTCGGGATACGTCGCATGGCGCACCTGGCGCAGCGTAGCCACGTGATCGATGTTGACGCCGAGTCGCAGGGGATGCGTGAGCACCGTTCAGCCTCCGGGAGCGGCCCCGCCGCGTGCGCGCATCGCGAGCATGACCGCGCGCGTCCGCAGCGGCCGGCCGTCGAGACACTGGTCGAGCGCCGCCCTGAGCAGGCGGCGCGCATCGCCGAGGCTCTGCGCCTCGGCGAGGTCCTCGCGCGCCAGCGACAGCAGGGAGGAGCCGGCGAACATCAGCGCACCCTCCGCGACCCCGTCCGTCGCCTCCGCCCCGCCGTCGAGCCGGTAGCGATAGGCGCGCTGCGGGTCGATCGGCTGGCCGCTGACCGACTCGCGGGCGAGATCGAGGCCCCAGCCGAGTTCCTCGAGCAGCCGCTTCTCGAAGATGCGCAGCCCCCGGGCCGGATCCGCGACGGCGTCGCGCAGCTGTACCACGACCGCAGCGTAGGCATCGTAGAGCGCCGGGTGCGGGTCGTGCCGGGGCAGGAGCCGGATCAGCAGCTCGTTGGCGTAGAAGCCGCTCATCAGCCGGTCGCCCGCGAGCGCGACCGGCACGCCGACGCGCTCGGCGGCGACGAGCTGCCCGGCCTCCCCGCGCGCGCTCCACGACACGAGCAGCTCGCCGAAGGGCTGCAACGCGGCCGGCAGCGCCGACCCGCCGCGGCGCGCGGCGCGGGCGAAGACCGACACGCGACCCTGTGAACGCGTGAAGAACTCGAGGATGCGGCTCGATTCGCGCCAGGGGTAGTGGTGCAGCAGGTAGGCCGGCTCGAGCTGCACGCGCCGCGTGGTGCCGGTCACGACTCGTACCCGAACCGCCGCAGCGCGTTCTCGTCGTCCGACCAGCCCTCGCGTACCTTGACCCAGAGCTCGAGGTGCACCGGCTGGCCGAAGTGCTGCCTGAGCTCGAGCCGCGCGGCGCGGCCGACCTCCTTCAGGAGCTCGCCCCCCTTGCCGATGACGATGGCCTTCTGGCCCGTGCGCTCCACCCAGATGACCGCCTGCACCACCAGCTTGCCGGGCTCGTCCTCGGCCTCGCCCATGCCCTCGATCTCGACCACGAGGCCGTAGGGCAGTTCCTCCCGGAGCCTGCGCGTAAGCTTCTCGCGGATGATCTCCGCAGCCATGAAACGGTCACTCGCATCGGTCAGCTGGTCCGGCGGGTAGAGCTGCGGCGACTCGGGCAGGTAGCGCCCGATCATTTCCGGCAACCGCTCGAGGTTGTCGCGCTTGAGCGCGGAGAGCGGCACGATCTCGACGAACCCGGCCTTGCCCGACAGTTCGGCGATGAACGGCAGCAGGCGGTCCTTTGGCCGGGCGCGGTCGACCTTGTTGATCAGCAGCACGATCGGCCGGCCGGCGCGGCGCAGCTCCTCGAGCGCCCGCTCGTCCTCGTCCGTCCAGCGCAGCGCCTCGATGACGAACAGGTTGACGTCGGCGTCCGCGAGCGAGGCGAGCGCGGTCCGGTTCATGTAGCGGTTGATCGCCCGCGGCTGCTTCGAATGGATGCCGGGCAGGTCGGCGAACACGATCTGCAGTCCCGGCCGCGTGAGCACGCCGTGGATGCGCGTGCGCGTCGTCTGCGGCCTGGGGCTCACGATGCTCACCTTCCGCCCGAGCAGCGCGTTGAGCAGCGTGGACTTGCCGACGTTGGGCCGGCCGACCAGCGCCGCGATCCCGCAGCGACCCGCGCCGCCGGTCGGATCGCCCGTGGCCTCGTCCGGCCCGCTCAAGGCGCGATCCCCGGCCGACCCAGCCGCTCCAGCACCTGCTGGGCCGCCTCCTGCTCTGCGCGGCGCCGGCTCGAGCCCTCGCCGCGGGTCTGCAGCTCGAGCACCGCGACGTCGCAGCGCGCGACGAACCACTGCTCATGCGGCTCCCCGCTCACGGTCTCCACCGCATACTCCGGCAGCGGCAGGCCCTGCGCCTGCAACTGCTCCTGCAGGCGGGTCTTGGGATCCTTGAGTTCGTGGGCCTGGGGCAGCGCGCCGAGCCGGCCGGCGAACAGCGACTCGACCACCGCAACCGCCGCCCCGATCCCGCCGTCCAGGTAGACCGCGCCGAACAGCGCCTCGAGCGCGTCGGCGAGGATCGAACTGCGGCGATGACCGCCGCTCTTCAGTTCGCCGCTGCCGAGGCGCAGCTGTTCTCCCAGCTGCAGGCCGGCGGCCACCCCGGCGAGCGTGTTGCCGCTGACCAGCGCCGCCCGGTAGCGGCTCAGCTCGCCCTCGTCCGCGTCCGGGCACTCGCGGTAGAGCAGCGCGGCGGTCGCGAAATTGAGCACGGCGTCGCCGACGAACTCGAGCCGCTCGTAGTTGCGCCGGCCCGCGCTGCGATGCGTGAGCGCCGCCTCGAGCAGCGCCCCGTCGCGGAACGCGTACCCGAGCCGGGATTCGGCCCATTCGCTGGCGGTCAGCAAGCGGGGCTCACTGCTGGATCGTGACCAGCTTGTCGAACTTGGTGAGCAGGAACACGTTGGCGACGAACGGCGTTTCCACGTCGTAGGCGGCGTTCACGTCGTAGCCCTCCCCGGACTTGCGGATCTCGACGTCCTTCCACGCGATGCTCTTGATGTCCTCGATGTCCCAGCGGGCTTCCAGCGCCCTGCGGATCTGGTGCGGGTTGGTGTCGACCGACGCCTGCTCGTCGCGCACCTGCTCGAGCGCGCGCGACACCTTGGTGTACTCGAGGTACACGGGCACCAGGCGGATCCCCGCGTAGAGCCCCGCACCCAGGATCAGGAGGATCGTGACCGTGCCGAGGAAGGTCATGCCGCGCTGGCGCTGTTTCATGGACAACTCCCGGGAAAAATCAGTGGATCGGGTCGCCGATGCGGCTCCAGATGGGCGCGTTCGGCAGGTTCCAGTTCATCCAGATGAGCACCGCCCTGCCCACCACGAGGTCCCCGGCGACGAATCCCACCTCCGGAAACCGGCTGTCCCGGCTGTTGTCGCGGTTGTCGCCCATCATGAAATAGTGCCCCGCAGGCACCACGTCGTCGAAGTCGTACGAGGGCCGGTCCGGGCTGTAGAGCACGCGGTGCGGCACGGCGCCCAGCCGCTCGACCGCGAGCTGCCAGCCCGTGTGGCCGAAGCCCTCGTAGACGCCGTCGACCGTGACCGGCTGCAGCTCGCCGTTCACGTACACGCGCTTCTCGCGCACCACGACGTGGTCGCCCGGCAGGCCGACCAGGCGCTTGATGTAATTGGTCGCGGGATCCGACGGCAGCCGGAACACGATCACGTCGCCGCGCTGTGGCTCGCCGAGCGGCACGACCTCGGTGTTCAGCACCGGCAGGCGCAGGCCGTAGGTGAACTTGTTGACGAAGATGAAGTCGCCGTCGAGCAGCGTCGGCATCATCGAGTCCGACGGGATGCGGAACGGCTCGAACAGGAACGAGCGGATCAGCAGCACGACCAGGATGATCGGGAAGAACGACCGCGCGTATTCCACGAGCACCGGCTCGTCCGGCAGGGCGCCGGCGCGGCCGCGCTCGAGTCGGCGGGGCTTCAGCAACCAGGCGTCGAGCGCCCAGATCAGGCCGGTCACGAGCGTGGCGAGCACCAGGAAGAACGAGAAATCGAAGATCAAGCGTCACCTCACGCGGGCTGGGCGAGTATTGAGCAACTCCCGCGCCCCAGCAATGGCCTGCATCACTTTCCTGCGCCCGCGGCGCTCATTCCTTGCGCCCGACCTGCAGCACCGCCAGGAACGCCTCCTGCGGGATCTCCACCTGCCCGAGCTGCTTCATGCGCTTCTTGCCCTCCTTCTGCTTCTCGAGGAGCTTGCGCTTGCGGCTGATGTCGCCACCGTAGCACTTGGCCAGCACGTTCTTCCGCAGCGCCTTGACCGACGCGCGGGCGATCACGTGGGCGCCGATCGCCGCCTGGATCGCCACCTCGAACATCTGCCGCGGGATCAGTTCCTGCATCTTGTCCACCAGTTCGCGACCGCGCTGGTAGGCCGCGTCGCGGTGGGTGATCATCGACAGCGCGTCCACGCGGTCGCCGTTGATCACGATGTCGAGCTTGACGAGGGGCGCGGCCTGGAAGCGCTCGAACTCGTAGTCGAACGAGGCGTAGCCGCGGCTCACCGACTTGAGCCGGTCGAAGAAGTCGAGCACCACCTCGGCGAGCGGCAGCTCCCACTGCATCGAGACCTGGCTGCCGAGGTACAGCAGCTTCTTCTGCACGCCCCGCTTCTCGAGGCACAGCTTCATCACCGGACCGACGTAGTCGGGCGGCAACAGGATACTGGCGACGATGATCGGCTCGCGGAGCTCCGCCACCTTGTCGGTCGCCGGCAGCTTGGCGGGGTTGTCGACGCTGAGCGTCGCCCCGTCCGTCGTGACGATCTCGTAGACGACCGTGGGCGCGCTGGTGACGAGGGAAAGCTCGTACTCGCGCTCGAGCCGCTCCTGCACGATGTCCATGTGCAGCAGACCCAGGAACCCGCAGCGGAATCCGAAGCCGAGCGCCGTGGACACCTCGGGCTCGTAGTGCAGCGCCGAGTCGTTGAGCTTGAGTTTCTGCAGCGCGTCCCGGAACGACTCGTAGTCCTCGGAGTTCACGGGAAACAGGCCCGCGAACACGCGGGGCTTGATCGCCTTGAAGCCGGGCAGCGGCTCGGCGCAGGGCCGCGCGTCGAGCGTGATGGTGTCGCCGACCGGGGCGCCGTCGATCTCCTTGATGCCGGCGATCACGAAGCCCACCTCGCCGGTCTCGAGCGACTCGGCCACGAGCGACTTGGGCGTGAAGCGGCCGAGCTTGTCCACCTGGTGCCAGCGGCCGGTGGTCCAGACGCGGATCTTCTGCCCCGTGCGCAACGACCCGTTGACCACGCGCACCAGCGAGACGACCCCGACGTAGCTGTCGTACCTGGAGTCGATGATCAGCGCCTGCAGCGGCGCCGCCGGGTCGCCGTGCGGCGGCGGCACCCGGGCGATCAGGGCCTCGAGCAGATCCGGTACGTTTTCGCCCGTCTTGGCGCTCACCTGCACGGCGTCGTGCGCCTCGATGCCGATGATCTCCTCGATCTCCTTGATCACCCGGTCGGGCTCGGCCGAGGGCAGGTCGATCTTGTTGAGCACCGGCACGACCTCGAGTCCCTGCTCGATCGCCGTGTAGCAGTTGGCGACGCTCTGGGCCTCGACGCCCTGGGCGGCGTCCACCACGAGCAGCGCGCCCTCGCAGGCCGCGAGCGAGCGGGAGACCTCGTAGGAGAAATCCACGTGCCCGGGCGTATCGATCAGGTTGAGCTGGTAGGTGAGGCCGTCGCGCGCAGCGTAGCGCAGCGACACGCTTTGTGCCTTGATGGTGATGCCGCGCTCGCGCTCGAGGTCCATGGAATCGAGGACCTGCTCCTGCATCTCCCGCGCCTCGAGGCCGCCGCACAGCTGGATGAAGCGGTCCGCCAGCGTGGACTTGCCATGGTCGACGTGCGCGATGATGGAGAAGTTGCGGATCAGATTCATCGGTGCGGGCGCTCCCGCCCTGCGCCGGAGTCGGCGCAAAACCCCGGATTATACGCCCAGTGCGCCCCGGACCCGGGCGCCGTCGTAAACGCCCTCGCACAGCACCTCGCCGTGCACCGCGAGGACCGGGACCCGGAGCCCGAACAGTGTCGCAAGTTCCGCGTCGCGGTCCACGTCCACCACGGCGAGCTGCTCGAAGGCCGGTCCGAGGTCCACGGACAGTTCCACCAGGAAATGCTCGCAGAGGCAGCAGCCCTCGCGCACGTAGAGAACCAGCCCGGCCGGCTCAGGCGTCTTCGCCATGCGCGCCCTCCACCACGACACCCGGCGGCGCGTGCCTGAGCCAGGCTCGCGCCGCCGCCCAGCCGAGCAGCAGCCCGGCGAGAGCCGCGAGCAGGGCGGCCCCGTCGCCCGCGCCCCAGGCGGCGCGGGTCAGCAGCGGGAATGCGAGCACGCCTGCGAGCGGCGGCAGGTAGGCACGCGCTGCTGCGGCGAGCAGTTCGCCGTCGCCGATCTCGACCGTGACGAGTGCCCCGGGCTCGAGCCACACCCCGTCGCGACCGCGCCGCGGCACTTCGAGCGCGGCGCCACCGAGGCCCGCGAGCCGCTGCAGGGCGCAGCCGCCCCCGCCCGCGCAGGCTCGGCAGCTGCTCCCGGCCGCTTCGCAGGCCAGCCGTGCCCGGTCCCCGGTGACCTCGAGCACCCGGGCGGCGGTCTTCATGGGGTCAGCGGTCGACCGGAACAGGGGCGGCCGCGGCCGGGGACGCCTCGGCGTCGACCGGGGCCACGGAGATGGCGATCTCGCGCACCGTCTCCGCCGGGACCTCGCCGACGGCGGTCACGACGTGCCCCTGCACCTGGGTCGAATAGGCATTGGCCGAGCCCACGCTCGCCGACTCCGGCGGGGCGGGACCCTTCGGGGGGGCCGGCTCGATGAACACCGAGACCGAGGCGAAACCGTCGGAGAAGATCAGGTGCTGCATGCGCATGGGCATGCCGGGCACCGGCTGGCTGCGGGACGCCACGAGACGGAAGCCCGGCGGCATCCGGCGCGGCATCCACCCCGCGCCCGCGACGCGCAGCTCGGGGCGACGCGCGGCCCGGACCCACTGGAAGCCGGTCGCATCCACGCCCGGCTGGAGCGCGCGCCGATCGACCCCCTCGCCGACCTCGAGCTTCGTGAAATGGATGGCCTCGACCGTCCGGGCCTCGCCGTCCATGACCTCCGAGCGCAGCGGCATCGCCGTTGCCGCATCAAGCCACAGCCGGTAGCCGTAGCGGTAGCCGTCGCGCGGGCGGACGTCCACGACCCGCACGTCGCGGCCGAGCAGGCGGTGGCCCTCGCGCAGCTCGAGCGTGTAGAGGGCGTCGAGCTTCGCCCCGGGCGCCGGCAGCGCCTTGAGCAGCGAGCCCGCGTCGGTGCGCGGTTCGACGAGCACGACACGGCGGTCCGGCATGTAGAAATGGACTTCCTCGGCGGTGCGGACGATCTCCCGGCCGCTGCCGTCGAGCGACACCAGCCGCTCGACGCTGCGCCCGTCCTCGACCCGGTGGACGATGCGCATCGTCTCGGACTGGGAGCTGAATCTGTGGATGAATAGCCCGTCGTAGTCGAGCGTGGCGAGCGACTCGGTCATCCGTTCGAGCCACTGGCGGGCCGTCGGCGGGGCGGCGTCGGCCAGCGGCGCCGCGAGCACCAGCGTGCCCGCCGCCAGGATGACGGAGAGGCGCACCATCAGCGCTTCTCGGCGGCCTCGTAGACGACGTTGATGCCGGGATCGGCGGCCAGCGCATTCGACCACGCGTTGCGGCGTCCGATCGGGCTGGCGTACTGGCCGTGGGCCACGAGGAAACCGACGAGCCGCTGGGTCTGCGCCGGCGTCGGGCTGGCGCCTCCCGGCATGGGCACGCCGGCCATGGCCGGCGGCGCAGCGCGCTGCACCATCAGGCTGCCCCCGTCGGTCCCGGGGCGCACCAGCAGGACGGCCGCGAGCGCCGCACCTGCGGCCACGGCCACGCCGGCGAGGGGACGCTTGAACCGCGCCGCTGCGCGCGGCGCCCGGGCGGGCGTCGCGTTCGGCACGACCTCGCCGTCGTCGAGCGCCGCGCTGACGCGGGTGGCAAAGCCGGGGCTGGCGGTGATGCCCCCGGGGGCGCGCATCGATTCGCCGGCGAGCACGTAGTTGCCGAAGGCACGACGCAGCTCGGCATCGCGTTCCATGCGGCGCACCAGCAGGCCGAGTTCGCCCGGGGCGAGTTCGCCGTCGAGCAGCGCGGACATCTGTTCACGGATCTGGTCAGTCATCGGCATTCTGTCAATCGAGTAATGGCTTCAGGCTCCGATCGATCGCCTCGCGGGCCCGGAAGATCCGCGAGCGCACCGTGCCCACCGGACATTCCATCGCCTCGGCGATCTCCTCGTAACTCAGTCCCTCGACCTCGCGCAGGATGATGGCAGTGCGCAGGTCCTCGGGCAGCGCCTCGATGGCGCCATTCACGGTGCGGTGGATCTCCTCCGACAGCGCCGCCGCCTCGGGCGTGTCACCGTGGCGCATCCGCGACTCGACTGCCGACTGCTCCGACTCGTTGAGGTCGGCCTCGTAGTCGAGCGGCCGTCGCTGGCGCGACGCCATGGTATTGCGGGCCGTATTGACGGCGATGCGGTACAACCACGTATAGAAAGCGCTGTCCCCGCGGAAGGAATTGATCGCCCGGTAGGCCTTCACGAAGGCCTCCTGGGCGACGTCCTCGGCTTCGGCCGGATCACGCAACAACCGCGCCACGAGCTTCACGACCTTGTGCTGGTACCTCAGGACCAGCAGGTCGAACGCGCCGCGCTCGCCCCGCTGGACCCTCCTGACGAGTTCGAGATCGCTCTGCTCGACGCCGGAAGCCTGGCGCTCGTGCCCGTCTCGAGGCTCGTGCCCGTCGGTAGACCCGTCGGAAGGGGGAAAGTTCGCCATCGTTTTCATCGCCCGGCCACCGCGCGGTCGGTCCCCGTCACCGGGCGGGCGAGGCGCGGCCCGCCACCATGCGCACGCGCAGCGCATGCAGCGCCTCGCGCGGCAGGTCGGCCGCCGTGAGCCAGAGCGTGCCGGAGCGCCGGCCCGACCGCCAGTGCAGCAGGACCGAGTGGCCAAGGACGCGGGCTCGCGGCCC
>Ga0209254_10001839_pt1 | contig 19175 bp, 8 predicted proteins | sample FrelakmetDIP11DI_FD_187148 | JGI IMG/M metagenome (GOLD analysis project Ga0209254, IMG submission 187148) | Freshwater lake sediment microbial communities from the University of Notre Dame, USA, for methane emissions studies - DIP11 DI (SPAdes)... | ecosystem: Environmental > Aquatic >...
GGGTTCGCTCGCGAGGACCCCGCCACCTCGCGCATGTCGGGTCGGCAGTCCAGCGCGTTCAGGGCGCCAGGCAGGATCGAGATCGCCACCGGCGTCGTGTCGAACAGCTGGCCGTCGAGCTCGACGCCGCAGGGCGGGTCGGCGCTGATCGTTGCGGTGCGGCAGCGTGTGACGTGGAAGGCGGGGTCGCCGGCCAGGCGGCCATCGAACAGTCTTGGCAGGCGGCCGAGCGCGCCGGCAAACGTCAACGGATCCAGCATCAGCAGCTCGAGCCAGCCGTCGTCTACCACGGCTGCGGGAGTGAGTCGCATGCCGCCGCCGCAGCGCGGACCGATCGAGGCGAGTGTCAGCAGGTACCGGCCGCGCGTGATGCGCCCGTCCGCGATGACTTCGAAGGCGGGTGGGCTGAAGGTGGCGAGCGTGCGCGCGACTCCTGCGAGGTAGGCGAGGGCCCGCGGTCCCCGGCGTGGCGTCCGGCCGATGACCTCCGCGTCGAGTCCCGCGCCGGCGATGGTGTGGAACGCGGACCGCCTGCCGCGGGCATCTTCGGCGATGCCCAGGTCCGCGGAGCGCGACGCCCCATGTGCCATGCAGGCCGAGAGCCGGTCTGCTTCGTCGGGAACCTCCATGGTCCGCGACCAGTCGTTGCCGGTCCCGCCAGCTGCGGCGGCGACCAGGCAGTCGGTCGTGGGTACACCGGAAGCGAGCATCCCGTTGATCAGTTCATTCAAGGTTCCGTCGCCGCCGACCGCGAGAAGCCGGCGGAAGCCATCGGCCATGGCTCGCTGTGTGAGCCGCTGTACGTCGCCCGGCGCAGCGCTCTCGGCAAAATCGAACGTCAGGCCCGCACGCCCCAGCGCCGCCTCGAGTCGCGGCCAGAATCGCGCGGCGCGGCCGGCCCCGCTCGCAGGATTGACGACGATGAACCAGCGTGCGGGGTCGATCACCCTCGTCATCATGGGCCATAATAAGGATGTATGCCCGACGCGATCGAGCCCGTCAGTTATCTCCTCGTGAAGCGCGACCCCGACGCGTTCATGAGGCAATTCGCGGGCAGCTTCGAGCGCTACGGATTCGCAGTCGTTTCGGACCACGAGCTTCCGCAGGCCTTGATCGACGGTTGCCTCGACCGGTTCAAGCGTTTCTTCGCGCAGGACCACACCGTCAAGCGCCGCCATCACGTGCCGGGGATCGGCGGCGCCCGCGGCTACACGCCATTCGGCATCGAGACCGCGAAAGGAGCGTCTCACCACGACCTCAAGGAGTTCTGGCAGATCGGGCGCGAACTGCCGGCCGGACACCGCTACCGGCCGACGATGCCGGACAACGTCTGGATCGAGGGCGACCCTGATTTCAAGCGGGCCGCCCTGGAGCTGTGGGATTCCTTCGACCGCATGGGCCGCAAGCTGCTCGAGTCCATCGCCTCGTATCTGCAACTCGACCGTCACTGGTTCGACGACAAGGTGGGGGAAGGCAACAGCGTGCTGCGGGTGATCCACTACCCGCCACTCGAGGAGGGGGCGATGGGGGTGCGGGCGGGGGCGCACGAGGACATCAACGTCATCACATTGCTGGTCGGCGCCGAGGAAGGCGGCCTGGAGCTGCTCGACCGCAACGGTCGCTGGCTGCCAGTCAATCCGCCGCCCGGTACCCTGGTGTGCAACGTCGGCGACATGCTGCAACGATTGACCAACCACGTGCTGCCATCGACCACGCATCGCGTCGTGAATCCGACCGGCGTGCGCGCACGCCGACCACGGTACTCGATGCCTTTCTTCCTGCACTTCAACTCGGACTTCCCGATCGCGACGCTGCCGGGTTGCGCCACGCCGGAGCGGCCGAACCGTTACCCGTGGCCGATCCTCGCCGACGACTACCTGCGCGAGCGACTTCGCGAGATCAAGCTCATCTCCTAGTGGCGAAACTCTATTTCTATTACTCGACGATGAACGCGGGAAAATCGACCTCGCTCCTGCAGTCGAGCCACAATTACCGCGAGCGGGGCATGCACACGCTCGTCTATACCGCCGAACTGGACCAGCGGGGAGGCGGCAGGGTGCATTCCCGGATCGGTCTTTCGAGCGACGCGCGGCACTTTACTCCGGGGACCGACCTCTACCAGGAAATCGACGCAGCGCACAGCCTGCAGCCTGTCAGCTGTGTCCTACTCGACGAAGCGCAGTTCCTGACCCGCCAACAGGTGGATGATCTCGCCATGGTGGTCGACCAGCTTTCGATACCGGTCCTGTGCTACGGCCTCAGGACCGATTTTCGCGGCGAACTCTTCGAGGGCAGCGGAAGGCTGCTCGCCCTTGCGGACGAGCTTTCGGAACTGAAGACGATCTGCCATTGCGGCCGCAAGGCGACGATGGTCGTGCGCGTCGGCGCGGACGGGCGCGCCGAGCGCGACGGCGAGCAGGTCGAGATCGGCGGCAACGATCGTTATGTCTCTTTGTGCCGTCGTCATTACTTCGAAGCGAGCGGGCGGGGGCGTCCGTCCTGACGATGGCGGCCGCGCGCGGGTCGCAACTCACGATCCTTGCGCTCCTGTGCGTGCTGTCCCTCGCGGTGCGGGCGGACGAGCCGACCGCACCGGAGCCCGAGATCCCTCCGGACGACGAATGCGCGGGCGAGGTGGATGTCGACGCGAAGGGCATCGACTCGGTGCGCGCGGGCATCCAACGCGGCGTCTGCAGCACCGCCCGCTACGTCGACCGGGTGTTCGGCCGCGACAACCAGTTCTCGGAATACAAGGACGACACCAACGGGCGCGCCAGCGTGACACTCGGCTGGGACGAGCAGGACAAGTTCGAGGTGGACGCGCGTTTCCGGGTCAGCGTCAACCTGCCGCAGATCAACGAGCGCTTCAGTGCGACGATCGGGCGCGCGAGCAGCGACGAGTTCCTGGCGGATGAGACCAGCGTCTTCAACCCGGCAGTGGGTGCGTTCTCGGACGACCAGCCTGCGGAGTGGTTCGCCGGCGTCGGTTACCGCGCGCACAAAGGCCGTGACAGCCGCTTCGACCTCGGGGCGGGCATCAAGCTCGAGACCCCCTTCAACCCGTACGCCAATGCGCGCTACCGGCGCTACATCTATGGGCCATCGGGGATCCTGCTGACGCTCCGGACCACTGCCTTCGTCGAGAACGACGAGGGATTCGGGCTGACGCAGGCGCTCGACGTGGACAAGGTGCTGGACGACGCCCACCTGCTGAGGTTCAGCAACTCCCTGCGCTGGTCCGAGGACACCGAAGGAGTGCGCTGGCGATTCCGGCCGGCGCTCTACCAGGCGATCGACTACCGGCGCGCAATGCGCTACGAGGCCTTCGTGCGCGGCGAGACCGACGGGACCGAACCGGACCTGTATGGCGTCGCGGTCACGCATCGCCGCTCAGCCTGGCGCGACTGGTTATTCCTCGAGTTCGGCGTGGAGCTCTTCTGGGCCGACGGGCCCTTGCCAGCCGACCGCTGCAGTGCCTGTGTCGGTGCAGCGTTCGGATTCGAGATCCTGTTCGGCGACGGTTATGACCGGATCCTTCGGCGCGATGCCCTGCGAATGCCGTCGGAAGTCGAATCTCGCGAGCCCGAGTGAGTGCGCGCTTACCATAATCCGAACTTCTTCAGCATCAGGGCCTTGGCGATCTTGTAATCGCGCTGGTCGCTTCGACAGACTAGTCGAAAGCGCATACCGCCCGTTCGGCAGCAGCGCGGCATCGAGAAAGCATGAGCGCAACCAGCCACGACGCCATACACGGACATTCCGTCAAACGACTGAAGATCGGTACGTCCACGTTCGACGTATCCGATCCCACGGAAGACATCGCGGACGAGATCACCTGTGAGCTCGCGGGCGTCGCGGCGAGCGTCGTCGCCGTACCGGCCGGGGAGGCGATGGACGCGGCCGGCAGCGAGGTGGCGCGGCAGGAGGCGCCCGCTGCGGGAACGGTGCTGCGGGACCGATATGTCCTCGAGACGCTGCTCGGCAGCGGGGGCACCGCCGTGGTCTTTCGCGCGTCGGACCTGAGGCGCGATGCGGATGCGGGTGGCGCTCTCCCGGTAGCGGTGAAGCTGCTGCGACCGGAACGGCGCTGCGAGCCGCGCAGTATCGCCCGCCTGCAGCGCGAGTTCCGCCAGACCCAGACCGCGGCGCACCCGAATGTCGTGCGGTTCTACGACATCGACTGCGATCGCGGGTCCTGGTTCATCATCATGGAATTGCTGGCCGGCGAGACGCTTGCTGCGCGACTGCGCCAGGCGGAGCCAGGCGGCCTGCCCGTACAGAAGGCGATTGCCGTTGCCGCGGAAGTTGCCGACGCGCTGGCATATGCGCACGCCCGTGGCGTCATCCATGGTGATGTCAAGCCGGCTAACATCTTCATGACTGACGCCGGTGAGACCCGTCTTCTCGACTTCGGAGTTTCGCCGGAACCGCAGGCGCCGCCGGAGCCGACGATTGGCACGCGCGCCTACGCGAGTCCAGAAATTCTCGGTGGCGAACCGGCCGATGGCGGCGACGACGTCTTCAGCCTTGCCTGCGTCACCTGCGAAATGCTGGCGGGAAGACGTCCTTACGGACTCAATGGTGCCGATACTGCAGCGCGCGCCAGCGACCTGCCGCAGCGGCCGGCCGGGCTGGACGACAAGCTGTGGCAAGTTCTCGTGCGCGCGCTCGACCTCAGCCGGTCAATGCGCCCCAGCATGAAGGAACTTGCCGACGCACTGCGTGGTGAGGCGACGCCTGAGGAAGCCGGATCTCCGGCTGTCGAGGCAGTCGCGGCGATCGTGGCTGTGCATCCCGAGCCGATTGCGGTGCGCGCTGCGATCCCCGCCACGCCCGCCCGGCGCACGCGGCTGGCCGCGGGGGGCGGGCTGGCCGCTGGGCTGATGCTCGTACTCGGCATTTTGATCGGTCGCGTTGACCGGGGCGTGGAGTCGGCTTCGGTGGTGTCCCCGCCCACCTCGGCGATCAATACAAGCGAGCCGTCGGTGCTGCCTGCAACGGCTCCAGTGCCTGCTATCGTGACGCATGCGCCTAAGGGGCAACCGCAGGTAGTTGAGGAACCTGCCCCGGTCGACTTGCAAACGAGACCGTTCGCATCGACCGGCCTCGTCACCTTCGACCTGCCCACCATGAGGGTCAGCAACCGGGCCGTCGTGGCTGCGATTCCACTGCGCCACCTCAGCGGTACGCCGCGCGACGTGCGCGTGAATTGGCGGATCATCGAGGGCAGTGCGCGCCGGGGACGGGACTACGACGGGCCGGAGTCGGGTGTCGAATCCTTCGTCGCGGGCAACAACTTCCGAATCCTTTACGTGCCGATCATCGGAAATCCGGCGACGACGCAGGACCGCACGTTCGTGGTCGAGTTGACCGGCGCAACGCCGAACGTGGAGGTTGGCGGGGCGCCGCGCGTCGTCGTGACGATCCTCGGCGACGGCTGAACGCCTGCTTCAGCGCAGCTGGCGCAGCTTGGACGCGCGCAGTCGCGCGAGCGGCAACGCGTTTGCCGGCAGGGCCTGCAGCAGGAGTGCGTCCAGCCGCGCGGGCATGCCTGTCAGCGCCGTCAACAAGTCGGCTTCCGCCACGGGGCGGCAAAGCAGGAAGCCCTGCAGGTGCATGGCCGGGTAGCCGAGCAGCCAGGCGAGCTGCTCTTTGCGTTCGACTCCCTCAGCCGTGATCTCGAGCCCGAGACTCTGGCAAAGCGCGATGATCGCGCGCGTCACGGCCTGCGAGCGTGCGCTCGTGTCGATTGTCGCGATCAGGCTGCGGTCGAGCTTGACGCGCGACAGCGGCAGTTGCTGAAGCGACACGAGCGAGGAATAGCCGGTCCCGAAATCGTCGAGCGCCACGCCGACCCCGAGCTCGCGCAGCAGCGCGAGCGCCTCGGTCGTGTCGCGGCCGGTCTGCAGCACGTTCTCCGTCAGTTCCACCTCGATGGACCCGGGCGGTACGCCATGCCGGTGCAGCGCCTTCTGCAAGCGCTTGACGAACCGGTTGTCGAGCAGCTGCAGTGCCGAGACGTTGACGGCGACCCGCACTGGCGGCCAGGCGGCCTCGCGCCAGCGTGCGGCATGTTCCACGGTTGACTGGACGACCCACTCGCCGATCTCGCGGATCAGGCCGCAGTCCTCGGCGACCGGCAGGAAATCCTGCGGCGATGCGTAGCTGCCGTCCGGCAGGCGCCAGCGCAGCAGGGCCTCCACCACATCGACTTCGCCGGTCGCGAGATCGACCTCGGGCTGGAAGTGAAGCTCGAATTCGCCGCGCTCGACCGCACGTCGCAAGCCCTGCTCGGTGGCGAAACGTGCAGCGGCTGCCTCGAGCAACTCCGGGCTGAATACGCGGACCCGGCTGCGGCCCTGCGCCTTGGCATGGAACAGCGCGGCATCCGCGGCCCGCAGCAGCCCCTCGGGGTCGCGGCCGTGGTCCGGGAAGACGCTGGCGCCGAGACTGAGGCCCATGAGCAGCTCACGCCCATCGACGACCAGCGGCTCCTGGAAACTGCCCACGATCCGGCTGGCAGCCTGCTCGATCTCCTCCGTGCCTCGCGCCGATGCGCAAACCACCGTGAATTCGTCGCCACCGAGGCGAGCGCAGTAGCCAAAGTCGCCCACGGCGGCGCGCAGTCGCTCGGCCACTGCCTGCAACACGCGGTCTCCGAACACGTGACCCATGCTGTCGTTGACGTTCTTGAAGTGGTCAAGGTCGAGAAAGAACACGCCCGTGAGTGCGTTTTCTGCTGCGGCGCAGGCGAGCGTCTCGTGCAGCTGAACCAGGAACTGCCTCCGGTTGGGCAGGCGGGTCAGCGGGTCGTGGGCAGCGAGGTGCATGAGCTGCCGCGTCCGCTCTTCAACCTTCGCCTCGAGCTGGCCGTGATACTGGCGGGCAACATCCTGGGCGGCGCTCAGCCGCTCCGCCATCTGGTTGAAGGCGACCGCGAGCGTGTCTAGCTCCTTGGCCCCGCCGCGCGGTACCGAGACGCTGGTCTCGCCCTGTGCCAGGCGCTCGGTGGCACGCACCAGCCGGCGGACCGGGAGGACGACGCTGCGCACCGTATTGACGATGGTCCCGAGCAGCAGCAGCAGGACGATCGCGCTCAGCCAGCCCAGGAGGGTACGTTGCCTGCGCTCCTGCTCGGTCACCGCGCTCAGGACCACGGCGGACTGCTGGCGGGCGATCTCGAGCGCACGCGCGGATTCGAACTGCGCCTCGATCCGGCGGATCGTCGCTGCGAGCTCGGCATGGCTCGCGGCGAACGCCTCGTTGGTCTCCTTGCGCTGCACGTCCGTGCGGATCAGCAGTTCGCGCAGCCAGATGACGCGATCGAGACCAGCGCGGGTCTGCGCGAGCCATTCGGCGCCGAGGACCCGCTCGATGCTCGCCTCGTTCTCGGCGAGCAGGGCGCTGAAGGCTTTCTCGCGCAGGGTGATGGCGCGGATCGTGCCCTGTCCGTAGCCGTGCAGGTCACCGAGGTCGTCGAGGTGACGGCCGAGCTCGTCCAGCGTGCGGCTGGCCTCGAGCAGGTAGTCGCGGCCGATGACCTTGCCGAACACGGCCCAGACGCGGTCCAGGGACGACTTGATCCGCACATCGAGTGCCTCGTACTCGATGTCCAGTTCGGTGAGCAGGCGCCGGCGGGCATCTGCCGAGCGCACCAGTTGTTCGCCCAGCTGGGCGTGGTCCGATGCCTGCGTTTCGAGGCCATGCAGGATGGCATCGTCAATGGTCGGCCTGAGTGCCGCGATGTGTGCCGAGCGCGCCGCCTCGAGCGCGAGGATCGCTTCGTCCTTGGACTGGCGGCGCGGTGCGGCGGAGGATTCGATGCGGGCGAGGACCGCGCGCTGGAACTGGTCGAGTGCGGAGGGCAGCCCTTCGGCGGTCCGCGTGTCCGAAGCCGGCGCCGCGAGCGGTGCCTCCGCCAGCGCGCGCAGCAGCGAACTGCCGCGTTCCGCAATCTGGTTGGCCGCGACGGCCAGGAGCGTGACGGCGAAGAACGCAATCGAGAGCCGCGCGGCGATACCGAGCCGCCGACCGCGTGGAATGCGCGCCGTCACGCGGCGCCAGCCGCGGGCAATCGGCGCCGCCCGTCGGATCTGTAGGCGCAGCCAGTCCATGGTCGATGAGAAGACTCGTGGCCCCGGTCGAGTCATCCTCTGGCGCATCGCCACTTCGGGCTGTGTGCCGGTGGGCAGTTCACGCGGCACATGACGTCGCCGCCGGTACGGATTACGTCAACTGTGACCCGCGTCTCAGTTGGCTTGACGCGGTGGTTGACCTTGCGCGTCCCGTGGGACGGTGACTTCGACGACATGCTCGCGCTGGTCGTCCGTCAGCGGTATGACGTTGTCGGCCAGTTCGATCCCGTCAAGTGTCATCCGGGATCCCGTGGTGGACGTTCCGGGTTGCCCACGCGAGACTCTGATCTGGTACGTGGTCTCGCCGAACCGGTAGTGCAGCGCATAGGTTTCCCACTCCTGCGGCATGCACGGGACGATCTGCAGCGTTCCGGCCTGCCGTCGAAATCCCAGCAGGGATTCCAGGATGTGGCGGTAATACCAGCCCGCCGCACCGGTGTACCAGGTCCAGCCGCCGCGGCCGGTATGCGGCGCGATCGCGTAGACGTCGGCGGCAACGACATAGGGCTCGACCTTGTACGTGGCCACCGCCTCGGCAGTCCGCGAATGGTTCAGGGGATTGATGAGTGACGTCAGTTCCCAGGCGCGTTGCGTGTCGCCGAGAGCTGCGAATGCCATCGCCGCCCAGACCGCGGCGTGCGTGTACTGGCCGCCATTCTCGCGTACGCCCGGGACGTAACCCTTGATGTAGCCCGGATTCAGCTCCGACTTGTCGAATGGGGGGTCGAGGAGCTGGATGAGTCCCGAATCGCGGCGCACCAATCGTCTGTCAACGGCTTCCATCGCCGTTCGTGAGCGGGCGATGTCGCCAGCGCCCGAGAGGACGGACCAGCTCTGGGCGAGCGAGTCGATGGAGCACTCGGCATTCGACCAGGTACCGAGCGGCGTTCCGTCGTCAAACCAGGCGCGCCGGTACCACTCGCCGTCCCAGGCATGCCTGGCCAGGTTGCGGCGCAGGCCCTGCGCTTCGTTGCGGCAGAGATCGGCAAATCCCTGGTCGCCGCGGCGCTCCGCGATCGGCGCGAATGAAGTCAGCACCTTGTATAGGAAGAACCCGAGCCAGACGCTTTCGCCCTTGCCGTGGATTCCGACCAGGTTCATGCCGTCGTTCCAGTCCCCTGAACCCATGAGCGGCAGTCCGTGCTCGCCGTACTTCAGGCCGTACCGGATCGCGCGCACACAGTGCTCGTAGAAGCTTGCCGCCTCGCCGGAACGTCCCGGCAGATCGTAGTACGATTCCTCGTCGGGGCCGAGCGCGCGCCCTTCGAGGAAGTGCACGCCCTGATCGAGGACTTCCACGTCGCCCGTGATCTCCACGTAGCGGCAAGCTGCAAGCGGGAGCCAGAGGTAGTCGTCCGAACAGCGGGTCCGGACACCGCGCCCCATCGGCGGGTGCCACCAGTGCAGGACGTCGCCTTCCGGGAATTGCTGAGCGGCGCAGCGAAGCAGGTGTTCGCGGACGAGGCGCGGCTCCGCGTGCGCAAGCGCCATGGCATCCTGCAGCTGGTCGCGGAATCCGAATGCCCCCCCTGACTGGTAATAGCCGCTGCGCCCCCAGAATCGGCACGCGAGCGTCTGGTAAAGGAGCCAGCCATTGGCCATGACGTTCACGGCCGGGTCCGGCGTATCCACCCGGAGCGTGCCGAGCGTACGGCTCCAGTATTGCCGGACGTTCGCCAGCGCGCTGCGCGCGGAGCCGGGGATACGCAGCCGCTTGGCGAGCGCCCGTGCCTGCTCGATGCTACGTCCTGCGCCCAGCCGGAAGATGATCTCCCGCTCCTCGCCGTCGGCGAGGTCGAATGGCACCTGGATCGCGCCACAGGGGTCCAGGGCCGCGCCGAGCCTGCCGGACAGTCGCGACCGCGTCAGGGCGTCGGGCCGCGCCAGCGTTCCGTTGCGACCGAGAAACTCCGCGCGATCACCGGTCAGGGTCCGCGACAGGTCGTCGACGTCGAGGAAAGCGACCCGGCCGGAGAATTCGCTGTTGTAGGCGTTGCGGGCAAACAAGGCTCCGCTCGCCGCGTCGATCTCGGTGACGACGTGTTGCGCGGATTTCGCCCGCAGGCCGCCGAGCACCCACTCCACGAATCCGGTGGCCGAAAGGCGCCGCATGCGGCCCGATCCGTTGCGAACCTTGAGGACCGAATACTTGACCGGGTCCACGAGATCCACGTAGATCCGCAGCTCGCTGTGGATGCCGCCGGAGGTGTGCTCAAAGACGCTGTATCCGAACCCGTGGCGCGTCCGATACGGCATTGCTCCGCCGGCGGGGAAGGGGCTTGGCGACCAGATGTGCCCGCTTTCCTCGTCGCGCAGGTAGATCGCCTCGCCACCCGTGGCGCCGACCGGATCGCCGCTCCAGGGCGTCAGGCGGAACTCGTGCGCATTCTCGTGCCAGGTGTAGGCCACGCCGCTTTCCGACAGGACAGTTCCGAATCCCGGATTTGCGAGCACGTTGACCCAGGGCAGCGGCGTCATCTGCGCCTGCGCGGTCGCTATCACGTATTCGGTTCCGTCGGCCGTGAATCCGCCGAGGTGGTTGCCGAGCACGAGGTCCGGGCGTGGCGGATCGGGTGGGGCAGGCGGCTCGGGGCGATGCGCGCGCGTCGGCGACATGCGGGCGACACTCTTGTCCGCGAGGACCCGCCGGTTCGCCTGTTCCACCAGGCTTCCCCGGCTCTCGGAGATGACTACGCGCGCCGCCGCCTGCAGCAGGATTCGATCCTCGTTCGAAATCTGTTCGACGTAACGGACGAAGATGCCGCCCGGACGGTCCACCGCGTGCGCCTCAGAGCCGGTCGCGATGAGCCCGATGATCTGGTCCTGGAGCCGTTGGCGATAGCCGATGTGTTCCTCGTTCCAGATCACCAGGTCCACGACCAGGCCCTTCATGCGCCAGTAGGCATGGCAGCGGATGAGCTGCCGTGCGAGCTCGATGTTTTCGGAGTCCGCGATTTTCAGCAGCACGATCGGGTGGTCGCCGGAAATGGCGTAGCCCCACAGGCCCGACTGCCCGCGCTGGTTGCGCATGAGCACGCCGGAGTCGGCGCGCAGCGCCGCGTTTGCGTAGATCACGGGACCGGCGAGCCGGCGGTAGACCTGCGCCTCGCCTGCGGTAGCGTTGATCTGTCGCAGCATCACACCGCTGTGGGTCCAGGCCAGGTCCAGGACGCGATCCGCAAGATGGCGGTCCTGGTACTTGCCGGCGAGCGCCAGGCAGGCTTCACGCGAATCGGCGGCGCCCGACACCAGGTCGAGCGTCGCCGACTCGCCCGGGTCGAGCGCGACCAGGCAACGGATCGCGACAATCGGCTCGAGTACAGAGCCCTCGCTGCCGGACAATGCCGAATCTCCGGTCATGGCAACAGGCGACACGACGGTGCGGCCTCGCCCGAGAAAGCGGACCCGGTCAGTCTCGTATGACGTCGCGCCGACCGCGAAGCCGTTCGGCGCGATCAGGTGAAACATCCACGGCGTCGGCTCGGCTGCCGACCGTGGCCGCCGCGTGCAGAGAATCGTCCGCCGGGCCTGGACGATCTCGGTCTGCACGAACAGGTTGCCGAACGACGGCTGCAGCGCGTCCGCGGCCTGCGGCGCCAGCACGACCTCGGCGTAACTCGTGACCTCGATCGTGCGCGGCACCTCCGAGTGGTTGGTCACGCGCAGCCTGCGCAGCTCGATGTCGTCCTCGGGGGAAACGACGATCTCCGTGTACGCCTCGTAGTCGAGGTCGCGTCGCCGGTACTCCGCACGCCCTTCCGTGAACAGGGCCGCGTAGCTGTCTGCCCGCCTCAGAGTCGGCTGGTGCGTGGCGGACCAGAATTCGCCGCTGGCAACGTCACGCAGATAGATGAATGAACCCCAGTTGTCGCAAGTGGTGTCTTCGCGCCAGCGGGTCATCGCAATGTCCCTCCAGCGGCTGTACCCGCCGCCGGCATTGGTCACCATGACGTGGAGCCTGCCATTCGACAGCAGTTGCACTTCGGGCGTCGGCGTGTCGGCGCCGATCGGGGCGTGGGTCGACATTTCCGCCGGACTGGCAGAAGCGCCTCCCTCGGCGTGCTGGGCCACATGCGTGTGGAATGCCGAGGTCTTCGGGATCCGCTCCTGCAAGAGCAGCAGCGTGGCCTGAAACGCCGGATCGGCTTCAAAGCGTCTCTGCATCGGCCGGTCGAGGAGCGCATGCGACAGTGCGACCAGGTTCATGCCCTGGTGGTGCGCCATGAACGAGCGCACGATCGCGCTGGACTGCCCGCGCGGCAGCCGCGCAGGCGTGTAGTCGACGGCCTCGTAGAATCCATACGGGCCCTCCATTCCGAGTGCCGACATTCTCTGCAGGTTCGCGCACGCTTCCCCGCGGTCGACGAGCAGCGCCAGCGCCGATGCGTACGGCGCGATGACCAGATCCTCCGTCAGGCCCCGTGTCAACCCGAGACCCGGCACACCGAACGCGTGGTACTGGTAGTTCAGGCTCGCATCGACCGTGTTGTACCCGGATTCCGAAACACCCCAGGGTACGGAGCGCTGGCGGCCGTAGGCGACCTGGCGCGCGACGGCCGCCCTGCAGGTCTGGTCCAGCAAGGTGCCTTCGTAACTCGGCATCACGAGCTGGGGCATCAGGTACTCGAACATGGAACCGCTCCATGACACGAGTACCGGCCCTCCATCGGCGGTCGTCAGCAGGCGGCCGAGCGCGAACCAGCATTCCTGCGGCAGTTGTCCTTGCGCGATGGCGACGAAACTGGCGAAGCGGGCTTCGGATGCAAGCAGGTCGTAGTAGCTCGTGTCCCGCCGCAAGTCGTCGGCGTTATAGCCGATCGCCAGCAGGTGACGCGTGCGGTCATAGAGGAACTCGAATTCCATGTCTGCGAATCCCGTCGCCTCCCGCGCGAGGGCTTCGCAGGCCGCAATCCGCTCGGCAGCGTGCCCATTGCCCGCTGCAGCCAGCTCGCGCAGCGTGGGGATACGCGATTGCGCCTGCGGCGCGCCCGAACCGTCAGCACCCGCCGGCTGTTCCAGCCAGGGCGCGAACAACAGCAGTTCGTCGCGTGCCTCGTGGCACTGCCGGACCAGGGCGGCGGCCCAGTGCTGCGCCGCGCTTTCAGGCGCCGTTTTCACGGCGGCGGCCAGTGCATCGGCAGAGTCCGCGACCGTCGCCAGGGCATCACGCATCGCAGCCAGCGTCTCGGGACAGCGGTTCCGCGCGGAATCCAGCACTGACCTGAATCTGCCGGCTTCCGCCTGGTCGAGCTCGGGCGCGACGTCGGCAAGCACCGCGAGCGTGTCTGCAAGGCCGTCGAAAACGCGCGGGCCCAGGATCGGCAGCTCGGGGAGGGCGCCGAGTCCCGAGCGCAGGGTCAGCAGGTAGCCGGCAAGATTACCGCTGTCGACCGACGACACATAGCGCGGAGGAAGCGGCTGCAAGGTCCGCGTGTCGTACCAGTTATAGAAGTGCCCGCGATACCGGGACAAACGGGCCAGGGTGCGGAACGTCGCGGTCGTCCGACCGATCAGGGAGCCGGCGCTGATGTAGCCAAAGTCATGGGCGGTCAGGTTCGCAAGCAACAGCAGGCCAATGTTGGTCGGCGAAGTGCGATGCGCGATTCTGGGCCCCGGGTCCTCCTGGAAGTTGTCGGGTGGAAGCCAGTTGTCTTCCTCGCCGACGAAATGTTCGAAGAAACCCCAGGTCTTGCGCGCAATCCTGCGCAGGAAGAGGGTCTGCGCCGCCGAGAGCCGCGCTTCGCGCCGCCGAAGGGGGAGACTCAGCCACCAGGCGATGACGGGTGCCGCGACCCATAGCGCAAGTATCGGCAGAGCGGCGCCAATGGCGGCCGGGCGGACCCCAGCGAGTCCCGAAAGTGCAACGAAGGCGAGGGTCGGGGCAACCCACATCGCGCGGACGCTGGCGCCGATACTGCCGGACGCTGACGGCTGGCGCTCTTCGTGCGGGCTCCACTCGAGAAGCCCGCGGCGCGTTATCAGCTTGCGCCACAGAGTGCGCAGCACAGCGCCCATGTTGACGACCGCCTCATGCGGGAGGCAGGAGATCCTGATTGCCGATTGCGCCAGTCCGCGACCAGTCGCTCGGAAGACCGTGGATGCATGCCGCGGCAGGCCGAGCTCACGCGGCTTGCGGAGCAGGGCCACGAGTCCATTCAGCAACGTCGGAATGGCGACCAGGCCGGCGAGGGCGAATGTCCAGGCCCACGCTTCTGGTGTCACAGACCAGCCGATCAGCGTCAGGAGAAGGAGTGCCACAGGTGCCAGGCTGCGACGCAGGTTGTCGAGTATCTTCCAGCGCGAAAGGCCGGAGAGCGGGTTCGGCTCGCTGCCGCCATCGGCTGCGGGAACGCGCGGAAACAGCCAGCCGGCGATCTGCCAGTCGCCGCGAATCCATCGCTCGTGCCGGCGGATGTCGCTCGCGTAACTTGCGGGATAGTCCTCGTAGAGGAGTACATCGCTCAGCAGTCCCGAGCGCGCGTAGCATCCCTCGAGCAGGTCGTGGCTGAGGATGCTGTTGTCCGGAAAGCGACCCTTGCAGGAACGCTCGAAGGCGTCCACGTCATAGATGCCCTTGCCGATGAACGACCCTTCTCCGAACAGGTCCTGGTAGACGTCGGACACGGATCGCGTATAGGGATCGATGCCCGGTTCGCTGCCGTAGAGCCGGGCATACCTTGACCGGTTGGCTCCGGGCAGCGTCGCTGCCATGCGCGGTTGCAGGATTCCGTAACCGCCGGTCACACGGCGCTTGTGTTCATCGAACCTGGGCACGTTGAGCGGGTGCGCCATGACGCCGACCAGTTGCCGGGCCGCGTCCCTCGGCAGCTCGGTGTCGGTATCCAGCGTGATGACGTACCTCGCGCCGGGCAGCCGCGCAACGTCACCGACCAGGAGCGAGAAGCGATCGTGCCCGGAACCGCGCAGCAGCAGGTTCAGGTCAGCAAGCTTGCCGCGCTTGCGCTCATGACCCATCCATACGCGCTCACGGGGATTCCAGGTTCGCGGCCTGTGAAACAGGAGGAATGGAGGATTCCCGCCGTCCCGGTGCTTGTCGTTGAGTCTTTCTATTCCATTGCGTGCCACCGCGAGCAGGGGTTCGTCCCCGGGGAGTTCCGCCGCAGCGGCGTCGCTGTAATCAGTCAATAGTGCGAACAGCAGCTGCGGATCGCGGTTGCCGAGGAACCGGACTTCGAGCGCGTCGAGCAGCTCCTCGACGTTCCGTTCACTGACCAGCAGCGATGGAACCACGACGACCGTGAGGTTCTCGGGCGGCAGGCCCTGCGAGTAGTCCATGCGCGGCAGCAGTTGCGGCGCAGTCAGCAAGGTCGACAACCAGTTGGCCAGCGCTGCGGCAAGCTGGCTCCCGGCTAGCAGGGCGAGTACCAGCAGAAGCGCGAGCCGCCAACCCGGGAGGGCCGCCCCATCCATCAAGGCAACCAGGGTCACGCCGATCACGAGCGTCATGGAGAGCAGCGCGGCGATGTACTGGAGTAGCGGAAACCGGCCGATCCGTCGGCGCAGGCGCAGCACGAACGGGCGGCGATACTTCACCTCCAGTTCCAGCTGGGGCAGTCCGCGGTCGATCAGGTAGTGGCCGACGTGAGCGGTATGGTCGCGCGGTCCGGCGCTGGCAGCGCCCGACTGCGCGAGGCCGATCGCTGCCTGGGCGACCAGTGACTCCGACAACGGGCTGTGCTTCGCCAGGCGGGCGACGACGTGCCGGTAGCGGTCACGGGTCGCGAAGTCCATCTGGCGATACGCCCCTGGCGGATCCTCGCGCAGCGCCTGCTCGACCAGACTCATGGTCTCGACGAATACGCGCCAGTCCATCGCGCCCAGCGAGCGCAGGCTCCCGATCGTGTTGCTGACGGAAACCTGGTCCGCCGCCTGCTGCTGGGTTTCCGACTGCACCAGCTGTTCGATCGTCAGGCTCGATTCGGCGAGTCGCTGCTCGACCCAGGTCAGCGGCAAGGCCAGGGCGAGACCGTGATCCTGGAGGCGGCGCACCAGCTCGGCGACGAACGGGCTCACCATCGGCGGGTTCGAGCGCGCCATGTCGGCGATCACGAGAATCAGGCTCTTTGGATCGCTTTCGGCGATGGCCGTCATCTGGTCCGCCCAGCGCTGCGCCTGGATTGCGTGCAGGCGTGCGGCCGTGATCCGGGCGCTGACCCGGCGCAGGTTCTCGATCAGCGCCAGCCGCAACATGATCGGAATCGCCCAGAGCTCACCCAGCGAGAGTTGCTCGACGGACTGGTAGGCCGTCACGAAGCGTGCAAGCGTGCGTGGGTCGATGCGGCCGTCACCGTGGGATATCGCCTCGAGGGCGAGGTCGTAAACGCGCGGCAGGCCGCGGGAGGGACCCTGCGCAAGGTGGGGCAGACCCCGGCTGTACTCCTTGGGAAGGTGTTGCCGTGCGGTGCGGATCTGCTCCTCGATCAGGTAGAAGTTGTCGAGCAGCCAGTCGCCGGCGGGAGCGATGCGCAGCCGCGACCTCACGGCTGCCGTCAGCATGTCGAAGGTGTCGATCAGGACCCGCTCGTTCTCGTCGAGCCGCTCGAGCAGCCGGGTCGGCGGACGCGACGTGCTCAGGGCGTGAGTGCCGGCGAGTGCCTTCCCGTGCTGCTCCATCTGATCGACGCTGAACAGTTCAGCGCGCAGCGGAGTCTGGTCATCGGTGACGCTGGAACCGGGGCTCGCGTTGCGCATGCTGTGGCGCAATGCTGCGCAGGCGCGAAGGAAAGCGCTCGTCAGGAACCCGCGGCTCATCGGGGTGAATCGAGCCGGATCTTGTCGTTCAGGTTCCCGGTGCGCAGCGGATCAATCACTCAATGCTCATACTAGTCGAACCTGCTCAGGCAGTCCCCGCTTACGTTCTGCCCCGTCGCAGTTGTGCTACCGTGGTTTCCCGTGGGCGCTCCTCATCAGTTTTCGTTCACCTTTTCCCGGCATGGGGATCCAGAACCCGGGTTGCGCCCGCTGATCACGCCGTTCATTGGTGCCGACGATCGTCGAGCCTGGTTCCAGTTGGCGACTACAGGCCTGCTCTTCATCGCCGGGTGGAGCGCCATGGCTGTGGGCGTTCTACTCAACTGGCACTATGGTCTGGTCCTGCTGCTGGCGCTGCCGGTTGCGGGCCTGAGCGTCAGGCTCTTCATCCTTCAGCATGATTGCGGTCATGGCTCGTTCTTCAGCAGCTCGCGCCTGAACGACGCAGCCGGGCGCGTGCTCGGCGTGGTGACGCTCATGCCGTATGCCTACTGGCGCTACACCCACGCCATCCACCATGCGACGTCGGGCGACCTCGACCGCCGCGGGATCGGTGATATTGCCACGCGGACAGTGAGCGAGTATCTGGAGGCGGGCTGGTGGAAACAGGCCGGGTATCGCTTCTACCGCAGCATGCCGGTGCTGCTCGGTCTCGGGCCGCTTTACCAGTTCGTGTTGAAGCATCGACTGCCGCTGGACCTGCCGCGCTCCCGTCGCAAGGAATGGGCCAGCATCTGGATCAACAATGTCGTGCTGGCTACGGCCATCGCCACCCTCTCGCTGGCACTCGGCTGGAAGACGCTGCTGATGGTGCACGTTCCGGTATTGCTCATTTCAGGAGCGGCGGGCGTCTGGCTGTTCTACGTGCAGCACCAGTTCGAGAGCGCCTACTGGGCGAGCAGCGACGACTGGAGTGTCGAGCGCTCGGCGATCGCGGGTAGTTCTTACTACGATCTGCCGGCGATCCTGCGCTGGTTCAGCGCCAACATCGGCTACCACCATCTGCATCACATGGCGACGCGCATTCCCAACTATCGACTTCGCGAGTGCTACGACTCGCACCCGCGATTGCGGGAGGTTCCACGCCTGACGCTTTGGAGCAGCCTGCAGACCGCGCGCCTGCGGCTCTGGGATGCAGCGGCGCAGCGCATGGTTCCGTTCGCCGCGGTCACGCCTTAGTTCGCGGGTTTGTAAAGACTCTCGAGGCCGCTGCGCGACGCCTGTGCCCAGATGCGGATCGCGCGACGCGCATCCGCTGTGTTCGTCACGCGGTTGGTGATCGTCATCATTCCGGTATTGCGTCCTGAACGGGAATCGACAACCCGTGCCAGGATTTCGCCGGTGGTCGAGTCGCGCAGCTCAAGCACCAGTGTCATGCGCCCCGTGTTGGCCGTGTAGGTGCGGCTGCGGCCGGCGGTCGGGACGTCCGGCGCCGTAATGTACAGGTCCACGATCGCCGGAATGATGGTGAGCGTGTCTGGCCCCGCTTCGGAGACGAACTGGAAGCCGCCGGACGTCAGCTCTTCGCGGAAAATGTCGTGGAACATCGTTGCCAAGTCTGCCTGGATGGCGGCCATGTCGGCCGCGTCGAGGTTGCGGCGCATGGAGCGCCCGCCGCGGTTCGGATCCCAGCTGGCGGCAAAGCGCACATCTGCCGGTTTCAGCAGCAGGTTGCGATAGGCAGGGATCTCGGCGTCCGGCTTGACGAACACGGCGTCGAAACGCGTGCTGGTCTGGCGGACGAGGCCGTCCCACTCCGAGGGGCCGCGCTGGGTGGTCGTGCATCCGCTGGCCACCAGTGCGACCAGCAAGGCCGCAGTGCTCAACGTCGAGCGATTGATACGCATGGGAATCCTCGGGCAAAGCGCGGCAGGCTTACCTGCGGAGCGCGTGTTCTTAAGTGAAGCCGCGAGACTTATAGCCGCCGGGCGACAGGCCGTCAAGCCGCCGTAAGCCTGCGTAAAGAAGCCCCAACCCGAATGGACTGGGGCATCGTAATGGTGGAGGCGGCGGGAATCGAACCCGCGTCCGCAAGCCCTACGCTACAGGTTCTACGTGCGTGTCCAACCTATTGATCTCGCCCCGTGCTACCCGGTTGGCGGGGAAAACACGAAGCCAGCTTCGGAGCGTTTTAGCGGTTCCAGCCCGGAGCACACCGGTTCCGCGATCCTGTGAGCGCGTCCCCCGGGTCTGGATGCACAGGCACATGCCAGTCGGGGGTTAGGCGGGATTAAGCCGCCAGAGCGTAGTTGTCGTCGTTGGCAACTA
>Ga0209254_10001840_pt1 | contig 19172 bp, 9 predicted proteins | sample FrelakmetDIP11DI_FD_187148 | JGI IMG/M metagenome (GOLD analysis project Ga0209254, IMG submission 187148) | Freshwater lake sediment microbial communities from the University of Notre Dame, USA, for methane emissions studies - DIP11 DI (SPAdes)... | ecosystem: Environmental > Aquatic >...
GACCCGAGACTAAGTTGATGGCCGATCGCTGGGGCGTGCGCACCGCCGATGGGTCTCGCTCAGCCCAGTTCGAGCATTCGCTGGCAATTATGGACAATGGGCCCGAGATTCTGACGTTGTTGTGAGTGATGGTCGTGTTATAATCGCGGTACGGCGGCGGCTTACTGTGCAAGAAGCCGCCGCCGATCGTGGCAGGTGAAGGATGTATGTGGCGTAAACCACAGGTGTGGCTTGGCCTGGCAATCAGCGCCGCGGCATTGTTCCTGGCCTTTCGCGGCATTGAGTGGGGGCTGGTCTGGAATGCGCTGGCGGGCGCGCAGTATATCTGGTTGATTCCCTCGGCCATGTCGCTGATCGTCGCGATCTGGATTCGCGGCGAACGCTGGCGCTGGCTGTTCGGCGACAAGCGCGAGCGGCTGCCTCGCTCGCGCTACTTCAACGCCACGGCGATCGGCTATTTGGTGACCAACACCTTTCCGCTGCGGTTGGGCGAACTGGCGCGCATCTTCTTCATCGCGCGCGACAAGACGCAGACCTATGGCATGGCTACGTCCACCGTTGTGGTGGAGCACGTGCTAGACGTGCTGGTGGTGCTGGGTATCCTCATCGTGATTGTGATGACCGGCAGCTTGCCTATCCCCGCGTGGGCGCAGCAGGGGGCTGTGATTTCCGGGGTGCTGTTTGGCGGGGCGCTCGTCGTCATGCTGATCATGGTCTGGCAGCGTCGTCTGGTCTTGCGGTTGGCTGCAGCAGTGCTCGCCAAAATTCCCCGCCTCGACGCACAGAAATGGGTGCGTGTTGTGGAGCATGTGCTCGACGGGTTTGCCGTGCTCCAGCCGGGTCTGCCGCTGGTGATGGTGCTGTTCTGGTCGATCGCTGGCTGGTTGTGCTCGGCCTTGACGTTCGATCTGGCATTAAAAGCCTTTGTGCCAGATGCGCCCTTTACGTTCTCACTGTTCACCACCGTGGTGACGACCTTTGTGTTGTTGCTGCCGGCTACGCCGGGTTCGATTGGTACCTTGCAGTTGGGCATACAAAAATCTCTGAGCGTCTTCGGTGTGCCAGAAGCCGTTGGCCTGAGTTTTGCCATTGCTTTTCACGTGATGGAGCTCATCGTGATGGATGTGCTGGGCGTGATCTGCCTGCTGCGTGAAGCAGGCTCGTGGGCCAAGGCCAAAGAGTCTTTGCGGTCCGTCACGGCGCAGGCTCAGCCATTGGAAGAGATCGTGGCGGCAGCCCCCGGCAAGGAAGCCTGATCTCTGCGGAGTGATCTATTTGATGCGAGTCCTAATCACAGGTGGCGCAGGTTTCATCGGCTCCAATGCGGTTCATCGGTTCTTGCCGCGTGGTGCGCAAGTGACCATCTACGATAACCTGTCGCGGCGCGGATCGATCAGCAATCTGGATTGGCTGCGCGCTCAGCATGGTGCCGGTTCATTCCGCTTGATTCACGCGGATTTGCGTGAAGCCGATCGGCTGGCCGAGGCCGCACGCGGGCAGGACGTGATCATTCACTACGCCGGGCAAGTCGCCGTCACGACTTCTGTGCAAAACCCACGCGGTGATTTTGAGGACAACGCGCTGGGTACGTTCAATGCGCTGGAAGCGGCGCGGCTGTCGGGATCGAATCCCGTCTTCTTGTATTCTTCGACCAACAAGGTTTATGGCGGCATGGAAGAGCTGGGATTGATCGAGACCGAGACCCGCTACGCGTACCGCGATCATCCGCACGGCATCTCCGAATTGTTCCCGCTCGATTTTCATTCGCCTTATGGGTGTTCCAAAGGCACTGGCGATCAATACGTGCGCGATTATGCGCGCATCTACGGTCTGCGCACGGTCGTGTTTCGCCAGTCGGCGATCTATGGCCCGCGCCAATTTGGGATTGAAGATCAGGGCTGGTTGGCGTGGTTCATGATCGCGGCGATCACCGGCAAACCGATTACGATCTACGGCGACGGCAAGCAGGTGCGCGATGTGCTGTACGTTGGCGATCTCATTGACGCTTACGAATTGGCTATTGAAAAGATCGATCAGGCGGCGGGGCAGGTCTTCAACATCGGCGGCGGAGTGGATAACACACTGACCATTTGGACGGAGACCGGCCCGCTGCTGGAAAGACTATTAGGCCGCCCCTTGCCGATCGGGCGGGGCGATTGGCGACCCGGCGATCAACGCATCTGCGTGATGGACATTCGCAAAGCTCAGTCGGTGTTAGGCTGGTCGCCTAAGACTCCGGTCGCGGGCGGAGTGGCGCAGCTCTATCAGTGGGTGGTCGACAATCGCCGTCTGTTTGAAGCGTAAGTCCCATGAAAATCCTCCTCGCTCTCACCTACTATCGACCTCACACTAGCGGGCTGACAATCTATGCGGAACGGCTGGCTCGCGCGCTTGCCGATCGCGGACATCGGGTGACGGTGTTGACTTCGCAGTACGACAAGTCGTTGCCGCGTGAAGAGCATGCCCACGGCGTGGACATCGTGCGTGTGCCGGTGGCCTTTCGCGTGAGCAAGGGCGTCATCATGCCGACGTTTGGCGCGGTGGCCTGGAAGATGGTACGCACCCACGACGTCTTGAGCTTGCATCTGCCGCAATTCGATGCGAGCGGTCTGGCGGCGCGCGGCCGCTTGCTGAAGAAACCGGTAACGCTGACGTATCATTGTGATCTGCAACTTCCGCCGGGCCTGTTCAGCCGCATCGTCGATAAGGTGGTGTTTGGCAGCAACATTCTGGCCGCGCAGTTTGCCGACACGATTGTAGCCTACACCAAAGACTATGCCACTCATTCGCCGTTTCTCTCGCGCTATCTCGACAAGGTGAAAGTGATTCCACCACCGGTACATGTGCCCGCAGTGACGCCCGCTGAAATCGCAGCATTCCGCGCGAAGTGGGAGTTGAAGGATCAGCGCGTTATCGGCTTTGCGGCGCGGCTGGCCACGGAGAAAGGCGTGGAGATCATGCTGGGGGCGCTGCCGCGTGTGTTGGAGGCGCATCCCGACGCGCGCGTCTTATTCGCCGGGCCGTATCAAAACGTATTGGGCGAGGAAGCGTACGCCAAACACATCATGCCGCTCGTTGAGAAGTATCCCGATCATTGGACGTTCCTTGGCATTCTGAATCCGCATGAAATGGCGGCCCTCTTCCACAATTGTGATGTCACCGTGCTGCCCAGTTTGAACTCGACCGAGTCGTTTGGATTGGTGCAGGTCGAGGGCATGCTGTGCGGTGCGCCGTCGATTGCCAGCGCGCTGCCGGGCGTGCGCCAGCCAGTGCTGACGACGGGCATGGGCGAGGTCGTTCCGATCGGCGACAGCGCGGCGCTGGCCGAAGCCGTCATTCGCGTCCTCAACGACAAAGCGAAATATTCGCGGCCCCGTTCGGATATCGAAGCCCTGTTTAGCACGCCTCGCACCGCAGAGCTGTACGAGAAGTTATTTGAAGATCTGTTGGCGCGGAAGAAAGGCGTTAATGCCTCCGAGCACCATGAATCGGTGAAGGAGAACGTGGGGTAAATCGAGGGGAAGTGCCCCACTTGCCTCGCGTGGGAATATGAAGCGCACACGCTGGTTGATCGGACTGCAACTGGGCCTGGGCCTGGTGTCCGTAGGCCTGGGCCATTACTTTACGGCTGCCCTGCGGCCCCAGTACCCGCTCGACGGTTTCATCTTCTACGCCGCCGCGGTGATCTGCTTTGTCCTCGCGTGGCGCACTTCACGCCGCGAGAAAAATGCAGTATGGGCGGCACTGCTCGATCTGTGGCGCGGTGAATGGCAGGAAATCCGCACAGCGCTGCGCGATGCGCTAAGTGCACTGCGGCAGGCGCTGCCCTACATCTCGACGCGTGCTGTCGTTATCGCGGCCGTGGTGTTGAACATTAGTGCGGCAATCGTGGCGTTGTTGCTTCCGGCGCAGACGTGGTTGTGGGGTTTGGCATGGGGCATGACGATCGTTGTGTTGATCGCGTATCTGCTGCCCCGATCGATTTTTCAACGCCCGGCGACCGTGGCCACGCCGCGCACAGTGCGCACCTATGCCGAACCTGCGATCCAGACGGACGTTCGCGTCAACCCGATCGCCCTGATCGTTGCGATCGGTTCACTGCTGCTGGGACAACTGCTGCTCATGTCAGCGGGTCAATCCTCCGGCGACGCGTCTTCCCTCACACGGGCGATTGATGACGCATTTCAACTTCGTCTGCCGGGCGATGGATCGTTGATCTGGCCGGGAGTGATCGCGTTACTCATCGGCACTGTGCTGTTTGCCATCGTCACACGCCGCTCGACTGTGAGCGACTATCCGTCGTTGTCGATCGCCGAGGCAGGATCGAACACGCAGCGTGGGCGGTGGTTGCTGTTGGTCGCCTTCGCAGGGATCGGCCTCTGGCTGTTTGCAATCAAAGCGATGGCCGATAGCAGCGCCGGTTCCGTTGAAGTCTGGCCATGGTTGATCGCGTTGATGGTGATCGGCGGGTGCTGGTGGCAGATCGATCGGATGCGCGGCGTGCGCCTGGCGCTGCATCTCGAGCGGCGCGAAGCACTGCTGTTGATCGTCGCGCTGATCGCCGTGTTTGCGCTGCTGGCTTTTCAGATCGGGCAGATTCCGAACAGCATGTGGGGCAACGAAGGCGCGTTCTTCGCCAATGCGCGCGATGTGGCGCGCGGCGTTTCCGCGGTCGATGTGTTTGGCTTAGGCACCTATGCAGAGCCGGCCTTCACCACGATCTTTCAGAGCTGGCTGATCAGCCTGCTGGGTGCAAACATCTCGGCCTGGCGCTTGAGTTCGGTGATCGCCACGTGGCTGGCGGCGATTCCCCTGTATTTTCTGGCGCGCAGTACACTGGGCAGACGCACCGCCTGGATCGCGTTGGCGTTTTACGCCGTCTCGCCGTGGGTGTTGACCTACGCGCGCATGGGCTATGATGCGGCACAAGGCATCTTGCCGGTCGTGCTCTCCCTGGCATTCACATGGCTGGCCGTGCGGCGCGACAGCCGCTTCTATGCGTTTCTGGCCGGCGGCGCGGCAGGCCTGAGTTTCTTCACACCGGCAACGGCGCGCATCGCTATCATACTGGTGCCGTTGTGGCTAGTGTGGATGTGGATTACGCGCCGGGTCGGGGGCAGAGCGATCGGGCGGCAGGTGGCTGCGGTGGCGCTGGGAATCGTGACGGTTGCTGCGCCGCCGATCGTGTATGGCCTGTCGCATGCGCCGGACGCCTACGTAGGCAAGCAATTCGAATCGTCCTTCAACAACGTCTTTTATGCGCGTGACTTCTATCCTGAAGATCAGTTGTTTGAATGGCACGGGCCGATCTATGTGGGGCAGCAGCAGATATTCTCTGCGCCGCAGTATTACGTGCCGCTCATCGGCCGCGGCGTGATTCGCACGGCGCTGGCATTTCATCTGCCGCCGATCGTGTACGAGAATTATCTGATCGGATCGCTGGCCGATCCGTTTGGCATCTTGTACTTGCTGGGTTTAGCGTGGAGCGTAATGCGCTTGCGCCGATCGGGCTACGCGATCTGGCCGGTGTGGCTTGTGCTGGGCGGATTCCTCGCCAGTGCGTTGAGTGCTTTTCCGCCGCGCGCGGCCATGTTGCTGCCGATTGCCCCGGCGTTGGTGACGTTGAGCGCGCTGGGCCTAACGGCCGGCATCGATGTGCTGGCGAGTCTGATCAGCGGCGTGTCGGAGCGAGGCAAATCCTATGCTTTGATTGGCGTGACGATCGTGATGGCGCTGCTGGGTCTGCGCGCGTACTTCGTCGAGATGCCGCAACGCTTTCCGCCTGATCTGGATAATGCCGTCTTCTGGGAAGCGCAGGCGCTAAGGCCCGGCGCGGACCTCACCCTGATTCAGCCTGACGGCGTGCCGGATAACTACATGCCGTGGGGAGTGCAGCAGTTCGATCTGGGTGTGAATTATCACTTGATCAAGAAAGTGGATCTGCCTGCCACCGATTGGAACGGCCTGTGCCCGTCGGGTGAGTGCCGCTTTGTGTACGTCAGCGCTGATCGGGATGGTGTCTATCCCTATCTGGCGCAAGCGTTCGGCGAGCGCACCCCCGCTGAGCTGCGTGGTGCTGATGGAACGGTGCAATTATACGTGTATGGGCCGTGAGGATTCATCAATCTTCTTTTAATGTTTGGATCGTAGAATGAGCAACATGGATTTGCAGGTGTCCAAGGATATTCTGTGGCAGCACTTGCGCCAACTGCCGGCCTTTCGTGCCTTGATCCGCGCGATTGAGCATCGCATATTGCTGGAACTCGGGCCACTGCCTCATCCGCTATTGGACATCGGCTGCGGCGATGGTCACTTTGCGGAGGTCACGTTCAAGCAGGCCGAGGTGGGCATCGATATCGCGCATGCCAGCCTGGTGGAAGCGAACAAGCGCGGCGTGTACGCGCACCTCGACGTGGCGAGCGCGTGGAACATTCCCTATCGCAGCGGCGTGTTTGCGGCGGCACTGGCAAATTGCGCGGTGGAGCACATGCCCAAACTCGATCAGGTCTTCGGCGAAGTAGCACGCGTGCTGCGCCCCGGCGGCAAGTTTATCCTGTCGGTGCCGACCGATCAACTGAACCAGAACCTTGCGGTCGCCGCCACGTTCGACCGGATCGGAGCGAAACGCCAGGCGGCCCGCTATCGCGAGTGGTTCAAGACGATGCAGGTACACTATCACCTGTACTCGCCCGACGAGTGGCAGCGCCGTCTTGAGTCGCACGGCTTCAGGATTACCATGCGGCGCGATTATCTGTCGCCGCGCGCGACACAGTATCTGGAACTAGGCCATTACTACGGCGTGCCGAATTTGCTCACCCGCAAAGTGACAGGCAAGTGGGTGGCCTGGGCATGGCGTCCGCGTTTTGCGCTGGAGGAAGCCGTGCTTGCGCCGCACGTGTTGGAAGAGGATGTGCCCAATTCCAGTTGTTGTTTCTTTGTGGCAGAGAAGCCGGTTGCGTAGTGCGTGTTGCGTTTTGCGTGAAACCCGATCTGCGCAACACGCAGCGCGCTTCAGCATTCAAAATGCGTTTATCTGGTCTAGCTTATTACGCTCGCTCCATTCCGAAACTGCTGCTCAACGTCACGCCGCGATTAAAGATCGTGCGGCTGTTTCTGGGGCGAACGCTGCAGCAACCGTTGACCATTCGCCTGCGCGGCGCGGGCTTGCAGTTTCGCGTACGCACGGCAATGGATGTGTGGGTCATCAAAGAGACGTGTCTCGATCGGGACTACGAGAACGGAACAGGCTTGCAGGACAACTGGACGATCATCGACATCGGCGCGGGATTGGGCGATTTCACGGCGTATGCCGCGCAGCGCAGCCCCAACGGCCGAGTGTTCGCTTACGAGCCGTTTCCTGAGTCATTCGCGCTATTGCAGCAGAACGTCGCGTTGAACAAGCTGCGCAACGTCGAAGCGGAACCGTATGCCGTCGCCGCGAAGCCTGGATCCCTGGCGTTAAACGTCGGGGCAGGCGAGGCCGTGCAGCATTCGACGACGCAGGCGGGTGCGAACACGATCGAGGTGCAGGCGATCACGTTGCAGCAAATCTTTGATGTACACGGACTTAATCGCTGCGATTTCTTGAAGATGGACATAGAAGGCGGCGAGTACGCGATTCTGCAGGGAATGGACGCGAACTTGCTGAAGCGCGTGCAGCGCATTGCTTTGGAGTATCATGACAACACGCCTGCTGGTAAACACGACGAGTTGGTGCGCCGCTTGCAAAGTAGCGGCTTCCAAGTGCAAGTGAGTCCCAATCTGGTGCACGATTATTTAGGGTACTTGTACGCGGTGAGGAACTGATCTATAGACCTCAGAGGTTTCGCCCACTCCGCTTCGCTACGGGGTGCTCTGCAAAACCTCCGAGGTCTCGAGTGCCAACGTATGACCACCGAACCGACGATGGCTTCACCTCAACCTGAATCGACTTCAAAACTGCGCTGGACGTGGCTGCCGATCGTGCTGTTACTGATCGGCATTGTCGCGTTCGGCGCGTACTTCCGCTTCGGCGGACTGGACTGGAGCCAGGGGAACCCGCTGCATCCCGACGAGAACTTCCTGATGCAAGTCACCTCCGCGATTCAGCCGCCCAAAGACCTGGGCGAGTATTTCGATTCGCAGACGTCGCCGCTGAACCCGTACAACAAAGGGTTCGGTCTATTTGTCTACGGCGATCTGCCGATCTTCATCACGCGCTATGCCGCCGATCTACTCGATGGCGTATGCAAGGCAAACGAGCAGTTGTGCCTGACGAAAGATGGCATGACTTATCCGTTCGCCAGCTATCAGGGCATTCAATTGTTGGGTAGGGCGCTGTCCGGCTTGCTCGATCTGTTCACGCTGTTCTTCATGTTCCTCATCGGCAAGCGTCTGTATGGCGTGAAGGTTGGCATCCTGGCTGCCGCACTGGGCGCAGCCACCGTCTTGCAGATTCAACAATCACACTTCTACACCGCCGATATCTTCGCCACGTTCTTCGTCGTCGCGGCGATGTTCTTCATCATCCGGCTGGGCGATACCTTCTCGTGGGTCGATACCATCGCCGCGGGCATCGCCAGTGGACTCGCCGTCGCCAGCCGCATCAATGTGGCGCCCATCGTCGGCATCCTGGCGGTGGCGTTGTTCGTGCCCGTCATCAGCCGCTGGCGCGATCCACAGCGTAAAGCGACCATCGAAAGCGCCGTTGGGCGTTTGGTCTTGGCGGCTATTGTTGCGCTCATCACGTTCCGAATTTTCATGCCCTATGCTTTCGATGACTTCTTGCATTTCGATGAGCGCTGGACCAATAACATGACCACCGCGCAGCGCCTCAATTCCGGCGAAGATCCGGGCGGGCCGCCGGGCATTCAGTGGTCCGAGAGGACGCCGTTGGTGTTCCCGTGGGTCAACATCGTTTTCTGGGGTATGGGCTTGCCGTTGGGGTTGGCCGCGTGGATCAGTTGGGCGTGGGCCGCGTGGCAAACCTTCGTGACGCCATATCTGCGTAATCGGCATGGCAAGATCATGGACTGGATCAGCGGCGTGGCGCAGTCGCGGCACCTCTTGATCTGGCTCTGGGTTACGGGCTACTTTGTGTGGATGGGATCGGCGTGGGTCAAATCGATCCGCTATCAACTGCCGATCTATCCGTTCCTGTCGATCATCGCCGCGGCGGGCTTAAGCGCCTTGCTCGATTGGGCTTTCCGCGCCCGACGTGCGACGCTGTGGCGCGCCATCTCGATCGCCGTGGTAGCCTTCGTCATCGTCGGCGCGTATGGCTGGGCCTTTGCCTTCACCGACATCTATCGCCAGCCTACTACGCGCATCGCCGCTTCGCAGTGGATCTACGACAACGTACCGACCGCCGTCACGCTGCACGTTGCTCAGAACGGCGCGCCGACGCCGATTCAACTGCCTTACCTGAACAGCGTCGTTCTCGGCGACGATAATCAACCGGCTGCCGCATTCTTCGAAGTCAGCAGAGACAGCACACTGCAGTCGGCGACGATCAATCGATTGACCGATCTCGCGGGCGATCCCGATCCGGAAACGCTGCGCTTGACGATCAGCCCCTCACCGGACGGCGCCAACCCGATTGCATCCGCCGACTTGACGGCCAACGTCGAACAGGCCGGGGCGCGCGGCGGATCGTTCACCTTCAACTTCGCGCCGGTGGCATTGCCGCCCGGCCAATACTTTGCGCTGCTCACCTCGGTCGATGGCGCGCCGCTACAGGCCGAGAGCAGCACCATCGCCGTGGAGTCATGGGATGAAACGGTGCCGGTGCGCGTGGCCGGCCGCGATGCTTACAGCATTTATCACGGTATTGTCGTCGAACGGCAGTGGGAAGATACGCCAGAAAAGTTGAATGCTTTAGTCGACTGGCTGAATCAAAGCGACTATGTGACGATGGCCAGCAATCGGGCCTACGCTCCCATGTCGCGCCAGCCGCGCCACTTCCCGTTGACCACGGAATACTATCGCGCCATGTTCAACGGCGAATTGGGCTACAAGTTGGTGGGCTCCATCGAGTCGTATCCCACGCTGGGCCCGTTCAGTTTCCCCGATCAAGAAACGACGCAATACATGGGCCTGTGGCCTGATCCCACCCGTTGTCCACAGGCCGATGTCTCCACCTGCCGCGACTTAATCAACGTGCCCATGCCGCCCGCCGAAGAAGCCTTCAGCGTGTACGATCATCCGCGCGTATTGATCTTTGAGAAGACACCGGACTTCGATCCGGAAAAAGTGCGCGCCCTGTTGACCCGCGTCGATCTGCGCGATGTACTGACCGACATTTCGCCCAAGGATTATGCCGCCGCGGCTAGCGGGTTGATGCTAACCGATGAAGTGTGGCAGGCCCAGCAGGAAACAGGCACGTGGTCGGAGTTGTTCGATCGGAATGGATTGTTCAATCAAGCGCCGTTAATCGGTGGGCTGGCCTGGTACTTGACGATCTTCCTGATCGGGTTGTTCGCCTTCCCGATCGTGTTTGCGGCGGTCCCCGGGCTGCGCGATCGCGGCTATGGCGTCTCGCGTATGGCGGGCTTGCTGGTCGCCGTGTTCGCCATCTGGTTCCTGGCCAGTTACCAGATCGTGCCGTTCACGCGCACGACGATCTTGTTGAGCGTCCTGGCTCTGGGACTCGTGGGCGGCATTGCCGCGTGGCGCCAGCGTGATCAATTGCGCGCCTTCGTCAGGGACAATCGTCGTACCCTGTTAATCGAAGAAGCGCTGTTCGGCGTGGCATTCCTCTTCTTCTTGTTCGTGCGCTTCGGCAATCCTGATCTGTGGCATCCCGTCATGGGCGGCGAAAAGCCGATGGATTTTGCCTATCTCAACGCGGTAATCAAGAGCCAGTATTTCCCACCGTACGATCCGTGGCACGCGGGCGGGCAGATCACCTATTACTACTTTGGCTTTGTGCTGGTGGCCGCGTTGATCGAATTGCTGGGCATCATACCGTCGATCGCGTACAACTTTGCCATTCCGACCTTGTTTGCGTTGACGGCTTTGGGTGCCTTCTGTGCGGCCTTCAATCTGGTGCAGGCCTTCGGGCGCTGGGTGCACGAACGATCGTACTGGCTGAAGAATCCAGCGATGATTGGCGTGATCGCGGCGGTGTTCGTGGTGTTCATGGGCAGCCTGGGCGGCGTGCAAGTGGTGCAGCAGCAGATCAGCAGATACGGCGGTGAGACCTTTCAGAGCACCATCACGCCTGTCAAGCAGATCGTCGATACACTGCAGGGCGCGATGAAAATGACGGCGGACAAAACCGAGTTAAAAAGCCTCATGCGCCCCGAGTGGTGGTACTTCACACCCACGCGCGAGATTCCCGCGCCACAGACGGAAGCAGGGCCCATCTCGGAATTTCCGTACTTCACGTTCCTGTACGCCGACTTGCACGCGCACATGATCGCCATGCCCCTCACGCTGCTAGTGCTGGCATTGGCGGTGAGCTGGCTGACACGCCCACCCATGTGGGCGTGGGGCGGCATCGTTTCGATCGGGTTGGGGGGACTGGCCGCAGGCGCGCTCCGCCCGACGAACACGTGGGACTATCCGACATATCTGGTGATTGGCGCGGCCGCCCTGTTCATGGGCACGTGGGCCAACGAACCGCTCGATCGCATTTCGACCTGGGTGCGCTTCATCACGCGCACGGCAGCCTTTGTGCTGATCGGTTTTGTGGCGTTCATGCCGTTCACGCGCAACTATGCCACGGCCTATTCCAGCATCGAAGAATGGAAAGGTTCGTTGACGCCGTGGTGGGCGTATCTCAACATTCACCTGTTGTTCCTGTTCCCGATCATCACCTTCATCGTGTGGGAGATCAAGCGCTGGGGCTGGCGCTGGTGGCGAGCGTTGTGGAACACGATGTTGCAGCAGTGGCGCTGGGTGGCGATTTTCGGCGGAGTGATCATCGCCGCGCTCATCTTCCTATTGTATCGCACGAACCGTGCGATCATCAACAATGACGGTCTGCCCATCACGCTGCAACGCGACGTGGCACTGATCGCGCTGCCGATCATGCTGGCCTGCGTCGCGCTGGCGTTGCGGCCACGTTTGGCCGTGGCGCAGCGCTTCTGGTACTTTGTGGTCTTTCTCGCCGTGGCGCTGACGCTGATCGTGGAGATCGTTGTCTTGAAGGGCGACATCAGCCGCATGAACACGACCTTCAAGTTCTACCTGCAAGTGTGGATTTTGCTCGGCATCAGCGCGGCCGTGGCGCTGGGCTGGCTGGCCGATCGCTTGCAGCACTGGCGCGGGTGGGGTGCATGGACATGGAAAGGCTTCATGGGATTGCTGGTGCTGGCCTCGTTCTTCTATGTGTTGACGGCGACGCCCAACAAGATGAGCGATCGCTGGGTGGCGCAGCAAGCGCCCGGCCTCAACGGCGCCGACTACATGCAGGTGGCCGAGTATGGCATTCCGCCTTACCAACTGAAGTGGGATGCTGGGGCCATTCAGTGGTTGCAGGACAACGTGCAGGGCACGCCTGTCATTGCCGAGGCGGGTGCGGGCCTGTTGAACGTGCCGTTGTACCAGTGGGGCTCGCGCATTTCGATCAATACTGGACTTCCCACCATCATCGGCTGGGACTGGCACCAGCGCCAGCAGCGATCGATCATGCCGGGCGGGGTGATCGATCGGCGCCTGCAGGATGTGGCGTCGTTGTATCGCACACTCGATCCGGCAGCCGCGCAGGAGGTGCTGGATCGCTACGCTGTGAAATATATCGTCGTCGGTCCGCTGGAGCGCGCGACTTACGCGCCTGAAGGATTCGATCCCAGCCTGACGCTCGATCCAACCTACGTCTCGCCGAGTCTGACGAAGTTCGATCAGATGGCGTCCGAAGGGACATTGAAGGTTGTCTTCCAGAATGAAGGAACGAAGATTTACGAAGTTGCCAGATGATATGTGGTGCGTGAAAAGACCGCATTCATCACCGTAGCACGCAGCACGTACTTACGCATCACGTTTTACGCATTAAGATGACTATGTCCGAACTCATTGCTATTTTCATGTGGTGGCTGATCATCCAGGTCCTGGGCCTGGCCGTGTGGCCGCTATTGACGCGCTGGCTGCGCTGGCTGCCCGATCGCGGCTACATGCTGGCCAAGCCGATCGGGTTGCTGTTAGTCTCCTACGGTCTGTGGATTCTGGCAACGTTCAACTTGATCCAGAATACGACTGGCGGAATCATTGTCGTATTAATCGGCGTGGCGGTGTTGAGCGTGTGGGCCTGGCGGGGCTTCCCCACTGGCAGCGCGAAAGAAGCTCGCGCCGATCTACGGGGACTGTGGCGTGAGCACCGCGCGCTGTTCATTGCTTACGAGATTGTGTTTGCCGTCGCGTTGATCGGGTGGGCCATCTTCCGCGCACACACTCCCGATCTATCCACCACCGAAAAGCCGATGGAGTTCGCCTTCTTCAACGCCATCAATCGCAGCGCCACCTTCCCGCCGCATGATCCGTGGCTGTCTGGTTACGCCATTGCATATTACTACTTCGGCTACGTGATGATGTCGCTGCTGCACAAGTTGACCGGCGTGACAGCCGGCATCGCATTTAGTCTGAGCAATGCGTTCTGGTTCGCGCTGGCGGCGGCGAGCGCGTTTGGTGTAGTGGGCAATCTGGTGTTGCTGTTCAATGGACGCAAGCACCCTGAGCGGAACGAAGTGGAGTCGAAGGGCGCGCATTCTTCGACTTCGTTGCACTCCACTCAGAACGCTCACCGCTCGGCCATCATCTTTGCCACACTCGGCGCGGTAATGCTGGCGTTAATGGGCAACTTCCAGGGACCGCTGGAGGTGGCGCACGCCAATAGCGTCGGCTCGCCGGAATTCTGGCGCTGGCTCGATATTCTGGAGATCAATAGTCCTGCCGTGCAAAATCCACCCGGCATGCCGTGGTGGACGCCGCGCCAGGGGTGGTGGTGGTGGCGATCGTCGCGCGTGATTCACGACTACCCGCCGGATCAAGTCAGCCCGTTGCTGGCACAGATCACGGGCTTGCCCGCCGCCGATCCATCCGTCTATCAGGAAGCTATTGACGAGTTCCCGCAGTTCAGTTACATCTTGGGCGACATGCACCCGCATGTGCTAGCGCTGCCCTTTGCGCTGGTGATGATGGCACTGGCCTTGAATTTGTATCAAGGCGCGGCGCGCGGCGAGATCACGTCGCTGTGGTCAGGAGAGAAGCGCGCGCCGCTGTGGCCGTTGTATGCGCTGGCGGTGGGCAGTTTAAGTTTCCTCAATACGTGGGATTTGCCCATCTATGCCTTTGTGCTGGTGGCGGCGCTGGGCATTGGTTACTGGCGAGCGAGCAAGCCGCGGCTGTGGGAAGTGGTGATCGATCTACTCGTGCTTGGCGCGCTTGGCGTCGCGCTGTACCTGCCGTTCTATCGCGGCTTCACCTCGCAGGCCGGCGGCATCGCGCCGAACCTGTATAATGGCACGCGCTTCCCACAGTTCTTTGTGATGTTCGGGCCGTTTCTGAGCATTGGCTTGCTGTTTGGCCTGGTCCTTGTCTATCAGGCGATACGCGGCAAGCAGGCGCGCGCGCTGTCCTTCGTCGGCAAAGCGCTGGCGGGCGGCGCAGGTTTCGTGGCGCTGCTGGTGATTGTGGCCGGCGGGCTGGGCTTTGGCGTGGCGCTCATTTCCGAGAGGGCGCGCACGGCGCTGGACAACACCATCAATGCGATGGCGCAGAACGGCCTGAGCGTGAGTGATCACCTGATGGCACGCCTGCTAAACCCGTGGACGCCGTTGCTGATCGGCATCGCGCTGGCCTCGATCGTGCTGTTGTGGATCGCGCGGCGGAGGCAGAGCGCGATCGAGCAGGAATACACTCCCTCGTCGCCGATTGATTTTGTGCTGCTGCTGTTTGGCGTTGGCTTATTGCTGACGATCGGCACGGAGTTCCTGTTCCTGGTCGATGGTTTCGGCAATCGCATGAACACCGTCTTTAAGTTCTATTATCAGGCCTGGGCGCTGTGGGCGGTGGCCTCGGCGTTTGCCGCCTACTATCTGATCGTGGGCGGCAAGCTTCACGCCGTCGTGCGCGTTGCTGCCGCGGCGATCGTCGTGATTGTCGTGGCGCTGGGATTGGTCTTCCCCGCGATGGCGATCCCCACGATGACGGTCAACCAGACCGAGCCGACCCTCGATGCTCTGGAATCTACCGGTCGTTTCGTACCTGATGATTATGCGGCGGCCCGATGGCTGATCGAGAATGCGCAGGGCAACCCCGTAATTCTGGAGACGCCGGGTGACCAGTATAATGCAGGCATGTCTCGTCTCTCGGCTTGGACGGGGCTGCCGAGCGTGGTGGGCTGGCACGGACACGAAGGCCAGTGGCGCGGCAATTACGATATTCAAGGCCCGCGCATGACCCAGATCGAAGAGATCTACACGACGGGCGATGCGAATCGCATGCTGGAACTGCTCAAGGAATTGAACGTGCGCTATGTGATCGTGGGACCGAATGAGCAGCGTTCATATCCGCCGGCTGGGCTGGCAAAGTTCGAGCAGTATTTGCCGGTAGCTTTCCAGCAAGGAACCGTTACGATTTATCTAGTGCCGTGATGCATGACGAGTGATATGAAAACAGCGTCAGTGACGGTAGATGAAACAACCACCACCACAGTGGCCGAAGTGCCGCAGACCGGTGTCGTGATCACGGCTGAGGCCGCACTGTATGCGGGGATTCTGGGCGTGGCGGCAGTGCTGCGCCTGTGGAATCTGGAGGCGTCGCCATTGTCAACGCGCGAGGCCGCGCAAGCTGTGGCCGCCTTCAACGGCGCGGCGATGCCTGCGGGCAGCAGTCCGCTGCTGTTTGGAATCAATCAACTGCTGTTTGGCCTGTTTGGCACGACAGTGAATGACAGCGGCGTACGGTTGGCCGCGGCGTTGATTGGAACGATGATGGTGCTGCTGCCCGTCCTGTTCCGATCGGCGATCGGGCGCTACGGCGCGCTGGCGGCCGCGTTGATGCTGGCGATCTCGCCGACGCTGGTGGCCGCTTCCCGATCGCTGGATGGATCGATCGTGGTGGCGGCGTGTACGCTGGCGGCAATCGGATTCGGGTTGCGCTATTTCATCGAGCAAAAACGGATCGATCTGATCGGGCTGGCGATTGCGATCGGGTTGGGGTTGACCAGCGGAGCGGGATTGATCACGATTGCGGTGATCGTGATCCCTGCGTTGTTGATCGTGTATCGCTGGATCGCTTCGGATGAAGATCGCGCGACGTTGCAGCAGCTGCGGCATGAAGCGCATACATTGCGCGACGCGGTGTTGATCGGCGGGGTGACGTGTGTCTTGGCGTCGACCACGCTGTTGCTGCGACCGGCGAACTTGGCCGGCGTGCCGGAGAATCTCTCGGCGTGGCTGGGCGCGTGGAGTGCCGTGGATTCGATCGGGGCGCTGCGCTTGTTCCAAATCCTGATCGTCTACGAACCATTGATCCTCTGCTTCGGTCTGGCGGGCCTGATCATGTCGTTGCGCCGCATGACGGGATTGACCGTGTTGTTAAGTGTGTGGGCAATTGGCGCGTTGATTGTCGCGCTGCTGCAGCCGGGCCGGCAGGTGCTCGATCTTACGCTGGTGCTGACGCCGCTGGCGCTGTTGGGCGGCCTATTGGTCGATCGGGTGGCGCGCGATCTGGAACAACACGGCGCGTGGCGCGCGGAAGGTCTGTTCTGGATTATCGCCGCCGTCGCCCTGGGGTTTGCGGCGATCAATGCCAGCCGTTCAGCGATGGGTGTGATCTCGTCCAGTCCGTTCTTGGGCATCCCGCTGAGTGGAACGACTTCGCTCAGCATCGGGATGCTGCTGCTGGCGGTTGTGATCTGCGGCGTATTTGGCGTGCTGATCGGCTGGCGTGCCACGCTGCGCGCCGGCATCGTGACGCTGTTGATGGTGTTGGCCGTGATCTCGTTCAGCAGTGCCTGGAGCTTGACCCAGGTGCGGTCGGCGAATCCGCGTGAATTGCTGTGGGGTCCGGCGGCAACGTCGCCGGATGTGCGCGCCCTGCGCGAAGCGATCGAGGCGGCTTCCCGACGACGCACCGGTTTTCTCGATCAAACGCCGGTAGCGGTGACGCTGCCGCAAGATGATGCGGTGCTGCGCTGGTATCTGCGCGATTTCAGGAAAGCCCAATATAATGCCGCAGTCAGCGATTTGGCGCCGGTGATTGTGGCGCCGCTGGGCAGCACCTTTCCGCCGTTTGTGACAGATACCTACCGGGGTCAGCGGTTTGTGACGCAGACCTTGTGGGAACCGTCGCAGCTGACCGACAACGATTCTCTGCGCTGGTGGTTATATCGCGAGAGCGATACGGCGCCGCTACCAGTGCAGACGTACGTGGTGTGGGTGAAGGTGAATCTGTAGTGCGGTAGTGCAAGTAATGTGATTAGCGCAAGCGTGAGGTTTGCTGGGCCGAGATTGGCCGGTGGATGTGGAGAGGCGAAGTTGGATCGGATATGAACGCGGCAATATACGCTCCAAGTCGGCGTCCTTACGGACGGTTTCGACCGCGAGGACGCAGTCGAGGAGCAGATCGAAATCCTAGATCAGAGATCAGAATTCTATGAGCGCATCTGTACCCGAAAATAAACCCAAGACCAGTTGGCTGGACCGGGCCGTGCTGTCGTCGGTCCACCTCGACGTCGAGAAGACGCTGTACCTTGTCTTCATTGTGCTGGCGATCCTCACCCGTTTCTGGGCGCTGGGCGATCGCGGCATGAGCCACGACGAGAGTTTGCACACTTACTACTCGTGGAACCTCTATAAGGGCGGAGGCTTTGCGCATACGCCGTTGATGCACGGGCCGTTCCTGTTTCACATCAACGCGCTGATCTACAGCATCTTCGGCGCGGATGATTTCACGGCGCGCATCTCGGTGGCGATCTTTGGCGTCGTATTGGTAGGCTTGCCGTATGTCATGCGTCGCTGGCTGGGACGCAGCGGCGGTCTGCTGGCGTCATTCCTGCTGCTCATCTCGCCGTCGATCTGGTATCACGGCCGCTACATCCGCGACGAAGCGTATATGCTGGTCTGGGCGGTGCTCATCGCGTGGGCGATGTTTGCCTACTTGCAAAAGCGCGGCAATAAGTGGTTGTACCTCATCGCAGGCTCGCTGGCCTTCGGCTTCCTGTCGATGGAATCCACCTTCATTCTGGCGGTGATCTTCGGCTTGTTTGTCGCCGTCACGACGCTGATCGAATTATCGAAGAATCAGAATTTCTGGATCGGTATCTTTGGCCGGGCAGTTCTAGGGCTGGCCGTGGCCGCGATTATCGCCATAACCGTTGTCGTGTTGCAGGCGTTGATCATGGACTTCAGTTTCGTGGGCCTGGGGCCGGGCGATGTTATGCCGTTCCCGCTGCCGCTGCAGCCTCTGCAACCGGGCCTGCCCATCGAGTTCAGCGCGCAGCTGATGTACTGGCTGCAAATGGCCGGCGGCGCAGCGAGAGTGCTGCTGTTTACGCTGATTCCGGTCATCGTGATCGCCGTGGCGGTTTACTTCTGGTTAAAGTTCATCCTGCCCGATCGCTTGCGCGAGTCACCGTCGTTTGATCTGGCAGCGCTGATCCTGACGATGAGCCTATTCATGCTATCGGCGGGCGCGCTGGTCTTTTTCAATCCGATCTGGAAGTTATTCCAGGGCACAGAATTTGTCAGCGTCGCTTTCTTCACCGATGGCAACTTCCCCACCAACGACATCGGCCCGGTGATGCGCCTGGCCGCGCTGTTTGGCGCTTTTGCGGCAGTCTCTATCGCGATCGGGTGGTGGTGGAAGCGGCGGGTGTGGTTAATCGCCACCGCCATCTTCCTGGGTATCACCATTCCGTTCTTCACCACCTTCTTCACCAACGGCGTGGGGCTGGGCACGGGCTTTGTTGGTTCGCTGGGCTACTGGCTGGAACAGCAGGGCGTGCAACGCGGCTCTCAGCCGATCTATTACTACTTCATCGTGACGCCTATTTACGAATATCTGCCGCTGCTGATCTCAAGCATCGCGGCGATCTTCTACACCGTGCGCGGCATTCGCAACTGGCGACGCGGCGTGAAGTCTACGGCCGATTGGGATCTGCGGCTTATCGTTCCCTTCTTGATCTGGTGGTGCTTCGCGAGTTGGGCGGCGTTTTCGTACGCGGGCGAGAAGATGCCGTGGCTCATGGT
>Ga0209254_10001841_pt1 | contig 19166 bp, 11 predicted proteins | sample FrelakmetDIP11DI_FD_187148 | JGI IMG/M metagenome (GOLD analysis project Ga0209254, IMG submission 187148) | Freshwater lake sediment microbial communities from the University of Notre Dame, USA, for methane emissions studies - DIP11 DI (SPAdes)... | ecosystem: Environmental > Aquatic >...
TGCGCATCGAGGTCGGCGACTCGCCGCTCTGACCCCGTCGGTGTCACGCGCTGTCCAAAATCTGCAGCGGTTTGGGGGCGGTTCCGGGAGGTCTGGAAAAGGACCGTCTTCTATGTTTCGCGGGTAGCCCCCGGGCGGCATGCCACGCCTAGCCAGGCCAGCTAACGGAGTCGGTGGAAAATCAATGGTCTGGATACCCTCGGTACACGAGACTGAACCGAGAGCCCCGGCGTGGGGAAGTTGGGTTTGGCTACGACCAGGATAGGTGGTGGGACGAGGACCAGGGTATCGTGCGTCGCTTCCATCGCGATGCCTAAATTGGGTATAGTCGTGCTCAATATGGGTATAGCAGCATCCAAACCGCAACAGACGCAGCGCGCGCGACGCGGATGCAGCTTGGCCGATGCCCTGTTCACCGGCACCCAGCAGCGCGTGCTCGGGCTGCTGTTCGGCCAGCCAGCGCGCAGCTTCTACGCGACTGAGTTGATCGGTCTGGCAGGCGTCGGCTCGGGCGCCGTTCAGCGCGAGTTGGCGCGACTGGTGCAGAGCGGGCTGGTGACCGTGCGATCCGTCGGCAACCAGAGGCATTACCAGGCTAACCCGGACTCGCCGCTGTTTTTAGAACTGTGCGGCATTGTCCTGAAGACCGTCGGGTTAGCGGAGCCGCTGCGCGAGGCGTTGCAACCGCTGGCCGGGCAGATCGATGCGGCATTCGTCTACGGCTCGATAGCAAAGGGGCAGGGTGCGGCGGCCAGCGACATTGATCTGATGATCGTCAGTGACACCCTGACCTATGGGGACACCTTCGCTGCCCTGGAGGCAGTGGGCGCCCGTCTGGGCCGCCCGGTCAACCCGACGCTTCTGTCCCGAAGGGATCTCGCCAGACGGCTAGAGGAGAACAGCGCCTTTGTGACGCGCGTCCTGTCGCAGCCCAAGATTTGGCTCATCGGGGGGGCTGATGTCCTCGGCGTTTGACAACCTGTGCGGTCCTGGCAAGCCCTTGAAGGCCGAACCGCCCGATGCGAAGGAGTTCGCGGGGCTGCTGCGTTCCGGCCAGGCACGGCTGAAGGATGCCCGCCGCGAGGGCCTCGCCTTGGAGAGCCGATTCGATCTGGCCTACAACGCCGCGCACGCCCTGTGCCTGGCGGCGCTGCGGCGGCATGGCTACCGCTCCGGCAACCGCTACATCGTATTCCAGCTTCTGCCGCACACCCTCGGCCTGGGGCCGGAGGTATGGCGGGTGCTGGCGAAGTGTCACGACTTGTAGGACAGGGCTCCTGTGCTGTCCATTTGGCCCCGGTTCGAGCCGATGCCGCCCAAAACCTTGAGCGGCGTCTAGTCACCGAGCAGATCCTGGTGCAGGAAGGCTTGGTAGTACCGGGCCTTCCCGGGTTTGATCTAGGTGCGTTGCTCCTAGGAAAGGGCCATGCTGCACAGCGTAGACACGCCACGGGCTTGTTCGCTGAGTCCGTAGTCGCGCGCCAAAGGGCGGAAAGTCGGAGAATCTGTGACCGGTGCGAACCGTTTTCCTGGACCTGGAACCGAACAAGTTTGATCCTCGAACCGATGAACTCGCGCGTGTACTCCGCTTCCGTGGGCGGAAGAACATCAGCACTGGTATGCGTCAAGTGAAGAAGGGGCGGCCTGGTGCGCTGTCCACGTACAAGCCGCGCAGCAATGTGGAATTGTTCGAAAAAACTTCTCGGTATTTTCGGCAGCGTCACAGTCGGAATTCCCGGTGCAGCGACAGAGTCTGCCGGTGAGCCAGCAGATCCCGAAATCCGGACTATTTGGAGAAAAGCTGCATGCAAATTGCGACTGCGTGGGTTAAACCACCTTTGCAGATCGGCGGACTGGATCACCTGGCCGTGCAGGCTCCTTGTATCAACATCTACAGCCGGCTGATCCCCGGTATCACCAACGTCACTGATCGCGCCCGCTATTACTCCTTCTATCCATGGCTTATTTGGGCGTTCGACCAGGCGGGTATCAGGGCCTTCGACGACGAGTTCATCGAGCTGTTCAGGCGGGCTGACTGCCTATTCACGCTGATCGCTGAACGGCATGCGGTGGTTCAGGGTGACGACGACGAGCGCCATGCGGCCGCCATGGTCGGCAGCAACACCTTAGCGGAATTGGCAAGGTCGCTCGGCGAATCCAATACGATCCGCCTCTCGGACTATTCTCACAGACAGACGGCGAAACAACGCTACTTCAAGAACAATCTGGGCGGGCTAGGACAGTACTACATCGGAGTCCTGAGAGAGCTGAATGTGCTCGACGGCGACAGCCGGAACGGAATTAAGTATACCCGCCAGATTGGCCAGCCTGTTGCTGAGCGCATGGACGCAGGCGTGGACCGTGCCCAGTTCATGGACATTGTTCGCTCCGATATGGTCACATCGGCCCAGCTGGCGGCGATTGAGAGCTTTTGCCCCTGCTTTTTGCCGACCCAGACCCAGGAGCTCGAGATCCTCGAGGACCTGTTCTTTGTTCGGGGGGTCTTCTCTGACGAGGATGCCTTGCCCCGTCGCCGTAGCCTCCAGGCCATCATTTCTCTCGCCGACCAATTGTCCGAGAACGGACTGCTCCTGTCCGAGGGGACGTTTCGGGCATGCACCTACACTGGGCACCTGCCGGACGGCAATCCGTGGACGTTGCCAGACAGATTGCATGGGAACCAGGGACGCTGGGCGATCTACTCGAGAAACGAGCTGTTGTCGGTGGCAGTTCAGGGACTCTTCTTCGCGTTGCTCGATGCCTACGCGGAATCGAAGCGGAGATTCCGGACGGGGCGCGAGTTGGTGCGCTGGGCACTGTCCACGCCAGAGGTTCGCGGAACCCTCGAAACCTTGGATGGAGAGCGTTCGTTTGCGGAGCAGGTGGCGCAGGCACGGGACTGGCTGCCGGATCTCGCTGATTGGCAAGACCCACTGCACGAAGTGTCTCTGGCGGAGACCGTGGTGGAGAATACGTCCGGCCGCTGTTCGCCGCAACGCCGCGAGGCGATTATCCTGGCCGCTTCGCGAATCCTGATTGCGCTCGCGGCGAGAGCGCCCAACGACGCCACACCCTACGCGACGATTGAGTTCCAGGCGGATTATTTCCGAAATTACCCAATTAACCTACGCTCCTTCCAGCGCAATTGCTCGACGGACTGGGCGGCCCTTCCGACGCGTGATGTACTCGCCTGGCTTCTGGAGCATTGGGGCCTGGAACTTCACCTCCGGGTGGCCTTGAGAAAGTTGCGGGGACAATCCCAATCCACCTTCCGCATCCGACCTTCGGACCAGGGATTCGAGGTAATCGAGCCGCCCGCACCCGCCCACACACGTCCCAGATTTCGCCAGAGCCTAATGATTCTCAAAGATTTGGGGCTGCTCGCGGATGATGGAACCGGGACGCTGCGCTCCACGGAGCGTAGTGCGGCTCTGATGGAGCTGAGCGATGCCTCCTAGACGGTCACTCATCGACGAGTTGCGTTCCGGCGGCTACGAGGCCGCTCTTTTCACTACCTTCAACGCCTATCTTCCCTTCTACGAAGATGTGGTCCTGCGGCACTTGTTGACGGCGGGTGTGCGGCACAACGTGCTACTCATGGATCAGGCCCAGTACACCTTGGCCCTGCAGTCCGAACCGCCCCGATTCGCAGGACGGCGTTACACGCTGCTGCCGATCCGGGTTCCCGGGGCCTTCCATCCGAAGCTGATTTTCCTGGCAGGAAAGCATAAGGGCCTGGTCGCCATCGGCAGCCACAACCTCACGCTCGCTGGATTCGGATTCAATCGCGAGCTGACCAATCTGCTAGAGATTCCCGGGGACAGCGACCCGGAAGCGCAGATGCTTGCCAGGCATGCTTGGGATGCTATTTGCGATTGGTTGGAGCTGGCACGCGATCACCTCCCGGGGGAGGTGCTTGACATGGCTTACAAGGTGAAGGACTTCGCCCCCTGGTTGGATCAGAAACCAGACTCGGTGGCGACATCGATCCACATTCTCTCGGCCCACCCAGGTAGCGAGCCGTTGTGGGCTCAGCTGCGCGGTCTGACCAACGGCGGCGTGCGTCGCGTGATGATTGCCGGCGCCTTTTACGACAAGGAACTTGCCTTCGTCTCAGCGGTGCAACGCGAGCTGCAGCCGGATGAGATCATCCTCGCTGTCGAGCCAGAGACGGTGGAGATACCCGCTGGCGTGGCGGAGTTGCCAGGTGTCCGAGTGGTGCGTGCGGATTCACTGGGGTCGGATGACGACAACCCGACCACGAAGTCCCGGGGTTACCTGCACGCGAAGGGCATCTTTCTTGATCCGCGTGAAGGCCCGGCGGTGTTTGCTTCCGGAAGTGCAAATCCGAGCCGTCCGGCCTGGCTCGCTGAACCAGTCTCTGGGAACGTCGAGGTGATGCTCGCAAGCGTGGGGGAGAGGGCGCTGGAAACGGCTCGAAGCCTCGGTTTCCTGGACATCCCAGACATGCCCTCCCTGTCGTCCGGCGACTGGGAGTCGATCTCTGTGCGACCAAATTGTGTACTGGATACATCGCATCCTCCCTTGCGGACCGGCGTGGCGTTGGCTGGGAATGATGAAATCACCGTCAGGCGCTCTGACGTCGATGGGCTCGGACCGGGCCAGGTGCAACTACTCGACGAGCTCCTTCAGGAACTGCCCTATGCCTGCGCTCTTCAACTCCGTGGCGATTTACTGGTCTTGCAGGTGCCCGCCGAGATCACCGTCAGGACCGCCTTCGTCCGATTCCAAGAAGGCGAACAGGTCTGGGCGCAGTTTCTGGTCCACCACAAGAAGCTGATCGAGGAGCTCTCGCGTACCGGGGTACAACGGAGATTTCGCGATGCACTCGCGAGCCTTGAGACAGATGCTCCGGACCTCGAGACACTGCTGCAATCGGTGGAGCGAATCCTCTTTGAGGACGAGAGAACAGCGACGTCCGCCGCCGCGGGAACCGGCAAGAAGCAGGGGGAAGAGGAAACGAAACCGGCTCCCACCGTGACCACGCTGGCCGTCGACATCGGCGAGACTAAGAAGAGCAACAAGGCCCACCGCCTTCTCCACAGCAGCGATCTGTCCTATCTGCTCGACGCGCTCATCTACCACTTACGTATCGATCGCGATCAATCCGTCGAGGAGCTTGATGCGCGTGGCCGCAACGAGGAGGAGCAGGTGGGCGCTGACGACGACGTCGACGCGCAGTTACCGGGTTTGGACCCGATAGAAGTGCTACGGATCTGTCACCGCAAGGTACGGACGCTGGTCAATCGGATGTGCGGGCAACTGGACGCTCTTGCGGCAGGAAAACAGGCCCTCGATCGGGTTCTGATCCGTTTGATCGGGGTCCTTGCGCTCCTGCGCCAGCTCCGGCGCTGTGATGGCAAGACTTCCTGGGTTGAGAAGGGGAAGACTGCCGTCCCGCGGGAACAGCGTGAACAGCTGTTAAAGAAGGTGATGTACGTCCTGTTCGAGGGAAAGCACTCACTGCTTCACCTAGAGAACGTCGACCAGGATCTCGCGGAAAGCGACGACATTGCCCGGCTGAAGGGTTTACTCATCTGGCTAGCGTGGGAATGCGGGGTTCGGTTCCGTGTCGCGGCGCCCTTTATGGAGTCGACAGATGACCAGGAGGAACGGCTTGCGACCAACGCGATCGTTTTGGCACTGTTACAGGTGATTCGTGGCGACGACGTCGTCATCGATGAAGCGAAAGAGTGCATCGGTGAGCTGTCGTCGGGCGAACTGGATTGGCTGACGGCATTCCTCGCCATGGCCAGCCGGATCGAGGCGGTGAGAAACGGAACCGTATCGCCGCCGGCAGCCTCACAGGTGATTCCCGGCGACCTGGCGACGCCCCTGCGCGCGGCGTCTGTGGATGTGCGGATCGTTTCCCACTTTGATGGGACGTACGCCACGCTGATCGCGCTGGATGAGGCCAAGCCAGAGAGGCGTTTCCGCGCGGATTACGTGCGCATTGTCAAGTTCAGAGACCTCGCCCCCTAATCAGGCCCGGAAGAGGGTTGACAGTGACTGAACCGTCGGGCCTTTGTCACAGACATCACCGCGCATATGACTTGACATAAAAAGCCCTATACGACAAATGATGCGGCAAAGGCATCTAGACGCAATTTACTGGAGTTTCCGGGTTCTTGGGGGGCGGCGGCGGGGGTAGGGGGTAGGGGGTATTTTGGTGGGGTTTGCCCATACCAGCGCAAACCCCAGCAAAAACCCGTGGCTCCAAGCACTTGGCCCGTGAGCAGTTTTCAGAACCCGAAAACTTCAGGCAATTTAGTGCCTCTGTTACGTTTGGTGTGGGTAGGGCACCATCCCGTTACCGTAACTACAGTCACAAAACCAGTTGTTGTTGCGCCGCAGGCGTCCTGGGCCCGCAGCGGAGGTTGCGCGGCGCAGTGTGGGCAAAGGGTGGATGAGTGGGGACAAGCTGGCGGCAACTCGCCGCACAGATCTCGCTAACACCAAGAAAATCAAGCGAGTTGTCCCCAGCTTGTCCCCACGGTCGCGAGCGACATCCACGCTTTGTCCACACGGAGTCCGCCTGCGTCCAGCATCGAGCAGCGTTTCCATCTCCGCGGTGAGGCCCGACCTGGGTCCCGGGTAAACCAAAGGGACCTGACCCCTTGCCCACACAAAACGTAACAGAGCCAATTTAGTAATGTCCGGTTTGCGCAAGTTAGACATGTCTTCCTTGGCCTGTCGTGGCGGTCTCGCAGTCACTGTCTTGGTGATGCGAGGACCACGCCATGCCGCAGATGGGGTTGCTGACCATGAGTGTTCTGGAGCTGGACAGTCCCCTCCTGACGCGAAAAAGTCGTAGGATGAGGGCTCCGGGAAGGGCAGTACGTCGCCCAAGACCTGCCTGTCCGGGCCGGACCGTGAAACAGAACATATGAAGTCTGTTCTAGCGGGGACGACACTCAAACACCGGGTACGGTTGAGAGCACGACGCGCTGCCCGCAGACCCAAGGGGGCTCCACCCCCTTGGTCGTGCAGGTCTCAACACACGCTTACCCCACAAGTTGCTTGCCGCAACCCTGCCCCCCTGATAGCGTTGCGTTGTCTCGCCCGCCCGACCGGCCGTGCAGGCGCATAGGGAGGCACTGCGATGGTTCGTCATATCCCGTGCGGTACCTTCGTCAACGAAAGCGAACGGATTGCCGTAGAGCGGTTGCAGATCAAGCTCAGGGAGTCCGGCGGGAGCTGGATCCTGCTCTCCAACCTCAACCACGCCCAACATCCCGCCGCCCGTTCGGACGAGATCGACATCGTCGTCATCGGCCCCCCCGGCGTCTTCGTCCTCGAGGTCAAGCACTGGGACGCCGCCTACCTGCGGCAGAACACCGCAATCGCGGAAAGAGAGGCCGACCGCATCGACGCCAAGGCCAAACGGGTCGCCGGCAAGCTGCGCCCGCGACTTGCCACCGGCTTCGTCGCCGCACGGTTCCTGCTGACCCGGGGCGAGGTCCGCTTCGATGCGACCAAACGCCCCAGCCCCCGCGGCGTGGACGCCTTCGGCCTGCCGGAATGGTCTGCCATGCTGGCGGTGGGCGGCCGGGCGCAACTCGACCCCGACCAGATCGAACTGGCCGCCCGGCTGCTGGAGCCCAGCGTCAAGGTCGCGCTCAGTGGCGAGCTGCGCACCTTCGCCGGGCTCGTGAACCTGGAGCGCCAGTCCAACAAGACCGACGCCTTCCACCGCATCTACCGTGGCCAGCACCCGACCCGCCGCGATCGCGTCATCCTGCACCTCTACGACCTGTCCGCCACCCAGGAGAAACAGGCCCTGGAACTGGCGCGGCGGGAATTCGACACCATCCAGCGCTGGCAGAAGAGCCCCTTCGTTCCCAGCCTGCTGGACTCGTTCCAGGAGGCCGAAGGCTACCCCGGCGAGCTGTATTTCTATTCCCTGGTGGACCCGGCCGCACCGTCCCTCTCAGAGCGACGAAACGACAGCAGTTGGGACTTCCCCGCCCGGCTCGCCTTTAGTCGGGCCGCCTGCGAAGCCCTGGGGGAGTTCCACCAGCCGCAAGACCCGGACCTGGCCATCATCCACCGTCGCCTGTCCCCAAGCAGTCTGCGAGTGCGCCACAACAACCAGCCGCTATTCACCGACTTCAATCTCACCCGGCTCCAGGACGCCGAGACCATCTCTCCGACCCAGATCGACTTCGGGGACCTCCTGCCCTATGTGGCCGAGGAGGTCCGCCTGGGCGGCTTGGCCGCCGCCGACGCCCGTTCCGACATCGCCGCCCTGTGCGCCTCCCTGCTCGCCCTGTTCGAGCCGGGGAAGCCCCTTGCGGATCAGGTTCGCGGCATCCTGGATCTGGGCCTTGCCCCCGATCCCGCTGACCGCCCGAGCCTGGAGGACCTTTCCCAAGCCCTGGCCGGGCTGACCCCCGAACCGGCCCCGGCGTCGCCCACACCCATCAAGCTCCCGCCGGCCGACTACTGGGACGAGGACACCGTGGTGCACTTCCAGCAGTCCCGTTACAAGATCGTCAGTCGCTTAGGGGCAGGCGGCATCGGTCAGACCTTCAAGGTGGTTGAGCTCGACGCTCACTCCGACGAAAAGTTCGGGACCTATGTCGCCAAGTTGGTGCGCGACCCCGCCGACGGCGAGGCCGCCATCCGCGCCTACAAGCGGGTGCGCGCCTACACCACCCACCCGCACCTTTCGACTATCCACGAGATTGCCCCGACCTGGGAGCCGGACCGCTTCGTCGCTCTGATGAAGTGGGTCGAGGGGCAGCCCATGCAGGACCTGACCGGTGTCCTGTCCCTCTATGCGGATGACCTGGGCGAGCCCTCGGTTGAGGTCCTGGCCCAACGCTGGCTTCGAGACCTGTGCGATGCCTTGGGCGAGCTGCACCGGGTGGGTCTGGTCCATGGCGATGTCAGCCCGAAGAATCTGATCGTGCAGGGTGGCACCGTCGTCCTCACCGACTACGACACCGTCGCCCAGGTCGGCGATGCGGCCCGCGGCGGCACCTTCCCCTATGTGAGCCCGGAGGTTCAGGCCCGCGCCGGCATCCGACCCGCGGACGACCTCTACGCCCTGGCGGCCAGCCTGTTCCACTGTCTCACCGATCGCGACCCCTTCGTCTACGGGGCCGAACGGCGCAAGGATCAGGGCCTCAACTGGGAGGGCATCGCGGGCTTCGACGCCCTGCGGCCCTTCTTCGACCGTGCCACCCACCCCGACACTGATCAGCGCTTCCCGGACGCTCTGGCAGCACGCCGATTTCTGACGGAGCCGACGGCGGCACAGGAGCAAGCCCATGTGGACCAGGGTCGCCCGGTCACCGCCAGTCCGCCGACCCTCACCCCGAACGAAGTGCCCTGGTTGCGTAATCTGCTCTCGTCCTACCCCGGCTCCCGCCACGGCAACAGCGAGACGCGCGGGCTGGACTCCCCGTTCGCCGAGGCCACCTACGTCGAGACCCGGCTGGACGACACCCTGCTCGCCGAGATCCAAGCCGGCCAAGTCAATCTTGCCATCTTATTTGGCAACGCTGGGGACGGTAAGACCGCTTTCCTGCAACACCTGGCCCAGCACCTGGGGCTAAAAGACATCCACTCCGCCCGGCGCGTATGGACGCTACGGCTGCCCAACGGGCAGCAGCTTAAGGTGAACCTGGACGGCGCCGCGGCCTGGGAGGGCAGGGGCGCCAACACCCTGCTGGACGAACTGTTCGCCCCCTTCCACGACCAAGGCTTCCCCCGCGACCGCATCCACATCGTAGCCGTCAACAATGGCAAACTCCTGGAATGGATCGAGGGCCAGCCCGAGGACACCTGGCTGACCGGGCCCCTGCGCCGGGTCCTGTTGGGCGAGGCCGTAACCATGGACCCCCGCTTCCGCCTCATCGACCTAAACCGCCGTTCCCTGGTCGGTGGCATCGACGCGGCCCAGGGCCGTCTGACCGCGGACTTTCTGGACACCCTGATTGACCGACTGCTCGGTGGCGACGCGGACCCCTGGGCGCCCTGTGCCACCTGTGCTGCCCAAGCCCGTTGCACCGCATGGCACTCGGTCCAGGCCCTGCGCGACCCGGACCGGGGCCCGCGCCTGCGGGAGAGGCTCACCGACCTGCTCCAAGCCTGCCACCAGCGCGGCGAGATCCACATCACCGCCCGCGAACTGCGCGCGGCCCTGTCCTACAGCCTGTTCGGTGTCCACGACTGCGCCGAACTGCATGCCGACCCCGACCTACGCCCGCCCCGCTACTGGCAGCGCGCCTTCGATGCCCGCTCGGATCGGCGCCAGGGCGAACTCAAGCTCCTCGCCGAGATGACCCGCTTCGACCCGGCCTTGGAGGCGGACCCCATCTTGGACCGCCGCCTGCTGCGCGAGCCCCTGCCGGACGGCGGCGACGACCACCTGGCCCAGGCCCGCCGCCGTGCCTGGTTCACCCGCCCCGGCGGGGCAGCGGGCGGAGATATCACGCTCGCCAACGGGCGCCACCTGGCCCGGTTCCGGGGGCTACCCCTGATGTCGGACCTGGACGCTGCGGCCCTCCTGCGCAACCTCTGCCTGGGTATCGCCCGCCTGGAAGACCTGCCCGCTTTGGCATTCGCCCCCAGCCAGTTGAGTCAGGGCGTTCCCCTGCGGATTACCCCGCGCACCCCCACCGATAGTGCCTTCTGGGTTGTCAAACCCTGGGAGCGCTTCGACTTGCGGCCCGCCTTGCCCGCCGCCGCCGATGGGCTGGAGACCCTGCACACCCACCTGCATCTGATCTACCGTTATGCCGACGGCGGGGAAGAAGTCCTCACCCTGGGCCTGGAACTGTTCCACGCGCTGTTGGAACTGAAGGACGGCGTCCAACTCTCCGGCGTCGCCCAGGAAGGGACCTTCGCCAACCTAGAGATCTTCACCCAGCGCCTGGCCCGCGAGGACGCCCGCGCCCTGCACGGCTGGCACCCAACCGAGGAAGATCGGGTGTTTCAGGTCCGGATCGTGCCGCGGGATGGGCGGCAGGTGTTGGTTCGAGACGAGGCGTAGCAAGCGTTATTCACCGAACGATCACGAGTCAAACCGATGCAAGCCATTGAATTCGATGCGGTGGTGCAAGACAAGTTCATACCGCTCCCAAGCTCTGCCGCTCTGCCCGCCGGGCAGTCCGTGCGGGTGGTTGTGATGTATGAGCCAAGGTGTGACGCGACTGAGCCTACCTCGCGGGAAGATGCGATCACGCGCCTTGCGCGGCACCCCTTGATCATCCCTGGGTTTGTCCCGTTCTCGCGAGACGAAGCCCATGAGCGATAGCGTCTTTGTGGATTCCAATCTCTGGCTCTATGCCTTCGTCCTGCGGCCCGGGGAGGAATCCAAACATGCCCGCGCCTTGCCCTTGGTGGAGGCAAGGAACCGTTACACCATAAGCACTCAAGTAGTCTCCGAGGTCTCAGCCAACCTGTTGAAGAAGGCGGGAATGCCAGAAGTCGACATACTCGACATTGTCGAGGGGTTTTACCGCCGGTGTCGCGTAATCAATACCGGCCTGGAATGCCACCGCACGGCCAGTCGCCTGAGAAGTGTCCATCGGTTCAGCTTTTGGGACAGTTTGATCGTTGCGGCCGCTCTGGAAGCTGGCTGTGACACGCTTTATTCCGAAGACATGCAACACGGACAAGTCGTCGCTGAGAAACTCACCATCCTGAATCCACTGATCGATGACGAGGTGACCGACCTATGAGGCTCCAATTCGATCCCGTAGCGGATGCTGCTCATTTTGAGATCTCGGCGACATCGATCCAGAAGATCAAGGAGATCGAGCCAGGGATCATCGCGGACTACGATGCGGATGGGTACATCGTTGGCATTGATGTCTTGTCCGTCAGTAAAGGTGGCCTGCCCACGGCCTTGAATCAAGCCGCCTAAGCGCATGACTCGCCCCGTCAAGACCATCGTGGAGGACGCCCTGGGTCCCCAGCGCGCCCGCGCCCTGTGGACGGCCAACTACTATCCCGCGCTGCCCATCGCCCCCCAGTCATTTGAGATCGGCGCACTGCTTCCAGCCATGCTCTACATGGCCCGCTTCGGGCACAGGCGCGGTCGTGGTCGCTTCGTCGAGACCTTCGGAAAACAGCGCGACGGGACCACCCTGGCACCGACCATCGCGACGGTCGCAGATGGCATACGGTCGCGCCCGGAGTCCAACCTGGACGGCTTCGACGACGGACTGGGCGGCACTGTGCTCGGCGACCTACTGCTGGCTTGGTGCCTGGAGAACCGGAAGCACGCCGAGGGACATTCGGAGCAGGTTCAGCGGATCTACCCGACCCATTACCTGGCGAGTTGGGTCGATCTGCCGAAATTGGTGGTTCATCTGCGCGGGGTCCCGGAGTTCCTGACCGGCCTGTTTGCCCACCAGGATACCGGTGAATGGATCGAGCCCAGGGGTCGGGGCCGGTTCCCGGTTGGGGTCCCCCACGGGGACAATCGCCTCCTCGCCCTGTTCGCCCGTCAGATGGAGATTCGCGGCGCCCACGGAAGCGACCTCGGCGCAGACACCTTCATCGAGGCCGAGGCCGTGGATGTCGGGATTGATGAGTTGCTGGCGATCCGCATGGGCCAGGCCTGTGGCAGTGCCCCGTTGAGGGCCAAGGGCAAGGACGAGAGCGAGCGCATCCCAAACCGCCACCCCCTCGCCCTGCGTGCCGCTGAGTGCCTGCGCGAGGACCTCGCAGTCTTCATTGAGGTCTACGGCGGCCCCATCCCACGGCAGGCATTCCTGCAGACACTAGAGTCCGGCATCGCGCTCGGGCTCACCAACCTCCTGCTCTCTACGGTGCGGGTGCTAGGGGAATGGGAGCGCACCGGCGCAGTCCCGGACCCGGCACAGCAGGCACCCTGGCCGCTGTTCGTCGATGCATCCCAGGGCCAGGACCGGGTCCTGCGCGACCTTTCGGAAGCGTCCATGGCGGAGGCCGTCCGGTGCTATGAGCGGCTGCCTGTTCAGATGATGTTGCTGCGGGTCTTGGACGACCGAGTATCGACGGACCGGCGGCTGCGAGAGCAACTGCCGCCGAAGGCCCCGGACCCGGTGGCATTCACGAACCTGCTAGGCGAGATTTACCAGGGGCGACACCTCCGCGCCGAGGTCATCCTTGATGCCTTTCACGAGGATTGCCAACGCCTGGCAGGTGGCTTGGTTGCCTCGGGTGAGGCTCCGGAGGTAGCCGAGCAGCTTCTTTCCGCCAGTGAGAACCCCGTCCTGAGTTTGACTGAGGCATTATGCGAACTCATGGGCGATATGTTGCTGCGAAGGAACTACATGGGTGCGCTGGAAAGCGCCCTCATGACTGACCAACCCAATGGCCTGGCCCTCAAGCGCCGGGTCACCCGGGAGCAGCGCGGTACCCGCCGCTCCCAGGACCTGCGGAGCCTGGTCCTCAACCCGCCCCTACTGGACTTCCTGGTCCATCGCCACCTGCGCAAGGCAGCCAAAGGCAAACCCTTCCACCCCCTGTCCCTGCCCGACTTTCTCGCCCGATTGCGGGAGCGTTACGGGCTCTATGTGGATCGGGAGCCCCCGGGCCAGCCGATACCCCAGGAGCTGTTGTTGCGCAATAAGGCCTGCCTGGAGCGGCGGCTGCGGGACCTGGGCCTGCTCATCGGCGTGAACGACGCCGAGTCCATGAAGCAGTTGCGGCCCAGGTACGCCAGGGAGCGCGATCATGCTGTCTGAACCCGCGGCCCTGATCCTCGCCCAGGCATTCGCCAAGCTACTGGGTAAACCCGAGCCGGGGAGCATGGCCTTTATCCGCTGCCTGCCGCCGGAGGTCTCGATTGCACTGGCGGCCCATGCGCGCTTTGCCGTGCCGGGCTGGCGGGTCGGCGTGGTCGTCGATGAGCCGGACCCACAGACCGGGCGGATTGCCGCCGACCAGGCGGTGGAGTGGCGGGAGGGAAAGGGGCAGGCCACCCTGCTCCTGGTGGATCCGACCCGGGCCGGTGCCGGGATGGACGGCATCTACGGGGCGACCCGGGAGATCGGCGAGGCGGAGCTGTTCCAGTTGGCTACGGAACTGGCCCGCCAAGAACTGCCCAGGGGCTATAAGGGGTTCGCCCAGAAGGCATTGGCCAAGGCTGGGTGGGGTACCCGGCGGCGCCCACTGTCCCCCTGGTCGGCCCTCGATTACCTCTGCCGGGCCTGCGAGGATGCTGATCAGGTTGGCGCGGCCCTGCCGGTGATTGGCCTGTGGCCAGTGGCCACCGAAGGTGCCCCGGACGCCGCCGATCTCGACAAGTCGCTGCTCTTGGCGGAGCGTCTGCTGCCGGTGCAGGGGTCGCGGCTTGCGCCGGAGCAACGGGCCACCGCCCTGAGGCTCGGTGATGGGGAAACGGCTCGGGAGACCGCGTTGGCCCGGTTGCTTCGCCAGGTCGACCCTTTGCCGAGGCGCGATGCCCTGGCGCACATCGGAGAGGCCCCCGACCTTTGGCTCAATCGGATGATGCCTGGGGTGTTCGACGACCAGACCCTTCAAGGCATTGAATGGGTGCCCTGGCGGGGCCGAACAGGCAGGCCGGCGGCCTGGTCCGGCCTGATCCAGACTGATGACGAGCGGTTGGAACTGCGCCTGAGCCTGAACCCGGAGGACCGTACTAACCGCGCCCGTCTGGAGGTCCGCTGGAGGGTCGATCCGGACGACCTCGCCAAGGGCGCGACGGAGTACCAGGTCGAGGTCCGCTCGGGCCAGGATGTGCTGGCGGAGAAGACCATCAGCCACACCGGGCGCTCGCCTCAGAAGGCGGTCTTCACCCAGGACGACTTCGATGACCTAGACGACAACGCCCGGTTCGAGGCTGAGGTTAGCATCCGGGCCTTGGGGGACCACCCCTGCGAGGCTACCAGCGAGGGGTTTGTACTGTGCTTCGGCCAGCCAGAGGCGGCGGCCAAGAGCAGCGCCGGCAAGGTCTACTCGACCCTGGCCCTGGCGGCCGCCCAGCTCGCGCCCGATGTCGAGACGTTCAAACACTTGGCGCGCGACCCGGGCAATCGGGCCTTTTTCAGCACGGACAAGAAGGGCTTCATCGCCTGCCGGTTGGGCGGCAAGGTCGGCCGGGTCTTCTGTCCCAAGCTGATCGGCGACCTTGGCCGGGACTGGATCAATCGGGAGGGCGCCCTTGGCCGCTGGCGCCTGACCGTCCGTTCCGATGGCACCCCCTTGGGCGATCCGCAGTTTGTTCCCCTGGAGTCCGACCGGGGTGCCCAGCGTTTGGCGCAACAGTCGCGCCAGTTGGCGGTTTGGATGGCGGGAAGCCAGGGGCCCCTGGGCATCCTGTACCACCACGAGATAGAGCCGCTGAACAAGTACGTGCTCGCCGCCTCCGACGCCTGGCAGCAAGGCGGCGCGGAGTTGGCTCTAATCGACACCCTGGAGGTGGTTTCCCAGGCCGGGCATACCCTGGGCCTGATCGTATTGCCAATGCACCCCCTGCGGGTCGCCTGGCAGCAGAGCTATGACCTGTTGGTCGCGTACCACCGCTACGATCAAGCCCTACCGGCGGCGAAGATCGAGCACCTCCTGGCGCGGATCACAGGCGCGCACTACCCGTCCTTGCTCCCGGGTGTGGAACCTGGGCAGGTGTTTGTCTTCGCCGACACCCTCGGGCTCCATGCCGTGGCCTTGGTACGCACCGACGACCCGGAACCGAAGGCAACGGTCGCCCTGCTCGGGCGGCTGCTGGGCGGGGACGAGAGCACAGCCCCCTCCGTCGGCAAGGGCGCCGCCGATGCCCTGGGCGGCGAGATGCGCCGCTACCTGCAACTGCACCCCCAATATCGGCGGGTTCGCGTCCATGCCCTGCGGGCCGGGGACGCCATGCCCATCGCACGCGCCCTGGGGCAGGCACTGAAGGCGGACGGCGAGGCGGACGAAAGCCCCGAGGACGGGGACAACCATCTTTGCTACGAGTTGGACCTGTTCCCGGGCGCGGACCAGGCCAATGCCCAGACCGGGCGCTTCCTGTCCGCCACCGCCGAGCGGCGGCGCAGCGGGGCTGGGGCGGTACCAGAGGCGGATCGCTGGCTGCTGGAGAGCGTGACCCGCCCCGGGGGCCTGACCCTACCGCGGCTGCGCTGGGCGCGTCGGGCGGACTCCAGGCCCACGACCCCTGCCCATGTCGCCATCGCCTTCGATGTCTTCGCCTCCCGGGTGGAGTGTCGCAGACAGATCGACCTGCCGGCCGATGGGGTGCTGGAGGCCCATGGGCTCATGCTCATGCCGAATCGGGAGTTCCATGCAGAGCCCACGCCACGCTGGGTGAGCTTCATCCCGCCCAGCCCGGACGGCGAGAAGCACCCGGTCACCGGCATACTGACCAAGCGCCAGGTGGGACTGCACGCGCACATCCTGAGGGCCGTGGCCCGCCACTTGGGAGGCGGTCCGGATGACTGGCCGGTGCTGGTGACCGAGGTCTCCGCGGATCAGGCGGACCTGCTGCAAGACCTGCACGGCCTATGCGATTGGGTGGTCACGGCCGACCGCAACGCGGGGATCGAGTACTTCGACTCCCCCCGCGAGCTGCCGCGGGTCTACGAGAACTACATCATCGACTGCGTGCCGGAACGGGACGACCTGGGCTTCATGCAGTTGATCACCTCCACCAGCAGCTTCGACGAGGTGGTCAACCTACTGGACAGCGCGTTGGGCGAGATGGGTCTGTCCGCCAGCCCGCGCAACTGCGCTTACGTGCTGGAGGCACTCAAAGCCGTCAGTGGCCGGCTGGCGCTGCGCCTGGCCGGGGCCGGCAATGCGGCGCAAGAGATGATCGCGGTGGCGCTGGCCCAACGGCACTGCGCGCGGGCGAGCGGCGATGACGGGGCCTGGGTGCCGCTGGCCGAGGGCTTCCTGATCCCGCTCGACGATGTGCCCGAGCTGTTTCGGGAGCCAGGCAAGGTGATCGAGGGCGGCGAGCAACGGGCGGACCTGCTCTATGTGAGCGCGGCCAGAAGGGGCGGGTTGCAATTGGCCTTTGTGGAGGTGAAGTTCCGCCGTTACCTCAAGACCGCCCGCTCGCCTGATCTCGCCGAGGGGATGGAGCGTCAGATCGAGGCGTCCTGTCAGCGTTGGGCCCAGCTCTTCGGCACCCGGACCTCAGCCCTGGAGCAGACCGTCAATCGCGCCTGGCTTGCGCGCATCCTGCGCTTCTACGCCCGCAAGGGCCGCCGCCACGGGCTATCCGAGGACGCCTTAAACACGGCCATGAGGGAAATCGACCGTGTGGTCCGTAAAGAGACGGACCTGCCCGCCCTGCTGGACATCAAGCGGGTCGGCTTCATCTTTTGCCCCGAGTACGGGGGCAGGCAGCCGACGCGGATGACGCGCGGCGGCGAGGCGGACCTGTGGCTGTTCGGCCCGGACATCCTGCCCGAGCCGAGAGCGTTATCGCGGGGCGACGGGGAAGGTCCCGCGGCGCTTGGCGGTGGGACACTGGCAACAGAGGATGGGGGGACTGAATCGGTTCAGGGCGATTCATCGGCGACGGGCGCATCGGCCGTCCAGACCGAGGCCAAGGAGCCGAGTGAGGGCGCGGAAGCAGCCGATCAGGTTGGGCTGGGCATTCGCCCCGTCCGGAACGATTCGGGTGTTCGGGGTAGCCGTACCGGTGCCATTTCCGGCGAGCCCATACATGGTCAGGACGGCGTTTCAAACTCGGTCCCGCCTGTTGCCCTCAGCACCGCGAGCCGCCTATCGGCGGCTGGCCGACAGGATGTCGGCGCTCCAACCACGGAAGCGACCGTGCTACTCGGCCACCGGGACCCGGGTGAGGACACCGTGGTCTGGCGCGCCAGCATCCGAGCGAATCCGCACCTGATGATTCTGGGGCTGCCGGGCATGGGCAAGACCACCAGCCTGATCAACATTTGCCTCCAACTTCAGGCCCAGGGGGTGACGCCCATCGTATTCTCCTACCACCAGGACATCGACGAGAAACTTGGGCTTGAGCTGCCGGAGCCGCCCCTGGCGGTCCGCTACGCGGGCCTCGGCTTCAACCCCATGGAGGTGGTCGGCGACAATCCCCTTGCCTACCTGGACAACGTCGGGATGCTGCGGGACATATTCTCGGCGGTCTTCCCGGACCTGGGTGACGTGCAGCTTGGGCGTCTGCGCGAGGCACTGAAGCAGAGCTACCTGGATCTGGGTTGGTCTCCGGGTCAGCGGGGGGAGGTCCCGGCCTTCCGCACCTTCCTGGAACGTCTGCGCGCCGAGGAGAAGCCGGACAAAGGGCTTCTCACCCGGTTGAACGAACTGGACGATTACGGGCTGTTTGGGGCCGGGAGCGGCGCGCCTACCCTCCTGGATCAGGACCGGTTGGCCCTGATTGAGGTCCATGGCACCCAGAACGAGCAGTTACAACGGGCCTTTGCGACCTTCGTCCTCTACAACCTTTACCAGGGCATGTTTCGGCGCGGGCCCCAGGGCCGCATCACCCATGCGGTGATCTTCGACGAGGCCCACAAGGCGGCGCGCCTGAAGCTTCTCCCAACCATGGTCAAGGAGTGCCGCAAATACGGCATCGCCTTTGTCGTCGCCTCCCAGGAGGCCAAGGATTTCGATCCCTCCCTATTCACCGCGGTGGCCAATTACCTGGCCCTAAGGCTGAATGAGAACGATGCGAAGCTCATGGCGAAGGGCTTTGCCGTATCGGACAAGGTTGGTCTATACACCGACCGCATCAAGCAGATGCCGAAATACAAGGCGATGTACTATGGGGAGGGACTGCGACTGCCCGTTACCGTGGCGTTGGCGCAGTATCCTCGGCGAGACTAGGGAGGCAAATCGGCGGTGCCGTGGACCACAGTTCCCGTGATCGGCAAGGAGCCTTACCCGACTGTGGCGAAGGACCTCTTGGGGGGGGGCTGTGGAGACGGCTGCGGAGCCGCTGAAATAGAATTGCCATTTCTGCTTCAAAAAGGCCGCGGATCGGCTGGATTCTGGGCGCCATGGTGGCACGAAATAAACTCTTATGACAGTCTATGGCCGAGCGCATGAAATAGTTCGCGTAGAGACCTGTTTCACTCCTCCCAGCGCACCCCGCTACGGGTCTGATCAGGATACGTGTAAATTTTAGTAATCTCAGCCAGCAGCCTCGTCAGCGATCCCAAGGAACCGTAGCACCAACGGCGGTGGCAGGTCGT
>Ga0209254_10001842_pt1 | contig 19164 bp, 17 predicted proteins | sample FrelakmetDIP11DI_FD_187148 | JGI IMG/M metagenome (GOLD analysis project Ga0209254, IMG submission 187148) | Freshwater lake sediment microbial communities from the University of Notre Dame, USA, for methane emissions studies - DIP11 DI (SPAdes)... | ecosystem: Environmental > Aquatic >...
CAGAACCTGGCGCAGATCTCCGCCTCCGACGCGCCACTGGCCACCAGCCTGGCCAACGTGCAGGCGATGACCGACAAGGGCAAGGGGCCGCGCGGTGCACTGGGCATGCTCGGCAGCGAGGCCGATGCAAAGCAGATCAGCAGCGCGCTGGCCCGCGCCAACGCGTTGCTGGCGCGACTCGATGCCATGGCCGTGAAGGCCGACGCCCAGGTGCTCGGCCCCGATGGCCTGGTGCGCGAGGGCCGCGCCACCCTGGTGCAACTCGGCGCCTTGTTGGCCGATGTCCGGGCCTCGCTGAAGCAGGTCGATGCAGTGCTGGCCGAGGCGCAGGCGGTGGCGGCCAATGCGCGCGTGGCCACCACCGACCTCGGGGCGTTGCGCAGCGAAGTCGACGCCACCGTGCGCAAGGTCGAACAACTGGTCGACGAGGTCAATCGCAAGTGGCCGTTCGCCCGCGACACGGACTTGAAGTTGCGATGACCATGAACCGATGGCTTAAGGCGATGCGGTGTTGCGGCGCGGCCGCGGCGGTCGCGACGCTCGCTGCCTGTGCCAGTGGCCCGCCCGTGCCCGACTGGCAGGCCAATGCGAGGGCGGCGATGGACCAGGCCACAGCAGCCTACCTGTCGGGCGACAGCGCCGCCGAGGCGCGGGCCTTCGAGCGGGTGCGCGAGCAGATATCGCGCACCGGCCGCCCGGAGTTGCTGGCGCGGGCCGAGCTGATGCGCTGTGCGGCGCATGTGGCCAGCCTGGTGTTCGGGCCTTGCCCGGGCTTCGAGCGGCTGCGCAACGATGCCGCCCCGGCCGAGCTGGCCTATGCCGAGCACCTCGCGGCGCGGCCGCTGTCGCGAGAGGACATCGAGCGCCTGCCGCCCGCGCAGCAGGCCGTGGCGGCCGCCGTTGCCGGTGGCGACATGTCTGCGGCCACTGTGCAAGGCATCGACGACCCGCTGTCCAGGCTGATTGCCGCGGCCGTGCTGTTCCAGGCCGGCAAGGCCAGCCCGGCGACGCTGGCGCTCGCGGCGGACACGGCATCGGCCCAGGGCTGGCGACGGCCCTTGTTGGCGTGGCTCGAAGTCCTGGCCTTGCGCGCCGAACGCAGCGGTGCCGTTGACGAGGCGCAGCGCCTGCGCCGGCAGATGCTGCTGGTGCAAGGCGCGAAGTAGCCCGACGGGCGCTCGAGGCGCGAGCGCGTCAGCGGTCGGTGCGCGTGCGCCTGGATTGCCGAAGCGCAGCGTCGAGCACGGGGTGAGCTTGGTAGCGCGCGATGAAGTCGCGCTCGCTGCGCCCGGCCTTGGCGCGGATCAGGTCCACCAACGCGCGGCGCTCGTCGCTGCGCCAGGCGCCGACGCCCAGCAGCGCGAGGATCGATGCCAGGCGGCGCCAGGCCTCGCGCTCGTCCGCCGAGAAGCCGCGCAGCGAGGCCAGGCCGCAGTGGCGCAGCAGCTCGGCACTGGCTTCATCGACGGCGCGTTCGCGGTTCGAGCCGGCACGCGACGAGAGGGCCGCGCCGACGCGCAGACCCAGTGCTGCCAGCGGCGCCAGCGGCAGCGGCTGCGCCGGGTCGAACTCGAAGAACAGATGCTGCCCGGCCAGTTTGGCGAGGGTGGCCGGCAGCGTTCGATGGCGCGGGCGGCGCTGAATGCGCACCTGCTCATCGCGCGCGAGCCGGCGCGTGGCGGCATCGCGCGGGGCGAAGCCGAGCTTGGCGTAGAACCACCAGGCGCCGGAGTCGAGCGCTTCGTCGTTGCCCTGGCCGAGCTGGTAGGGCTCGATGCTGCACGAGCTGGTGCCGAAAACGTGCCGCAGCGCGGCCAGCCAGCGCGCAAAGGTGAACGCTGCTTCGCCGCCGCGAAAGGTCTCGAAGGTGTTGAACGACAGCGCCGCACTCCGGCCGACATGGTCGGACTGCGTGTAGCCGATCGGCACGCCGTTGCGCAGCGTCAGCCCGCCGTAGTACGAGGCCACGGCATGACGTCGCTGCGGCAGCACGCCGATCAAGGCGAAGGCCAGGCCGTCGCCGTCGTCGACGAAACACACGTCGCGCACATTTGCGAACGAGAAGGCCTCGAGCGAGCGCGCACGCGTGACCATCGCGGCGCGTGCCAGGTCGACGATGGCCTCGCCGTCTCGCATCGACAGCAGGCGTACCGAGCGCGGTGCGCGCGCCATCTCGCTGTGCAGATCGGGGCGAGCGCGTTGCGGTGGCGTGCACCGGAACACCTGCGGTGCTGCAGCGAAATGGGCTGCGGTTCGCGACGGGGTGTCGGGCCCGGGCGCCAGCACGAAGCTCGCGTCCATGGTGTCGGCGAACGCCTCGCGGGTGAAGCCGTTGCCCGGCATCGCGGCAATGCGCCGCAGCAGGAACACCGCGTCGGTTTCTGCGCGGCCACGCAGCCGGTCGAGCGCGGTGTAGCCCGGCAGCTTCAGCTCGGCCAGGGCCTGCGCCTCCGTCGGCGTCAGCAGCGGCGGCAGGGCGCGCGCGATGCGTGCCTGGGCGTCGGCGTCATCGCGGTCCAGCCGCAACTGGCCTGGCCAATGCTGCGCCAGCCACTGCGCCTGGCCTGAGAAGAAGCGGTAGTGGATCGGCGTGCCGGCGATGCCGCTGTCGGCCAGCTCGGTGCCGTGCTCGCGCAGATCGGCGCGGCGGGCAAAGCGTGCAAGCATCGCCTGCACTTGGGCCAGCACGGCGGCGTTGTCGGGGTAGGCGCGCATGAAGCACAGGGCTTCGTGCAGACGCATCACGGCGCGTGCGCTGCCGAGCCGGGTGCGCGCAAGAAGCTTGAGCAGTTCGAGCTTCTGGTCCGCCGCCCCGGCGTTGAATTCGAGGCGGCAGTGTTCCAGTGCGGCGAGCGGGGAGGTTGACATCGCGATGGCATGGTAGCGGCTGGCAGCCGCCGCCTTGCCCCTCCGTTGCCGCGCGTCAGCGACCGCACCGCCGGCTGTCGCACCGCTGGGCCCGAAGCTACCGGACCGGTGGATCGGGAACGAAGCCGGCCGGGTTGCCGGGGAAGGGGCGCGGCCTGGCATAGGCAGTGGGATCGGCAATGACGCCGGCGGCGACCAGGCGCTCGCGGCTGTCGTATTCGAGCTGGGTCACCTGCTCCGGCGAAGACGTGGCGCGCTCGAAGCTCGTGCGCTGCGAGACCGACCATTCGCGTTGGCCATGGCCGGTCCCCAGCTTGCTGCCAGCAGCATCCGCCGTAGCACTCTTCTCGCGGACCGACGACTGCGCCGCACCCAGCGCACTGAGTTCAGCCGAATCGGCGGCGCGGTTCTCGGAACGGGCCGCGATCGGCGGAGCAACGGGTACCGGCGGTGGCGGCATGCGCTCGCGGAAAGCTGCCATGCCGATGACGCCGACATTGCCGGGCCGTCCGGTCAACGCGGCGTAGGAGCTCTCGATGGCTGCGAACTCGAACGCCGCGACCTCGGTGCCGGATTTGCGCCAGCCGTTGATGTCGGCCGTGCGGCCGGCGTCGAGCACGTAGCCGACCTGGCGCCAATCGGCCGTCTCGCCCGAGATCACGTTGACGCCGTCGACGGACAGCACCACCAGCACGCGGTTGGGCGTGAGGTTGCGCAGGCGCAGCGCGTAGCGCGCGCCGGGGCGGCCGGCAACGAAGCGGCGCCCGTCCTTGACGTAGGTCTGCAGCACCTGCCCGCTGTCCCGATCGAAGACCTCGACCGCGGCCAGGCCCTGGTGGGCCGATGCGTCCGTGGCGCAGCCGGCGAGCGCCAGTGCGCCAGTGGCCGAGGCGATGACGGCGAGCAGGCTGCGCCGGGTGATGGCAATGGGTCGATGGGTCTGGCTCATGGTGTGGCCCCGTGGTGGATGTGCAGGGTTGTACGCACGAGGGGTTCGAACGGGGTTGAGCGGAATTGAAACTTCCCTGCGGCCGGCACAGCGCCTTCTGCCCGTAGGCCGGCGCCGCAGCCATGTTGAGCTAGCGCAAACGCGGTGCAATCAGCGCCTCCCGAAGCCGGTCGTGTCAGGAAACTCACGCACACCGCGCGCACAATGCTGCATTGCAATATCAAGTGCCGGAGGGCCTATGGAATTCACGAACAGAGTCGCCGTCATCACCGGCGGCGGCAGCGGCATCGGCCGCGCCGTCGCAGCCGCGATGGCGCGGCGTGGCGTGGCCGCCGTGGCGCTGGTGGACATGAGCGAGGCGGTCGAGGACGTCGCCACCAAGCTCAACGCCGAGGCGGGCCGCACGTTCGCGATCCCGTTCCACGGCAACACGACCGACGAGAAGTTTCGCGCCCAGGTCTTCGACGCGATCAGCCGCAAGCACGGGCCGGTGACGCTGTGCGTGCCGGCTGCGGGCATCACCCGCGACGACCTGGCGGTGCGCGTCGACAAGAACACCGGCAAGGCCCGCATCTACCCGGTCGATCAGTTCAAGCTCGTCGTCGACGTGAACCTGATCGCGCCGGTGTACTGGTCGCTCGAGATGATCGGCCGCATCGCCGAGGAGCGCGCCGCCAAGGGCAAGAAGCGCTGGACGCCCGACGAGGGCATGCAGGGCTCGGTGGTGTTCATCGGCTCGATCTCGTCGCAGGGCAACCGCGGCCAGATCTCGTACGCCAGCACCAAGGCCGGCCTCGAGGGCGCCGCGGCGACGATCATGAAGGAGGCGATGTACTACGGCGTGCGCTGCAGCGTCATCCACCCTGGCTTCACCGACACGCCGATGGTGCGCGCGATGGGCGAGGACTACGTGGCCAAGAACATCCTGCCGTTCACGCAGCTCGGCCGCCTGATCCGGCCCGACGAGATCGCCGATGCCATCTGCTTCATGCTCGCCAACGCCGCCGTGAGCGGCGAGCTGTGGGTCGATGCAGGCTGGCACGCACCCGCATGACGCCGCACGAGGTGAAGGCATGAAGAACAAACCCACTCCCACCCCCCAGGACTTCGATCGCGAGTTCCGCGCCCAGGTGGCGCAGATGACCTCGGGGCTCGCACCCACCGCCTTCACCAGCGCCTGGGCCGACTGGGCGATGCACATGGCCTTGTCGCCGGCCAAGCGCAACGAATTGCAGCAGGACGCGATGGTGCGCGCCAACGACACCTGGGCCTTCGCGCTACGGGCGTTGACCGGCGTGCCCGTGTCGCCCGCCGAAGGCCTGAACGGCAACGCCGACCGGCGCTTCAGTGCCGACGCCTGGTCGCAGTTTCCGTTCAACGTGTACGCGCGCGCCTTCCAGAACAACGTGGCGCTGATGCAGGGCGCCGTGCGCGACGTCGGCGGCGTGACCGACTATCACACGCAGTTGATCGAGTTCGCGGTGCGCCTGCTGCTGGACGCCTCGTCGCCTTCGAACTGCCTCGCCTCCAACCCCGAGTTGCTCGCGCTGACCCAGTCCGAGCAGGGGCAGAACCTGGTGCGCGGCTTGCAGCATGTGATCGAGGACACCCAGCGCACGGTCGATGGCATGGGGCCGGCGGGCGCCGAGGCCTTCGAGGTCGGCAAGACGGTGGCCGTGACGCCGGGCAAGGTGGTGTTGCGCAACGAGCTGATCGAGCTGATCCAGTACACGCCGGCGACGAAGACGGCCTACGCGGAGCCGATACTGATCGTGCCCGCGTGGATCATGAAGTACTACATCCTCGACCTGAGCGCGCGCAACTCGCTGGTCAAGTACCTGGTCGACCAGGGCCACACGGTGTTCATGATGTCGTGGAAGAACCCCGACGAGAGCGACCGGGACATCGGCATGGACGACTACCTCGACAAGGGCTTCCATGCCGCGGTGGACGCCGTGTCGGCCATCGTGCCCGGCGAGAAGATCCACGCCGCCGGCTACTGCATCGGCGGCACCCTGCTGTCGATCGGCGCGGCAGCGCTGGCGCGCGAGCGTGACGAGCGGCTGGCCTCGATCACCATGTTCGCCGCGCAGACCGACTTCTCGGAGCCGGGCGAGCTGGCCTTCTTCATCAATCCGAGCCAGCTGGCGATGCTCGAAGCCACGATGCACAAGAAGGGCGTGCTCGAGAGCCGGCAGATGGGCGGCGCGTTCATGTTGCTGCGCGCGCAGGACATGCTGTGGCAGCCGATCATCAACAACTACCTGAAGGGCCAGCGCGATCCGATGATCGACCTGATGGCCTGGAACGCCGACGGCACGCGCATGCCGTGGCGCATGCACTCGGAATACCTGTACCGGTTGTACCTCGACAACGAACTGGCGACGAATCGCCTCCCGGTCGACGGCAAGCTGATCCGGCTGTCGGACATCCGCGTGCCGATGTTCGTGGTGGGCACCGAGGCCGATCACGTCGCGCCCTGGAAGTCGGTGTACAAGGTCGACAACCTCGTGCGCTCGGACGACTTCAGCTTCCTGCTCACCTCTGGCGGCCACAACGCCGGCATCATTTGCGGACCGGTTCATCCGAAGCGCCACTTCCGCATCAAGACACGCCGCCTGGCCGACCCGCACCTGGCGCCGGAGGACTGGATGGAGGCCGCGACAAAGCACGACGGCTCCTGGTGGCCGGCCTGGCAACGCTGGCTCGCGGCGCATTCCGGCGCCAAGGGCAAGCCGCCCGCGATAGGCGCGCCGCGCAAGGGCTATCGCGTGGTGGAGGACGCGCCGGGACAGTACGTGCGGCAGCGGTAGCGGGCGCGCGCGGACGTACCTGCATGTGGGACGTCATCGTCATCGGCTCGGGCATTGGCGGGTTGGCGGCGGCTGCCGCGCTGGGCAAACGCGGCAAGCGCGTCCTGCTGCTCGAGCAGCACAGCGTGGCGGGCGGGCAAACCCAGACCTTTCGACGTCAGGGTTGGGAGTTCGCCACCGGAGTTCACTACATCGGCGGAGTCGGCCCGAAGCCGGGCGCCGAGGGTCAATTCGGGCGCCTGCTCGCGTGGCTGAGCGACGGCGCGTTGCAGTTTTCGCCCTGTGCCAACCCCTACGACATCGTGCGACTGCCGGGCTTCGAGTTCGGCATTCCGCATCCCGAGGCGGCCTATCGCTTGGCGTTGCTGGCGCGCTTCCCCGGTGAGCAGACTGCCATCGATCACTGGTTTCAGGCCAGTCACGATGCACGCAAGGCGGCCTTCACCCTGATGGCCTTGCACAGCCTGCCGCCCTGGATCGCGACCGGGCTTCGCTTGTGGCGCGGCAAGGGGGCCGCCGCTTGGGCACAACACACGCTGGCAAGCGAGCTGGCCCGGGTTGCTGACCCGCAACTGCGCGCTGTGCTGGGCGCGCGATGGGGCGACTATGGCGCGCCACCCGACACGGCGCCCTTCGTCGAACACGTGCTGGTGACCGGCTCCTACGATGCCGGGGCCTACTACCCGGTGGGCGGACCGGCGCGCTTTGCACAGACGTTGCTGCCCGCCGTATTGGCCGCTGGAGGTGAATGCCGGCTGGATTCGGAGGTTCGCCGAATCCTGGTCGAAGACGGGACGGTGACTGGTGTCGAGGTCGTGTGCAATGGTGTGACGCGCACCGAAAATGCGCCGCATGTGATCTCCGACATGGGCGCAACCAGCACCGTGGCAGCCCTGCCCGAAGGCGAGGCGCTGGCCTGGCGCGACGAGGTCCGCGTGCTGGCGCCGGGCCTGGGGTTCGTCGCGCTGTATCTGGGCCTCGAAGGCGACATCGCGGCGGCCGGCGCATCGTCGGCCAACCACTGGATCTATGAGCACGACGACGTGGGCCGCGTCTGGCGGCAGCCGGCCGACGAGGACGCGCCAGGCATCTTCGTCAGTTTCCCGTCGCTGAAAGACCCGGCCTGGCCGGGGCCGCCGACCGCCGAGGTGCTGGCACTTGTCGACCCTGCTGCATTCGCGCAATGGTTGGGCCACGACCAAGTTGCCGCCGATTGCGTCGCGGGCGACGGCTACCCGGCTTTCAAGGACTGGGTCGCTGCTCGACTGCGTGCCCAATTCGATCGCCACTTTCCGGCGCTGGCGCCGATGGTGCGGTTTCAGGAAGCGGCGACACCGCGCACACAGCAGCGCTTCACGCGGACCTTCGGCGGGTCGATGTACGGATTGGAGATGACGGGTGACAGGATGGGCAGCAAAGCCTTGAACCTGCGCTCACCGGTCGCAGGCTTGCTGCTTGCCGGGCAGGACGTGGGCGGGCCCGGGGTGCAGGCTTCCTTCATGGTTGGACTGATGGCCGCCGCTGCTGTGGACAGCGGCGTGTGGCGCGAGATGGGGCGTTGAGTCTTGGCGGCCCGATTGACCAATTCGAACGGCAGGCCAGCCTCGGGCTCTGATTCGGGTTCGCTTTCAATCGCACAAGATCTTCGGACTGCTTTCGGCCCATAACCGCGGTTCTCGGGCGGCCACTGTGGTGTTCGCGTGCGGACAGCGGCGGCAGCCGGCAGGGTTGGCGTTCGACGATGGCGAACAGCCGCTGCTGCCGGATCAGGCCGCTGGGGTGCCCTGCGCAGCGAAGTCAAGGCGGAGGCTTCGGCCGCAGGCCGGAGACGGGGGACATGAGCGGAGCAGGGCACCCCGGTGGCCTGATCCAGCGCCAATGCTGGCGTGCGTTGACACATCAGCCGAGAGCCCGCAACGGGCCGCTCGCCGACCTTGCTTTCCAATTGAATGAGGGCAATTGCGTATGACAGCGCCGCTTCGGTTCAGCACGAGGCCGGTGCTCGCACTGCTGCATCGGCCAGAGCTTGACTTGCGTTAAGACGCGCGCAGGCCGATCGCATAGGCTCGTCGGGTGTATTGCGGAGACGTCGTCCGATGCGAATCTTGTCGTGCGCAGTTGCTGCACTGTTCATTGCCACTACGCCGGCTCGTGCGACGCCGGCCGAGAACGATGCGGCGATGCTCGAGTTGGCCACCCGCAGCGGCTGCATGGCCTGCCACAGCATCCTGCCGCTGCCCAGACGCGCCGACGGGCTGCCGGCCATCGCGCCGGCCTGGCGCGACATTGCCGTCAAGTACCGCGATGACCCCAGCGCCTCGAATCGGCTCACGCGCACGGTGATGACCGGCTCGAAGCCGAATGCCAGGCACTGGGTGGGCAAGGTCAGCCCCGTCGCGATGCCGCCGAATGTCGTTGCCGTCAGCGAAGCCGATGCGCGCATGCTCGTCAACTGGATACTCGTGCTGGTCCCATAGCGGCCCGGCTTGATCGCCGTCAGGCCATCAGCCCCCCATTCGGTGCCCAGGGCTGGCGCGATGGCGCCGAAGGGTAGAACATCGGCATCGCAAGGAGACTTTCCATGACCCCCGACGACACGCCGCACGAGGGCGACTTCAGCAAGCTGATCGACGAGCAACTCGAACTCGCGGCCGCCAAGATCCCGGCGCTCGAGCCGGCCGTGGTTCACCCGTCACCCGTGGATCACGAGGAGCGCAAGGCCGCCCACGCGAACTTCGAAGACGTACTGCTCGGCAACGCCGAGCCCTCGCCGGAGATGCTGGAAGAACTGGCCGCGCTGGAAGCGGCGCCCGAGTTGAGCGAGGAAGAGCTGGCGCGCCAGGCCCTGGCCGACGGCGGCGCGGATAGCGACCTGTCGACACCGGAGTAGCGGCCGTGTTGATCGCGTGAGCGGCTCGGCCCTCATTGCAGGGTGATCGATCGCACGGCCAGGGCGAAGCGCCCGACCTGACGGTCGGCGATCATCAGCCCGACCTGGCGCAGCCGGGCAGGGTCGAGCGGTGCGGCGTCGGTCATCCTGCGGCCGCGAAAGGTCGGCACGAAGGCATCGAGCGGCAAGCGCAGCACGGTCCAGGTGCCGGCCGGTGGCTCGAACGCGGCCTGGTAGTTCACGCCGTCGAAAGCGTCGTCGGTACGCAGGTTGAACTTGTAGCGCTTGCCGTCGCCGAACACCTCGATCACGCAGGCCTGGGCGAGCGGCGCGCCCAAGGGCAACGCCGCCGAACGCACCGAAGCAAAGCCCCCGCCATGCTGCAGCGACACCTCGCCCTCGAAGACGGCGTGTCCGGCCGGGTCGTGGCGCAGGCGGCTGCTCGACACGCCGCCCATGACGGCGTCATCGATCGCCGACCAGGGAGCGACGGCAGCGGCGGCGTCGAAGCGGAACAGGGCGGTGCGCGTCGCGCGACGCGGCTACTCGACGAACAGCAGCGCCGGCTGCTCGAGATACCCGCGCAGGCTTTGCACGAAGGCCGCGGCGATCGCGCCGTCGACCACGCGGTGGTCGAACGACGACGACAGGTTCATCATCTGCCGCGGCACCACCGCGCCGTCACGGATCATCGGCCGCAACGCGATGCGGTTGACGCCGACGATCGCCACCTCGGGGTAGTTGATCACCGGCGTCGACATGATGCCGCCCAGGCGACCCAGGCTGGTCAGGGTGATGGTCGAGCCCGAGAGTTCGTCGCGCACCGCCTTGCCGCTGCGCGCGGCATCGGCCAGGCGCAGGACTTCGGCGGCATTGGCCCACAGGTCGTGCGCCTGCGCGTCGCGCAGCACCGGCACCATCAGGCCGCCCTCGGTTTGCGTGGCGATGCCCAGATGCACGGCCCCGTGCTGCGTCAGCACACCGGCCTCGTCGTCGAAGCGGGCGTTGACCTGCGGGAAGTCGTGCACCGCGAGCACGATGGCCCGGACCAGCAACGCCAGCAGGGTCAGGTGCCCGCGCTGGCTGCCCCACTTCTCGTTAAGCCGGGCGCGCAGCGCTTCCAGCTCGCTGACGTCGATTTCTTCGACATACGTGTAGTGCGGGATGCGGCGCTTGGACTCCTGCATCTTCTGCGCGATCTTGCGGCGCAGGCCGACGATCTTCACGGTGTGCGTTGCGCCGGGCGCTGACGCCGCGCGCGGTGGGGACGGTGCTGACGGCGGCGCGGACGGCGCCATCGGTGCGATTCGCGGCGCGCCGCTGGCGACATGGGCTTCGAGATCGGCCTGCATGATCCGGCCGGCCGTGCCGCTGGCGGCGACGTCCTTCAAGTCGATGCCGAGTTCCCACGCACGCGCACGCACTGCGGGCGAGGCGATCGGCCGCTGCTGCGCCGCCGGCCGCGCCGGTTCGCTGCGGCGCGGCGGCGCTGTTGCCGCAGGTGGCGGCGCCGCAGCGGTGGGCGTTGCCGGTGCAGGGGCTGCGGCTGGTGTGACAGGTGCCGCCGGCGCATGGCCTTCGCCGGTCATGTCGATGCGGATCAACTCCGAACCGACGGCCATCATCTGCCCGACCTCGCCACCCAGTGCCAGGACGCGGCCGGTCACCGATGATGGGATCTCAACCGAGGCCTTGTCGGTCATCACGTCGGCCAGCACCTGGTCCTCGGCCACCATGTCGCCGGGCTTCACATGCCAGGCAACGAGTTCGACTTCGGCAATGCCTTCACCGATGTCGGGCATCTTGATGATGTGGACTGTCATTTTTCCATCGCCCGTTGCATCGCCGCCGCAACGCGCGCCGGGCCGGGGAAGTAGGCCCACTCGAGCGCGTGCGGGTAGGGCGTGTCCCAGCCCGTCACGCGCTCGATCGGGGCCTCGAGGTGATAGAAGCAATGTTCCTGCACCAGCGACACGAGTTCGGCACCGAGGCCGCTGGTCCGCGTGGCTTCGTGCACGACGACGCAACGGCGCGTCTTCTTCACCGATTCGACGATCGTCGGCAGGTCCAGCGGCCACAGGCTGCGCAGGTCGATGATCTCGGCGTCGATGCCGGTCTCGCGCGCCGCCGCTTCGCTGACGAAGACCATCGTGCCGTAGGTGATCACGGTGAGGTCGGTGCCGGGCTTGAACACCGCGGCCGAGGCCAGCGGCACGACATAGTGACCCTCGGGCACCTCGCTCGTCGGGTGGGCCGACCAGGGCACCATCGGCTTGTCGTGGTGGCCGTCGAAGGGCCCGTTGTACAGGCGCTTGGGCTCGAGGAAGATGACCGGGTCATCGTTCTCGATCGACGCGATCAGCAGGCCCTTGGCGTCGTAAGGGTTGCTCGGCATCACCGTGCGCAGCCCGCAGACATGCGTGAACAGCGCCTCCGGGCTCTGGCTGTGCGTCTGCCCGCCGTAGATGCCGCCGCCGCAGGGCATGCGGATCGTGATCGGCGCGGTGAAGTCGCCCACCGAGCGGTAGCGCAGCCGCGCGGCCTCGGAGACGATCTGGTCCGACGCCGGGTAGAAGTAGTCGGCGAACTGCACCTCGACCACCGGCCTCAGGCCATAGGCCGCCATGCCGATGGCCGTGCCGACGATGCCGCCCTCGGAGATCGGTGCGTCGAACACTCGCGAGCTGCCGTACTTGGCCTGCAGGCCGTCGGTGCAGCGGAACACGCCGCCGAAGTAGCCGACGTCCTGGCCGTAGACGACGACGTTGTCGTCGCGCTCGAGCATCACGTCCATTGCCGAACGCAGGGCCTGGATCATGGTCATCGTGGCCATGATCAGGTCGCCTCCGCCTGGCGCATCTGCTCGCGCAGGTGCGGCGGCATGTCCTTGTAGACATCCTCGAACATAGAGCTCAGCGGCGGGATGTGGCCGTCGAGCAGTGAGCCGTAGCGCTCGGCTTCCTTCAGTGCGGCCGCGACCTGCGCGTCGAGCTCTTTCTGGGTGTCGTCGTTCTCCTTGTCGCTCCAGGCACCGATGCCGATCAGGTGCTGCTTCAGGCGGGCGATCGGATCGCCCAGCGGGAAATGCTGCCAGTCGTCGCCCGGGCGATAGCGCGACGGGTCGTCAGAGGTCGAATGCGCGCCGGCGCGGTAGGTGATCCATTCGATCAGCGTCGGCCCGAGGTTGCTGCGCGCCCGCTCGGCGGCCCACAGCGAGGCCGCATGGACGGCGAGGAAGTCGTTGCCGTCGACGCGCAGCGACGCGATGCCGCAACCCACGCCGCGTGCCGCGAAGGTGGTGGCCTCGCCGCCGGCGATGGCCTGGAAGGTGGAGATCGCCCACTGGTTGTTGACGACATTGAGGATCACCGGCGCGCGGTAGACATGGGCGAAGGTCAGCGCGGTGTGGAAATCGGACTCCGCCGTGGCGCCGTCGCCGATCCAGGCCGAAGCGATCTTGGTGTCGCCCTTGATCGCCGACGCCATGGCCCAGCCGACCGCCTGGACGAACTGCGTGGCCAGGTTGCCCGAGATCGTGAAGAACCCGGCGCGCTTGTAGGAGTGCAGCAACGGCAGCTGGCGGCCCTTGATCGGGTCGCGCTCGTTGGACATCGCCTGGCACATCATCTCGACCATGTCGATGTCGTCGCGCACCAGCAGCAGGCCCTGCTGGCGGTAGGTCGGGAAGCACATGTCGCCGGGTTGCAGCGCCAGCGCGTGTGCGACGGCAATCGCTTCCTCGCCCAGGCACTGCATGTAGAACGAGATCTTCTTCTGCCGCTGCGCGATCAGCATCCGTGCGTCGTAGGCGCGCATCTTCATCATGGCGCGCAAGCCGTGGCGCAAGCGGTCGGTGGCGATCTGCGGCGCCCACGGGCCGACGGCGCGGCCGTCGTCGTCGAGCACGCGCACCAGGGTGTAGGCCAGGTCGCTTGTGTCCACCGGCGACACGTCGACCGCCGGTCGCCGGGCCTCGCCGGCGCGCGCCAGGTGCAGGTATGAGAAGTCGGTCTCATGGCCCGGCCGGGCGCTCGGCTCGGGCACGTGCAGGTGAAGGGGCCCTGGGTTCATCCGTGATCCTCCCGACCCGGGCAAAGCCTTCTCCGCTCGAGTCGCTGCACAGTGTGCCTGCCCGCGAGCCGCGGCGCCAGAGCCTGAGCCATGATCTGTCTCCGACCCAGCGAAACGGCCCTTCGGACGGGGCCCGGTCATAACCCTGAAAATGCAGTCTCATCCGCATCGCCAGGAAGGAGCAAGCCCGTGAACGAAGCCATCCAAGCGCCGCCTCTGCCGGACCGGCTTTCAACGGACCCGCGCAGCCCGCACCACATCCCGGCCGTGTTCGAACATGAGGTCGGCATTCGCCTGAACGACAAGGAGCGCTTCGATGTTGCGGAGTACTGCATCAGCGAGGGCTGGGTCAAGGTGCCCGCAGGCAAGACCCTGGATCGCACGGGCCAGCCCCTGATGATCAAGTTGAAGGGCAAGGTCGACGCCTTCTATCGTTGATCGACGTTCAGGCGGTCCTGGGGCCGCAGATTTGCCGCAGCCTGTAATGCACGGCCTGCCCGGCCGACCAAGCTGCACTGCAGCGTGCATCGCCAATCCCATTGGCGGGCGCCCAAGTCGTTCACGAGGGGTATTCGATGGCCATCGAACAGTCAGCGCCGCCGGCACAGCGCATCTACCGCCACCGCCTGCCGGTGCGTCTGATGCACTGGGTCAATGTCATCAGCATCACGATCCTGTTGATGAGCGGCCTGAACATCTTCAACGCCCACCCGGCGCTGTATTGGGGCCACGACTCGCACTTCGCCTCGCCGTGGCTGTCGATCAACGCCAGGGACACGCCGGCCGGCCCGGTCGGCGTGACGCAGTTCGCCGGCCGCGAATGGCAGACCACAGGTGTGCTCGGCCTGTCGGCCGTCGATGGCCAGACAAGTGCTCGGGGCTTCCCGAGCTGGACCACGGTGCCGGGGCCGCAGTGGCTGTCGATGGCGCGGCACTGGCACTTCTTTTTCGCCTGGGTCTTTGTCATCAACGGTGTCGCCTACCTGCTCTACAGCCTGTTCAGCCGCCACTTGGCGCGCGACCTGCTGCCCACCGGTTCCGAGTTGCGCGGCATCGTCACTTCGATCAAGAACCACCTGCTGTTCAGGCACCCGACCGGGGGGGCCGCCAAGCGCTACAACGTGCTGCAGAACCTGGCCTACCTGACCGTCATCTTCGTGCTGCTGCCGCTGGTGGCGGTGGCCGGCCTGGCGATGTCGCCGCGGCTGGACGCGGTGTACACCGGCTGGGTCGACCTGCTCGGCGGCCGACAGTCGGCACGCTCGCTGCACTTCATCGCCGCGGCCGGGTTGCTGCTGTTCACGCTGATCCACCTGTTCGAGGTCATCGTGGCGGGGGTCTGGAACGAGATCCGCTCGATGGTCACCGGCTGGTACACCGTGCCGGCCGACAAACCGGCGAAAGGCCTGTGATGAACACCTACAAGACCCTCCGCCTGATGAAGAAGAGCCAGCGCGATCGCCGCCACCTGCTGCGCGGCACCGTGGCCGCCGCCGGCGCGGCCCTGCTCGGCGGCTGTGATCGCCTGTCGCGCAATGAATCCTTCGTCGAGGTGCTCAAGAGTGCCGAGCACCTCAACGCCGCCGTGCACAAGATCGTGGCGCCGCGCCCGGCGATGGCGCAGGAGTTCGAGCGCAAGGACATCGTGCAGACCTTCCGCAGCAACGGCACGCTGATGCCGCGGGACGCCGACTACCGTGCGCTCGGCATGGGCGGCTTTGCCGACTACCGGCTGGCCGTGCGCGGCCTCGTCGGCAAGCCCGCCGAGTACTCGCTGGCGCAATTGCGCGCCCTGCCGTCGCGCACGCAGATCACGCGCCACGACTGCGTCGAGGGCTGGAGCTGCATCGGCCAGTGGAAGGGCGTGCAGCTCGGCCTGTTGCTCGAGCAGGCGCAGCCGTTGCCCGACGCGCGCTTCGTCGTCTTCCGCTGCTTCGATTCGATGGACGAGCCGGCCACGGGCACCGATTCACGCTACTACGAGAGCATCGACTTCGACGACGCCTACCACCCGCAGACGATCCTGGCCTACGAGCTCAACGACCAAGCGCTGCCGATCAGCAACGGCGCGCCGCTGCGCTGCCGCGTCGAGCGCCAGCTCGGCTACAAGCACGCGAAGTATGTCCGCGCGATCGAGTTGGTGGCCAGCCTGGCCGATATCCGCGGCGGCAAGGGTGGCTACTGGGAGGACGAAGGCTACGAGTGGTACGCGGGGATCTGAAGCGCGGTCCACGTGTATCGACGATGATCGTGCCTTGCGCCTCCGGCGCGGCCCTGGAGACCCGGCTTGAACCCACTGCAACAACGCCTGCACGAGCTGGCCAGTGCCGAGCTTGGGGGCATCCGGCGCGGCATCGAAAAGGAGAGCCTGCGCACCCAGGTCGGCGGCCGCCTGGCGCGGACGCCGCACCCGGCGGCGCTCGGCTCCGCGTTGACGCACCCGCACATCACCACCGACTTCAGCGAGTCGCAGCTCGAGCTCGTGACCGGCGTGCACGCCGACATCGCCGCCTGCCTGGCAGAGTTGACGCAACTGCACCAGTTCGTCTACCGCGGGATCGGCGAGGAACGCCTGTGGGTCGGCAGCATGCCCTGCGGGCTGCCGTCCGACGAGGCGATCCCGATCGGCCAGTACGGTGCGTCGAACGTGGGCCGCGCCAAGAGTGTGTACCGCATGGGTCTGGGCCATCGCTATGGCCGGCGCATGCAGACGATTTCGGGCATCCACTACAACTGGTCGATGCCGGGCATCGGCGACCAGGGCTACTTCGACCTGATCCGCAACTTCCGCCGCCATTCCTTCCTGTTGCTGCTGCTGTTCGGCGCGTCGCCGGCCGTGTGCACCAGTTTCGTGGCCGGGCGTGAACACCGCCTGCAACAGCTGAGCCAGTACACCTTGTACCTGCCGCATGCGACTTCGCTGCGCATGGGCCGCCTGGGCTACCAGAGCGATGCACAGGCTGCGCTGTCGGTCAGCTACAACGGCCTGGACAGCTACGGCAACTCGCTGCACGAGGCGCTGACCCGACCCTACCCGCCCTACGAGGCGCTGGGCATCATGAACCCGAACGGCGAGTACAAGCAGCTGGCCACCACCCTGCTGCAGATCGAGAACGAGTTCTACGGCACGATCCGGCCAAAGCGCGTCATCCGCAGCGGCGAGCGCCCGCTGCATGCGCTGCGCGAGCGCGGCGTCGAGTATGTCGAGGTGCGCTGCATGGACCTCGACCCCTTCGAGCCGGTGGGCATCAACGCCGGCACCGTGGCCTTTCTCGATGTCTTCCTGCTGCATTGCCGGCTGGCCGCGAGCCCGCCCGACACGCCCGACGAGATCGCGGCACTGGCGCGCAACCAGCACCGCGCCGCCGAGCGCGGCCGCGAACCCGGGCTGCTGCTTGAACGCGGCGGCGGCGAAGTGCCGATTACCGAGTGGGGCGCGCAGATCCTCACCGAGTGCACGCCGATTGCCGCCGCGCTCGACGCCGCGCGCGGCGGGCGGCGGCACCGCGATGCGCTGGCCGCCGCGACGACGGCATTGAGCGAGCCCGAGCAGCTACCGTCGGCGCGCGTGCTGCACGCCATGCGCAGCGACCATGCGGGGTCCTACACCAGCTTCGTCAACGCCTGTTCCGAGCGCACCCGGCAGGTCTTGATGCAGCAGCCCTTGCCAGCCGAGATCCAGGCCGAACTCGCACGCGATGCCCAGGCGTCGGTGCAGGAGCAGCAACGCATCGAGGCCGCCGACGTCATCGGCTTCGAGGAATTCCGCCAGCATTACCTGTCGCCGCAGCGGCTGGTGGTTTGAAGGGGCGAGGTGGTTTGATGCGGCTGGCCTGAGCCGACGGCGTTGCCGGCCCCTGCCAGGAGCAATAGCGTCGGTGGTGCTCCGCATGGGCGTGTCGCTCGCAGATCGTTCAGGCCTGGAGCCTGGCCCCGACGTCGACATCGGTGCGCTCGGTCGGCGCCGTTTCGAACAGCGGCTTGCGCACGAGCTGGGCGAATGACGCGAGCAGCATGTCGGGGAACTGCTCCATGCGCACGTTGTTGACATTGACCGCTGCGTTGTAGAACTCGCGCCGGTGCGCGATCTGCTCTTCGAGCGCCGAGATGCGTGCTTGCAGATCGACGAACACTTCGCTGGCGCGCAGTTGCGGGTAGCGCTCGGCAACCGCCAGCAGTTGCGACACGCCTTGCGAAAGCGCCTGTTCAGCGGCAACGCGCTCGGTGCCGGCACCGCTGGCCTGGGCCCGCGTGCGCAGCGCAGTCACGTTCTCGAGCACGCTGCGTTCGTGCGTCAGATAGGCCTTGACGGCGTCGATCAGCTTGGGCAGCTCGTCGTGCCGCTGCTTGAGCAGCACGTCGATGTTGGCCCAGGCCTGGTCCACCTGGTGCTTGACCTGCACTAGGCCGTTGTAGAGCGACACGCCGTAACCCGCGACGCCAACGGCGGCAACCACGAGCGCCAGCAACACAACAGCAATCCACGCCATGCTCACGTCCCCCCGAAATACTCGATCAGTTGGTAGAGCGTGAAGCACAGGATCGCGCCGCCGAAAACGAAGGTCACCATTGATCGCCGACGCAGGCCCGCCAGTGCCGCGGTTTGCGGACAATTCGAAACCACGAAGGGGCGACCGTTGCGGCCCTTCCAGACCAGCAATGCCGCAGGGTCCATCGGTGGTGGTTCGCCTTGCGCAGCACCCTGGCTGGGGCGCCCGCCGCCGCGGCCGATGCTGGTCATCATGTCGATGTAGGCCACCACGACCGCGAGCACCGTGCGCACAGCTGCCGGCACGGCTGCCACTAGCGTGCGCCGCCATTCGCCGCTGCGCAGCAGGTAGCGCAGGCGGTCCACGCCCTGCAGTTGCATGAATGCAGACACATGGCGTCGCTCGTCGAGCGTGCCCAGCACGTACAGGCTGCCGTTGGCCTCGAGGCACTGTTCGATGACGCGGATGCGCTTGCTGCCGGTCCAGGGGAACCCCATCTCGTTGAGCAGCGCGAGCCCCGGCGCTGGCAACTCGTCCTTCTCCGACTCCCAGCACTGGCCGCTGAGCAGTCTCGTCGCGTCCTCGAGCCAGATCGTCAGTCGCCCACTGTCGTCTTCGAGTTGCACGACGTTGCTGTTGCCGCCGTAGCGCGCTGCAACCTGCTGCCAGGCGCCGTTCTTGTCACTGTCGATGTGCCATAGGGAGACCGAGACGTCCCACCACACGCTGGGCCGCCCGGTGATGCCGGCCGCCGAGGGTTGGTCCGTGATCGCGCGGCCTTCGAGTTCGACCAGGCCGATCGCAGCACTGCGGGTCTTGGCGGTGGGCGTGTTGGCCAGCGAGATGGCGTCTCTCAGGCCGGCCAGGCCACTGCGGCAAACCCATCCGCCCACCAGGAACCCCAGGGGCGTGAAGACCAAGGGGTGCGCCAGCACGCCCAGCAGGAACAAGAGGGCCACCAGACAGGCCAACACCGTGGCGATGAGGCCGAACGCCTTGAGCCCGCCCGATGCACCTTCGCTGATACCGAGCGTGCCCTGCGCCTCCTTGAGCGGCAGGCGCGTGCCGGCCCAGCCGGTGCCC
>Ga0209254_10001843_pt1 | contig 19160 bp, 18 predicted proteins | sample FrelakmetDIP11DI_FD_187148 | JGI IMG/M metagenome (GOLD analysis project Ga0209254, IMG submission 187148) | Freshwater lake sediment microbial communities from the University of Notre Dame, USA, for methane emissions studies - DIP11 DI (SPAdes)... | ecosystem: Environmental > Aquatic >...
GAAGTTCATCTGCGCCGTCAGGCAATCCGCCTCTGGGTGCAGGGCGTCAAATCGAAAGACATTCTCAAAAAGGTTCAGCGCAGTCGCGTCTGGTTAAGCAAATGGCGAAAACGTTTCGAGCAAGACGGAGCCCAGGGCCTTCACAGTCATTCCCGACGACCACACACCACGCCCCAGGCGTACCCGCCGCGGATCGTACACTTGATTATCCGCACGCGACGACGTCTGGTCAAACAGGTCGTGGGCTTGAGCGACCCACGCGCGATCCAGCGCGAATTGCGCAAAGTGTTAGGCCTGGCCGCTCCTTCCTTAACGACCATCAAGCGGGTCTTGCAAACGCACCATTTGATTGCGACTCCGGCGTCCCCGGCGTATTGTCCGAAACCCCTGCTGACCGTGACCGGAACGCTACACGCGCTCGATTGGACGTGTCGCTATCTCGAAGGTGGTCCCAAAGTCTATGCCTTTCACACGCTCAATTTGCGCACGCGGGCTTGTTCGCAAACCATCGCCACCGACAAAAGTACCGACACGGTGATTCACCATTGCCTGACCACCTGGAAAACCCTAGGAATCCCGCAGGTTTTGCAACTCGACAACGATGCCGCGTTTTGTGGCGGCTACAAAGCTCCACGCATGTTCGGACAATTCGTGCGCTTGTGTTTGTCTCGGGGCATCGAACTGATCTTCCTGCCGGTCGCCGAGCCCCAACGCAATGGCGAAGTCGAAGAATTCAATGGCCTGTGGGGTGGGCCGGCCTTGTGGGAACGCCATCGCTTTGCCTCGGTGAAGCAAGTCGAACGCACCAGTCTCACGTTCATCCGTTGGTAGCTGACCGACTACACGCCCCCAGCGTTGGCGGGTGTGACACCCGAACAGGCACAACGCCGCGAACGCCACCGGCGCTTGACAGCCTCACAACTCGCGCACTTGCCAGATCCTTTGCCCATTACCGCTGGCCGACTTCATTTTGTTCGCAAGGTCAAGCCAGATGGAACAATTTCGATCCTCAACGAACCCTGGAAGGTCAGCCAGCGCTTGGCCGGGCACTATGTGTGGGCGACGATCACGACCCACTGTCGCCGTCTGGATATCTGGTATCAGCGTTCGGCTCAACATGAGTGGTGCTTGCGCAAGACCTATGTGTACCCTGTGCCAGAAACGGTGGCGCGACTCAGACCAGAATTCGCCCACTCCTAAGCATCTTGAAAGTGTTAGCGATGTCCTGGACCTTCAACGAGATAAAATCAACGCTCACAAGTGTTAGCGATGTCTTGGACCCGGACACCTAATACCAGTCAAGAAACCGAAAATACCGATTAGCGCAGCACCTACATTGATTGAATCAGCAATTATCGAAAGTATTTTTGCGTTTTTCTCCTGCATGTGCACCTCAATTTCCCACATCGGCAAATAATGAAGAGTGACGCCGCGTATCACTCTTCACTAACATACGATAGCATGAATCGTCTACTGATGCAAACTAGCGCGTTTTTTCGACGCAGGCAAGGCCATTCCTCTTCGAATGAGATGCAATAGTTCGAAAGCCCCGTTTTGCGAGTTGCGATGAGTGGTGACGCGCAGACCTCGGAGGTTTTCACCTGATCATCAGGCTGAGTAGATCAACATTCATTGCCATCAATCAGGCGAAATAGGCTGGCCCATAAAAACCTCCGAGGTCTTGCGGAGCAGAGTATAATCACCACCAATGGAACAACTTGGCGAACTCCTCAGAATCAGCTGCTTTGGCTGCTGCGGCCTGCTGGCCCTGTTCATGATCCTGCTGGCGCTGCCGCAGAGCCGCCTGCGTTACTACGTCCTGCGCGGATTGGGCATCGTCTTCTTCACCATCACCGGCCTGATCGCGCTGTACATCATCAGCCCGGCCGATCTCCTGCCGGACGTGATTCCCGTGCTGGGTCAGATCGACGACGGTGGCGCGCTCATTGGCGCCATCATCACCGGGTTGAGCGGCGCGTTGGCTTGGTGGAATTCCAAGAAGTCGAAGGGCTATCGCGGCGGCACTCCAGGCGGGCCGCCACAATTGCCGCCGGGGCGCTGAAGCGGCAACCTGGTTGAAGGGAATGGTCACGACGACTGCCCGGCGACAAAATCGCCGGGCTACGTAGCAACGCCCGATGAATCGGGCTAATCGCCAGCCGAATTCATTCGGCACGGCAAGGCAACGAATCGGCAACGGATAAACAGATGTTCGCGCAGCGGCGATTCGTTTATCCGTTGTCTATCCGCTGCACCGCTTGAGATCACCCGTTACTTTTCGGCCGATTCCGCGACTTACAGAACGTGACCGGTATTGAATTGACTACCCCATCACCCAAGATTCAAGCAACCCGTTTTGCCCACCTCGCTGCGCGGATCGATACCCGTGCGCTGTTGACGGGCGCGGCGCTGTTCGCGCTGTTCAGCGCCCTGTTCGCCTTCGTGCAGTTCGGCACTTCGGCGCTGGCCGACAATGACGGCTTCTACCACATGCGGCTGGCGGCCTTGATGCGCGAGTATGGTCTGCGCGTGCCGTTCACGTGGCTGCCGCTGAGCATCCTCAATCAAGACGCCTTCTACGATCACCACCTGCTCTATCACGTCTATCTCGCACTCTTCGCGGGAGGATCCGATCAAGCCCTGCTGGTCGCCGCCAAGTGGGCCAGCGTCTTCATGCCCGCCGCCGCCTTCGTCGCGATCTGGTGGCTGCTGCGCGGACAGCAAGTGCGCTACGCGTCGATCTGGGCGCTGGGCTTGTTTGCCGTTTCGGAAGCGTTCTTGTATCGCATGAGCATGCCGCGCGCGCAGTCCGCCTCGCTGCTGGTGCTGGCGCTGGGCCTGCACTTCTTGTTGCAGCGCAAATTCGTGTGGCTGATCCCGCTCGGCTTTCTGTACGTGTGGCTGTACAACGCCTTCCCGCTGCTGCTGGTCATCGCCGTGGTGTATGCGGTGGCGGCCTTCCTGACCGAACGGCGGCTCGAATGGAAAGCCGTGATCTATCCGGGCATCGGCATCGCGCTGGGGTTGATCATCAATCCGTATTTTCCGCAGAACATCACCTTCATCGTCAGTCACCTCGCGCCCAAGATCGGCGAGTTGGGCGCGCGCGTTGGCAATGAGTGGTATCCCTACGACACCTGGGTGCTGATCGAAAACAGCGGCTTCGCCATCGCCGCGTTCGTGCTGGGCGTGTTCGCGCTGGGCTGGCGAGGAAAGAAATTCGATCGGGCCACGTTGACGGCCTTGGCGCTGGCCGTGCTCTTCGGCTTCCTCACGTTCAAATCGCGCCGTTTCATTGAGTATTTCCCGGCTTTCGCGCTGATCTTCGCCGCACTGAGTGTATCGCCCCTGATCGATCGGGCGGTCGAGATCACGCGCGTGAAGCGCCTCGTCCCGATCGGCTTGTTGGCGATCGTGATCGCGCCGCTGATCATCACGCTCACGCAGGCGCGATCGGTCATGGCCGATCAATCGAAGCCCGCCGAGACGTACGCCACCGCCTCGTACTGGATCGCGCAGCAGGCCGCGCCGGGCGCACTGATCTTCCAGACCGATTGGGACGACTTCCCCCGCCTGTTCTTCTACAATCCCGCCAGCGTCTACACCATCGGCCTCGATTCGACTTACATGCAGCTGTACGACGCCGCGTTGTATGACGAGTGGGTGAAGATCACGCAGGGCAAAGTGGAGCGGCCCGGTGTCCAAATCCGATCGCGCTTCGGCGGCGACTACGTGATCACCGATCTCAAGCATACCGCCTTCCTCAAGCAGGCAAAAGACGACCCGGCCTTGAAAGAAGTCTTCCGCGACAAGTACGCGGTGGTGTTTGAAGTTGGTCGGTAGTCGTTGGCGGCTCGTTGTTGGGTGTTTCCTGTCGTCTCGCGCCCTGCTCTCCCGCTCTCACATCTTCCTAATCCCTAACCCGTGACTTTTCCCCCCTTCTGGCGACTTGATGGGTGAAATTCAATGCCAAAGGAGAGCAGCATGAAACGCATTTCGAAGTCCAAGCAGGTAGCAACCCTTCTGGGTGCAAGTTTGTTGATGTTGACGGCGTGTGTGCCGGATGCGCCGACGCGCGGTGGGGCAGCTCAACCTGCCTCGATCGAACGCAGCAGCGACGACGGCTCCGCCTCCAACTCCAACGCCGCTCCCAGCGCCGCGTCCAATGCCAACGAAGCCGGCGCTCAAGCGGTGACGCAGCCGGCGGCCGCTTCAGCGGCACAGTCCACTTTCGCCTCGCCGCTGCCCACGCCGACCGCGCCGGCGACCACACCGCGACCGCAAAGCGAGATCGAATTCACCGGCGTGGTCGAAATGATCGCCGTCAATCAGTGGGTGGTGGGCGGACGCACCGTCGCCGTGACCCCCGCCACCGAGATCAAGCCCGGCCTCGCCATCGGCGTGCTGGCCAAAGTCCACGCCGTGCCGCAAGCCAACGGAACCTGGTGGGCGCGTGAGATCGAACCGGCCGCGGATGACGATGGCAACGGCAACGACAACACCAACGATAACGGTAACGGCAATTCGAACGACGACAATGGGAATGGCAATGTGAATTCCAACGACGACAACGGTAATAGCAACTCGAATGATGGCAACGGGAACGACGACAACGGGAACTCCAACGACAACAACGGCAACGACGACAATGGTAACTCGAACGATGACCACGGAAACGATGACGGTGGCAATAGCAATGACGACAACGGCAACGATGACGGCGGCAACGATAACGGCAATGGCGGTTAGCAGCAAATAATTGAGCAGTTACTCCGTGCCCCTCGTCCAGAATTCGGACGAGGGGCTGAGGAGTGAGGCGAGATGCCTGCTATCGAACGAGTTCCAACCAGTGCTATAATCGATCAGAATCGATCGCGGGGGGCGATCGGCTATGCCGGAATTACCTCGTTCGAGGCAAGGATGCTGACCGTGCAAGATGAACTCACATTGCTGGCCCGTGCGCGCCAACTCGATCCCGAAGCGTTGGCGCGCATTCACGACACCTATTACACCTCGATCTTCCGCTATGTGTCCTTTCGCGTGGGCGACCACGCGACGGCGGAAGATCTGACCAGCGAAGTGTTCACGCGCCTGCTGACGGCCCTGCGCGACAAAAACGCTCCGCAAAATACGCTGCGCGGCTGGCTGTACGGCGTGGCGGCCCGCGTGGTAAGCGATCATCACCGCAAGGCCTACCGCGCCCCGCAGGTGGAACTGGACGAAGAACTGGTCAGCGCCGACCACGATCCGGCCGACATTGTGGATCGGAAGATGACGCAGGAAAACGTGCAGCGCGCCCTGCAAAGCCTGACCGAAGAACAGCGCCACGTGTTGAGCCTGCGCTTTGGATCGGACATGCCCATTCAAGACGTGGCGCGCACGCTGGGCAAAAGCGAGGGCGCCGTCAAACAATTGCAAGCGCGGGCGGTGGCTGCTTTGGCCCGCAAGCTGTCGCCGAAGGTGGTGGACTGATGGACGCACAACTGGAAATGAAATTGATTGAATGTCTGGACGCGCTGGCCCAGGGTGAATCGCTTGAGCGCATCCTGGCGCGCCATCCGCAAGAGGCCGCGCAGTTGCGTCCGCTGCTGGAAACCGCCGCCAGCTTGCCCGCCATGCGCCGGGAACCGTCGGAAGCCGCCAAGACGCAGTCACGTCGGAAATTCATGGCGCAAGCCGATCTGCTGCGCCGCACCGCTCCGCGCAAGACGATGGGCTTTTTGCCGCGCTTCGCCACCGGCTTTATTGCCGCCGCCGTGGTGGCCGCCGTGTTGGGTACCGGCGCCGTGGCCGCTTCAGGCTTGGCGTTGCCCGGCGATCCCTTGTACGGTCTGAAGCGCACCGTGGAAGATGTGCGTCTCCAATCGGCTGGCAGCCCAACGCAACGTGAGGAATTGCAGCGCGAATTTGAACAGCGCCGTGTTGAAGAAGCCAATGAACTGCTCGACGCCGGGCGCGAAGGCGAGGTGGAATTCAGCGGCACGATCGAATCGATGCAGCCCGACGCCTGGATTGTGTCCGGACTGGTGGTGCAGCTCGATGTCAACACCCAGATCGCGGGGACGCCGCAGATCGATCGGCTGGCCGAGGTGCGCGGCGTGACCGGGCCGGGCGGCCTGCGGGCCACTTTCATCTCGATCGAATCGGCCGACGAATCAGAGATCACGCCGACGCCGGAAGCGACCGAAACACCGCAAGCCACTCAAACACCAGAACCGGCCAAGACCGTTGCGCCAGAAACGACAACCATCCCGCAGCCGACGACCACACCGCGCCCGACGGCAGCACAGCCACCCACCACCGCACCGGAACCGGTCGGGGTCGAGTTTACCGGCAGTGTCAATGCGCTTAACGCAGGAATGTGGACCATCGACGGCACAAGTGTCATCGTCAATAGCAGCACCGAAATTCGAGACACCATCAGCGTGGGGCAGCGCGTGAAGGTGAAGGCCCTGCGTCTGGCCGATGGCCGCATCGTGGCCACGCGTATCGAGCTGTCCGATGATGGCGGCGGCAACAACTCCAACAGCGATGATAATCAGAACTCAAACGAGAACCAGAACAACAATGATGGCAATTCCAATGACGACAATGGCAACTCGAACAGCAATGACAACGATAACGGTGGCAACTCCAACAGCAACGACAACGATAACGGTGGCAACTCCAACAGTAACGACAACGACAATTCCAACAACAATGGCAGCTAACCGGTCAATCTGAGGCATCTTCCGTGTGGTATAATTTTTGAGGTTGTTCCAAATATCACACTTTCAATGGAGGATGCAGCAATGAAGTCGCAGCGTATCGTGTTGTTTGCCCTGCTGGGCATACTGGTCATCGCCTTGTTGGCGGCATGCAGCGGGGGTACAGTGGGCGGCACCCAGGCGCCGGCCAGCGGCGGCAGCGGGGGTAAGACGTTCAACGTCTCTGCCACGGAGTTTGAGTTCAAGCCAAACAAGTTCGAAGCCAAGGTCGGCCAGAAGGTGACGTTCAAGGTCACCAACAAGGGCACGGTGGAACACAACTTCGTGGTCCTCAGCCCGGACGGCTCGCAGGAACTGACGCAGATGACCACCCAGCCGGGCGAGACCAAGAGCCTGGAATTCACGCCCACCGAAGCCGTGACCTACCAGATCGACTGCAACATCGCCGGGCACAAAGAAGCCGGCATGGTCGCCGAGTTGATCGTCAAGTAACTGCCGTGCAGCAGAATCAAGCCCTCCGTATAAACGGAGGGCTTTTGTTTTGCCTGACGCCGTGCGTTGAAGGTATAATCAGCCCATCGTGATTGTGCCGAAAAGCAGCGGGCCAGGCTCCCACGCCTGGCAAGTTCACGGCGTGTCCCACAGGAGGTTGCGCTCGGAGCCGCTCCTGCAAAGTTAACGGATAAAAGCTACCTCGAGGCTACAGGCATCTACCATGATTCGTATTCTCTGCCGTGCAGCGCAAGACACAGCCATGACCGAGCTGCCGCCCGATCAGCTGGCGAATGCCCTCAAAGTCAAGCGCAACCTGATCTGGGTCGATCTCAGCGGCGAGGCGACCGAAGCCTATCAGCCGCTGTTGACTGAGACGTTCGGGTTCCATCCACTGGCCGTGGAAGACGCGCTAATCGAAACGCACCTGCCCAAGATCGACGACTGGGATGAGTACATTTATCTGGTGCTCTACGGCGTGGATTTCGATCAAGCGAAGTTGGAAGTGGATAGCCACGAGGTGGATATCTTTCTCGGTTCCAATTATCTGGTCACGCATCATACCGAGCAGATCAATGCCATTGAGCGCCTGCGCTCGATCTGCCAGCGTGACGCGCGGCGGCTGCAACGCGGCACCGATTATCTGCTGTTTGAACTGGCCGATGTGATTGTCGCGGACTTCATGCCCTGCCTCGATGCGCTGGATGAGACGGCCAACGACCTGGAAGACGAGGTCTTCAACAACCCTGCCCGGGATACGCTGCCGCGTATTTTTACGCTGAAGCGCGCGGCGATCCAACTGCGGCGTATTCTTTCTCCCCAGCGCGAAGTGCTGAACCGGCTGGCCCGCGACGAGTACCGCGTTATCGACGCCAAAGAGCGCATCTATTTTCGCGGCGTGTACGATCACCTGGTGCGGCTGCACGACATCAACGAGGGGCTGCGCGATCTGATCGGCGGGGCGCTGGATATTTATCTGTCGGCCGCGTCCAACCGGCTCAACGAAGTGATGCGCATCCTGACCCTGGTCACGGTGCTGGGCCTGCCGCTGACGTTTCTGACCGGTTTCTTCGGCATGAACTTCTTCGGCGCGTCCTATGAAATCCCCGCGCCGTTTGGCGGAAATGTGCTGTTCCTGATTGCAATGCTGGCGATGATCTTCACGCCTCTCGTCGTGTATGTGATGCTCAAGGAATACGTGCGGCACAGGAAGTTGTAAGTCTCAGTAGATCCAAGAACCAAGCAAAGGCGGCTCCCACACCGCACTGCACGCAGTGGGTGCATGTGTGCCGCCGGCATCGCAGGCGTGGGAGCCCGCGCCGCTGGAAAAACTGGATATACTGTGTCTAGACTTGCTCCCGCTGGATAAAAATCCAGCGGTGAAAGCGAAGGAGGATCACATGATCGGATTTGTGCTGAGCGGCGGGGCCAATCGCGGCCCGCTGCAAGTCGGCGCGCTGCAATCACTGGCAGCGCATGGCATCAAAGCCAATTTGGTGGCGGGCACTTCGGCCGGCGCTTTGAACGGCGTACATTACGCTTACGATCCCACGCCCACCGGCCTGGATCTTCTGGCGCAGAAGTGGCTCAACACCACGAAAAACGATGTCTTTCCCGGCAACAAATTGACCATGGCCTGGCGCGTGCTGACCGGGCAGGACAGCCTGGTGAGCGGCGACAATTTCCGCCGCACGCTGGAGCGCTACATTCCACCGGGCGCGCGCACCTTCCGCGCGCTCAAGATCCCGTTCTACGCCGTCACCGTCGACATTCTCTCAGCCACGACAATCATCTTTGGCGACGAACTGGATATTGAAGTGCTCGATCCAGTATTGGCAAGCGCCTCCTTCCCGATCGTCCTGCCGCCCGTCATCATCGACAACTTTCAGTTGACCGATGGCGGCGTGACCTCGGTGGTGCCGATCGAAGTGGCACTGCTGCGCGGCGCGACAGAGATATATGTCATCGATCTAGAACCCGATGTCAGTAAGACACAGCCCATTCACGGTGTGGTGCCCATTGCCATTCAGACGCTGCTGACTTCGCTGCGTGAACAGCTCATCGACGATTTGCGCGATGCTCACAGCGCCGGAGCCATCGTGCATCACGTCAACATCACGGCCTTTGCCGACATCGATCTGTTTGACTTTTCCAAGACCGCGCAGATGATCGAAGCGGGCCGCGCAGCCATGGATCTGTATCTCGATCATCCCAGGCCTAATACTATCAGCCCGTTGACTCCGGTCGATGCGCAGGCGGCAGCGACGCGGCGCATGCCGCGCGGAGGCCGTCCTTTGCGGGAGTAATGACCATGCGTGTGACCGACATTATCGAGAAGAAACGTGACGGCGGCGATCTGACGAAGGACGAGATTGAGTTCTTCGTCAACGGCTATGCGCGCGGAGACATCCCCGATTATCAGGCTGCGGCGTGGTGCATGGCCGTCTATTTTCGCGGCATGACCGCACCTGAAACGGCCGACCTTACTTTGGCGATGGCGCATTCCGGCGATATGCTTGATCTGCACGACATCGCGCCCATCGTCGTCGACAAGCATTCCAGCGGCGGCGTGGGCGACAAGGTGAGTCTGGTCGTCGCGCCGCTGGTGGCGGCTTCCGGCCTGCCTGTGGGCAAGATGTCGGGGCGCGGCCTGTCGTTCAGCGGCGGCACGATCGATAAACTGGAATCGATTGCGGGCTATCGCGTCGATCTGAGCGAGGCTGAATTCCGGCAGCAGCTGAAAGAACACGGCATCGTGTTGAGCGGCCAATCGAAAGATCTGGCTCCGGCCGATGGGAAACTCTACGCCCTGCGCGATGTGACGGGCAGCGTGCCCAGCCTGCCGTTGATCGCCTCCAGCATCATGAGCAAGAAGATCGCGGCGGGCGCAGATGCCATCGTGCTGGACGTGAAATGCGGATCGGGCGCATTCATGAAGACGCCCGATGAAGCGCGCGCGCTGGCGCAGACCATGGTGGACATCGGCAAGAATCTGAACCGCAAAGTGATCGCCCTGATCGGCGATATGGATCAGCCGTTGGGGCAGGCCATCGGCAACGCGCTGGAAGTGAAAGAAGCGATCGAGACGCTGCACGGCCGCGGCCCGGCAGACTTCACCGAGCACAGCCTCGTCGTGGCGTCACACATGCTGCATTTGGGCGAGAAAGTCTCATCGGTTGAAGAAGGCCGCACGCTGGCGGAGAAATTGCTGGCCGACGGATCGGGCTATCGCAAATTCCTCGAACTGGTGCAGGCGCAGGGCGGCGATGTGCAGCAGGTCGATCAGCCCGATCGTCTGCCATACGCGTCGATCGTGCGGGCCGTGCAAGCCGATCGAGCGGGGTATGTCCAGCGCGTCAACGCGCTCGAAGTGGGACTGACCTCGGTCGATCTGGGCGCAGGCCGCGCGAAGAAAGGCGATCCCATCGATTACGCGGTGGGTCTGCTCCTGCACGTCAAGGTGGCCGCGCGGGTGGGAACGGGTCAACTGCTCTTCACAATCCACGCCAACGATCAAGCCAAAGCCGACGCCGCCGAAGAACGCCTGCGCCGCGCCATCATCATCGGCGACGAAGCAGTCAAGCCGCTGCCGCTGTTTTATGGGACTGTGAGCTAAAGACTCGTCACACCGCACTGCACGCAGTGGGTGCAGTGTTGCGAGGAGGCCATAGGCCGACGAAGCAATCTTCTTGAACTGAAAGTGAGATTGCTTCGACGCAAACTGCGCTCCTCGCAATGACATCTCATAACTCTCATGCCCATCCGTCAACTGACCGACACCGACGTTGAAATCTATCGCGCGCTGCGCCTGACCTGCCTGCGCGAATCACCGCACGCCTTCACCAGTTCCTACGAGGAATTCAGCCAGCGCACGCTAGATAGCGTCTCCCAACAATTGCGCGTACATGAGAACTTCACATTGGGCGCGTTCGAAAATGACCAGCTGGTGGGGATGGTCGGTTTTTATCGGGAAAACGCGCTGAAACTGCGGCACAAAGGCTACATCGTCAGCATGTACGTACTGCCGGACTATCGCGCGCGCGGCATCGCGCAGGCGCTGCTGTTGGAAGCGATCGATCGCGCCAAACGCCTGCCCGATCTGAAGCAACTCCTGCTCGGCGTCGTGGTCACGCAGACCGCAGCCAAACGGCTGTATGAATCGCTGGGCTTCACAGTTTATGGCCGCGAGCCGGATGCTGTGAAGATCGACGATGAGTACTTTGACGAAGAATTTATGCTGCTGAAGTTGTAGCCACGTGGCGTGATACAATTGCCCAGCGCGAGTTCATCGACGAACTGGCGGAAAAACTCTTTGCACAGGGAGCAGCATGAACATCTTTGTCATCGGTGGGGCGTTGTTCATCATCGGGACGCTGGCGTGGTACGTGTGGTATACGCGCAACGAAGGACCGAGGAAGACGCAATAGAGTGTCTTCCGATTGCCTGTACGCCATCGTCATTCCCGCGCGTTGTTGGCGGGAATCCAGCACCCTATCAAACTGGATGCCCGACACGCCCTATCCGCGCTTTGCGCGGGGGCGCGCATGGCGAAAGCACTCGGGCATGACGTGCCCTAAAAGTATAAACTCAAGCGGAATTTGCTATAGAAACCGGGTTGCTGATTACGGCAGCAAACGCGGTTGTTGATTCTGATCGTATTCAAACACGTAGGTCTGCGGATCGATCAACTTCCCCTGCTGATCGAACGCATATCTCGCCCCTAAGCCGCTGAAATCGATCGAGCGCAAGGCGGCCTGCACCCCGCCTCGATCGATCTTCTCAGCCCGATCAATTGCCTCGAACAGCAGCGACATTGCATCGTAGGTCTGCAATGCGATCGGTCCAGCGCGCGTGCCATCGAACGGGATGGCATTGTAGCTCTTCACGAAATCTTGCGCAGTGGACAGGCCGCCGGGATCAGGCACGTTGCTGACGAAGATCAACTGATCGTCCGGCCAGCGATCGCGGGGCGCACGCCCAAGCACAAACGCGCCCTCACACGCCTGCGCGGCACTCTCGACGACGATCACCGGCAAGCCCGCCTCACAGTAAACCTTCATCGCCGCATCAGAACTATCGGGCCGCAGATGACCGATGGCGGCCACCATCTGCGGATCGAGCACCAACTGCCGCGCGGCTGTGATCGCCTTCTCCGGCTCGCCGCGATCATCCAACGCCACCAATTCGACGCGATGACCGTCGATGCCGCCCTTCGCATTGATCTCCCGGATCGCCAGACGCGCCGCATAGATCGCTTCATAGCCGACGTGGCGATAGCGTCCCTCGAACGGTGCGACGAGGCCAATCTTGACGACGGGCTGGGTGGAAGCAGTGCAGGCAGCGAGCAGGAGAGATAGAGCGATGGAGAGCAGGAGAGACAGAGAGAAGGAGAGAGGGAGTCTTGTCTTCCCTCCATCTCTCGTTCCCTCTGTCCCTCTGCCTGGATTACGGGCAAGCGTTGGCAATCTGTTCGTCAAGGGTCTTCGCGAAGATGTGCGTGCCATCGTTGGCGCACGACGTGCGGAAGAAATAGTAGTCATGCTGCTCGGGAGAGATCGCCGCTTGAATCGACGCCAGCGCCGGGTTGGCAATAGGACTGGGAGGCAAACCAGGATTGATGTAGGTATTGTACGGCGATTGCACGCCTTGATAATCTTCCTGCGTGATCTGCGGCCACCACGTGTTGGGATTGCGCGTGTTACCCAGACCGTACTGGATCGTCGGGTCGGCGTCCAACGCCATGCCGTCGCGCAAGCGATTAAAGTACACACCCGCAATCGTAGGCCGTTCCGCCTCCACGCCCGCTTCGCGCTCGACGATGGAGGCCAGGCGGATCGCATCGTACAGGGTGCGGCCTTCGGCTTGCAGACCGGCGCGCATCTCCGGCGTCACTTTCTGGTCGAAGTTGCGCAGTGCGGTGAGAACAACATCGCGTGCGGTGATCTTGTCGCGCGGCAAGCTATACGTATCCGGGAAGATGTAGCCTTCCAGCGTCGCGCTCTCCGGCAGATCGTTCAAGAATTCAAACTCCGCTGTCCACTGGCCGGCGTCCTGTAGCAACGTCAGCAGTTCGGCGCCATCCACCGGCACTTGTGACGCCACGATGGCGGCGATCTCCTCGAGGCGTTTGCCCTGCGGAATGCGCACGTTGAGCTCGGCGATGCGGCCTTCTTGCAGCGCTGTGGCGATCTCCTGAATGTCCATCGTCTGCTTCAACTCAAAGTCGCCCGCTTCGATGCTGGCGTCGAGACCGTTGTATTGCAGATAGCGTTTGAAGAGATCGGGGTCTTTGATCAGCTTCTCCGATTGCAGCCGATTGGCGATGGCGTTCAGGCTCTCACCGCGCTCGATGGTGAACAGCACGGGCGTCTCGTCTTTGCCGGCCGCCGAAGTGAGATCGCCCGATCGGGTGTTGAGATATATCGAGAGGACGAAGCCCTGCAGGTCTTTCGGAGCGGCTAGCTGCAGGCTGCCTCCGCCTCCGCCGCGCCCCAGCACTAGCGAACCGACGACGACACAGGCCACAGCGAGGAAGCCAAGCGTGGCAAAGAAGAAAATCAGGCGACGTGTTTTGCGTTTCATAGGTTCTCAGTAAACAAGGAATTCAGGAAACAAGTAGACAAGATTGTCCATTTGTCATTTTGTCATTGTTCATTTGTCATTTCATTGAGGTACTCTTGCAGGATGATGGCCGCAGCGGCGGAATCGATGTCGCCTTTGGCGCGCGCTTTGCCGCTGGATGAAGTCAGGCGCTCTTGCGCGTCCACCGACGAGAACCGCTCGTCCCAAAAATCGATCGGGAGGTTGAGGGCCGCCTGCAGTTCGATCGCATAACGCCGCACCCGCTGAGCCTGCGGGCCTTCTTCGCCGCGCAGTGTCTTCGGCAGCCCCACGATCACTCTCTCGATCGCATGTTCGCGGCATAGTGCGGCGAGTCTGGTAAAGTCCTCTTTCTTCGACGCACGGCTGAGCGTCAGCAAAGGCCGGGCCAGCGTCCGTGTCTCGTCACACAGCGCTACACCCACACGCTTTTCGCCAACATCCAGCGCCAGCAGTCGCCCCACGCCTTGCCTCTTGCTATCCTTGCGGGTTCACTTCCGTCTGAATGCGGAACGATAACCACGGCAGCCACGGGAACCACTTGGGAAAGATCATGATCTGCGGCTCTTGCTTCAAAGGCAACGCGTCCTGCAACAAGGCCGTTGCTTCCTCTAAAGACTTGCCCGCGATCTGCTCGACCGCGGTGCCCACATCGAGATCGGCAGCCGCAAAGCCGGTGCCCTGCATCGGGAATTGATACAAAGACAAAGTGTCGGTTTCGATCCCGGAGACGGCCAGCGCTTCGCCCCGCTGGAACGTCATGCCTTCCGGCAGCAGTTCATAGCCGGGCGGCGTCTGCGCGTCCAGCGCGCCAAAGACCAGACTGTTGGCGTCTTCACTGTTCACCTTCTCGGCGCTGTACTCCACGCGCATGAGCAGCGTCAGCTCATCGGCCTGTTCGGTCACTTCGCGATCGAACGTCAATTCCAGAATGTTGCCGCTCAACGATTCGGGAATGATGAACTCGCCCGGCGCTAGGTTCTCCTGCAATTGCTTCAGCGCCGACTCGCGCAGTTGCGGGCGAATATCCTCTTTGGCCTTCTCGCGATCGGCTGGATCGACGGCGCGGACTTCTTTATCGCCGCCGCCGCCCAAGGCGTCGGGATTGCTGACCCGCGCAGCCAACGCGGCCACACCTTCGATCTCGTTGATCAGATTCGCGCCCACATTGCTGGCCGCGCCCACTTCCACGGCCTCCACAATGCCCTCGGCCTGTGCGCCGATGCCGGCCGGCACTTCCACGTCCTGCGTCAACACGTAGCGCAGCGCCTGCCCAGTGGCCGAAGTGCGCACTACCGTGCCCTGGCTGATGCGAATGGGCGAGTTGAGTTGATTGACGAAGATCACGCGGCCGGTCGCGCGCGATTCGGGGATGCTCTTCTTGCCCGTGGTGGGAATGGTGATGGTATCGCGCACGATCGTGGTGACTTCGCTCGCCGGCACACGCCCCGTCAATGGATCGCCTTCTTCCACTTCGGGATCGGCAATCACATTGATCGATGCAGTGATCCTGGTCGACTGCGGCACGAGCGTGATCTGCGCGTTGGGAATGATCGCCAGCGCGGCAAATACCACCACCAACAGCGCCAGAACGAAGATGCCGATCTTCAAGGCGATCCACGCCGGATGCCGCCGCGCCGTCTGCACCACGACTTGATCGCGCTCCACGGCAGCCCGCTCGGCTTCACGGCGCTTACGCTTCGAAGGCATCCACGGCTTTAGCTCATCTTCGTCATCATGCACCTTGTGCCAGCGCGTCTTCCGTTGAGCCGCGTCAACCGATCGGAAGGCAGGCAGGCCCACGTCGTGTGCCGCGGCGCGCACCTCGCCTTCGGTCGAAGTGATCGCTACTTCGATCCCGTTCGCTTCGCCGCAGCGCCGCACCACCTGCATATCGACCGGCTGGCGTAGCGACGGTGAATCCCACGGAATGACCAGCAGCACGCGCGTGCTCTGCGCAGTCAGCAGGCGGTCGCGGATCGTGTTGACGTCGTCGTGATCTTCGAGTTCGATGACTTGAATTTGATCCATGCGTCGTTGTTGCTCAAGCCGCCGTCACCGGCAGCGCACATTCGTTTTGGTCGCGCCGGACCGGGGAAAGCGCCCGGCATCTTCGAGGACGGCGTGACGAGCATTCAATAACAGGCATTACAAGGGGCGACCCGAATCTGCGGTCGCCCCGAATCAATGAAATCCCCGTCTGTTGGGGGACTGCGACAATTTTACCACAGGCCAATGCCCTGCGATTTCTGCGGGTGTATAATCTCGATATGACCACTTATCCTCTGCCATCCGATCAATTGTGGCACAGCCTAAAAGAGGGAAGCGAGTTCTTCCAACACGAGGGCGACATTTACAAGACCCTGCGCCGCCTCGTTGACGAGTTGAATTCATGCTAACCCTGACCTTTGCTGGAGACGAAGCGGGTGATGTGAGTTTCTCGTTTGAGAAAGGGGCTTCACGCTACTTCGTCGTCGCCGCGATCGCTACCACCAACCCGGACGGTCTACGCTTGCGCCTGGCTGACCTGCGACAAAGTTCCGGGCTGTCGAGTGAATATGAATTTAAATTTAACGCCTTATCATCGACGGCGCTGCGGCGACGCGTGTTTGCGAGCTTGAGTGAAGCCGATTTCGAAGCATGGGCGGTCATTGTAGACAAGACGGCCTTGTCGGATCCATTCAAAGTGATGCGCGGTCTGGACGTCTATGTTTACTTTGTCACCGAGTTGATACAACTGATTCCGGCCGAAAAGCGCGAAGGCGCGACTCTTATCCTGGATGAATTTGGCTCGGCTTCACAGCTGCGAACAGAGCTGCGCCGCTTCATGGCGGTGCGCGGCATCCCGCGTAATTTCAAACGAGTGCTGACCAGGCGCTCGCGCAGTGAGCCGCTGATCCAGATTGCCGATCTGCTGGCGGGAGCGATTTTGCGGCGTGATGCGAAACGAGAAGCCGAGGCTTACGAGCAGATCGAGAACAAGCTGAAACGGGTGCTGGAGTTCCGGGGCTAGCAACCCGCCCCGCTAGTCCGGGCCGGTTGGACCGGAGGACAGGCCGCCACAATCGGCGACTTTTCGCGGGGTAGGAAAACCTTTCGGCTTTTACACGATAATCTTAACATCGTTTCGAGAGAAGTCAATATGCCCGCTCTGGCAGTGCTGCGCCAGTACCCTAAATGGGTGTCCCGCCGAAAGCCTGAGCGAACGTGCAAGAATTGATCGCTCGTCTGAAATTACCACTGGAACTGGCGGAGTAACCTCAATGCCAGCGTGCGCGAGGAGTATCGGCGGCTGTGGCAGAATGTGCAGGATATTCCGGTGGAAATGTAAGCCCGCAGTCCCTAATTGAGCGAGGTTAGCGGATATGGACAGCATAAGCCGTCATTATCGAGATAACCACATCAAAGACTACAATTTTGAAACACGCGTTGCCATCTACGAAGATCAGGTTCGCGGTTGGTTTATCGATCAAGCAAGAACACTCGAGAAATCGTCCGATCACTCCGGATTTGTTATGGTTCTCGTTGCACTCAGCTACATCGAGGGGCACGCGATTTTCTATAAAGGTCAGGACAGCAAATATAAGTCCGGACAGTTCTTTAAGGATGCCTTCAAGGTAATCTTTCCTCTGACGGGCGACGATTTGGAACTCATCGATAATGCCATTGATGAATTATATGATCAGATGCGCAACGGCCTGTTTCATACCGGCATGGTGAGGGGAAAAGTTGTCCTCTCAGGGCAGTTTTCAAGTCCTGTCAAAGTGATCGTCGAGTTATCATCAAAGACAGTGCTGCGGATTGAAATCAATCCACATAAAATGCTTGATACGATCGAGGATCATCTTTCACACTATCTCATGCGCCTCCGGAACCCAGAAGAAAAGACGTTGCGAGAGAACTTCGATAAGGCGTGGACATTGCGAACAGCGTAATTTTTGGCGCAAGCTGCTTTGGAACACTCACACCAAGTGGCCCAGCCACTCGTCAAACTGCGATGAAAATTAGTGTAGCTTAGAGATCAACCCGCCGCCTGACCTTGACCCGAGGTCGGGCGATTTTGTTTTCTCCCGTTTGACCCGTGTCTTCATTCTCGCTATACTTGCCGCATCCTTAGCGTAGCTGTTGCGCCACATCGATCAAAGTTTGAATAGCATGTGAATCAACTGGACACATTCAAAGTAAATCTAAGATGACAGCCCCCAAGAAAAAGCCACGCCACATATGGCGTCCCTTCGAGGAAGCGCGTAAGTACGTACATAGCCTTGGCCTGCAAAGCGTGGACGAGTGGATTGCTTGGGCAAAAAGCAGTAAGCGCCCGAGTGATATTCCCGCTGATGTTCGAGGGGTTTATCAAGATTCTTGGATTGGCTGGGGCGACTGGTTAGGAACTGGCCGCGTTGCCAATCAAAACAAAACCTACCGCCCATTCGAAGAAGCGCGCGTATTTGTGCAAAGTCTTGGGCTGAAAAGCGGCAATGAATGGCGAAGATGGGCAATAAGCGATGCGCGTCCGGATGATATCCCGGTTGATCCTTCAGGGGTATATAAGAATGATGGTTGGGCAGGCATGGGTGATTGGTTGGGGACTGGGCGCATTGCCAATCAAAACATGATATATCGTCCCTTCGAAGAAGCACGAGAATTCATACATTGCCTCGGATTAAGAAACAGGGTTGATTGGAGGAATTGGGCTCAGAGCATAGCACGTCCTTCTAATATTCCTGCATATCCAGAAGGGGTTTACAAGGGCACGGGATGGATAGGTTGGGGTGACTGGTTGGGGACTGGGCGAATTGCCAATCAAAACATGATTTATCGTCCCTTCGAAGAAGCACGCGCATTTGTGCATAGACTCGCATTGCATAATCGAACTGAATGGGACAAATGGGCTAAAAGCGATGCGCGCCCAAACGATATTCCAGCTTATCCGGAGGACGTTTATAAAAACGAAGGTTGGGCGGGTTTGGGCAATTGGTTGGGGACTGGCCGTATTGCAAATCAAGATAAGGTCTATCGTCCATTTGAAGAAGCACGTGCATTTGTCCACTCGTTGAGATTGACGAACAAAGATCAATGGATGGAATGGGCAAAATCTGATTGTCGTCCTGTCGATATTCCATCGGATGCTGTAGGAGTATACGAGAACCAAGGTTGGATAGGGTGGGGTGATTGGCTAGTACCGTGTTTCATAAGAAAACCGACTATAATACTCTCTGGGCATAGGCTCAATACCTTCGGGAGTAGAATCGAATGAAACCCCACAAATATGTGATCCGGCTGGGCAGCAAAGAGAAACAGGCGTTGCGCGAGATCGCCCAGAGTGGCAAGACTGAGGCCCGCCTGGTGGCACGCGCCCGG
>Ga0209254_10001844_pt1 | contig 19156 bp, 18 predicted proteins | sample FrelakmetDIP11DI_FD_187148 | JGI IMG/M metagenome (GOLD analysis project Ga0209254, IMG submission 187148) | Freshwater lake sediment microbial communities from the University of Notre Dame, USA, for methane emissions studies - DIP11 DI (SPAdes)... | ecosystem: Environmental > Aquatic >...
CCGCGGCAGGCGCGCCACCGCCGCCCTCACGCGCGCGCCGCGCTCGGCCCTCACCAGCGACGAGGCGGGATCGTCGCCGGCCGCCGGAATCTGCGGCGCCTCGTCCAGCGAAGTCTCAGGCGTCCGGCGCGCCGACACGTGGTTGAGGCACACGTTCACGCCAATCCGGTAGAGCCACGTGCCGAGCGCCGAGTCACCCCGAAACCGCCGGAGCCCCCGATATGCCCGAAGGAAGACCTCCTGCGCCAGGTCGGCCGCGTCCTCGTGCCGGTGGACGTACCTGAAACACAACTGATAGACCGCGCGCTGGTGTCGCTCGACGACGAGATCGAACGCCTCGATTCGCCCGCCGAGACAGGCCTCCACCAGCTGTCGGTCGTCCAGACCCGCGAGCGGCGACTCACGGCCGGACTCGTCTCGGTTCGAAGGCACCACTCTCAGCGTCCAGTCCGGTCTCGTGCCGCCTGCCGGCCAGGCGTCCGCGCGGGTCGACATCGGTCGTTCCTCTCCGGGTCCTCGATGGTTAGACTGCCCGGCGGAGCGAAGGTGACATCGGTCGCGGCGATCGTAGCACGCCGGTTGACTTTCGCCTTTCCTTTGCGGACAATGAGTGCGCGGCGCCACCCGGCGCAGCCTGCAGGAGGGCGGTTCCGTGGCTTTTCCACTCACCAAGCGGCAGCGGGAGATTCTCGACTACCTCGGGGAGTTCATCCAGCAGCACGGCTACGCGCCGAGCCTCGAGGAGATCGGCCGACGGTTCGGGCTGTCTTCGCTCGCGACGGTGCACAAGCACCTGACGAATCTCCAGGAGAAGGGGTTCATCCGTCGGGCGTGGAACCGCAGCCGTTCTGTCGAACTGGTGCCGACGCGCGGCGGCGGCCGTTCGCTGGAACTGCCGCTGCTCGGGTTCGTCGCCGCCGGAGCGCCGATTGAGGCGGTGGCGACGGCCGAGACGATCGCGGTGCCCGACGATCTCGTGGGCAAGCGCGACACGTACGTGCTGAAGGTCCGCGGGGACTCGATGATCGACGAGCAGATCCGGGACGGCGACTTCGTGATCGTGGAGGATCGCAAGTCGGCCGACAACGGCGAGATGGTCATCGCGCTGCTCGGCGGGTCGGATGTGACGCTGAAGAAGTTCTACCGGGAGAATGGGAACGTCCGGCTCCAGCCGGCCAACCCGGCGATGCAGCCGCTGATTGTGGCCGCTGACCAGATCCAGATTCAGGGAGTCGTGGTCGGCGTGATGCGCAGGTACTGATGGAGCCGACGGCCGGCGCCAAGGCCGGCCAGGGAGACAGCCGTGGCCGATGAACCCCGCCAGGTGAATTTCACGATCCTGCCAGCCGATCCGGCCGGCACGGAGCGGACCTACGCGAACTTCTGCGGCGTCTCGCACACACCGTTCGACTTCACGCTGACGTTCTGCGAGGTGCAGCCGCTCTCGGAGCAGGACATTCAGCGCGCCCAGCAGGAGCACGTGGTGAAGGCCCCGGTCCGGGTGCGCGTGGTGGTGCCGGTCCAGATCATCCCGAGCCTCGTGGCCGCGCTCCAGGACCAGTTGCGCACCTACAACGACGCGTACGCCAACGCGGCGCCCGCGAAGGGACCGGTGCACTGAGTGAAGTCGGCCGCCGCGACCCACTCCGTGATCGAGGCGCTCACCCACCAGCATCCCAACGCCGACACGGAACTGCACTACCGCAACGCGTTCGAGCTGCTGGTGGCCACGATGCTCTCCGCCCAGTCCACCGACGCCGGCGTCAACAAGGTCACGCCCTCGCTGCTCGCGAAGTTCCCCGATGCTCGAGCGCTCGCCGTGGCCCCGGCCGCGGAGGTCGAGGCGTTGATTCACGCGACGGGCTTCTTCCGGCAGAAGGCCAAGTCGCTGACGGGCATGTCGCGCGCGCTTGTCGAGCGGCACGGCGGCGAGGTGCCGCGCACGATGGAGGCGCTCGTCAAACTGCCCGGCGTGGGGCGCAAGACGGCGAATGTCGTGCTGGGACACGCGCTGGGGGTTCCCGGCCTGCCTGTGGACCGGCACGTGCTCCGTGTGAGCCATCGCCTGGGCATCGCGGACTCGGACGATCCGGAGCGGGTCGAGCAGCAGCTGACCGGGGCGCTCCCCCCGGGGCTGTGGACGCGCGCGTCCGACACCTTGATTCTGCACGGGCGCCGCGTCTGCAAGCCCGAGCCGCTTTGCGAGGAATGCGCGGTCACCGACGCCTGCGAGTTCTACGTCGAGGCCTCCCGCGAGGGGAAGCCGGACCCGCCGCCATCGGCCGGTACGAAGCGACGCAAACCCGCCGGCGCCTCGCCCAGGAAGAAGGCGTTGGCGCGCCGACGCCGATGACGCGCGCCCGCTTCGAACAGCTGGTGGCCGAGGCCATCCGCACCATCCCGCCGCGGTTTCGCGATGAACTCCGCAACATCGCCGTGATGGTCGAGGACGAGCCGGCCGACGAACTGCTGGACGAGATGGAAATCGAACCGCCCGACACGCTGTTCGGCCTCTACCAAGGCACGCCGCTCACCGAGCGCGCGTGGGACTACGGCAATGCCCTGCCCGACCGCATCGTCCTCTATCAGGGACCCATCGAGGACGCCAGCGAGACCGAGGAGGACGTCGTGGTCACGGTTGGCGAGACGCTCATCCACGAGGTGGGCCACTACTTCGGCCTGTCCGAAGAAGAACTCGAGAACATCGAGGAGCGGTACTGGCGGGCGCAGGGCGAACCGCGTGAGGACAAGGCGTGACGGCTCGGCGGCGCTTCGGCCAGCATTTCCTCAGCGCGTCCTGGTCGTCGCGGGTGCTCGCGGCCGCCGCCTTCGCCCCGACGGACCACGTGATCGAGATCGGCCCCGGGCGGGGCGCGCTCACCGTGCCTCTGGCGGGTACCGTCGCCGCGCTGACGGCCGTCGAGATCGACCGGGACCTGGTTCCCGCGCTCCGCGGCCGTCTGCCCGGGCATGCCCGGGTGATCGAGGCCGACTTCCTGGACGTGCCCGCCGCGGCGCTCTTCGAAGGCGGTGGCGACGAGCGCTGGCGTGTCATCGGGAACCTGCCCTACAACGTGTCGTCGCCCATCCTGTTCCGGCTGCTCGACCTGGGCCGGAGCAGTGGCCGCCTGCGCGACGCCACGCTGATGCTTCAGCGGGAAGTGGCGGACCGGGTGGCCTCGCCGCCCGGCTCCAGGCAGTACGGCGCGCTGTCGATCATGGTGCAGCTCGACGCGGACGTCGAGCCGCTGCTCACGCTGCCGCCCGGCGCGTTCAAGCCTCCGCCGCAGGTATGGTCCAGCGTCATCCGCCTGCACTTCAGGCCGCCGAAGGTGGCCGTCGCCGACCGGCGCCGCTTCGAGTCTCTGGTTCGCTCGCTGTTCTCCCAACGGCGCAAGATGCTCGGCAACGCGCTCTCGGCGGCCGCCGCGTCGCGGGGACAACTGGCCTCGGACGCGCTGCGCCTGGCGGGCATCGATCGCTCCCGCCGGCCGGAGACGCTGCATCTTGAAGAGCTGGCGAGGCTTGCGGATGTCCTCGATGCCGGAGATGCGGCCGGTGTGGTATAGTTCGCGAGGAAATACCGGCGAGATCACGCCTGTCGATGCGGCTGTCCCAGCGGCCTGACAGGCGCCGATCGGGCCGGCGCGGCTGCCGGTGTCCCAACCCGGCGGCATGACGCCAGGCGCGCGCCTCACGCGCGGCGGTGTCGCGACGCCGGCCGGTCTCACGAAACGTGTTGTGGTCCCAGGCGCTGGGTCCCTCACTCATCCGATTGCTGTGTCGTCATCGCCGCGCGCGCGTGCGCGGTGTGGGGGGCGCGAGAGCACTGATGACCGTGCACCAGGCGAATCCCGCATCCAACCAGCCCCTGCTCGAGGTCGTTCCCCTCGGCGGGCTGGGCGAGTTCGGCCTCAATTCGATGGCCGTCTCCTACGCCGACACGCTGCTCGTGGTCGACGCGGGTTCGATGTTCCCGGAGCCTGAGCTGCTCGGCATCGATCTGATCGTTCCGGACTTCACGTACCTGTTCGGGCGTGCGGCCAGAACCCGGGCGCTCGTGCTCACGCACGGGCACGAAGACCACATCGGCGCCGTGCCGTACGTGGTGAAGCAGTTTGACGGGCCAATCTACGGCACGCCGATGACGCTCGCCCTGATCGAAGCGAAGCTCGCCGAGCACGGTATCGACGTCGCGGACCGGCTCGTGCCGGTGCGGCCGCGCGATCGCATCGTCGTGGGCGACTTCACGCTGGAGTTTCTGCGCGTCACCCACAGCATGCCGGATTGCGTCGCCGTGGCCATCCACACTCCGGTCGGCGTGATTGTCCACACCGGCGACTTCAAGGTGGACCAGACGCCGCTCGACGGGGAGCACTTCGACTTCCACCGGTTCGCGGAACTGGGCGGCCAGGGCGTGCTCGCCCTTTTCTCGGACAGCACCAACATCGAGCGCCCCGGGTTCACCGGGTCGGAAGTCGACGTGGTGCCGGCCTTCGAGGAGATTTTCGCGAGCACCCGGGGAAAGATCGTCGTCACCTCGTTCGCGACCAGCGTGTACCGCCTCCAGATCCTGGTGAACATGGCGGCGCAGTTCGGGCGCAAGATCGCGTTTCTCGGCCGCGGGATGGTGGAATCCTCGCAACTGGCCCAGCGCCTTGGCTACTTGACGATCCCCGCCGGCCTGGTGATCCGCGAATCGGAGATCAGGTCGCACCCGCCCTCCGACGTCGCCTGCCTGGTGACGGGCAGCCAGGGCGAGCCGATGTCCGCGCTCTCCAGGATCGCCATCGACGATCACCGCCACGTCAGGCTGGCCCCCGACGACGTCGTGGTCTTCTCGGCGCGTGAGATTCCCGGCAACGAGCGTTCGGTCGACCGGGTCGTGAACCACATCGCGAGGCGCGGCGCCGACATCGTCAACGAGGGCATCAAGCACGTCCACGTATCCGGCCACGGCAGCGAGGAGGAGCTGAAGCTGATGCTGTCGCTCGTGCGGCCGCGCTGCTTCATCCCGATCCACGGGTCGTTCCGGCAGCGCGCCAGGCACGCGCGCGTGGGCGAGCGCCTGACGCGGAACCTGCCGAGCCGCACCGAAGTGATCGTCGCCGAGAACGGCGATGTGCTCCACTTCGATCGGGACGGCGGGTGGATCGCCGACAAAGTGCCTGCCGGACGGGTGCTCATCGACGGCACGTCGGTGACGGGCCTCGGAGACGAGGTGCTGCGCGATCGGCGCCATCTCGCCGAGGACGGGCTCGTCGTGCCCGTGCTGGCGATCAACAAACAGACCGGCACCATCGAAGGCGTGCCGGACATCATCACGCGCGGCCTCGTCGTCGAGCAGGGCGCCGAGAACCCCATCCCCGGCGCGGCGCGCCTCATCGCCGACCTCCTCGAGGCCGCCAGCCTCGAGGAGCGGACCGACTACGGGATGATGCGGGACAAGATCAGCGTCGAACTGCGGCGCTACTTCCGGAAGCGCGTGGGCCAGCGGCCCCTCGTGCTGCCGGTGATCATGGAGATCTGATCGGTGAGCGCCTCTTCCGCCCTGTCGCGCCGCATGAGTGAATTCGTCGGCGTGCTGTCGTTCGCCGTCGCGCTGCTGTGGCTCATCGCACTCGCGACCTACAACCCCGCCGACCCGGTGTGGTTCTTCACCGCGGGCCTCACAGGCGACGCGACGAACCTCGCGGGGCGCGCGGGCGCGTTCCTCGCCTACCTGTCGAACCAGGCCCTCGGCTACGCGGCGTACCTGTTCCCCGTGCTTGTCGCCGCCGTCGGCTGGTGCCGTTTCTGGTGCACGCCGATCGCGGCGCCCTACACCAAGGCCGTTGGCGTCACGCTCCTGCTGGTGTCTTCGGCGTCGTTTCTCGATATCGCGCTCGGACCGGTGAACCCGGGCGCTGGCGCGTTCGACCCGGGCGGATGGATCGGCGCCCAGTTCTCGGGGGCGCTCGTGGCGTCGTTCAACCGCACCGGCTCGCTCATCATCATCCTGACGGCCCTCGGCCTCGGCCTCGTGCTCACGACGCGGTTCTCCTTCGGCCGGGTGTTCGGCGCGATCACGGGCTGGCTGCGGGAGCGGGCCTCGACGCGAGTCGCCGCGTTCTGGACCTGGCGCGAGGAGCGGCGCCGCGACCGCCAGCGCAGGGAGATCGTCTCGAAACACGCCAGGCGGGCGGCGGCGCAGGCGGACACCGTCCAGGCGCCCAGGCCCCCGTCCTCGCCGGAGCTCGACCTGGACCTGCGCCGCCCCTCCGGGCCGCCGGCTCGCGCCGCGGAGCCGAAATCACCGGCGGCAGACAAGACTCCGGCCGGGGGCGGATCGGGGTGGCTGAGCCCCCGCAAAGCCCCGGCGATCAAGGTGCCGGCCCCCGCGACCCCGCCGGCGGCCGAGAGCGCCAGCAAGTCGCCCGCCGAGAAGAAGCGCGGCGGCTACGCGTTTCCCCCCGTCACGCTGCTGGATGCGGCGCGCACCGAGCGGAAGATCGACGAGCGCGAGTTGATGGAATCCGCGCGCCTGCTCGAGGAGAAGTGCCGCGAGTTCGCCGTGGCAGGGTCCGTCGTCCAGATTCACCCCGGGCCGGTGGTCACCACGTTCGAGTTCAAGCCCGAGGCCGGCGTCAAGTACAGCAAGATCACGAGCCTGGCCGACGACCTCTCGCTGGCGATGCGCGCCGAGTCGGTGCTGATCGAACGCACGCCGGGGAAATCCACCGTCGGCATCCAGATCCCCAACCAGCACCGCGAACCGATCTCGCTGCGCGAACTGCTCGAGTCGGACGCCTACCAGGCGGCGCCCTCCAAGCTCACCATCGCGCTGGGCAAGACGATCCACGGCGAGCCGTTCCTCGGGGACCTCGCCTCGATGCCGCACCTGCTCATCGCCGGCGCGACCGGCACGGGCAAATCGGTGGCGCTCAACGCGATGCTGACCAGCGTGCTCTTCCGCGCGACGCCGGAGGAGGTCCGCCTGATCATGATCGATCCCAAGCGCCTCGAACTCGGGATGTACGAGGAGATCCCGCACCTGCTCACCCCGGTCGTGGTCGACCCGAAGCAGGCGGCCAACGCGCTCACCTGGGCCGTCCGGGAGATGGAGGAGCGCTACAAGACGCTGGCGGCCGAAGGCGTGCGGAACATCGACCAGTACAACCGCAACATCCGGGCGGCGGCGCTCGAGCGTCCGGCGAACTCGGACGAGCCCGTGCCGAAGCCGCTCCCCTACATCATCGTCGTCATCGACGAACTGGCCGACCTCATGATGGTGGCGCGCAACGACGTCGAGGAATCCGTCGCGCGCCTGGCCCAGATGGCCCGCGCGATCGGGATCCACCTGCTGCTTGCCACGCAGCGGCCGTCGGTGGACGTCATCACCGGGCTCATCAAGGCCAACCTCCCCGCCCGGATCTCCTTCCGGGTGTCGTCGAAGGTGGACTCCCGCACCATCCTGGACGGCAACGGCGCCGAACAGCTGCTCGGGAAAGGCGACATGCTGTTCCTGCCGCCCGCCTCCTCGCGCCTCGTGCGCGTGCACGGCCCCTACATCTCGGAGCAGGAAACGGCGCGCCTCGCGGCCTTCCTGCGCAAGCAGGGCAAGCCGGTATACGACGAGTCGATCACGGCGGAAGAAAAAGGCCCGGAGGCGATGGAGTTCGAGAAAGACGACCTGTACGACGAAGCCGCACGGCTGGTGGTCTCGACCGGCCAGGCGTCGATCTCGTACCTGCAGCGGCGGCTGCGGGTGGGCTTCAGCAGGGCCGCCCGCCTGGTCGACATGATGGAGGCCGAGGGCATCGTGTCGGCGGCCATGGGTGGCAAGCCAAGAGAGGTGCTCGTCGACAAAGGCTATTTCGAGGAAGTGGATCAGCAGCTGCGATAGTGCGATGACACTGCCCGCATTCTCTCGCCACCGACGACCACGCCAGGCGTGCCCCGCCCTGATCGGGGCTGCGCTCACGCTGGTGATGGCCTGGCAGGCGTCCGCGCCGGCGGCGGCGACGCCTCCGCCAACGGCGAAAGATCTCTTCCTGTCGGCCCAGGCGCGCGAGCGGACGATCCGGATCGCCTTCGATGCTTCGCCGACCGAGCCGCCTCCGACGCGGGATGCAATGCGCCAGGTGGTGGCCGCCTACCGGCAGGTGGTGCTCCGCTACCCCAAGAGCGGCTACTGCGACGACGCGCTCTGGCTCGCGGCGCAGCTCGCGGCCGACACATTCGTCCGGCACGGCGACGAACGCGATCGCAAGGCCGCGCTCCAGCTGATCGACTCGCTGGCCCGCGAGTATCCGACCAGTTCGTTCGTGCGCAGCGCCAAGGCGGAACGTGCACGCGTCACCGCCATGGCTGCAGCGACAGCACCGGCGAAGCCGGCGGCCGCGGCGAGGCCGGCGGACACCGCCGCAGCGAGGCCGCCTGACACGGCCGGCGACGAGAGCGCGGACACGGTGCTCGTGCGGGACGTCCGCCGCCTCACGGCGGGAGCCGCCGCCATCGTGGAGATCGAGATGGACGGCCCGGTCCAGTTCCGGGAGGAGCGCCTCTACCACCCGAGCCGGGCCTTCTTCGACCTGCCGAGGACCCGCACGACGGACGCGCTCCGCGACGCCACCCTGTCGTTCGACTCGGGGCCGATTCGCCAGGTACGGATCGGGCGGCACCCCAACAACATGACGCGCATCGTCATGGACACGGCGGAGGACGCGCGCTGCGTCTCGCGGCTGGCACCCGCGCCGTACCGTCTCGTGGTGACCTGCGGCAGCGAAGCCGTCCCGGCCGCTCCGCCACGCCCCGCCCCCGCCTCTGCTCCTGCTGTGCCCGCCGCGGTGGCGGCGGACACTGCGGCCGCACCGCCGACGGTCGCCTCCGCCCCGGCCCCGGCCGCCGGTCCCGCCGCGCGGCCGATCGCGCCTGGCCCGGAGGCCCCCGCGCCGCCTTCGGCCAACGCCCGCGGCGGCTTTTCGATGGCGCGGCAACTCGGCCTGCGCGTCGGGCGCATCGTCATCGACGCAGGCCACGGAGGCCGCGACCCCGGCGCCCAGGGCCCGGGCTACACCGAGGCGCACTTGACGCTGGACATCGCGCTGCGGCTCGAGAAACTCCTCGAGAAGGAACCCGGCGTCGAGGTCGTGCTGACCCGGCGAAAAGACGAGTACGTCGCCCTGCAGGAGCGCACGGCCATCGCCAACCGCGAAGGCGCCGATCTGTTCCTGTCGATTCACGCCAATGCGAGCCGCAACCGCACCGCTCGAGGCGTGGAGAGTTACCTGCTGAACTTCGCGTCGACACCGGACGCCGCCGCGGTCGCCGCCCGCGAGAACGCGTCGTCAACGTTGACGATGAGCCATCTGAACGACCTGGTGAAGCAGATCGCCCTCAACAGCAAGCGCGATGAGTCGCGCGACCTGGCCCGCCAGGTCCAGACCGCGATGGTGCGGAAGCTGCGGCCCTCGAACCAGCAGCTCAAGGACCTCGGCGTGAAACAGGCGCCGTTTGTCGTGCTCGTGGGGGCCGCGATGCCGAGCGTGCTCGTGGAGGTCTCGTTCCTCAGCCACAAACAGGAGGGGCGGCTGCTCGGCACCGGCGCCTACCGCCAGCGGATCGCGGAAGCGCTGCTCGAGGGAGTCCGCCGCTACCTGCGCACCCTGAAACGGGCCACGACCGACACGGCGGACAGCCTGCTCCAGCCAGGCGGCGGCCCTCCGGCGGGACTACAATAGCGGCAGGCCCGTGTTGCACATCCAGCCCGTCACGCCGATCATCGTAAAGGTCGTCTCCGACCCGACGCCCCAGGTTACCGTCGTGGACGTGCTCGTCAATGCCCTCGGCCTGACGGGCGCGATTGTCGCCGGCTCGTTCGTGCTCGGCGGCATCGTCGGGATTCTCCTGATCGCCTACTCGCGGCGGAAGGCGGCGCGCTCGGAGGGCGACGGGACCTCCGACCATACGTCGCTCGACCTCTCCTCCCCCTCCAGGTAGGCGGCGTGCTGCCGGAGGCGGTGCCGCCGCAAGTCAGACCGGCGGCGGCGAGGGCCACTCGCCGTACGTGCACGCGAGTTCGGCCAGCGTTCTGACGGCCGCGCCAGTCGGCCCCTTCGGCTGCCACGGCTGCGCTTCCTCGGACCAGGCGGTCGACGCGATGTCGAGATGCGCCCACGGCAGCCCGCCGGTGAACTCCTTCAGGAACACCGCAGCGGTGATGGCACCGGCCGGCCTCCCGCCGATGTTCGCCATGTCGGCGATGTCGCTGCGCAGCTGCTCGCGGTAGTCGTCAAACAGCGGCAGCGCCCACGCACGATCACCCGCGCGATTGGCGGTCCGGCCCACGAGAGCCACCCACGCGTCGGGACAGCCGAACAGGCCGGTGGTCGAGCGGCCGAGAGCGATGCCGATGGCGCCGGTGAGGGTCGCGACATCGACCAGGTGGGTCGCGCCGAGCTGGCGCGCGTACCACAGCGCGTCGGCGAGGATGAGGCGCCCTTCGGCGTCCGTATCGAGCACCTCCACGGTCTTGCCTTCGGCGCTACGCACGACGTCGCCGGGCCGCATGGCGCGCCCTCCCGGCATGTTCTCGACCAGCGGCACGACCCCCACCACCGTCACGTCCGGCTTGAGCGCCGCGATGGCCTTCATCGCGGCCACCACCGCGGCTCCGCCCGACATGTCCGTCTTCATGAGGTGCATGCGATCGGAGGGCTTGATGGAGATGCCGCCGGTGTCGAATGTCACGCCCTTGCCGACCAGGCCCAGGACCGCAGGGGTGGCCGGCCTGGCGGGTTCATAGCGCAGCACGACCATGCGCGGGCGCTCCGCGCTGCCGCGCGCGACGCCCAGCAGGAGCCCCATCTCGAGCCCCGCCAGACGGTCCTCGTCGAGCACGTCAACCTTCAGCCCCGACTCCGCCGCGATCTGCGAGGCGATCTCGGCGAACGCCCGCGGCGTCATGACGTTGGCAGGCTCGTTGACGAGGGCGCGGGCGAGATTGCTGCACGCGGCAAGGATGTACCCGCGGGCGGCGGCCCGCTCCGCCGACGCGCGCGCGTCAGCCTCCATCCGCTCCGGGAGGGCGATCAGACTCTCGATCGCGATCGGCCTGGCCTCCGCGTCGCTCTTGTAGATGCCGCTGTAGTGCGCCGCCAGCGTCAACCCTTCCGCGGCTGCCTGCGCTTCGTCGGCCGGCGGCAGCGCGCCCGGGAGGGCGAAGGCGACCCGGCGCCAGCGCCGCTCCCGCGCCGCCAGCGCGGCGGTCGTCGCCGCGCGGCGCAGTTCGGCGGTATCGAACCGGCTCCGGCTCCCGGCGCCGACGAGCATCAGCCGGGCCGGGCGCCAGTCCGGCGCCGAGCAGGGCGTGATGAACAGGCTCGCGGCCTTGCCCGTGAACTCGCGCGCCGAGAAAGCCGCCGAGAGCCGGCCCCCGGTGGCAGCGTCGAGCCCGGAGAGCGACGGCGCTTCACCTTCGAATGCCGCAACGACGATGACGTCGGCGTCGATCGAAGCCAGCGGCGCCGACACCACACCCACGGGAAGCGACTGGTCTGAATAGCGCATCCGTCAATTATGCCGCAGGAAGGGGCCGGATCAGCAGTGGGGTCAGACCCGGGTCTGACCCCATCGGCTGCTACACGGGAATCGGCGCGACAGAAGACGCCCCGTCGCGGCGGCCGAAGCGGCTCAGCAGCACGCCTCCGAGGCCGACGGTCCATGCGACGTATTCGATCAGGAATCCGGCGACGAGGATCCCGCCCACGAGGATCCGGATCGGCAGGCCGGCCAGGCCAAGGAACTTGGCGATGACCGTCACCGCGAACACCACCGCGAGGCCGACCACCAGCGACACCAGCAAGCCCGGGAGTCCGGAGCCGGCGCGCCGGCCGATCCAGCGGCCAACCGCACAACTCGCGCCGGCAAACCCCATGACGAGCGCGAGGGCGACGGCAATCAGGCCGAAGGGCACCAGCAGCAGCAGCGGAATCCCGATGATGGAGACCGCGAGGACCACGACGGTGACGACCAGCAGTGGCACGAAGAGCAACTGCGCCGCCAGGCCGACGAAGCCCGAGCGCCACGGTTCCGCCGCCACCTGGTCTGCCACACGTCGGACCGGCGACGGCAGCACGGCGATCATCAATGCCGCGAGCAGGCCGACGAGCCCGACCCTGACCAGCGTCGCGACCAGGTCGACCGACCCGCCGAGCGGATAGCGAACGGTATCCCCGAACCAGTGCCAGTCGCGCCACGGGCGGACCTTGACAAAGGGGCCGAACGTCGGTGTGCCGATCCGGATCTCGTTGATCTCCCCATCGACCACCGAGCCGTCCGTGCGCTCGACGCTCCCGCCGACGGCCGTCACATCGCCGCGCACGTTCGCCTTGGGTCCGAGCCGGACCGAGCCCCCTACCGACACGACATTGCCGTCGACTCTCCCGTCGACCCGGGCCGACCCCAGAATCGCCACGACATCGTCGCCGATGGCCTCGTCTTCGGCCACGGCCACATCGCCGCCCAGGCGCACACGTGCGCCGCCATGGCGGTAGCGAGCCACCTCGGTCCCCCCCCCGGCGTCGGCAGGCGTGGCAGCGGGCGGCGCGGCCGGCGCCATGGGCGGCACAGACTCCGCGGGCGGAACCGGCGGCGCCGCAGGCACGCCGGCGAAGAACGCCTTCCGGCCGGAGGCGTCAAGGAACGACAGCTGCGCCACCAGGTCGGCGTCCTCACCCAGCCGGTCGCGCAGCTCCCGGCCCGTGAGCGGCGCCCCGTCGACCACGACCTGCCCTTCGTCGATGTCGATGGTCCTGACGCGGGCCCGTTCGGCCTTCGGGATGAGGAGGATGCCGCGGCGGACCTCGAACACCTGGAAGCGCCGCTCGGCCCGTTCACGCAGCTGCTGCAACTCGGGCCTCGCAGCCGCATCGGCTCGCGCCGTGCGATCGGTCTGGGCGACCGCGGCTGCCGGGCCAACCCCGGCGGCGGCAGCCGCCAGAAACGCGAGGGCGATGACGCGTGTGCGCATGTCAGTTCTCCTGCTCGGCCATCAGCCTGCGCAGCGCACCGAACGCGCACACGGCGACGGCCAGGTTCAACGCCAGCACTCCGATCGGGACCGGTCCCAGCAGCAGGCGCCCGACGACGGCCGCGGCCTCGGCCAGCCCGTTCCACAAGGCAAAACCTCCGGACACCCATGCCCGGCCGCCGACGATGACCTGGCCCACACCGACGGCCACCGCCTGCACGGAGGCCAGCAGGGCCCCCATCCAGACATGCCAGGGGACGAGTGCGCCGACGCCGCCGACCAGCACCACGCTGGCGGCCACGGCGATCCGCACCCAGCGCTTCGAGTAGGCGTCGGCGGCCGCGCGCGCGGCTCCGATGCGGGCGATCACCGCGTCGGCGAAACCCGCCGGGACAAGGGGACGCGTCAATTCCCGGCTGACGGACCGGAAGCGGACGTCGGCCTCATCGGCGCGTCCCGCCGCCTCGGCCTCGAGCCACTCCCGGATCTCTCCGTTCACGTTCCTCGTCATGACCGTCCAGTCCTTCCTACGCGACCGACCCCGCGGCGGGTTGCAGTCATGCCTCGTGGCCGGGAGGCCCGGGGCCCCATCCCGAATCGGCCAGCAGCCGGCCGAGGGCGGCCCGCGCGCGGTGGAGATGGCTCTTGACTGTCCCGAGGGGGAGGCCCGCGACCTCCGCGATGTCCTCGTAGGACAGGTCCTCCAGGTACCGCATGACGACCAGGCGTCGGAATTCCGGCCTCAGCTGCGCCAGGGCCGCCTCGAGGTCCTCTCTGAAATCGCCCTGCACGGCCCGGTCGAAGGCAGAAGGCTCACGCGTATCCGCCAGCACGTCTGCCATGTCGCGCCCCGACGAGTCGTCGTCGATCGACACGACCGGCAGTCTCGACTTGCGCAGGTGGTCGATGGCCACGTTGTGGGCGATGCGGAGGATCCAGTTCGAGAACTTGTAGGCGGGATCGAACGTCCGGAGGGCGCCGAACGCCTTGACGAAGGCGTCCTGGGCGAGTTCCTCGGCCACGCCGTCGTCGCGCACCATGCGGGCGACGAGGTTGAGGACGGGCCGGCTGTGCCGGTCGACCAGGGCGCGGAAGGCGTCCTGAGACCCGGCGAGCGCCTGCTCGACGAGGCGGGCATCTGTCGGCGTCACCGCATCACCCCGACTCGTCCGCGGCCTGGCCAGGCGCCACTGGACCCTGGCCTCAGAACACCGGCAGCGGATCGTCGGCGATGAGCGGCGCCTCGGTGGCCTCCCGCACGGCGTCGACCGTCGTGTCCTCCGCGATCTCCCGCAGACGGAGGCCCTCGGGCGTCACCTCGATGACCGCCATCTCGGTGACGATGAGGTCGACCACGCCGACGCCGGTGAGCGGCAGAGAACAGGTGCGCACGATCTTCGGCGCGCCCTCGCGCGTCGTGTGCTCCATCGCGATGACGACACGGCGTGCTCCGGCCACGAGGTCCATCGCGCCGCCCATGCCCTTGACCATTTTGCCGGGGATCGTCCAGTTGGCCAGGCTGCCTCGCTCGTCGACCTGCAGCGCGCCGAGGACGGTGAGATCAATGTGCCCGCCCCGGACCATCGCAAACGACTCGGCGCTGCTGAAGTACGCGCTGCCGGGCAGTTCCGACACCGTTTCCTTGCCCGCGTTGATCAGATCCGCGTCGACCTCGGCGTCGGGCGGATAGGGCCCGACCCCCAGCATCCCGTTCTCGGAGTGCAGGGTGATGTGCACGCCGGGCGGAACGACGTTCGCCACGAGCGTCGGCATCCCGATGCCCAGGTTCACATAGTCGCCGTCGTGCAGTTCGCGGGCCACGCGCCGGACGATCCGCTCTCGCTTGTCCACCGTCTCTCCCCCGCCAGTCGCTGGCTCAGCCCTTGCGCGTCGTCCGCCGCTCGATCCGCTTCTGGTAGCCGGCCCCCTGGAAGATGTGCCGCACGAATATCCCGGGCGTGTGCACGAAGTCGGGGTCGATGGCTCCGGGCTCGACCAGTTCCTCGACCTCGGCGATGGTCACGCGCGCCGCGGTCGCCATCATCGGGTTGAAGTTCCGAGCCGTCTTCCGGTACACGAGGTTGCCCTGGGCGTCTCCGCGGAAGGCCTTGACCAGGGCGAAGTCCGCCTTCAGCGGCCCTTCGAGGACGTGCGGCACGCCGTCGATGGTTCGCGTCTCCTTGCCTTCGGCCACGACGGTGCCGTGGCCCGTCGGCGTGAAGAAGCCCCCGATCCCCGCGCCGCCGGCCCTGATGCGTTCCGCGAAGGTGCCCTGCGGCACCAACTCCACCTCGAGCTCCCCGCTCAGGCACTGCCGCTCGAACTCCTGGTTTTCGCCCACGTAGGTCGCCACGATTCTCCGCACCTGCCTGGATTCGAGCAGGACGCCCAGGCCGAATCCGTCCACGCCCGCGTTGTTGCTGATGATCGTGAGGTTACGCGTGCCCTGCTCGCGAAGGGCGGCGATCAGGTTCTCGGGGATGCCGCAGAGGCCGAAGCCGCCCACCATCAACGTCGCCCCGTCAGGGATGAGCGCCGCTGCCTCGCGGGCGCCGCTGATGAGCTTTCGCATCCGTTGATTATACGGCGGCCGGGTCGCCCCCGACGGCGCGCACCAGGTGGTGGATGCGGTCGACGTCCTCCGCGCCTGCGGTGACCGGCGCCACCGGCCAGCGCCGCCCCAGAAAGAGGTCCGCCCTGGACGCCTGGATCCCGCGCCCGCGCAGCTCGACGGCCGGAATGCCCGCCACAAGTGCCAGGCGGGCCGGCAGCAGGGACGCCTGTTCGCCGGCCGCGTCAATCTCGCCTAGCGCCAGCACAACGGCCTCGCCCGCGATCGCCTCCCCGAGGTGCGCCAGCGCGCGCGCGTTCGCCTCGGCTCCTCCGGCCAGCACCACGAGGTCGGCGTCTGCGGCGATCATCAGGTCGTCGGCCGCGACATCGACGGCGTGCACCCTCATCGCGGTCTCGATGACCTCGTGGGCGTCGACACCGATGACGAGGGCCGAGGGCCAGGCCTGCCGAAGCGCGAGCGCGAGCGACGCGCCGACGGCCCCAAGTCCGACGATGGCAATGCGCTGGAACGCCGGGGCCCGGTCCGGCTGGCTGGCGCCGCCGAGGACGGCCAGGCGCGTCACGCCTCCGGTCACTGCACGCCCCACCCGCGGCGCGCCATCGGCTCGACGCAGATCGCGCGCCCGATCGCCGGGGCGATGATCCGCAGTTCCGCCATCAGCCGGTCGAACTGCGACGGGAACAACGTCTGTGCGCCGTCGCTGAGCGCCCGGTCCGGATCGACGTGCACTTCGATGATCAGGCCGTCGGCGCCCGCCGCCACCGCCGCCCGCGCCATCGGCGCCACCTTGTCTCGCCGTCCCGTGCCGTGGCTGGGGTCCACGAAGATGGGCAGGTGGCTCAGCTTCTTCACGATGGGAATGGCGGAGATGTCGAGAGTGTTGCGCGTGTACGTCTCAAAGGTCCGAATCCCGCGCTCGCAGAGCATCACGCCCATGTTGCCGCCGCCGAGCACGTACTCGGCCGAGAGCAGCCACTCCTCGATGGTCGCCGAGATGCCGCGCTTGAGCAGCACCGGTTTGCGCGCCCGGCCGAGTTCCCGCAGCAGCGTGAAGTTCTGCATGTTGCGCGCGCCGACCTGGAAGATGTCTGCGTAGCGATCGACGACCTCGATCTGCGACGCGTCCATCACCTCGGAGACCAGCTTGAGGTTGTGGGCGCCGGCCGCGTCGCGCAGCATCCGCAGCCCCTCCTCGCCCAGGCCCTGGAACGAGTACGGCGAACTGCGCGGCTTGAACGCGCCGCCGCGCAGCACCTTGGCCCCGGCGCGCTTCACAGCCGCGGCCGTTGCCTGCACCTGCTCCTCGCTCTCCGCGGAGCACGGCCCGGCCATGACGACCACCTCGTCGCCGCCGATGCGCACGTCGCCCACGACAATCACGGTCCCGCTCGGCCTGAAGGCCCGGCTCGCCAGCTTGTACGGCTCGGAGATGTGGACCACCTCCTGCACGCCCTCGTAGGTTTCCACCAGCCGCGGGTCCCCCTGCACGTCCGTGCCGACGACGCCGAGGATGGTGCGATTCGCGCCCGCGGACCGGTGCACGGCGTAGCCCATCACCTCCAGGCGCGCGGCCACGCGGTCGACCGCTTCCGCCGAGGCGCCCTCCTGCATGACCACCACCATGTCGGCACTCTCCCTTCGGAAGCGTATCGCTCCCTGCTCAGCCCCGCAACTCGCCCGTGTCTTCCGCGCCGCGCAACCAGCGCACGTACTGCTCGACCCGGGGTGCCAGTGCGGGCGAGTCGCCCGCGTCGGCGATCACAGAGACCAGCGCGCTGCCGACCACGGCGGCATCCGCAACGCCGGCCACCGCTTGAACGTGCTCGGGCCGCGACAGCCCGAATCCGACGGCCAGCGGCAGGCGGCTCACCGTCCGGACGCGCCTGACCATGTCCGGGAGCCCTTCCGCGAGGCTCTCGCGCGCGCCGGTGACGCCCGCCCGCGAGATCAGGTAGAGGAATCCGCGGCCACGCTCGCCGGCCGCGCGGGCGCGATCGAGCGACGTCGTCGGGCTCAACAGGTAAATCGGATCCAGCGCGTGACGGAGCAGCGCCTCCCGAAGCGGCCCGGCCTCTTCGACGGGCAGATCCAGCGCGAGCACGCCATCGGCGCCCGCGGACGCTGCCCGGGCCGCGAACCGTTCGTAGCCCATCCGGTAGATGGGATTCGCATAGGAGAAGATCACGATCGGCACGCGCACCGACGGGCGCACCTCTTCGACGAGGTCGAGCACCCGGCCGAGCGTCGCGGCTCCCGCCAGCGCGCGCTCGCAGGCGCGCTGGATGATGGGGCCGTCGGCCAGCGGATCCGAGAACGGCACGCCGAGTTCGATCAGGTCGGCGCCCGCCCGGTCGAGCGCACGCAGGATGTCGGCGGTCCGCTCGATCGAGGGATCGCCTCCCGTGACGTAGGTGACAAGGCCGACGCGGCGCTCGTCGCGCATCCGTGCGAAGGCTTCGGCAATGCGCGGCATGGCGATCACCCCTGCTCGACGTTCAGCCGGCTGACCACCGTCTGCACGTCCTTGTCTCCCCGGCCGGAGAGATTCACGAGAATGCCGCACGCCGGACCGAGCTTTGCGGCGAGCTGTCGCGCCCAGGCCACCGCATGCGCCGACTCGAGCGCCGGGAGAATGCCTTCGAGACGGGAGAGCCGGGTGAAGGCGTCGAGGGCCTCCGCGTCGGACGCGCTGACGTATTCCGCGCGGCCGAGGTCTCTCAACCAGGCGTGCTCGGGCCCCACCGCCGCGTAGTCGAGCCCGGCCGAAATGGAGTGTGTGCCGGCGATGTTGCCGTCCTCGCTCTGCAGGACCGCGGTGTGTGTCCCCTGGAAGATCCCGGGCGCCCCTCCCGCGAACCTGGCGGCGTGCTGTCCAAGTGCGGTCCCGGTGCCGCCGGCTTCCACGCCGACGAGCCGCACACCGGGCTGGTCGACGAACGCGTCGAAGATGCCCATCGCGTTGCTGCCCCCGCCGACCGACGCGATGACGGCGTCGGGGAGCCCTCCGGCCGCGGCTTCGAACTGCACACGGGCTTCTGCGCCGATGACGGACTGGAACTCGCGGACCATCAGCGGGTAGGGGTGGGGGCCGAGCACGGATCCGAGCAGGTAGTGCGTCGTCGCCACGTTGGTCACCCAGTCGCGCATGGCCTCGTTGATCGCGTCCTTCAGGGTACGGCTGCCTGCGCTCACTCTGGTGACGGTCGCGCCGAGCAGCCGCATGCGCACGACGTTCAACGCCTGGCGCTCCATGTCGTCGGCGCCCATGTAGACCTCGCACTGAAGACCGAGCAGCGCGCAGGCGGTCGCCGAGGCCACGCCGTGCTGGCCGGCGCCCGTTTCGGCGACCACGCGCGACTTGCCCATCCGCGCCGCCAGCAGCGCCTGCCCCAGGGCGTTGTTGATCTTGTGCGCGCCGGTGTGGGTCAGGTCTTCGCGCTTGAGGAAGATGCGCGCGCCGCCCGCATCGGCCGAAAGGCGCCGCGCCTCGTAGAGCGGCGTGGGCCGGCCCGCGAAGGTGACCAGCAGACGCGTCAGGTCCTGCAGAAAGGCCCGGTCCTGCCGCAGGG
>Ga0209254_10001845_pt1 | contig 19135 bp, 20 predicted proteins | sample FrelakmetDIP11DI_FD_187148 | JGI IMG/M metagenome (GOLD analysis project Ga0209254, IMG submission 187148) | Freshwater lake sediment microbial communities from the University of Notre Dame, USA, for methane emissions studies - DIP11 DI (SPAdes)... | ecosystem: Environmental > Aquatic >...
CCGAAGCGCTCATCCCGCGCGCGCAGCGCGAGGGTAGTCCGGTGAGCGCGCACGGCCGCCCCGAAACGCTCATCCCGGAGCGCGCTGCGCGGAGGGTAGTCCAATGAACGCCCTGCGGATCGTCCTCGCGCAACTGGCGCGGCGGCCACTCCAGACGGTCCTGGCGATCGTGCTGCTGGCGCTCGGCGTGGCCACGCTCACGTTCGTGGTCCTCGTGCAGGGACAGCTGTCGAAGCAACTCGCGCGCGATGCGCAGGGCATCGATCTCGTCGTCGGCGCCAAGGGCTCGCCGCTGCAGCTGATCCTCTCGGCGCTGTACCACGTCGACGTTCCGACCGGAAACGTGCCGCTCGCCTCGATGGAGCAACTGCGCCGAAACCGCCTGGTGGCACAGGTGATTCCGATTTCGCTGGGCGACAACTATCGCGGCTTTCGCATCGTCGGCACCGAGCCTGCGCTGATCGAACACTACGGCGCGCGCCTGGCTGCCGGCGCACTCTGGACGGCGCCGATGCAGGCGGTGATCGGGTCCGAGGTCGCGCGTGTGACGCAACTCGCGGTCGGCGGCGTGGTCAGCGGCACGCACGGCCTGGCGCAGGGCGGCGCCGTGCATGAGGAGGCGCGTTACGAAGTCGTGGGCGTCCTCGCGCCGACGGGCACCGTGCTCGACCGGCTGGTCCTGACGGACAAGGCGAGCGTCTGGCGCGTCCACGAGGGCGACCCCGCGGACGACGCCGAGCGCCGCGTGCTCGAGGAGGAACGTGAAGTCACCGCGCTGCTCGTGCGGTACGCGTCGCCGATGGCGGCGGCGATCGTGCCGCGCCAGGTGAACGCCGAGAGCCGGCTGATGGCCGCGTCGCCGGCCAACGAGCTCGCGCGGCTGTTCGCGGTGATGGGCGTCGGCATCGACACGATGCGCGTCTTCGGAGGCGTCCTGATCGCGTCGTCGCTGCTGGCGTTGTTCGTCACCCTCTACAACGCCCTCGAGGAGCGGCGTTACGACATCGCGATCATGCGACTGCTCGGAGCGAGCCGGGCGCGGGTCGCGATCCTGTTGCTGATGGAGTCCTGGCTGCTCGCCCTCGTGGCCCTGCTGGCCGGGCTGGCGCTCGGGCTTGCAGCTGTCGCGCTCGTGGGGAACTGGCTGGCGCAGTCGCGCGCCTTCGTGGTGTCGCCGGGGACCTTCGCGCCCGAACTGTTGTGGATTGGTATCGTCGCCGTCGCGTCCGCCACGCTCGCGGCGGCGTTGCCGGCGTGGCGGGCGAGCCGCATGGACATCGCCGCGACCCTGGCGCGCGGTTGAAGGAGCCTCGATGAACTGGTCGATTGCCGTTGCGTTCGCGTTGCCGCTCGCCGTCATGGCACAGGCCCCGGCCCCGGCGAAGAACTCGACGCCCGCGCCGAAGTCGAACGAAGCGGAGCACCGCAGAGAAGACATCGCTCGCCACCGGCAGATGGCGCGGGCGCACGAAGAAGCGGCGCGGTGCCTCGAAGGCGGCGCGCCGGAAAAGCAGTGCCAGGAGCGGCTACGGGAGATGTGCAAGGGCATCGCCGTGGGGCAGTACTGCGGGATGCGTCACGGCCATTGAGCTACGCAAATGAACGAGGGGTGATCCGGTGACTTTCAGGAATGCATTGCCGATGCTTGTCTTCGCGCTGGTTGCCATCGGCCCGGTCGATGCCCAGACGCCACCCGCGCCGCGCGGCTCCATGGCCTTGCCGGTCGATCCGCAGTTGCTGAACGACCTGCCGGAACTGAAGGGCGTCATTCCGTGGCGGATCCTGGGACAGGTCACGACCGCGCAGGCCGGCGCGCGCCCGGTTCCGGAGTTCTCGCCGGAAATCCGCAAGCTCGACCAGCAGGACGTCCGGCTGCAGGGCTACATGCTGCCGATCGTGGCCGGCGAGACGCACGACCACTTCCTGCTGACGATGCGGCCGCCGCACTGCCCGTTCTGCCTGTCGCTCGGGCCCGAGTACATCGTGGAAGTGAAGTCACGCAGCCCGATCAAGCACACGTACGAGCCGGTGGTCGTCGCCGGGCGGCTGAACGTGCTCCGCAACGACCCCTTCGGCCTGTACTACCGCCTGACCGACGCCCAGTTGTCCTCTGCCAGCCGTTAGGACGGCAGGGGTAGCCGACAAGCGGGATTCCCGTCCAGATCAGCGGTTTGCCGAGAGGCAAAGTTGTTACTATCGACGCGACTATGGCTCTCCGGTCGGATCTTCCGGCGGTTGATCGCGCGCGTCCGGATCGACGCGGGGCTCTCCTCGGCCGAACGAATGACCTGAAGCGCCCCTCGCTGGGGATGTCTGCTGCGGGCATCGATGCCGAAGTTTCTCTAGGTGCGGTGATCGCCGGTCAGCGGCAACATCCGGCAGCAAGTTCCCTGGAACGGTAGGCGTTCGTGGCCTTTTCATTCTTCAAAAAGGACCCCAAGGAGCGGGGCGATGCCAGCGGCAAAGCCGGGACCCGCCAGGGCGCCCGTCCCGTCGGTCGCCCGTTGCCCGGTCCCGTGAACCGTACGCCGCCGGCCACGGGCCAGAAGCCCAGCTCCACCGCCACCACGCCGTCGCCAGAGAAGGAACTCGCCCGCTCGCTGGCCATGGAAACGGCTGCCAAGATCGACGCGATCGAGTCCGAAATGGCACGCGACTTTCTTCGCCCGGTCGGCAGCACAGGCCCGGAGTTCTCGAACTCGGCTGCCAACTCGACGCTGGCCAGGCCTTCGCAGCAGCCCGTGCCTCCGGCGCCGCCGCCGGTGGAGAAGAAGTCTCCTCCGGGGCTCGAGGATCTCCTCACGAACATCGATGACTGGCAGGCGCGCTCCAACGCCATCGAACTGCAAGACGAGGGCGGTGGATCGGCGATCGAGGAGACCGCCATCCTGTTTGCCAACGGCCTCATCGAACCCGCCGAAGCCGGCTTGCGCGCCGCCATCGAGTCGGATGCGCTCGGGGACGCGGCGCAGCGCGGTTGGCTGATGCTGTTCGAACTGCTGCAGCAGCGAAACGACAAGGCGGCGTTCGAGAGCCTCACGATCGAGTACGTGCTGCGGTTCGAGAGCTCGCCGCCAGCGTGGATCGAATACAAGGACGAGGCGCCGGCGCGGGCGCCGGCCGGCCCCGCGAAGCCGGCCGGGGCCGCGCTTATCGTGCTGCCCGAGGCCATCGACGCCGGAGTGGTCAAGCACCTGGAGCAGCTGAAGCAGCAGTCGCTGGTCCACCAGTCGATCACGGTCGACATGTCGAACGTGCGGATGGTCGACATGGTCGGCGCCGAACTGCTGCTGCGCGTCATCCACGCGTTCAAGCGTGCGAGCCACGACCTCACCGTGGTCGGGGCCGACCTCCTGATCACGCCCCTGCGCGCCGCCGTCGAAGCCGGCCGCCGCGATTCCGGCGACGCGGTCTGGATGCTGCTTCTCGAGGTGTTCCGCCTCCTGAACCGGCAGCACGACTTCGAGGAAACGGGCATCCAGTACTGCATCACCTACGAGGTGTCGCCGCCGTCGTGGGAACCGGCGCCTTCGAATCTCAAGACGCGCGAAGCCCAGCCGCGGGCGCCGCAGGCAGTCGAAGCGGTCGTCGAAGGACTGCAATGGCGGGGCACGCTGCGTGGCGAAGGCGATCCGCACTTCGGCAGATTGATCGCGCAGGCCAGGATCGACAAGCAGATCGTCGTCGATTGCACCTACCTGAGACGCGTCGAGTTCGCGACCGCCACGGCGATGCTCTCGATGCTCACCAAGATCCGGCAGGCCGGGGCGGCTGTCGAGTTCCGCAATGTGAATTACCTGATCGCCGCGCTGTTCTCGCTGCTCGGCATCGACGCGGTCGCCCAGATCCAGCTGCGCCGGGCCTGAGCGCTCATTCCGTCCGGGATTGAGTCCCGGGCAAGCGGCCCCAAGTACCGCCTACGGCGATCGCCGGGCCCGACACCTTCCACCAAGTCCCCAATGGAATCCTTCCACGGCACCACCATCGTATCCGTCCGCCGAGGCGGCAAGGTCGCGCTCGGAGGCGACGGCCAGGTCACGTTGGGCAACATCGTGATCAAGCAGGGCGCGCGCAAGGTCCGTCGCCTGTACCAGGACCGCATCCTCGCCGGTTTCGCCGGCGCGACCGCCGACGCGTTCACGTTGTTCGAGCGCTTCGAGGCGAAGCTCGACAAGCACCAGGGCAACCTCGTCCGGTCTGCCGTGGAACTGGCGAAGGACTGGCGCACCGACCGCATCCTGCGACGGCTCGAGGCGATGCTCGCCGTCGCCGACCGGGAAGCGTCGCTGATCATCACCGGCAACGGCGACGTGCTCGAACCCGAGGGCGGCCTGATCTCGATCGGATCCGGCGGTCCCTACGCCCACGCAGCCGCGAAGGCGCTGCTCGACAACACCGAACTGCAACCGGCAGAGATCGTCAAGAAAGCCCTCACGATCGCCGGAGACATCTGCATCTACACCAACCAGTCGCACACCATCGAGTCGCTCGAGTGATGCGGCGGCATTCTTGCGACGCAGCCCCCGTTGCCTTTGATCCGCGCTCGCCCGCCCGGCCGCCCGAAGGGCGGGCGCCTAACTGAGCACTGCGCGTGCACGTGCGACCCGAAGGGTCGCGTACACGCGCAGTGAATCCTCCATGATGACCCCCCGCGAAATCGTCCACGAACTGAACAAGTACATCGTCGGCCAGGACCGCGCCAAGCGCGCGGTCGCCGTCGCGTTGCGCAACCGCTGGCGCCGCCAGCAGGTCGCGGAGCCGCTGCGTTCGGAGATCACCCCGAAGAACATCCTGATGATCGGCCCGACCGGGGTCGGCAAGACCGAGATCGCGCGCCGGCTCGCGCGGCTGGCCGACGCGCCATTCATCAAGGTCGAGGCCACGAAGTTCACGGAGGTCGGCTACGTCGGGCGCGACGTCGACACGATCATCCGCGACCTCGTCGACATCTCGATCAAGCAGACGCGCGAAGCGGAGATGAAGAAGGTGGCTACGCGCGCGCAGGATGCCGCCGAGGATCGCGTGCTCGACGTCCTGCTGCCGCCGGCGCGGACGGTCGGCTTCGCCGCGCCGCCGGAGCGCGACGAGGACAACGCCACGCGCCAGAAATTTCGCAAGAAGCTGCGCGAGGGCGAACTCGACGACAAGGAAATCGAGATCGAGGTGTCGGCGGTGCCGGCGTCGCTCGACGTGATGGCGCCTCCGGGAATGGAGGAACTGACCCAGCAGATCCAGTCGATGTTCGCCAACATGGGCCGCGACCGCCGCAAGCCGCGAAAGTTGCCGGTCAAGGAAGCTCTGAAGCTCCTGGCCGACGAGGAAGCGGCCCGCCTCGTCAACGACGAGGAACTGAAGTCGCGCGCGTTGGCCAACGCCGAAAGCAACGGCATCGTGTTCATCGACGAGATCGACAAGATCGCGTCGCGCTCCGAGATGCACGGCGCCGATGTCTCGCGCCAGGGCGTGCAGCGCGACCTGCTGCCGCTGGTCGAGGGCACGACGGTCAACACCAAGTACGGCATGGTCAAGACCGACCACATCCTGTTCATCGCGTCGGGTGCGTTCCACCTTTCGAAGCCGTCCGACCTGATACCCGAGATGCAGGGGCGCTTCCCGATCCGCGTCGAACTCGACTCCCTCACCGTCGGCGACTTCGAGCGCATCCTGAAGACGACCGACGCGAGCCTCACGGAGCAGTACACGGCGCTGCTGGCGACCGACGGCTGCGCGCTGGAGTTCACCGAGGACGGAATCCACCGCATGGCCGAGATCGCGTACGCCGTCAACGAGAAGACCGAGAACATCGGCGCCCGTCGCCTGTACACCGTGATGGAGAAGCTGGTCGAGGACGTCTCGTTCGCGGCGGGCAGCGGCGTGTCGGGCGGCGAGAATCGCGTGCGGGTGGACGCCGCGTATGTCGATGACCGCCTGGCCGAACTCGCTCGCAACGAGGACCTCGCGCGCTACGTCCTGTAGCGCCCCTCGCTTCCCCTGAACCCGCCGGGGCCGCTTCGGCCGGCCCCCGCACCTATACTCTGGCGCTGCCGGGCCGGTGCTCGGCCCACCGAACCCGGCGCCATGAGCCTCATCTTCCTTGTCCTCGGGCTGGTCGCCCTCGTCGCCGGCGCCTCGCTGCTGGTCCGTGGCGCCGCCAAGCTCGCGGTCTCCTTCGGCATCTCCCCGCTGGTGGTCGGCCTCACCGTCGTGGCCTTCGGGACCAGCGCTCCGGAGACCGCGGTGTCGGTCGGCGCCGTGCTGCAGGGCAAGAGCGACATCGCCATCGGCAACGTGGTGGGCAGCAACATCTTCAACGTGCTGTTCATCCTCGGTGTGTCGGCCCTGATCGCGCCGCTGGTCATCCACCGCCAGCTGGTGCGGCAGGAGGTGCCGATCATGATCGGCGCTTCGGTGATCCTCTGCGTGATGGCGCTCGACGGCCACATCGGGCGCTTCGACGCCGCCTTGCTCCTGGCCATGCTCGTCGCCTACACCGTGTTCCTCGTCGTGCAGTCGCGGCGCGCCGGCAATGAGCCCGACGACGCGGCCCTTGCGGAGCTCCCCGTGGCCTCCCGCTGGGACCGCCACTGGGCGGTCCAGGTGCTGCTGATCGTCGTCGGCCTTGTGCTGCTGGTCGTCGGCGCGGATTGGCTGGTGGACGCGGCGACCGAGTTCGCGCGGGCGCTGGGCGTCTCCGACCTCGTGATCGGACTGACGATCGTCGCGGCCGGCACCTCGCTGCCCGAGGTGGCGACGTCGGTCGTTGCCACGGTCCGGGGCCAGCGCGACATCGCAGTCGGCAACGTCGTCGGCAGCAACACCTTCAACATCCTCGGCTGCCTCGGCGTGTCGGGCCTCGTGGCGCCGGGCGACCTGACCGTGGCGCAGCCGCTGCTCGCATTCGACCTGTGGGTGATGCTGGCGGCCGCAGTGGCGTGCTTGCCGATCTTCATCACGGGTCGCCGGATCGCACGCTGGGAGGGATCGCTCTTCCTGCTCTACTACGCCGTCTACACCGTGTTCCTGATCCTCGCTGCGACTCACCATGCCGCACTTCAGGGCTACTCGGATGCGATGCTCGAATACGTGCTGCCGCTGACCGTCATCGTGCTCGTGGTCAGCCTGCTGCGATCGAACGCAGCGCCGCGCTGATGCCGGCGCTGATTGCCCTGCTGCCCTTCGCCGGCGCGCTGCTGCTGGCGCTGGTGCCGAACGAGCGCCGGCGGCTCAGCGCGTGGCTGGCCGGCGTGTTTCCGCTGGCCGGGCTCGCGCTCGCGTTGCTGAGCACGCCGTCGATCCTGGCTGGCGACGTGCTGCGCTGGTCGGTCGACTGGGTGCCGGCGCTGGGCCTCGACTTCGGTTTCCGCATGGACGGCCTCGCGTGGCTGTTCGCGCTGCTGATCCTCGGCATCGGCGCGCTCGTCGTGCTGTATGCCGCGTACTACCTGCATCACGATGACCCGCCCGCGCGCTTCTTCCAGTTCCTGCTGCTGTTCATGGGCGCGATGCTGGGCGTGGTGCTCGCCGACAACCTGGTGCTGCTCGTGGTGTTCTGGGAAGCCACCAGCCTGTCGTCGTTCCTGCTGATCGGCTACTGGAAGGACCGCAAGGAAGCGCGCGAAGGCGCGCGCATGGCGCTGGCAATCACCGGCGCCGGCGGGCTCGCCCTGCTCGGCGGCGTGCTGCTGATCGGGCACATCGTCGGCAGCGTGAAGCTCGACGTGGTGCTGGCGGCGGGCGCGACGATCCGCGCGCACCCGCTGTACGTGCCGGCGCTCGTGCTCGTGCTGCTCGGCGCGTTCACGAAGAGCGCGCAGTTCCCGTTCCACTTCTGGCTGCCGCACGCGATGGCGGCGCCGACGCCCGTTTCCGCCTACCTGCACTCGGCCACGATGGTCAAGGCGGGCGTGTTCCTGCTCGCGCGGCTCTATCCGGCGCTCGGCGGGTCCGACGCGTGGTTCTGGATCGTCGCGCCGACCGGGCTGGCGACGCTGCTGCTCGGCGCGTACTTCGCGATCTTCAAGCACGACCTGAAGGGACTGCTGGCGTATTCAACGATCAGCCACCTGGGGCTGATCACGCTGCTGTTCGGCCTCGACTCGCCGCTGGCCGTGGTGGCCGGGGTCTTCCACATCCTCAACCACGCGACCTTCAAGGCGTCGCTCTTCATGGCCGCGGGGATCATCGATCACGAAACCGGGTCGCGCGACATGCGCAAGCTGAACGGCCTGTGGAAGTACATGCCGTGGACCGCGCTGCTCGCGATCGTCGCGAGCGCAGCGATGGCGGGCGTGCCGCTGCTGAACGGCTTCCTCTCGAAGGAGATGTTCTTCGCGGAGGCGCTCGAGAGCGACGCGCACCCGCTGATGGCGTGGCTGCTGCCGGTCGGCGCGACGCTGGCGGGAGTGTTCAGCGTCGCCTACAGCACACGCTTCATCCACGACGTGTTCTTCAACGGTGAGCCCGTCGACCTGCCGAAGACCCCGCACGAGCCGCCGCGCTTCATGCGAGTTCCGGTGGAGATCCTGGCCCTCGTCTGCCTCGCCGTCGGCATCGCTCCAGGCCTGACGGTCGGCCCGATCCTCGCGGCTGGCGCCCGCGCGGCGCTTGGCGCGCCGCTTCCCGCGTACAGCCTGGCCCTGTGGCACGGGTTCAACACGCCGCTCCTGATGTCGCTCGTCGCGCTCGCCGGCGGCGTTGCGCTGTACTTCGGCCTGCAGCGCTTCATCAACCTGCACCTGATCGTCCAGGTGCCGCGCGGCGGTCGCGAGGCGTTTGCGTTCGTCCTGGCGGGGACGGTGAAGGCGGCGCGCGACCTGACGCTCGGCCTGCAGAACGGCAGCCTGCAGCGCTACCTGCTGCTGCTCGTGGCAATGGCGCTGACGGCCGGCCTGCTTCCCTTCCTGCTCGACGCCACCTTCCGAATGACGCCCGGTCCGTCGACGCCGCCGTCCCCTGCGTTCGCGTTGCTGTGGTTCGTCGGCATCGCGGCGGCGCTCGCGACGCTGGTCGAGTTCCGGCGTCGCCTGCTCGCCATCACGGTCCTCGGCGCGGTCGGCCTCGTCGTCGCGCTGGTATTTGTCTACTTGTCGGCCCCGGATCTCGCGCTGACGCAACTGCTGGTCGAGGTGGCGACCGTCATCCTGATGATGCTCGCGCTGAACTGGCTGCCGCAGGAGAGTCCGCCCGAACGATCAACCGCGCGGCGAACGCTGCACGCGATCGTCGCCTGCGCGGCAGGGCTGGGCGCAACGGCCGTGGTGTGGATGGTGCTGGCACGGCCCTTCGACTCGATCTCGCCGTACTTCCTGGAGACCGCGGTTGCGCTGGGAGGCGGCGCGAACGCCGTCAACGTGATCATCGTCGACTACCGGGGCTTCGACACCCTGGGCGAGATCGCCGTGCTCGGCATCGCCGCTCTGATCATCGCGGCGCTGCTGGATGGACGGCGCCCGCCGGCGATGCAGGGCGCGCGCTTGCCGGCGCCGACCGAGCGCAACGCGCACCCGCTGATGCTGAAACTCGTCACGCGCCTGCTGCTGCCGCTTGCCGTTCTGGTGGCCCTGCACCTGTTCCTGCGTGGCCACAACCTTCCCGGGGGCGGCTTCATCGCGGGACTGGTGCTCGCGATCGCGATGGTGCTGCTGAGCCTCGCCCATGGAGAGCACTGGGTGAACGAACGGCTGCGCACTGACTTCCGGCATTGGATCGCCGCCGGGCTGTTGATCGCGGCGCTGACCGGGGTCGGCAGCGGGCTGCTGGGACAACCCTTCCTGACCAGCAGCTACGACTATCCGGTGCTTCCACTGGTCGGTGCCGTGCCGCTCGCGAGCGCCAGCCTCTTCGACCTTGGCGTGTTCCTCACGGTCGTGGGCGGGACCATGGTGATGCTGACCGCCATCGGCCGCCTGCAGCCGGGCGCGGGACCGGGAGCGTCGTGATGGAACTGATGGTCGCCATCTTCGTGGGCGTTCTCACCGGCACCGGCATCTACCTGATGCTGCGCGCGCGGACCTTCGATCTGGTGCTCGGCCTCACCCTGTTGTCGTATGCCGTCAACCTGCTGATCTTCGTGATGGGGCGCCTGACCGTGGGGCGGCCGCCGATACTCGACGGCAGCCAGGCGCCCGTGCTGGCCAACTACGCCGACCCGCTGCCGCAGGCGCTCGTGCTGACCGCCATCGTGATCAGCTTCGCGATGACGGCCTTGCTGCTCGTGATCGCGCTCGTGGCGCGCGCGGAGACGGACAGCGATCACGTCGACGGCGAGGAACCGCGGTGAACTGGCCGCACTGGATCGTCGTTCCTGTGGTGCTTCCACTGCTCGCGGGGGCAGCGTGCCTGCTGTTCGAGCGGCGGGCGGCGAACGTCGCGCGCGCCCTGTCGATCGGAACGACGTTTGTGCTGCTCGGCGTTGCGCTCCACCTGGCCAGTGCTGCGGCGAGCGGGTCGGTGCACGCCTACCTGCTCGGCAACTGGAAGGCGCCGTTCGGCATCGCGCTGGCGCTCGACCGCCTGTCCGCACTGATGCTGGTGCTGACGGCTGTCGTGGCCATCGCGAGCGTGCTGTACGCGCGCGGGGGCGGGGCGCGCGGTGCGCACGACGCGCAGGGGCTCCATTACCACGCGCTGTTCCAGTTCCAGCTGATGGGCCTGAACGGCGCGTTCCTCACGGCCGACCTCTTCAACCTGTTCGTGTTCTTCGAGGTGCTGCTCATCGCGTCGTACGGCCTGCTGCTCCACGGCGGCGGGGCTGCGCGCCTGAAGGCGGCGATCCACTATGTCGGCTTCAACCTCGCCGGGTCGGCGCTGTTTCTCGTGGCGGTGGCATTGCTGTACGGCATCACGGGCACGCTGAACATGGCCGACCTGGCGCAGCGCGTGGCTGCGCTTGGGCCTGAGCAGGCAGCGCTCGTCCGCGCGGCGGCGCTGCTGCTGATCGTCGTGTTCGGCGTCAAGGCCGCGCTCCTGCCGCTGTACTTCTGGCTGCCGGACACGTATCGCGCCGCGTCGGCCCCGGTGGCCGCGCTGTTCGCGATCATGACCAAGGTCGGCGTCTATTGCGTCGCGCGCGTCACCACCCTGATCTTCGGCGACGACGCCGGCGTGGCGGTCGACGTCGCCGATCCATGGCTTCCGTGGCTTGCGATCGGCACGCTGGCCCTGGCCGCGCTTGGAACGCTTGCAGCGGTCCGATTACGCACCCTGGTGTCGTACCTCGTCATCGCCTCGGCCGGCACGCTGCTGCTGGCGATCGGGCTCGGGTCGGCGGCGACGCTGAGCGCGGCCCTCTTCTATCTCGTCAACAGCACACTCGTCGCCGCCGCGTTGTTCCTGCTGGTCGATTCGATCGCGAGCGGCCGTGGCGAGGCGGACGACGCGATGATTCCTGCCCCGCTCGCGTACCGCGCGGCGTACGGCGTGCTGTTCTTCGTGTTCGCGCTCGAGGCCGCGGGCCTGCCTCCGATGGGCGGCTTCATCGGCAAGGCGCTGCTGTTGCGCGCGACCACGGACCTGCCGCTGATGGCTGCCACCTGGGCCGCGCTGCTCCTGTCCGGCCTCGGCATGATGATCGCCGTCGCGCGCGCGGGATCCACCGTCTTCTGGAAGGCGGCTGACGCGAACCGGGCGCAGACGGCGGCGGCGCGACCGGCGCGCATCGAGCGCCTTGCGATCGGCTGGCTGACGGTCGCGATGCTGCTGGTCGTGCTGAATGCCGGTCCGATGACGCGGTACGCCGAGTCGACCGCGGCGCAACTGCTGGATCGCCGTGCCTATGTCGACGCGGTGCTCGGGGCGCAGCCGGTCCCGCCAGCGTGGACGCCGCGCGAAGGGATGAAGAAGCCGTGATGTCGCGACTTGTTCCCGCGCCTCTGCTGAGCGTGGTCCTCTTCGGCGCATGGCTGCTGCTCAACGGCCTGTCGGCTGGGCACTTCGCGCTGGCTGCCGTGCTCGGCATCGCGATCCCGTGGTTCACGGAGCCGTTCCGGCCCGACCGGTTTCACCTGCGGTCGTGGCCGACGCTCGCGGCCCTCGCCGTGACCGTGCTCCGGGACATCGTCGTGTCGAACGTGCAGGTGGCTTGGCTGATCATCGGTCCGGAGCGTCGCATCCATCCGCGCTTTGTCTGGCTGCCGCTCGACATCCGCGATCCGCACGGGATCGCCACGCTGGCCGGGATCATCACGATGACGCCCGGAACGCTATCCGCGGACCTGACTGAGGATCGGAAGCACCTGCTGGTCCACGCGCTGAATGTCGGCGACGAGGCTGCGCTCGTCGCGTCGATCAAGAACCGGTACGAAGCGCCGCTGAGGCGCATCTTCGAGGGGACAACATGAGCGCCGCCCGGCCGCTCCGAAGGCGCTCGCTCCCCCTTGGGGGGACGGCGCGCAGCGCCAAGGGGGCAGCATGAGCTGGTTGGGAGCGGTCGTGCCCTGGGCGATCGGCGGGCTTGCCCTGTCGATGCTGCTCGCCACCTGGCGGCTGCTGCGCGGGCCGGGATTGCCGGACCGCATCCTCGCGCTGGACACGCTGTACGTGAACTCGATGGCGCTGCTGATCCTGGTCGGGATCCGCTTCGACACGGCGCTCTACTTCGAGGCCGCCCTCGTCATTTCGATGCTGGGCTTCGTCGGAACGATCGCGCTGTCCAAGTACCTGCTTCGGGGAGACATCGTCGAATGACGGAACTTCCTGCCTGGATCGACAGGCTGGCTGCCGTGCTCGTGGTCGTCGGCGTCGCGTTCGCGCTCGTCGGATCGCTGGGTCTCGCGAAGCTCTCCGACTTCCTCAAGCGGCTGCATGGCCCGACCAAGGCGAGCACGCTTGGCGTGGGCTGCGTGCTTATCGCCTCGATGCTGTATTTCTCCGCGCGAGGCAACGCGACGCTGCACGAACTGCTGATCACGCTCTTCGTGTTCCTGACCGCGCCGGTGTCGGCGCACCTGCTCGTCAAGGCGGCGATGCGTCTCGATCCCCGGCTTGTTCCCCCAGACCCGCCGACTGTGACGGGAACCACACCCGGTGAACCGAACCGGGATGCGTCGCGTTGAGGCTGTCTCGGACCTCTAGAATCCGGGCTCCGCGAAGGCAAGGACAAAGATGAACCGCATGATGAAACGCATCCTGATCGCTGCCCTGGTCTGGGCTGCCGCCGGCAGCGCCGTGGCCCAGGTCAACGTCAGTTCCGCCTGGGCGCGGTCCACAGTGCCCGGCCAGAGCGGGACCGGCGCTTTCATGACGCTCGTCTCGAAGGATGGCGGAAAGCTGGTCGGCGCGGCCAGTCCGGTGGCTGGTGTCGTCGAGCTTCACGAAATGGCGATGGACAACAACATCATGAAGATGCGCGCCATTCCCGCACTCGACCTGCCGGCCGGGCGCGAGGTCCAGTTGAAGCCCGGCGGCTACCACGTGATGCTGCTCGACCTCAAGCGCCCACTGAAGGTCGGCGAAAAGGTGCAGATCGAACTGCGCCTGGAGATGCGCGACGGCAAGCGAGTCACGCAACCGGTCGAAGTCGAAGTGCGATCGACCGCGCCCGGCCAGGACGCGCACAAGCACTAGGGTCGGGTCGCCGCTTCAGGCAGGCGTGACGACGTAGTCGCCGGCCTTCTTCACGGCCGCCTGCACGTCGTCGAGCGACAGCGGGTCCGGCGACTCCAGCGTTGCGCGCGGTGGGTCCAGCGTCACCTGCACGTCGTCGGCGATCGATCCGAGCGCCTTGGTCACGCGCGCCACGCAACCGTTGCAGTGCATGCCGTCGATCCGGAATTCCTGCTGCATGGGCGGTCCTCGCTGAGTGTCCTGCGGGATCATGCCACGCGGGCCCCCGTGCCCGGGTGGGCTGCGCGCCGATGTGAATCGCGCCGCCCGGGAGCACCCCGGGTGTAATATCCGCGCGCCCCGCAGGTCGCGCCTCGCGATCCCTCGCCACACGCCCGCATAGAGCATCGCCATCCATGGACAGCTCGCAGATCGCCCCGCAGATGAAGGCCGAAATCCTGTCCGAGGCGCTGCCGTACATCCGGCGCTTCCACGGCAAGACGATCGTCGTGAAGTACGGCGGCAACGCAATGGTCGACCAGGAACTGAAGGAAGCCTTCGCGCACGACGTGGTGCTCCTCAAGCTGGTCGGCATGAACCCGGTCGTCGTCCACGGCGGCGGCCCGCAGATCGACGAGGCACTGGAGCGGGTCGGCAAGAAGTCCACCTTCATCCAGGGCATGCGCGTGACCGACGCCGAGACCATGGAGGTGGTCGAGTGGGTGCTCGCCGGCGAGATCCAGGGCGAACTCGTCACGATGATCAACCGCTTCGGCGGCCAGGCTGTCGGCTTGACGGGCAAGGACGGCGGGCTGATCCGGGCGCGGAAGCTGCGCATGCCGGACAAGGACGATCCGACCAAGAGCCACGATATCGGCCAGGTCGGCCAGATCGAAGCGATCAACCCGGCCGTCGTGAAGGCGCTGCAGGACGACGCCTTCATTCCGGTGATCTCCCCGATCGGTTTTGGCGAGGACGGCCTGACCTACAACATCAACGCCGATGTCGTCGCCGGGAAGATCGCGGAGATCCTCAAGGCCGAGAAGCTGGTGATGCTCACGAACACGCCGGGCGTGCTGGACAAGAACGGCAGCCTGCTGACCGGGCTGTCCGCGCGGCAGATCGACGAGTTGTTCGCCGACGGCACGATATCGGGCGGCATGCTCCCGAAGATCTCCTCGGCGCTCGAGGCCGCCAAGAGCGGAGTCAATGCGGTCCACATCATCGACGGGCGCGTCGATCACTGCCTGCTGCTCGAGATCCTGACGGATCAGGGCGTGGGCACGATGATCAAGTCGAAGTGATCCGCGACGTGATGACGGCGCCGCGTTTCCGCGGGCGAGCCGGCTCGCCCCGCTCAACTGCTGTTGCTGGAGCATCCCGGCCTGCCCGTCGCCGCCTTGTCTTCTTCTTCGACCTCGACGACACGCTGCACGATGCGTCGCACGCGATCTTCCGCCAGATCGACACCCGGATGACCGACTACGTCGAGAGACACCTCGAGGTCGACCGTGGCGAGGCCGACCGGCTGCGCGCGCTGTACTGGCATCGCTATGGCGCGACCCTGCTCGGCCTGGTGCGCCACCACGCGGTCGACGCAACGCACTTCCTGCGCGAGACCCACGACTTCGACGTGGCCGCGCTGGTGCGCGCCGAGCGCGGGCTCACGCGGCTGTTCGCGCGGCTGCCGGGGCGCAAGGTGCTGCTGACGAATGCTCCGATGGCCTATGCGAGCGAGGTCCTGCGAGCCCTCGCGGTGCACCGTCACTTTCGGTCGCGCTACACGATCGAGAGCATGCGGCTGCACGGCACGTTCCGGCCCAAGCCTTCCCGGATGATGCTGCGGGCGATGCTCGCGCGCGAGCGGGTGCCCGCCTCGCAGGCGGTCCTCGTCGAGGACAGCGCCGCCAACCTGAAGGCAGCCCGCGCGCTCGGATTTCGCACGGTGCTGATGACCGGGCACGGAGCGCGGGGCGGGTGCGGCCGCATGACGCGCCGCCGGGTGGCCCGCGCCGGCCTCGTGATCCGATCGCTGCACCAGCTGCCGCAAGGCCTCGAGCGCCTGCGTCGCTGAGGCCGGCTCTTCGCCCACGTTAAGCTTTCAGCTTCCGGATCCCTCTCCCTGGAGTGAACATGCCCGATCGTCCCGGGTTCCTTCGCCGGCTTTTCGTGGGCGCGTGGCGGTTGCTCGACTTCAGCCGCCGGCTCGTGCTGAACGTGCTGTTCGTGGCGTTCGTCGCTGTCCTGCTGATCGCCTGGTTCTCTTCCGACAGGCCGCGCCCCCTCGCGCCCGACACAGCGCTGGTGCTCAATGTGCAGGGCGACCTGGTCGAGGAGTACACGATCGGCCCGCGCGAAGCGGCGCTGGCCGAGGCGCTCGGCGAGCAGCGGTTCGAGACGCGGCTGCGGGACATCCTCGCGGTCATCGACCACGCCGCGCGCGACCCGCAGATCACGCGCGCGGTGCTCGTGCTCGACGAGATGGGCGCCGGCGGGCAGGCGACCCTGCGCGAAGTGGCCGCCGCACTCGAGAAGTTCAAGGCGGCCGGCAAGCCGGTCATCGCCTGGGGGGAGAGTTTCAGCCAGCCCCAGTACTACCTCGCCGCGCAGGCGAACGAGGTGTACATGCACCCGGGCGGCACGCTGGCCGTGCATGGGATGGGCGGTACGCGCATGTACTACAAGAACCTGCTCGACAAGCTCGGCGTGCGCATCAACACGTTCCAGGCGGGTCGCTACAAGAGTTTTGCCGAGCCGTTCACCCGCACCGGCCCGACGCCCGAGGCCCGGGAGGCAAACACCTACCTGGTGAACGGACTCTGGTCCGTGTGGACGAGCGACGTCGAACGCGCTCGCAGGCTGCAGGCCGGGACGATCAACGCCGTGATCGAGGACCTGCCGCAGCGACTGGCCGCGGCGAACGGCGACCTCGCTCAACTCGCGGCGAGCGAGAAGCTGGTCGACGGCCTGAAGACGCGCGGCGAGTTTCGCCGGGCGTTGCTCGACGCGGGCGCGCCGTCCAGCGACGACGACGAAGAGACCTTCCGCCAGATCTCGATGTATTCGTACCTGGGCCATGTCCGCCCGCCGGCGACAGGCGATGCCGTCGGCGTGATCGTCGCGCAGGGCGAGATCGTCGGCGGCGACGCGCGCCAGGGCCGCGTCGGGTCGACTTCGACGGCGGCGTTGATCCAGCGTGCGCGCCAGGACGACAGCATCAAGGCGCTGGTGATGCGAATCGACTCGCCCGGCGGCATGGTGCAGCCATCCGACCTGATCCGCGAGCAGCTCGACCTGACGCGCGAGGCGGGCAAGCCGGTCGTCATCTCCATGGGCGATGTCGCCGCTTCCGGCGGGTACTGGATCGCCATGGGCGGCGACGAGGTCCTCGCCAATGCCGCGACGATCACGGGCTCGATCGGTGTCTTCGGAATCATCCCGACCTTCGAGGGCACGGCGGACAAGATCGGCATCACGACCGACAGCGTCGCGACGACGTGGCTGGGCGAGGCCACCGACCTCACCAGGCCGCTCGACAAGCGGCTGGAACAGGTGATCTCGCTGATGATCGGCAGCAACTATCGTGATTTCCTGGCGCTGGTGGCCGAGCGCCGCAAGTCGACCCCGGAGAAGATCAACGAAGTCGCGCAGGGTCGCGTGTGGACCGGCGCCCAGGCGCGCGAGCGCGGCCTGGTCGACGGGCTCGGAGGCATCGACGATGCAGTGAAGAGCGCGGCACGCCGCGCGTCGCTCGGCGACGGCTACCGCGTCGAGTACATCGAGCACGAGCCGCGCGGCCTGAGCCGTTATCTGTCGCTGCTGTTCGGCCGGGTGGCGGCATTCGCGCGGTCCGGGTTCGGCTGGGAGGACGCCGCGCAGGCACTGCTCGGGTCATCGACCGCGCAGGTGCAGCGCGAACTGGAGATGCTTGCGACGGCGCGCCGGCAACCCCTGACCGCGTTCTCCTACTGCTTCTGCGAGGTCCGCCAAAGCCCGTAACAGGCTGGAAAACGGGGCCTTGTTCGGCCGTTGCAAGGACAGCGGAGGCGCACCCGGCGGCGCGCTTCTCGGATAGTATGCATTCACGTCTGGCCCCGGCCGGGCGTATTTCGCAGCCACTTTCCCGACGCCCTGATGGACATTGCCAGCCCGCTCGCCAACCCGCGCAAGCCCGGTGCGCGCAAGCTGCAGATTCTGCAGACGCTGGCCGCCATGCTGGAGGATCCCAAGGGAGAGAGGGTCACGACGGCGGCACTGGCCGCCCGCCTCGACGTCTCGGAAGCGGCGCTCTACCGGCACTTCGCGAGCAAGGCCCAGATGTTCGAGGGCCTGATCGAATTCATCGAGACCACGGTCTTCGGACTGATCAACGAAATCAGCGTGAAGGAGAATTCAGGCCTCATGCAGGCACGGTCGATCATCGCGATGCTGCTCGAATTCGCCCAGACCAACCGCGGCATGACCCGCGTGCTGATCGGCGACGCGCTCGTGAACGAGAACGAGCGCCTGCAGGAGCGCATGAACCAGATGTTCGAGCGGATCGAGACGTCGTTGAAGCAGAGCTACCGGCTCGCGGTCACCGAGCACGAGCTGCCGGAGACGTTCGATGCGGCAGCTCGCGCCTCGTTGGTCGTCGCCTTCGTCCTCGGGCGCTGGCACCGCTTTGCCAAGTCCGGTTTCCGCAAGGCGCCTGCCGACGGGCTCGAAGCCCAGTTGCCGGCGCTGCTGGCCTAGACATCCCTCCGCGCCGCGCGCTTCATCGTCCGCCGCACACCGGGCAGGCGGGATCGCGCTTCACCCGCACCGAGTGCCAGCGCATCGACAGTGCGTCGAGCATCAGCAGGCGCCCCTCGAGCGACTCGCCGATGCCGGCAGCCAGCTTCAGCGCCTCTGCCGCCTGGGTGGTGCCGATGATTCCGGTCAGCGGGGCGAACACGCCCATCACCGCGCAGAGCTCGTCCTCGCCGTCCCCGGGTGGGAACAGGCACGCGTAACACGGCGAAGCCTCGTGCCGCAGATCGAACACAGCGACCTGGCCGTCGAAGCGGATCGCGGCGCCGGACACGAGCGCCTTTCGATGCGTGACGCACGCCCGGTTCAGCGCATGGCGGGTCGCGAAGTTGTCGGAGCAGTCGAGCACGACGGTCGCCGTGCTCACGAGTTCGGCAAGCGTGTCCTGGTCGGCGCGTTGTGACACCGTGACCACGTCGACATCGGCGTTGATCGCCGCGAGCGCAACGCGTCCGGAGGCGGCCTTCGGCATGCCGATGCGGTCGGTCGTGTGCAGGATCTGCCGCTGCAGGTTGGTGAGATCGACCGTATCGCCATCGACCAGCGTGATGCGTGCCACGCCTGCGGAAGCGAGGTAGAAGGCTGCGGGAGACCCCAGGCCGCCGGCCCCGACCACCAGCATCGAAGCCTCGCGCAGCCGCTGCTGCCCCTCGACGCCGATCTCGTTGAGCAGGATGTGGCGTGAGTAGCGGAGCAGTTCCTGGTCTGTCATTGAAAGAAAAACGGGCCGCTGGGCGGCCCGTCGGGTCGAGCAATGCGCGTCAGCGTGCCGGTGCCGGTGCCGGTGCCGGTGCCGGTGCCG